>Ga0082212_10000875_pt1 | contig 44344 bp, 38 predicted proteins | sample TergutNt197P3_FD_71548 | JGI IMG/M metagenome (GOLD analysis project Ga0082212, IMG submission 71548) | Neocapritermes taracua P3 segment gut microbial communities from Petit-Saut dam, French Guiana - Nt197 P3 | ecosystem: Host-associated > Arthropoda: Insects > Digestive system > Gut ... | reverse complement strand
CCGAGATAAGCGGCGTTCCGGTGTCCAGCCCGGCGACGCGCGATATAGAATATACTACGTCGTCCGCCGTGACCGGCGCGTCATTATGAAATTTGATACCCTCGCGGAGCGTGAACGTGAACGCGTCTCCGCCGGAGGACGTGGTATAGGAGCTTGCCACGGCCGGGGCAAGCTTCCCTTCCGGCGTCGGCTTGACAAGCCCCTCAAACACATTGAAGAGCACCGAGCGGGACTCCGCTGATGTCATCAGATGAGGGTCGAGGCTGTCGTCTATGTCCTGTGCGATGCCTACGAAAAGCTCGTCCCGTTTTGGCTGCGTGCTTTCGCTGCTGTTGCTGCCGACCTGCAGTTCACTCTTCCCGCACCCCGTGAGCGCCGCGAACATCGCGAGCGTCGAGAGGACAAGCGCCAGTGATACCACGGCGGCCCTATTAAGTTTTCGCATTTTCTGTCTGTTCTCCTGTTTATATAGATTTTGCCGCTTCACACCCGGCATGCCTGCCGGTGCGCGAGCCGCTACTGTGAATTATAGAAGCGTTTATCAACATTTGCAAGCACTTTTCGAAAATTATAATTCTATGGAAAACACCGCCGATTTGTGCTATAATCAAGCGAAGAGAGGGTCGCGACCGAGTTTACTCGGTCATGACCGAACGAGCGCAGATTATGCGTTTACGCAATAATCATATAATAAGCTTATCCGTCTGCCGCGGCGGATATGACAATGGCGCCGCATGTGATAGCGCCGCAGCTTGTGCCATTGCTTTTTCCGGAGGATCCATGAAGATAAAAAACAACTCAGAAAACCGGTTAAGAGGATATACAAGGTTTCTCAACAGGATAAACCTCAGGCTCCGTTCCAAGCTGATCCTCATTTTTCTTGTCGTAAAAATCATCCCGATAATCCTGCTGACTGTGATCGCGTGGTTTCAAATCGTATCGCTGGGCCAGATCCTGCGCCAGATCGCCGTCGAGGACTCGACTAAAGCCCTGAACGCAAGCGCGAGAGAAAGCATAGAACGTCTAACGACGGACACAGCCTCGGCTATTGCTGACTTTCTGCATCAGCGTGATCAGGACATTCTTTTGCTCGCAAGCCTGCCCCCTTCCGACGAAGCATATAAATCATTTTCCGACAGCAGGAACTCCATGCTGATGAAGCAGGGCGACTGGACGCTCTCCGCCGACGGTATGACATGGGTCGAAGTGAACCCCTATGTATACGAAAACTTGACCGGAGTTTCAACGAACCGTGAGAACAATGATGAACTAAACGGCAGCGGCTTTAACTACAGGGCGCCGGAGTTCTTCAATCTGTACCGCGAGTACGCCCCTCTCTATGACGAGGTAACGTTCATCGACACAGCCGGAAATGAAATATATAAATATGTCTCCGACAGATCCGGCAAAAAGAACTACCCGATGAACCCGGCGAAAGTCAATGTGTCTGACCGCCTGAACACGTACGTCAGGGCTGAAAGCTACTTCACGCAACTGAAAAAGCTCGCTCCGGGCGAAATATATGTTTCAGACGTAATCGGAGCGTACGTCGGTACGAACTACATCGGCATGTATACGCCGGGCGTACTAAAATCGCTCCCGGAGAACCCGGCGTCAGGCGCGCCCCACCCAAACCGTGACGAGCTGGTCAGAATAGGGAACCTGCCCGTCGACGATTTCATGGAAGTTGCGAAAAGGCAGGCATACGCCGGCAAGGAAAACCCGGTAGGCCAGCGTTTTGAGGGCATCGTGCGCTGGGCGGCGCCTGTCACAAGCGACGACGGAATCATAATCGGCTATGTAACCATGGCGTTATGCCATGACCATATTATGGAGTTCGTCGATTATATCACCCCGATGATCGAGCGCTATACCGACATCCCCAGCGCGTACGAAGGCAACTATGCTTTTATATGGGACTATGAGTGCCGCAACATCTGCCATCCCAGACATCATTCGATAGTCGGGTACGATCCTCTTACCGGACTGCCGCAGACGCCGTGGCTTGAAGGCTCTGTCGAGTATGTTCGCGACTACGAAAACGGCGGGTTCAAGAAACTCGCCAACGACAGCGGTGAACTGACGGTCAAGATCCCGATAACGGACGCCGACGGTAAGCCCCGGCTTGCGAAGGACACTCCGTACTACTACTGGATAACGAACGGCGGCGACGTGTGGCTTGACGGGCATTCCACCTGGGAGTCATCGAACCTGAGCAAGTTGCTTACCGGCAGGAACTGGTGGGATTTCACGGTTCCTGCGCAGAATGGTACCAGTTGGGGTAAGTTTCTTGAGCAGAATGCTGACAACAGGGAGATCCTTCCTCAGTTCGGCGAGCGGCTGCTGCGGGATGAAGCGGGCAACACATTTACCGATCGCAGCGGAAGGCCCGTTCTTGATTACCAGTCGCGCGATAAAACTCCCGCTGTTGCACTGACAAAGGCCGGCTATGTCGGCCTAGACGGGCGGTATCTGAACAACGCGCCGCAGTGTACAGGCTGGATGGATCTTACCGAAGACGGAGGTTCCGGTTCCTTCTATATTCTGTGGAGCGGTATATACAAACCGACCACAGCCGGCGCGATCGCATACTATACCGGGCAGTACGCGCCGGAGCGCCAAAACGGTTCCATGCGCGGGTTCGCCATGGTCACGATAGGCGCGGGGATAGAGGACTTCACAGCGCCCGCCCGCGAAACCGGGGACAGGCTCAGCAGAACTGTCAGCGTTAATGTTCAAAGGAACATGCTTCAGCTTATAATCACCACTGCTTTCCTGATAACTGTCATAGTGCTGATAGCCATACTGCTTTCCACATATCTGACCGATAATATCAACCTGATAATCAACGTCTTTTCCAGGTTCCGGCTTGGCGAACGGCAGGTCAGGATCCGCACTGACATAAAGGACGAGCTTGGTACTTTATCAACGTCTTTCAACGACATGGCGGACGGAATCGTGGACAGCGTGAAAGAACCGCTGTCAATAATCGATATGGACTACAGGATCAAATACATGAATGAAGCGGCGCTCATTGTCGCCAACAACAAGCTCGACGACGTCGTGGGCATGCAGTATCATGATATCAGCATATATCCGAAAGGCTCAAAGTATTGCCCGCTGACTGCCCTGAATGAGGGCAGGGAAGCCGAGATATTGTTCGTTGAAGAACAAGGGCTCTACCTGCGGGGCGCTGCAAACTATCTTCTCGATCAGGATGGAAACAAAGTCGGATATATTATAGTGACGAGCGACCTCACCGAAATCGAGATAGCGAGGCAGAACGCGGAGCAGGCGAGTCACGCCAAGAGCAACTTCCTTGCAAATATGAGCCATGAGATTCGGACCCCGATGAACGCGATAATAGGTATGGCTTCAATCGGCGCGGGTACGCCCGACTTAGAGAAGAAGGACTACGCGATCAAGAAGATCCAGGACGCGTCCACACATTTGCTCGGCATTATCAACGACGTTCTCGATATGTCAAAAATCGAGGCGAACAAGTTCAACCTTTCTTACGCTGATTTTGTTTTCGAGCATATGTTCAGAAGGGTCGTCGACGTAGTAAGTTTCAAAGCAGATGAGAAGCATCAGAAACTGACTATCAGCCTGGACCCGGGAATTCCACACACACTGCTCGGAGACGATCAGCGGCTCGCGCAGGTCATTACAAATCTGCTGACGAACGCTATAAAGTTTACCGCCGACGAGGGCACGATCCATCTTGAGGCGAAGCTGCAGGCTGAGTATGGAGACGAATGCACTCTATTCATCTCTGTGAACGACACGGGAATCGGCATATCGTCAGAGCAGCAAAGCAGGCTGTTCAGCGCGTTCACGCAGGCGGAGGACAGCACCACCAGAAAATACGGCGGTACAGGCCTCGGGCTGGTCATCTCGAAGAATATAGTTGAGATGATGGGCGGCAAGCTTTGGGTCGAGTCGGAGCTCGGCAAGGGTTCGACCTTCTCTTTCACCGTGACGCTTGAACACGGCAGCAAAGACAAAATCCGCCTGCTCAGCCCTGACATCAATTACAGCAACATCCGGATCGCCGCAGTCGACGACGACCCGGACGTGCTTGCTTTCTTCAGGGACGCCGCTTCACAGATCGGCGTCGTATGCGATACAGCTGTAAGCGGGGAGGACGCCCTCTCGCTCATCGAAGAAAACGGCTCGTATAACCTGTACTTCATTGACTGGAAGATGCCCGGTATGAACGGCGTCGATCTGGCGCGCAAAATAAGCGATATGGACTATGAAAACACAGTTATCGTAATGATTTCGGCAACCGAATGGAGTTTTATTCAGGACAGCGCCCGTGAAGCCGGTATCAGCAAGTTTCTCCCGAAACCATTGTTTGTAACCGCTCTCATTGACTGCATCAACGACTTCCTTGGCGTCAAGCACGGCGAATCTCCGGACGCAGCGGTTGAACCGGGCACAGACTTCAGCGGCCACCGCATCCTGCTTGCGGAGGATGTTGAGATAAATCGTGAGATCGTGATAGCTCTGCTTGAGCCGACGAACCTCGTGATCGATTGCGCGGTCAACGGCGTCGACGCAGTGGCAAGGTTCACGGCGGAGCCGCTGAAGTATGATATGATCTTCATGGATCTGCAAATGCCGGAGATGGACGGACTCACCGCGACGAAACGCATCAGGGCGTCCGGGCTTGAGCGCGCGGAGGATATACCCATAATCGCCATGACTGCGAACGTCTTCAAAGAGGACATAGACAGCTGCATTGAGGCCGGTATGAACGGGCATACGGGAAAGCCTCTCGATTTTAGCGAAGTCGTGGAAATACTGAAAAAATATCTGTTGTGACATATTGGCGAATAGCTGTGACTTATTGACGTATAGCTGTTGAGTTACCACTATCAGCCTCTGCGACCGCAGGCTGTTGTAACGTATGGAAACAGGAGGGTGCAATGCCTGGAAAAACAGAACCCGTTAAGCTTAACAGGGTACTTTCCAGAGTCGAAGTACAAGCCGAACGCGGCCTGACGCGGGAACAGGTGCGCGACAGGCTGGAAAACGGGTATGCAAACACAAAACCCGACTCCGCTGAAAAAACTGTCGGGCAGGTGTTTAAAGACAACCTCTTCACATACTTCAATCTCGTTTTCGTAGTTCTTGCAGCATGCATTATCGCCGTCGGAGCGTACAAGGAGCTCATGTTCATGACGATAATAATAACTAACTGCATCATCGGCATCGTGCAGGAACTCCGGTCGAGAAGTATGCTGTCAAAGCTGACGTTCATGTCAACGCCGAAAGCGACAGTGATACGCGACGGCGAGCGAGTATCCGTCCCTTCGGATGAAACTGTTCTTGACGACATCGCGCTGTTCTCGCCGGGCACGCAGATATACGCCGACGCAATTGTTCTGAGCGGCGAGCTGCAGGTAAACGAAGCGCTCGTCACAGGCGAGTCGGACGATATCTCTAAAGTAGCGGGCGATACGCTGCTGTCCGGCAGCTTTGTTGTATCCGGGGAATGCGTTGCGCGCCTTGACAAAGTCGGGCGCGATTCCTTTGTCTCCAAGCTGACAATGGAGGCAAAGAAAACAGGCGCACGGCACAGACTGGGTATGATGAGGGCTCTTACGCTGCTCGTCACAACAATAGGGATAATCATACTGCCTCTTGGTGTGATAATGTTCGCGCGGCAGACTTACCAGATCGGGCTTGGCGTAGCCGAATCTGTTGTTTCGACTGTCGCCGCTCTTATCGGCATGATCCCCGAAGGGCTGTACCTGCTTGTTTCTGTAGCTCTGACCGTCAGCGTGATGCGCCTGGCGCAGCGCAGGACTCTCGTGCACGAGATGGGATGCGTCGAGCTTCTTGCGCGCGTGGATGTGCTGTGTGTCGACAAGACCGGAACTATAACTGAGACACAGATGGACGTCAAAGGCACTGCGCTGCTGTGCGAGGAGCGGTTCAACTCAGACGACGTCGAAATGATTCTAACTGATTACACGGGAAATATGCCGGCAGACAATGAAACCATGATTGCCCTTCACTCGTATTTCGGCAACCCGCCAAGAAGACGCGCCCGCTCAGTCGCGCCTTTTTCTTCGTCAGTCAAGTACAGCGGGGTTTCTTTCCACGATGACGAGTCATATCTGCTCGGCGCACCGGAGAGGATCCTGCTCTCGGAGTACTCAAAGTACAGAGACGAGATCGAACGGCATTCAGCAATGGGGTACCGGGTATTGCTTCTGGCTTTGTACGACGGAAACATCAATCAAAAGATTAACGAGAGCCTCGTAATGCCTCTGGCGCTTATACTGCTGAGCAACCGGGTCCGCGAACAGGCTCCGGCGACGTTCGCCTATTTCGCGCGGCAGGGCGTTAAGATCATGGTCATTTCGGGAGACAACCCGGTGACTGTCTCCCAGATCGCGCGCGAGGCGGGTATTGAGGGCGCGGAGCGATACATCGACGCGGCCGAGCTGACAACCGACAGGCAGATCCGCCGCGCGGTCGACGATTACGTGGTTTTCGGGCGCGTAACGCCCGATCAAAAAAGAAAACTTGTCAGAGCCCTGAAGGCGGCGGGACACACCGTCGCAATGACGGGCGACGGCGTCAACGATGTGCTTGCGCTGAAAGACGCGAACTGCAGCATCGCAATGGCTTCCGGGAGCGAAGTCGCAAGCCAGGTTTCGGACATTGTGCTGCTCGACTCCGACTTCTCCGCGATGCCCGCCGTCGTAATGGAGGGCCGTAGAGTTATAAATAATATAGAGCGTTCAGCCGCTCTGTTTCTCACGAAGAATATCTTCTCATTCCTGCTTGCGATCATAACAATGGCGCTTGCCCTGCCATATCCGCTCTCACCTTCCCAGCTCGCGCTGTTTAACGGTATGCTTATCGGCGTGCCTTCTTTCGTCCTGGCGCTTGAGCAGAATAAAAGCATCGTCAGAGGCAGGTTCATCATCAACGTCGTTTTAAGCGCGCTTCCGGCCGGCCTGACCGACTTCGCGGCGCTTTTTATTCTGGTATCGGTGTGTATAAACCGCGGCATTCCATCCGAACAGATGTCGACGATGGCTCTGATAATCATCGCGTTTGTCGGCTTTATGATGCTGTATAAACTGAGCCGCCCGCTAAACTCAATGCGGACGGCTCTGATAGTAAGCATGGCAGTCGGATTCACTCTGGGGGGAATCGTGCTAAGCGGGATTTTCACGCTGTCGCCTTTGTCTCCGCAATGCATTTGGATAACCATCGCCTTCTGCGCGGCATCCGTGCCTGTGATGATGATTCTCACGATCATCGTCGCGTTGTTTACAAAGCGGACAAACCCTCCGGCAAAAAGCCCCAATCCTGGGCAATACAGCTAATGAAACTGTACATCAGTGGACTATAACGTTTAGCCCCATGCCCTCGAGCTGTTGTTTGCGCGCTTCGATCAGCTCATCGGACGGGGGCGTCGCTTCGAAAATCGGCTTGTTTGCCTGCAGTCTCTCCCACTTGACAGTCCCCAGTTTGTGGTAAGGCAATATCTGCACGACTTCCACCGCATCCCCCAGTTCGAGGATGAACTTCCCCATTTCATCAAATGCTTCGGCGGAATCACTGTACATCGGCATCACGGGTATCCTTATCTGGAACTTCCCGCCGGCTGCCGCTATTTTACGCGCGTTTTCCAGAATCAAGTCATTTGGCACGCCTATGACCTGCTTGTGCAGGTCGCCGTTGATACCTTTCAGGTCGTAGAGGAAAACGTCCGTATACGGCAGCACAGACTCGATGACCTCCCACTTCACGAAGCCGGTCGTGTCAACGGCCGTGTTTATGCCCTCCTCCTTGCAGCGCTTCAGGATCGCGAGCGTGAACTCAGGCTGGCACAGGCATTCGCCGCCCGACACAGTAACGCCGCCGCCCGAACGCTTGAAAAAAGGCTGGTCGCGGTGTACGCGCTCCATGATCTCATCAAGGGTGTAATCGGTACCGCACATGTACAGCGCCTTTGACGTGCATGCTTTAGCGCAAGCGCCGCAGTTATCGCATTTTGAGCGGTCTGTTGTTACAAGCTGAATTTCACCGCTGCCGTCGAGGGCGGCTTTCATTTTTCCGGGCGTGATCGCGTCATGCGGGCAGACTCCCAGGCAGCGCCCGCATTTGTCGATGCCGACGCATTTGATTTCCATCCAGTTGAGTTCTGTGTGAAATTCCTGCGATTCCGGACTGTGGCACCACGGGCAGCGCAGCGGGCAGCCTTTCATAAACAATGTCAGGCGTATCCCCGGCCCGTCGTGTACCGAGAAGCCCTGTATGTCGTAGAACTTTCCGGTGAGTTCTTTCGTTTCCATTTCGCATCTCCATGTTGTTTTTATGTATAATACCACATCGTTTCCCGCTTGTGAATATAACCGGTACAGAAAGTGGCACTGAACAGTAACTCTCCGTGTTACTTTTCAGTGCACCTTTGTTCGGCCGTTACATCACCGAGGCACTGAACAGTAACTCTCCGGTTACTGTCCAGAGGGGGATTTAATACAACAGCCCCGCATCCGTCCTTCGCGAATGCGGGGCTACTTATGGTGCTTAACTGTCAAATAATAAGCCACCTTTCAAACCCGAATCTTTTTGTCCACTCGTAACATGTGTTTCCGATGCAGCCAACGCACACCATAATGTTCCCTATGCAGCGCCGGTTTTGCGCCGGCCCCGGGATACTGGCGGACTTGCTCCGCAGTTGTGCTAGTTGGTCATATGACCCTGCCTGCCATGAACTCAGTGTTTATATCGGACTCTTGATTCGTTTACATGCATATTGTATCATAATTGCGGTCTTCTGTCAATGCTTTTTATCTAATTTTTCTAAATAATGTCGTGTATGTGGTTACTGTTCAGTGCCACCTTAGTTCGGCCGTTACATCACATTCCTTTTCACTCGAATGCGCATCCATGCGCATACTCGTGCGCTCCGGCATCCATGCCTCCGCTTTTCGGAATGTGATTGCAACGACCTCACCGAGGCACTGAATAGTAACTGTATGTGGGTTACTTTTTCTTTCTTTTTTTGCCCGAACCTCCGCCTCTTTGAGGCGCGTCGCCTTCCGGAGGCGCGTTTGCTCCTTGAGGCTCAGCGTTTCCACGCGGCCCGCCGCTTCCGTACTGCGCGTTAACGCTGCCTGCCGCGGCAAACTGGCGAAGCAGGTCTTTCTGCAGTGAGGAGAGGTTTTTCGGTACGTCTACGATAACAGTCACGAACTGATCGCCGCGGTTCGAGCCGCGCAGACTCCTGATGCCTTTTCCGCGCAGCCTGAAGACAGTGCCGGTCTGTGTACCCGCAGGGATTGAATACTTTACTTTGCCGTCAAGCGTGTCGACTTCGATTTCATCACCTAGCGCCGCTTGAACGAAGGAGATGGGCATGTCAAGCAGCACAGAATTGCCCTCGCGCTCAAATATGGCGTGCCGGAGGATGCTGACGGTAATGAACAGGTCGCCCGGCTCACCGCCGTTTGCCCCTACGCTGCCCTGACCGCGCATTGATATCGTCTGCTCGTCGTCGATGCCGGCGGGGATGCTGACTTTTATACTCCTGTTCCGGCGGACGAGCCCCAGACCGCGGCACTTCTCGCATGGCTGATGTATTATCTTGCCGCGTCCCGAACACTTAGGGCAATCGGACGTGCTCTGCATGACGCCGAACGGTGTACGCTGCTGAGATGTGACTGTTCCGCGGCCTCCGCACTCCGGGCACTTTTCAGCTGTCGTCCCCTCTTTGCAGCCTGTTCCTTCGCAGTCGTCGCAGGGCTCAATGCGCGAAACGTTAACGTCCTTCTCACACCCGAACGCGGCTTCCTCAAACGTTATCGACGCGGTGGTGCGGACGCGGTCGCCTCTTCTCGGCGCATTCCGGTTGCGGCTTGTGCCGCCGCCCCCTCCGAAGATCGAACCGAAAAGATCGCCCAGGTCGAACCCCGAATCGCCGAAGCCCCCGAAACCGCCGAAACCCCCGGCGTTGAAGTTCGGGTCTACGCCGGCGTGGCCGAACTGGTCGTACCGCGCTTTTTTATCAGCGTCGGACAGCACCTCATACGCTTCATTGATCTCCTTGAAGCGCGCTTCGGCGCTCTTGTCGCCCGGATTTACATCGGGATGGTACTTTTTCGCCTGCTGACGGAACGCCTTTTTTATAGCATCGTCAGTGGCGTCCTTCTTTAAACCAAGCGATTCGTAGTAGTCTCTTTTATCAGCCATCTTCGTCGTCGCGGACTCCGCTTCGCTTCTCCTCTCCCGGCTTGCGCGACGTTCCGGCGTGAACTATGATCACGTTGAACCTCTCCCGCTTCGCCGGACTTTATCCCCGTTGTATGCTAATTATCATCCTCTTCGTCGTCGACTACTTCGTAGTCAGCATCATAATACTCATCAGGGCCGCCTTCGCCGGAACCACCGCCGTCCGGGCCGCCGCCGAAGCCACCCCCGGAAGCGCCATCCTGCGGGTCTACCTGGCTGTAAAGCTTTTCGCTCACCGCGTAGAAAGCCTTTTCGAGTTCTTCGACAGCTTGCTTGATAGATTCGGTGTCGGTACCGGATAGCGCTGTTTTAACTTTCGCAATAGCGTCTTCTATAGTCTGTTTATCGCCTGCTTCGATCTTATCTCCCATATCGGCAAGCGTTTTCTCGCTTTGGTAAACCATGTTATCCGCCTGATTTCGCGTATCCGCCTCTTCACGGCGCTTTGAATCCTCAGCGGCGAACTGCTCGGCTTCTTTGACTGCCTTTTCGATGTCTTCCTTCGACAGATTCGCCGACGCGGTAATGGTGATATGCTGCTCCTTGCCTGTTCCAAGATCCTTTGCCGCGACGTTCACAATTCCGTTAGCGTCAATATCGAACGTGACTTCGATCTGCGGCACGCCTCTGCGCGCAGGCGCTATCCCGTCAAGGTGGAATCTGCCGAGCGACTTGTTGTACTGAGCCATCTCGCGCTCACCCTGCAGCACGTTCACCTCCACTGACGTCTGGTTATCCGCCGCGGTGGAGAACACCTGGCTTTTTTTCGTCGGGATGGTCGTATTGCGCTCGATGAGCTTCGTGAACACCCCGCCGAGCGTTTCGATTCCGAGAGAAAGCGGCGTGACGTCCAGCAGAAGGATACCCTCGACGTCGCCCCCGAGCACGCCGCCCTGTATAGCGGCGCCTGCAGCCACGCACTCGTCCGGGTTGATGCCGCGGAACGGGTCTTTTCCCGTGATTCTTTTGACTGCGTCCTGAACAGCCGGAATACGAGTCGAACCGCCCACCAGCAGCACTTTGGACAATTGTGAAGCGTTCAGCCCCGAATCTGACAACGCCTGGCTGACAGGGCCCATAGTCTTCTCGACAAGATGAGCTGTGAGCTCGTTGAACTTCGCCCTCGTAAGCGAGCAGTCAAGGTGCTTCGGCCCCGTCGCGTCCGCTGTTATGTACGGCAGGTTGATAGTTGCCGTTGTAACGCCGCTGAGGTCTGTCTTCGCCTTTTCAGCAGCTTCGCGAAGGCGCTGAAGAGCGATTTTATCCGTAGAGAGATCTATACCGTTATCTTTCTTAAACTCGGCAAGAAGGTAATTGATAACGCACTCGTCGAAGTCATCGCCTCCAAGGCGGTTATTGCCCGCCGTGGCAAGAACTTCTATAACGCCGTCGCCTATCTCCAGGATCGAGACGTCGAATGTGCCTCCGCCGAGGTCATAGACCATGATTTTCTGCTCGCTCTCCTTGTCGAGCCCATATGCCAGAGCCGCCGCCGTCGGCTCGTTGATGATGCGCTTCACATCGAGGCCTGCTATCTTGCCCGCGTCTTTCGTAGCCTGACGCTGCGAGTCAGTGAAGTAAGCAGGTACGGTAATGACGGCTTCAGTCACTTTTGTCCCGAGATATGTTTCAGCGTCGATTTTCAGCTTTTGCAGAACCATCGCGGAGATTTCCTGCGGGGTGTACTGCTTGTTGTCGATGGTTACCCTGTACGCGCTTCCCATCTCACGCTTTATCGACGAAACTGTACGATCCGGGTTTGTTATTGCCTGCCGCTTTGCGACATGGCCGATCATACGCTCCCCATCCGTTGAAAACGCGACGACAGACGGCGTTGTGCGGCTGCCTTCGGCGTTTGCGATAATGACCGGCTCACCGCCTTCAATTACCGCAACGCATGAGTTTGTAGTACCCAAATCTATTCCGATTATTTTACCCATGTTAATGTCCTCCTTATGTTAGTTTGCAACGACGACCGTAGAAAAGCGCAATACCCTCTCGCCGAGCATAAAACCTTTTTGATACTCCTCCGCGACAGTTTTCTCTCCAAGGTCAGGATTTTCGATGGCTGCAACCGCGTTGTGGCGGTTCGGGTCAAACGGTTCGCCCGCTGCCTTTATTGTCGTGACTCCCATGCCCTCAAGTATTTCCGTCAGTTGGGTCATTGTCATCTCAACGCCTTTGAAAAACGCTTCGTCTGCGCATTCCGTTTTAAGCGCCCGTTCGAGATTATCGTAAACAGGCAGAAGCCTGATTATTGTATCGGCTTTCGCGTCGCTGTACGCGGTCTTCATTTCCTTCGTGCTGCGTTTACGGAAGTTATCATACTCAGCCGCAAGCCGCAGGTATCTGTCACGCTCCGCAGCCAGGCTCGAAGCTTCGTCCCCGGGTTCGTCTGAAGTATTGTCCGCGGGTTCGTCGGCGGCGGATTCGTTATCCGCTGATGCTTCTGAGGCTCCGTCAGCAGTTTCTCCGTCTGCCGCTGCGCCTGACGCCGCGCCCGGCGTCTTCCCCGCTGCTTTGCCTGCAGTATCGCCGCCTGTTTCGCCTGCCGCTGCGGCTGCGGCTCCGTCGGCCGCTGCTCCCGGAGCTTTGTCCGGCGTCTTCCCCGCTGTTCCGCCTGCAGTGACGCCGCCTGTTTCGCCTGCCGCCGCCGATACTGCTGCTGCCGCTGCTCCGTCTGCGGCTGCTCCGTCAGCCGCTGCTGCGTTGGCCGCTGCTCCCGGCTCTTTCCCTGACGCCTTCCCCGGCGCCTTTTCCGAAACCGGCTTCGACCCCAAGAGGCCTTCATCAAGGGCGCTTTCCGCCCTCTTATCCGTACCGGGTTCTCCCGGCGCCTTCTGCTTACTCGTCCTCGCCAATATCGTCATCTCCTAATTTGCTGTTTTTCGCTGCCGCGTTGATGCTGTGGATCTCGCTGCCCGAGAGGAGCCAGCTAAGACCTTTGGCTATGTATGAAAGACGCGCGGCGACCTTTGAATAATCCATGCGCGTGGGCCCTACAACGCCTATGAGCCCCTGCATATCTCCGCCGGCGTCATACCTGACCGCCATAACGCTCGAATCGCGGAGCTCATCCGCGAGATTCTCCGGGCCGATAGTGATCTTGATTTCACCCGCTGCGTCCGGCGACGGAAGCCTTGCAAGTTCGTTATCGTCAGACAGATAGCGGATGAGCCTCTGTGCCTTTTCTATATCCCTGTACTCAGGATGACTGAGAAGATTCATCGTACCCGCTACATGTGACTGGCTCGCCTTAGCTTCGACCAGCAGCTCGATGGTGAAGCCCGCCAGAGCGGCGACGATCCCGATGGTATCCCCGACCGCGCGTTCGGTGGACATAATGAGGGCGGGCGTGATCCGTTCCTCGGGTATACCGGTGAAGCTTGCGTTGAACACTGTGGAGAGTTTAGTAAGGAAAGCCTGCTCCACCGGAGCAGTAAGGTGGATCAGCTTGTTTTTGACAAGATCGTTGTTCATCAGCGCAACAATGATGAACGTGAATGAGTCGATGTAAATGACGTCAAATCTTGCAATGCTGATAACCCCTGTGACAGAAGCGAGCGCGTACGCGGGGTATGTAGTCATTCGGGAAGCAAGGCTGCCGGCTTCGTCAATGATCCTTTCGCGCGGGATGTGGTCGCGTGAATCCGTACTGCCTTTGAGCGCATCGTTGATTTCGCGCGTATCATCATGCGAGAGCTTGTGCCTGCGCATCAGTTCGTTGACATAGACGCGGTACCCAAGCGCCGACGGCACTCTTCCCGCAGATGTGTGAGGCTGTTCGAGAAGGCCCATCGTCTCGAGTTCGGCCATTTCGTTGCGGATCGTCGCTGATGAGAACGAAGAGCCCAGATCAGCCGCGACGGTCTTAGAGCCGACAGGCTCCGCCGATTCAACGTACTGTTCGACGACAGCGCGTAAAATCTCTTTTTTACGTTCACTGAGATTCATCGGCGCCCTCCCACTTTTAGCACTCTCACCCTTTGAGTGCTAAACACAATCTAGCACTGTACGTTCTTGTTGTCAAGTGTTTCCCGTTATGTTTTCATTTTGTTAATTTTTGTTGTTGCAATTCCCAACTCAGTTCATTAGACTGATTTATATACAGGCAGCGCCTAATGAACTGCGGCGCCGTAATCAAAGTATGCTCAATGAGAACCCGGGGGAGATGGTCTCACTGATGAAGTTAATTCCTCGCGTAATATCAATACTGGCCGGCTTGATCGCCGGCGTTCTGATTTCAGGTATATTGTTTTGGGCGACCGGGTACTCCATTTTCGGTAAGCCGCGTGAAAAACCCTTACCGTACGACGATGTGACAAACGCGAAGCTTACAGAGCTTGCCTTTGATATCCTTGAAGACATCAGGGACGGAGATTTCCGCGCGTTATCACATGCAGTCCATCCGTCTTTCGGGCTGTTGTTTTCGCCCAGCTCCACCGTGACGCTCTCGACAAACAAATGCTTCAGCGCGGGCGAGGTAGCCGCTTTCGGCGCCGACACGAACGTCTATGTCTGGGGCGTTTACGACGGCAGCGGCGAACCGATAGAAATGACGCCGGCTGGTTATTTTGCCGAGTTTGTCTTTGACAAGGACTACACTAACGCCGCTTTGGTCGGGGTCAACCATGTAGTCAGGAGCGGAAACGCGCTCGAAAACATGACGGAGGTTTTCCCGGACATTCTGTACGTCGATTTCCATTTCCCCTGCTCTGACAAAAACGCTGCGGACAACACCAGTTGGAGCAGCCTGCGCCTGGGCTTTGAAGAATATAACGGTTCTCTGATGCTGATGGCGATCCTCCACAGCGGGTGGGCAGTGTGACCGCAATGAACGCTGAATACATTGAAAACGTCCGCTTTAGCAGTGACGGGACTTCTGTCATAATTCTGGATCAGACTCTGCTGCCGCATAAGACAGTGTTTCTGGAACTCAGCGAGGCTGACGAACTGTTCGAAGCGATATCAGTCCTGAGGGTAAGGGGCGCTCCCGCAATCGGGATATTCGCCGCGTTCGCGCTTTACGTTATTGCGCGTAAAGCAGCGGATGAACACGATGATTACGATTCTTTTCTGGCAAAAGTGCTTGGATTCAGCTCATACCTATGCTCGGCGAGGCCAACTGCCGTGAACCTCTCAAGGCAGCTTGGGCGCATGGAAACTATGGCCCGCAGCCTTGCAGGCTCGCCTGTTTCTGTTACTCTCGAAGCCATGAAAAGCGAAGCGCTCGCAATACAGCGCGAAGACGTCGATATGTGCCGCGCAATTTCGGAGTACGGGCTCACTCTGATCCGGGACGGCGACGGAATACTGACGCATTGCAACGCGGGGCCTCTTGCCACTTCAAAATACGGAACGGGCCTGGGCGCTATCCTGCTTGCCGCGGAGCGCGGTATGCATTTGAAGGTTTACTGCGACGAAACGCGCCCATTGCTGCAGGGCGCGCGCCTGACCGTTTACGAGCTTATGAAAGCCGGCGTGGATTGCACTCTCATATGCGACAACATGGCAAGTATCGTCATGCATGAGGGGAAAATCGACGCCGTTTTTACAGGCTGCGACCGTGTGGCTCGCAACGGAGACGCCGCCAATAAGATCGGCACAAGCGGCGCCGCAATAATCGCAAAGCACTACGGAGTGCCTTTTTACATATTTTGCCCCTCGACTACTATAGACCGCGCATGCGAAACGGGTGCGGAAATCGTGATCGAGCAAAGGCCTCCGCACGAGATAGCGAGCATGTTCTTCGAAAAGCCGATCGCCCCGGAAGGGGCCAAGTGTTACAATCCCGCGTTCGACGTGACAAAAGCGGACCTGATTACGGCGATAATCACCGAGAAGGGGATCTTCCGCGCACCGTATAATTTTTAAAGGAGAGTACGCATGGGAAGCTACCCGGACGAACGTACTGCGCGCCGCGACATTGCCGAGGCGGGCAGGCGTATGTATTTGCGCGGTTATATCAGCGGCAGCGACGGTAACCTAAGCGCGCGGATCTCGGAGAATGAGGTTGTCGCAACACCCAGCGGCGTTTCAAAAGGGTTCATGACCGAAGATATGCTCGTAAAGCTGAGTATTGACGGCGCTGTGCTTTACGGTGAACCTGCCGGGGGAGCTTCATCGTCCGGTGGAGCTTCATCGACTGCAGGCGGCTTGTCATCTGCGGGAGTTTCATCCGTCGCGCAAACACCTTCATCGGAGATCAAAATGCATCTTGCCATATACAGGCAATCACCGGAATTGAGGGCTGTGTGTCACGCGCATCCGCCTGTCAGCGCCGCTTTCGCCGCGGCCGGCGAAGCTCTCGACATTCCATACCTTCAGGAATCAGTCATGCTGCTGGGCGTGATACCTGTGGCTGAGTATGCGCTGCCGGGTTCCGAAGAACTCGCGGACGGAGCCGCAGCTTTCTGCCGCAGTCATCACGGCGTTCTGCTCAAACACCACGGCGCCGTTACCTGGGGCGGCGACGTCATGCAGGCGCTTTACAGAATGGAGAGCGTCGAGTATACTGCAACTGTAGCGATGTATTCAAAGATGCTCGGGTTTACAAAGGCACTTAGCGCGGAGCAAGTGAACGCGCTCATCGCAATGCGCCCGAAATGGGGCTTGACGATACAGGACGGCAGCTGGAACATCATGGGGAAGTAGCCTGAGTAAGGAGAAAATGAAATGATATTATGCAGTATGGAAATTGACGGCCGCCCGCGCGTGGGCGTAAAGACAGATTCGGGTATTACCGATATAACTGCGCTTGGATTCCCAGCGCACATGAACGATGTGATCATGGGCGGTCAGGAAATGCTGTCTCTCGTATCGGACGCGGTCAACAAGCAGTCTTCCGCTGAAAGCAGCGAACACAGCGAGGATAATATAAAGTTCCTTCCCGTATCGCAGCCGAAGAAGATAATCTGCGAAGGCCTGAACTACACAAGCCACGCTGAGGAGACCGGCGGGGAGGCGCCTTCTTATCCGATTTTCTTCAGCAAGTTTGACGACGCGCTCAGCGCGCACAGGCAGCCTGTCAGGCTCCCGCCCTGGCTTAAACGATATGATTACGAGGCTGAACTCGTGGTTGTGGTGGGCAGACATGCATATAATATTACGGCTGACGATGCAGATGACTACATTTTCGGTTACGCATGCGGCAATGATCTCAGCGCGCGCGATAGCCAGTTCCTCTCGACGCAATGGCTTGCGGGCAAAGCGCTGCCCGGCTTCGCGCCGGTCGGTCCGTATATCGTAACGCGCGACTGCTTCGATCCGCGTGAAAGCCACAGCCTGTGCTGCGAAGTAAACGGCGTAACCGTCCAGGCCGGCGATACGTCAGACATGATCTTCCCATGCCATACCGCTCTCAGCGAAGCTTCAAAGTACTTCCCCCTGAGTCCCGGCGACCTTTTGTTCACAGGCACGCCTGCAGGCGTAATTCAGGGAAGAAAAAGAGAAGACCGGGTCTGGCTGAAACCCGGTGATGTCGTAACAGTTCGTATTGAAGGCGTAGGAGAGCTTATAACTCCGCTTGTGTGACGGGTCACAGTAATGCAGGGGGGGTAATAAATACTCAACACACTAAATTGCCATGAACATCGGCACGCAACCTTCTGTAAAGTCGCTTTTAAACGCAGTAAGCGTATCGTCTATGCGAATAAACCCCTTACTCTCATATAGCTGCACTACATAATCATAAGGCACTGAGTAGAGAAAAATCACCTCAGCGCCTATATATTCGCGCGAATAATACTTTATCGTTTCAACAGTCCCATCAAGAAAAAAAGATGACAGCCCTGTGCCTTTGCAACTTTTATCTATTGCAAACATTTTTAACTCAATCGCAGGGATCGCATATAGTTTAGCCGGGTCACCTTCTAATAATGCAGATGCTATCAACGAGAAATACGCGACAAGCTTATCAGTTTCAGCGTCGAACACATAATGCACTACTGCCGAGTCATCGCGGTATTTCAAATAGTCGTTAAAAACAGGATAACCGCTGTCAAAGTGGGAAATATCATAACATGAGGTGTCGATGTAATACTCTTTTGCCCCCATATTACTTCCCCGGTTTCCCTAAAATTGATGGTTTTACTGTTTTTTCACCTGAAGAATGAGATGCTTTTTCGAGTCTTTTTTGCTCTATTTCTTTTCGCACTAGATTTGCCTGGTCTTCTGAAAGCAACGCAAATTGCCTGCCTGGTACTGCAAATATAGTTGCATTATCCACCACATTGCTTTTTTCGCTCATCTGAATCGCCTCCCTCAGTAACTATTATTCCTGCACCCGCTTTCAATGCTCATAGTATATCCTTTAATCATTGAAAAATCAATCAAATCATTGACATTGAATCATATTATCGGCTGTGTGTGCGATTTAGGCAACATTGGTTTGCGACAGTTCAATCCAGGACTTTTGGGCAGAGGCAGTCCACTTTATTACGGCAGGATGCCGTTAAGGATTCGTTTAGTATAGCTGTCTGATATTTATTATGCAAAAACAGCGAAGTGGCATTATTGCTGCTCCACTGGTTTTTTATAAGAGGAATGGTTTTACGTGAGAAACACTGCTCACCACATTAGGGCACCTTCGCAAATTTTACGAGCCGACATTACAACACAACAAAATATTACGAAAGGAATGACCAGATTGAATCGCGGAATGAGCAAAACGTTCGTCCCGCGATTTATTGTTTTGTTGGCTGTTTTGTTCGGAAATGAACAAAATGCGTATTATTCAAAATCTGGTCCGGTTACATTATCTTAACTAGAACTTTCCCAACGAGTTAGACTATGTAAAACCGCATGGTTCAGGCTTGCTGCCTTTGATGGACGAACTTATGAGTTCCTTTTGATGCTTTACGCCGATGTCATCTATTGATATGTAGCTACATTCATAACAGCCCTGTGTAGACAAATAGTAGTTTTTGACAGCCCTCAAACATGCATGGCTACAGGCTTTGTGTAGCGCCTAAAACGTAACGACAAGGGTCTGAGGGGTAATATGCCTAATATGCAGCTAAAAGCTAAAGGGAGCGATTTCGCGGCGCTCAAATGCTTTTCTGGATATTTGGCTGCGGAGTTCGCGAACGCCATATCGCCTATGCAGAACATCCTGTGCATAATAATTTCTTGCTTCATCGGATTTCAATGGTAATAGTTCGATAATATGCGACCAGCTTAATTGTGGCGACAGTGTCGCCACAATTCCGTAATCAGCGAATCTTTCGGCAAAACGCATCATCCGCCGGAGATTCGTCAACTCAAATGAACTACCATATTTTACTTGCAATTGTAGCGACAGCGTCGCCACTATTTGTTTTCCGTAGGCGGCGCGTCTTGCGTTTAGGATAATTGAATTTACATATTGCCCGACTTCCCAAAACATCAACGTGGCTTCACTGTTTGCAGCTGACTGTGCCCGGAATTTCCGATTTTCGATGATTGCCGAAACCTTTTGGAACGCAGTCAGGCGGAGCAAAGAGCATTGAAGAACCGCGTGGAACTCAACACGGGGCGGCTCGACAAACAGGAACGGGAACGCGAGGACAACAGCCGATGGATTGCGCTGATACGGGAGTACGCCGACATACAGGAACTGGACGCGGCGACGCTCCATCAGCTAATCAAGAAAATCGTGGTTCACGAGGACACGGACGGTAACATCATACGCCAGACCGTGGAGATACACTTTAACTTCTTGAACCAGACCGACAAATACAAACTCATAAGGGAATAAATCACTTCTTTTGCACCTATTCAGGTATCAACCTCCGAACGGCTCAAAACCGAATAAGCCTGTGAAATACAGTTTTTCAAGCCGATTGAGGACACGCCGCCGCCGCGCCACATTTAGTTGGGTATTACTCATCTGATATACAGTGGTTGAGGTGGAGCGCAGCAAACCATGGCTTATTGAATTTGAGGATTATACAGCTCAGCTATAGCCGCACGTTAATACCGCTCTTGTTCAGGGAGCGCTTCAGATCAGCGATCTCAACTTCGCCGAAATGGAAAATCGAAGCGGCAAGGCCGGCGTCTACTTTCGGCAACTCCTGAAACAGCTCGATAAAGTCTTCGATACATCCCGCTCCGCCTGATGCGATGACAGGTACGGAAACCGCATTGCAGACAGCTTCGAGCATTTCGATATCGAAGCCTTTTTTTACGCCGTCCGTGTCTATACTGTTGACTACAAGTTCTCCCGCGCCCAACTCCACGCTGCGCTTTATCCATTCTATCGCTTCGAGCCCCGTATTATCGCGCCCGCCCCGCGCGAAAACGCGGAACACGCCGTCAACGCGCTTAACGTCGACCGACAGCACGACGCACTGGCTGCCGTATTTCTTCGCGGCGTCACTTATCAGCCCGGGGTTCGCGATAGCGCCGGAGTTCACGCTGACTTTATCCGCGCCGCACTTCAGCGCGACGTCGAAATCATCAAGCGAAACGATTCCGCCTCCGACAGTCAGGGGAATAAAAATGCACTCCGCGACCCGTTTTAGGACTTCCGTGAACAGTTTGCGCCCCTCGCTGGAGGCGGTTATGTCGTAGAAAACAAGCTCGTCGGCGCCGCTGTCGCTGTAGTGTTTACCGAGTTCCACAGGCGACGATACGTCGCTGAGCCCGAGAAAGTTCACCCCCTTGACGACGCGCCCGTCCTTCACGTCAAGGCATGGTATTATACGTTTTGTTATCATGTTCTCTCCAATCTGCCCCCAATGCGCCTCAGTCGGCGCAGTACGCCGTTCCTGCAAAATGCGCCGCAGTCGACGTAATGCGCTCCGGTTAGTCTCTGTTGCCGCTTCTCCTTACAGCTTCGGCGAGGTCGATCCCGCCCGTGTACAGAGCTTTTCCGAGTATAGCCCCGTCCATGCCGAGGTCCGACAGCGCGTCGATCTCATCGAGCGAACTTATCCCGCCCGAAGCAATTAGTTGTACGGACAGCTTTTCACGCAAAGTCCTGTACAGGCCGATGTTCGTTCCGCCAAGCATGCCGTCCTTCGATATATCTGTGCAGATTATCGTACATACTCCGGAGTCCGCGGCTTCTGCGCAAAACTCAAACGCATTGCGTCCGGCAAGCTCCGTCCACCCCTTTATTGCCACCTGCCCGTCTTTTATATCGACGCCGACGGCAATTACGCCGCCGAACGAGAGCGCCATTTCACGCATAAAACCAGGCTCCGCAGCAGCGGCAGTACCGAGAATAACTCGCTTAACGCCTATGCTGAGGTACTTCCCGATAGTCTCTGCTGAGCGGATCCCGCCCCCGATCTCGATATCAAGCCCGCTTTCATTTACAATGCGCTCGATCACAGAGAAGTTCACCGGTTCCCCGCTGCGCGCCCCTTCGAGATCGACTATATGCGCGAACACGGCGCCCGCGTCGCTGAACCCGCGGGCCACTGCAGCAGGGTCTTTGCTGTATACCGTCATCTGCGAGTAGTCGCCGCGCGTCAGCCTGACGACTTCGCCTTTGTACAAATCGATAGCAGGAATTATAACCATTTACGTGAGTCCCTTTTCTCTTTATTATATGCCATTACTTCATGACCAGTCGAAATACGTTGCGTTCGTCGCAACATGCCCGCCGTCGACCGGCAGCGCGACTCCTGTAATGTGCGAAGCTTCGTCTGATACCAGGAACAACGCGGCAGCGGCTATCTCCTCCGGCAGCCCCAGCCTGCGCATCGGATTCTGCGACGCGTTAAAACGCGCATAGTCTCCCGGCGTACTGAACTTTGAACCGTTTATAGCATCCCACATCGGAGTCTCTATCTGTCCCGGGCAAATCGCGTTCGACCGGATTCCCCTATCGGCGTAGTCGCACATGATCGACTTCATCAGCCCTATAACAGCGTGCTTCGAGCAGACATAATCGGATGCGCCCGGCGTTCCTATCAGCCCGCCGACTGACGCGGTGAACACGATCGACCCGCCGTTCCCGAACCTTAGCATCTGCTGTATCTCATATTTCGAGCAGTAGAACGCGCCGAAGAGGTTGACGCGCATCACACGCTCCCATTTTGCGCTGTCCACCTCACCGACAGGCGCCGGAGTCATCATGACCCCGGCATTGTTATGCGCAAAATCAAGCCTGCCGAATGCTCCTGCAGCCTCTTCGACGCCGCGCATGACAGCTGCCTCATCTGCGACGTCTACGTTAAGACACAGGATTCCGGCGTCGGGATTCTCCGCGAGAATCATCTCTTTTGTCTCCCGGAGCGCATTATCGGAAACATCAAACAGCGCAAGCTTCGCCCCCTCGCCTGCGAAACGGCGGGCGCATGCTCTGCCTATCCCGGTACCTGCGCCTGTAACAATTCCAACCTTGCCATGTAATTTCATTACGCTCATCTCCAATCCCTGCATAGTTATAAAAGCGTCATTCGTGAAAGTGTGTCGTTATCCTCCTTCAAGTCGCGAACCCGTTTTCGCAACTGCCTGTTGTCCTTTCATATTCTGATCGGACTCTATTATATCATATTATATCATAAGCGCAGCGAATGATATAATGTGCCATGTGGCGCGTCCCGCGCCACGGCTAAAATTAAGCATATAATAAATGCGCAGCAGTTATTGTATCATAAGCGCCGCGAAGCCCCGGTAACTTTTTTATTGACATTGCGCCGCCGCGTCATTATTATTATAGTGTTTGAGATGATTGATGGAAGGAATGGTCAGATATATGGATTTCAAGCATCCGCCTGAAGATCAGGATATAATCGATATGGTGCGCGATTTCTGCCTGAAAGAAGTACAGCCTATCGCAGCGCAGCTTGATGAAGAAGAACGTTTCCCGTCGGAGTCGATCAGGAAACTGGGTGAAATGGGTATAATGGGCCTCACATTTCCGGAGAAGTACGGCGGCTCCGGAGTGAGCTACGTCACATACATCGCAACTGTTGCCGAGATCGCAAGGCACTGCGCGAGCACAAGCATAACTGTATCGGCTCACTCTTCGCTGTGCTGCGGGCCGATCTACTATTACGGCACGGAGGAGCAGCGCGAGAAATATCTGACGCCTCTTGTCAGGGGTGAAAAGCTGGGCGCTTTCGGGTTTACGGAACCAAGCGCGGGAACGGACGGCGCCAACCAGAAAACAAAAGCAGAGGATAAGGGCGACCACTGGCTCATTAACGGCAACAAGATTTTCATCACGAACGCGGGATACGCGGACACGTTCGTAATCACCGCGGTAACTGATAAAGAGAAGGGGCATCGCGGCCTCTCGATGTTCATTTTCGAAAAGGACACGCCCGGATTCAGGCTCGGAGTGAAAGAGAAGAAAATGGGCATACGCGCTTCCTCGACCTGCGAGCTGATTTTTGAGGATATGGTCGTTCCGAAGGAAAACCTTCTGGGTGAGTTAAACAGAGGGTACTATCAAGCGCTTTCCACATTCGACAGCGGGCGTATCGGCATAGGCGCACAGGCTCTCGGAATTGCGGAAAGCGCCATCGAAGAGTGTACGAAGTATGTAATGCAGCGCGTGCAGTTCGGTCAGCCTATCGGCCATTTCCAGAACACGCAGTTTCAGCTGGCTGACATGGCCACGCGCGTGGAAGCCGCGCGCCTTCTGATTTGCCGGGCCGCGCAGGCCAGACAGGATAAAGAGCCGTTCTCACATCTTGCGGCTCAGGCAAAGCTGTTTGCGTCGGAAACTGCGACAGACGTCACGCGCCGTTGTCTGCAGCTCGTCGGCGGATATGGATACACGCGCGACTACCCGTTTGAACGTTTCATGCGCGACGCAAAAATCACGGAAATCTACGAGGGAACCAGTGAAGTTCAAAGAATGGTCATAGCTAACAATATGGGACTCAATAAGTAATCAACCCTTTGCGCCGGAAGGATGTGGAATTCTTGAATAAGGTCAAAACGCTCGATGAGATCACAGCAAACTTCCACGATGGCCAGGTCATGATGATCGGCGGGTTTATGTCCGCCGGGACTCCGGAGACTTTCATCGACGCCATCATAGAAAAAGGCATCACAAATCTCACAGTAATCGCAAACGACACAGGTTTTGTCCACTCGGGTATCGGTAAGCTTATAGTCAACAAGCGCATCAGCAGGCTTATCGCGACCCATGTCGGTACAAACAAGGAAACCGGCCGCCAAATGACCGCCGGTGAAATCGAATATACCCTTGTGCCTCAGGGGACGCTTGCGGAACGAATACGCGCCGCCGGCGCCGGGCTGGGCGGGTTCCTCACGCCAACGGGCGTCGGAACCATCGTTGAAGAGGGTAAACAGAAGATATCTGTTGATGGCAGGGAATACCTGCTGGAGCTGCCGATCCACGCGGATATCGCGCTGCTGCACGCCTGGAAAGCCGATACTTCCGGTAACCTGATATACAGGATCGCCTCAAGGAACTTTAATCCGTTGATGGCGCTTGCAGCGGAACTTGTAGTTGTATCAGCCGAGGAAATAGTCGAAGTCGGAGAGTTGAATCCGGATATGGTCGCCACTCCCGGCGCATTAGTAGATATGCTTATAAAGGGGATGTAACAATGTCTGACATACGAGATTTTATAGCCAAAAGAGCTGCTGACTTCTTTGAAACCGGTAATCTTGGAAACCTTGGCATTGGTCTGCCAACACTCGTCGCCAACTACCTCCCGCCTGAAAAGAACGTTTTACTTCATTCTGAAAACGGGTTTATCGGCATCGGGCCGTCGCCGGAAGAGGGCAGTGAAGACATGGACGTCGTCAACGCCGGCGGCACGCCTGTCACCTATGTTCCCGGCGCAATGGCGTTCGACAGCGCGTTCAGTTTTGCCCTGGCCAGAGGCGGGCATGTGGACGTCTCGGTCCTTGGGGCGCTGGAGGTCGACGAAAAAGGCAATCTTGCTAATTGGTTCGTACCGGGGAAGCTCGTACCCGGAATGGGCGGGGCTATGGATCTTGTCGTGGGAGCGAAGAAAGTAATTATTGCGATGGAGCATACTCAAAAGGATGGCTCTCCGAAAATATTAAAGAAATGTACTCTACCTCTGACGGCTGTCAACGTCGTCAACTTTATTGTGACGGAACTGGGCGTTATGGAAGTTACTGCTGACGGTATAGCGCTTCGCGAACTTGCCCCGGGTGTCAGTGTTGAAGATATTCAGTCAAAAACCGAGGCGAAGCTGATTATTCCGGACGTCATCGGAGTTATGAACGGATAGCCAACGGATAGCTGAGGTTGTTCCGGCAGAGTGAAACGCGGGTGCATCTGACTTGACGCACCCGCTTTTTATTGCTTATTTTACTGGTCAAAACGCACCATGCTTAACCGTTGAGCTTCAGCAGTAACCGCTCGTTTATCGGCGTCATTGCACATAGACGATTAATGCGCTTTGCTCGACGAGGCACACAGACGATTAAAGGCGCTTTGCTCGATGAAGCACACAGACGATTAATGCGCTTTGCTTACCGGGATCACTTCCCGAATACTGCAAGCAGGAACCCGGCCGCAACTGCCGAGCCGATGACGCCGGCAACATTCGGGCCCATCGCGTGCATCAGAAGGAAGTTTGAAGGATTGGCTTTCTGCCCAACTCTCTGTGAGACTCTGGCAGCCATAGGAACCGCAGATACTCCCGCTGAACCTATCAGCGGGTTTATCTTTCCGCCGGACAGCTTGTACATCAGTTTCCCGAGCAGGACGCCGCCTACCGTTGAGAACGCAAAGGCGACAAGTCCGAGTACGATTATCTTTATCGTCTCCCAGGAAAGGAAGTTATAGTATACTGTCGTCGCGCCGACTGATACCGAAAGGAATATTGTGACGGTGTTCATTAAACTGTTCTGAGCTGTATCGCTGAGCCTGTCGACAAGCCCGCACTCCCTGAACAGGTTTCCGAGCATCAGCGAGCCAATGAGCGGCGCGACTGACGGCAGTACGAGGAGCGTCGCTATCGTCACGACAATGGGGAACAGGATTTTCTCTGTTTTTGATACAGGCCTGAGCTGCTCCATCTTGACCTCACGCTCTTTTTTTGTCGTAAGGGCTTTCATGATTGGAGGCTGTATAAGCGGAACCAGAGCCATGTATGAGTACGCGGCGATTGCGATAGCGCCCAACAGATGAGGCGCGAGCCTGCTTGTGAGCCAAATCGCGGTAGGGCCGTCCGCGCCGCCGATTATAGCGATCGAACCTCCTTCGGGCCCTGTGAATCCCAGAGATATGGACAATATCAGCGCGCAATATATTCCAAGCTGAGCTGCTGCGCCGAGCAGCAGCGATTTCGGGTTCGCTATCAGCGGGCCGAAGTCTGTCATTGCCCCCACTCCCATGAAGATGAGAGACGGATATACGCCGGCTTTGACTCCGATATACAGGATATCCAGAAATCCGCCTTTGTGCAGCACTTCGCCGAAGTCTACTTCCCCGGTCCAGAGCGAGGGCGTAAATATCGAGGTTTCGCCGAAAGGCGATGGCATGTTTGTAAGCAGCATCCCGAATGCGATACCGATGAGAAGAAGAGGTTCGAACTTCCTCCTGATCCCCAGATAAAGTAGCACGCAGGCAAGAATGATCATTATGACCTGACGGATATCTATCAGGTTTGCAAAACCCGACTGCCTCCACAGTCCGGAAAAGGCGTCAGAAATCATATTGCTGCACCTCCCTGCTTTTCAGTAATCTCTGCGCTGACCATGTGTTCGGCGCCATTGATAATGACTTTGAACTGCCGGCCCGCAGCAGTTTGCTGCTCTGCAGCAGTTTGCCGGCCCGCGGCAGTTTGCACTGCGGTAGTTCGCTGCTCTGCGGCGGTTTGTTGCTCTGCGGCGGTATTCTGACCTGTGCCCTGCGCAGCGCCGCCGGCAGGCGCAGGCGCTTGTGCGACGGTATCACGCGAGCCTGCGTCTGCAGGCTCGCCTGCGGGCAGGCGCGTGGCTCCGGGCAAGCCGGGTTCCGACTCTGAAATAACGGCGTCAACTGAATGCTCCACTCCATTGACAATGACTTTGAACTGTCTTTCCACGGGAGCTTGCCGTAACGCGGCAGTTTGCCCAACGCCTTGCGCAGCGCCGCCTGCAGATACTCCTTTGTGCATCGCTTCCGCTGCAGTGGTTGCCGCCGCAGTGGCTGCCGCTGCAGTGGTAGCTGCCGCAGTGGTTGCCGCCGCTGTTGCTGCCGCCGTTGTTGCTACCGCCGTTGTTGCTGCCGCAGTAGTTGCTGCCGCTGCTGTTGCTGCCGCCGTTGTTGCTGCCGCAGTAGTTGCCGCCGCTGCAGTAGCTGCAGCATTCTCCGAAACCGGCGTTTCTGCGGCTGCGGATGCAGTATCTGCAGTAGCTGCAGCTTTCGCAGCGCCTGCGTCAGCCGCGGCAGACGAACCCGCACCGGGCGAAGCGTTCAGAGCCGCGCTATCAGTAGCTGCAGACTTGCTCTTTTCTTTCCGCGGCTTAAAAACAACCGCAAGAATATACGTTATGCACATCAGGAATACAAGCACAACAAAAACAACTATCATGCCGAGCAGTGATAATTCCAGCGCTTCCGGGATCGTTATTTTCATGTCACCATCCTATCTGTCCGCCAACGGCGGACACCACACAATGGTTTGAAAACTTGATTTTCAAACTTCATCCTATCTGTCCGCAACACGCCGCTTTCGGCGCATTCCAAAGTGCCGTTGCGGCGCTGCGGACGCCGGCTTATGGTTCGAACTGTCACGTGCGCGCGACTGCACTTGTTTTCAAACTTTCATCCAATATGACTTACAAATCATATCACATCAGATTTCCCCTGTCATTATCAATATGTATCATTGTGAATAGGTAATTTCTGATTATTTTTGTAATATGTTACTCTCGGATCTCAGTGAACGCCCGTAATATACCAAGCCCGACCGGGCCGCTCTTCTCCGGGTGAAACTGTGTCCCGAACACATTGCCTGAAGCGACCGCTGCTGTCAGCTCGGCGCCATATTCGGCAGTAGCGATAACCGACTCGCCGCATTCCTCGGCATGGAACGAATGCACGAAATACACATGGTCTCCCTCGCGCGTATACTTAAAAAGCGGGGATTCTTTTCCGGAGGGATACTTCAGGGCATTCCAGCCGATATGCGGTGTTTTGTAATCGCGCGGAATCCTCGCCGCTATAGGCGCAACAACTCCGCGCAGCAAGCCCAGTCCTTTATGCTCGCCGAACTCGAAGCTTTTCTCAAAGAGCATCTGCATTCCGAGGCACACGCCGAGCAGCGGCTTACCGTTTCTTGCTTCACTGATCACGACCTCGTCCAGGCCTTCAGCTCGAAGCATCGACGCCGCGTCGGCGAAAGCGCCGACGCCCGGAAGCAGAAGCTTGCCGCAACTTCTGATCACAGCGGCGTCGCCTGTTATCACCGCTTCCTGCCCTATGTAACTCAGCGAACTGCGAAGCGAGAACAAGTTCCCGACCCCGTAGTCAATGATCGCAATCATGTTAATACCCCACCCTGTCCGTAGAATGTTCCGCTTTCGGCGCATTCTGCGGGCGCAATCTAGTGCACTGTCTCAGTGATATTTAGTGTAATCCTACGCTATCTTTTTGCGCGTGACTGCGCTTGTCTTGCAAACTTTTCTTCTCTCCGCACCGCTCCACTCCCGTTACACGAGAGTCCCCTTGGTGGAGGGTATATCGTCACTGAAGTCTTCGTCGATCCTCGCAGCGGCTCGCAGGGCGCGCGCAAGAGCCTTGAAGCATGCTTCGATAATGTGGTGAGTGTTTTTCCCGTCGAGCATTCTGATATGCAGCGTTATCCCGGCCTTTCTGACGAAGGCCTGAAGAAACTCCTCAAGCAGTTCTGTGTCCATCATGCCGATTGCGCGATCCGGCAGATCAACATCCAGCGTGAGGTGGCTCCTGCCTGATATGTCGACAGCGCACATTACAAGCGCTTCATCCATCGGCAGCGTTATGTCGCTGAAACGGCATATCCCGCGCCCTTCTCCGATAGCTTGCGCGAAGGCTGTACCGAGGCAGATGCCTATGTCTTCGACGGAGTGGTGGCTGTCAACATGAGTATCGCCGTCGCACTTAATATCAAGATCGATCCGACCGTGCCGTGCGAAGAGCTCCAGCATGTGGTCCAGAAACCCGACGCCGGTTTTGATGCTGCTCAGTCCTGTGCCGTCCAGATTTAAAGACAGCGAGATATCGGTCTCCGCTGTCCTCCGGTTACATCCGCTTATACGCTTCATACTGATTTGTCCCTCCGCTGTTCTTTATCCGTTGTTCTTTCGTTCAGCGAGAATATCCGTAATCGCTGAAAGAAGAGCGTCCATATGCTCCCTTGTACCTATAGTGATCCGCAGATAATCCGAGATACGCGGCTTGTCAAAATGCCTGACCAGAACTCCGCGTTCTTTCAGCGCTGCGTACAGTATTTTGCCCTGAATGCGCGGATTGCGCGCAAAAAGGAAGTTGGCGCTTGACTCTGTCATGGAAAACCCGAGTTCGCGCAGGCTCGCCGCGGTGTATTCCCGCGTATCTACAACCCTGCGGCACATTTCCCTGAAATAATCATCCTCATCCAGTGCAGCTTCACCGGCTATCTGCGTCAACCGGTTCACATTGTACGAGTTGAACGAGTATTTGATTTTGTTAAGATCCTCGATGAGCGGAGCCTGGGCTATGGCATATGCCATGCGCGCGCCCGCCATAGACCGGAACTTCGAGTATGTATGCATTACTATAAGGTTTTCGTACTTACCTGTAAGCGGAACCGCGGACTCCGCTCCGAAATCAATATACGCTTCGTCTATCAGTACGATATGACCGCTGTTGCTCTCAACAACTTCTTCAATGTCGCTGAGCGGGAGCGCAATTCCCGTGGGCGCGTTCGGGTTTGCGAGCACAATATTGCTTCCGGCATTACGATAATCGGCAATGTCTATCGTAAAGTCATCCCGGAGCGGTATCTGCCTTGCAGGTATGTCGTATAATGCGGCATAGACAGGGTAAAACCCATATGTAATATCCGGAAAGCAAACGCCGTGTTCCGCGTCGCCGAATGCCAGAAACGCAAATGCAAGAAGCTCGTCCGATCCGTTTCCGATTATGACGTTTTCCGGCTTCACGGAGTAAAAATCAGCCAGCCTTTTTACAAGGCGCGCGCCATCCGGGTTCGGGTACAGGTTCAGCTTCGCTATCTCAGCGCCGCTTACGGCATTAATGACCCCCGGAGGCGGCGGATAGGGAGATTCGTTTGTGTTGAGTTTGATGTACTCCATGTCCGCCGGCTGCTCTCCGGGAACATAGGCTTGCAGTGAAGCCAGCCTGCTTGATATATATTTGCTCATATACTCGCTTATCCTTTTCCGGGTCTCTGCTTATCCTTTTCTTTACAGACTCACCGTGAGCGCTCATGCCTTTTCCGGGCCGCTGCTTATCCTTTTCTTCACAGATTCACCGTGAGCGCTCAAGCCTTCCATCTCCGCGAAGCAAATAACGTCATCCGCAATGTTTTGCAGCGCTTCTTTCGTGAAGTATGTGAACGACGACTTTTTAGTGAAATCGTCGACGGAGAGCGGGCTTGCAAACCTTGCCGCGCCTGATGTGGGCAGCGTGTGATTCGGCCCCGCGCAGTAATCTCCCAGCGCTTCGGGCGTATTTTTCCCCAGAAACACGGAGCCTGCGCTTTTTACGCTATCCAGCCAGGCAAACGGTTCATCGAGAAACAGCTCAAGATGTTCAGGCGCGATTTCATTCGATATATCGACAGCCTGCCTTATGGAGTCTGCAATCACGATCATGCTGTTTTTGTCTATCGCGATCCTCGCGGCGGTCCCGCGCGGGAGCGATGCAAGCTGCTCTTCGATCTCCGCTCTGACGCGGGAGGCCAACTCCGCGTTATCGGTTATAAGAACAGCGGATGAGTCGGCGCCGTGTTCGCATTGCGACAGCATATCCGCCGCTACCGGAACCGGATCCGCGCCCCCGTCCGCTATTACCAGAATATCGCTTGGCCCTGCTATTATATCGATGCCGACCACTCCGAACACCTGGCGTTTTGCTTCCGCAACATATGCGTTACCCGGCCCGGTTATCTTTTCGACGCGGGGGACAGTTTCGGTACCGTATGCCATCGCGGCAATCGCCTGGGCGCCTCCGATCGTGAACACTCTGTCTACCCCTGCGATTTTCGCCGCGGCGAGTATTTCCGCGCTGTTGACGCCTTCCCGCGAAGGAGGCGTCGCCATAATGATTTCTCCGACGCCTGCAAGTTTTGCGGGAATGCAGTTCATAAGCACCGACGAGGGGTAGGCTGCTGTTCCTCCGGGGATATAAATTCCGGCGCGCGAAAGGGGAATGATCCTCTGCCCCATTACGGCTCCGCCTTCCGACGTCATGATAAAGCCCTGCCTGATCTGATGGCGATGAAAATCTTCAATGTTGCGCGCCGCGCGTTCCATTACGCCTGCGAACCCGTTCCCGGCGTTTTTGAGGGCGGCGTCAAGCGCGTCAGGCGACAGTTCGAAACTGCTCAGATCACAGTTGTCGAATGCTTTCGTATACTCCCTGAGCGCTTCGTCGCCGCGACGCTTTACGTTGGCGATGACGTCTGCCACAACCGCTGTAACTGAGGCTGCGTTAGTTGCGGTTTCGCTCGTCGCGGCTTGTTCCGCGGACAGGTCTGCGCCGGATGGCTTCGATGCGATATCGCTCGTCGCGGCTTTCTCCGCAGACTGGCCTGCGCCGGATGGCTGCGATGCGGTTTCGCTCGTCGCGGCTTTCTCCGCGGACTGGCCTGCGCCGGATGGCTGCGATGCGGTTTCGCTCGTCGCGGCTTTCTCCGCGGACTGGCCTGCGCCGGATGGCTGCGATGAACGCTCCGTCTGAACAGCGTCTGTATGCTTCGCGGCGTATCGTCCCGCTGAACGCTGCGCTGCGTATTCCGCCGCGCTGAGTATTCTGATCATACCGCCTCTCCTTCGGCGCTTTGCAAATATCCCGCAATCTTTGCGCACATGCTGCCTATCGCGTCTCTGTTAAACTTGAAGCTGACCTTATTAGCTATCAGCCGCGCGCTTATGCTCATTATCTCTTCCACTATCTTCAAATCGTTTTCACGAATGGTGTTTCCTGTTTCCACAATATCTACAATGACGTCCGACAGACCCAGCAGCGGCGCGAGTTCGATGGAGCCGCCCAGCGTGATGACGTCTATCTCGCAGCCCCGTCCGTCGAAGTGCTCATGCGCTATGTTGGGAAATTTCGTCGCCACGCGCAGCGTCCTGTCAAAGTTCTCAAGCGTAAACCCCCTGCCTGACGCGACGCACATGCGGCATTTCCCTATTCCGAGATCAAGCAGTTCGTACACCTCAGGCGAGTACTCCTCCAGGACGTCCTTTCCGGCCACGCCGACGTCTGCAACTCCTCTTTCCACATATATAGCGACGTCAGTCGGTTTGACCCAGAAGTAGCGCACCCCTCTTTCGGGGTTCTCAAAAACAAGCCTCCGGCTTTCTTCGTAAATCGCCGGGCACTCGTATCCCGCCGACTCAAAAACCGAGTAGGCTTTTTCACCAAGCCTTCCTTTGGGGAGGGCCACATTTATCATCTTACTCATATCATCTTACTCTTATCATCTTATTATTATCATCATAATCTTACTCAACTTAATTTCCTTTTCCGCAACTGTTCAGGTCCCCGTTTCCTACATTGTCATAAGGCGCTTGTATTTGATATTGTCCGGTTTTTCACGCTGTACCCTCACAACGCGCCCTTCCGCCGTTAACGCCCTTACTTCATTAGCGAGCGCAGCCGGATCGGTTTTATCGCCGTAAAGCAGAAGAACGTCGATCTCCGGGCCGCTCCTGGGCGGGGCTGTCTGTTCGAGCAAATCGAGATAGACTGCAAACCCTATAGCACCGGACTTTTTCCCGAATCTGCGCAGGAGGCTGTCGTAGCGCCCGCCTGAGAGAACTTTTGACGGTATTCCTTCTATATACCCCTGGAATATCACGCCGCTGTAGTAGTTCAGGTCGTTAACGATAGAAAAATCTATGTTTATATCCTGACCGCCTCCGAAGCCTGCGACGACGCTCCCGATATCTTCAAGCTCTCCAAGAGCAGCTTCGGTTTCATCATTTACACTAAGCCGCCGAAGTTCGACCATTGCCTTTCCGTAAGGTCCATAGAGCGCGGCGAGCGTCATGAGTCTGTCCTTTAGCCCGTCGTCGAGTCCGAACTGCGAACACAGCGAGCTGATTTCAGGAACGTTTTTCCTGCTTATACTGCGGAGTAATCCCACTCTCTGCACATCTGTAAGTTCCGAACTGCTCAAAAGCCCGCTGATATACCCCATGTGCGATATATCAAGGCATGATCTGGCGTTAAGCGTCGAAAGGCTCTTCGCCGCGAGCATAATGACTTCGCCGACCGAATACACGTCGACGTCACCAATGCATTCAAGGCCGACCTGCATGCGTTCCTTGAACTCATTTCCGTCAGGCCTGTAGATGTTTTCATTATAGTACAGTTTTCTGAGTCCCTGACTGTCCGATGTGTTCTTCACAATCGAAAGCGTGACGTCAGGGCGAAGCGCCATCAGCTTGCCTCCCGTGCCCGTGAATGTAATGATTTCCCCGGATGCAAGGAACGCCTTGTTCCCGGAGTACAGGCTGTACTCTTCGAACCGGCTCATTCTGTACTGAGTGTACCCATACTGCCTGTAAAGTGACCGCAGGCGCATGAGCGCTTGCTCATCGTATCTGAGTATGCTTTTGGAGTTGTCCATACTAACGTTTGATCCTTCTGACTAATTTTCAAAGAACTTAGCGTGGATCGCCGAGACAGCGCGGTCGGCTTCGGCTTCGTCCACAAGCACCGATACCTTTATTTCACTCGTCGAAATCATCCCTATGTTGATTTTTACGTCGAACAGCGCTTCGAACATCAGTGCCGCAACTCCGGGCGCAGACATCATGCCGGCGCCGACGATGCTCACTTTTGCTACCTTATCATCCACGCTGATATCCTTATAGCCGATGGACTCCCTGTGCGCGCGAAGGGCGTCGGCAGCGCGGGTCATATCCGTTTTTGCGACCGTAAAGCTGATGTCTTTCGTCTCTTCGCGGCCGATCGACTGCAGGATGATGTCGACGTTGATATTTGCTTGAGCCAGTACTCTAAAGACTTTGAATGCGACGCCCGGTTCATCGCGGAGGCCTACGAGCGCTATCCGCGCAATGTTTGCATCCTTTGCAACGCCGCTGATTTTTGACTGCTCCACTCTTGTTACCTCCTTAACTTTCGTACCGGGCTTCCTTTCAAAGCTTGAAAGGACTTCAAGATCGACGCCGTATCTCTTTGCCATCTCTACCGAACGGTTTTGCAGGACCTGCGCTCCAAGCGACGCCAGTTCCAGCATCTCGTCATAGGTTATCTCTTCTTTTTTCTTGGCTCCGGGGACATAACGGGGATCGCTTGTGTATATCCCTTCGACGTCGGTGAATATCTGGCACAGATCGGCTCTCAGCGCCGCTGCGATGGCTACCGCGGTAGTATCGGAACCTCCGCGCCCTATCGTTGTGATGTCGTCGAACTTATTGACTCCCTGGAATCCCGCGACTATCACTATCCGGCGGCGGTCCAGCTCGGCTCTGATGCGCTCGCATGAAACTGCCTTGATTCTCGCCGATCCGTAGTTGGAGTCCGTTTGGATCCCCACCTGCCAACCGGTCAGCGAAACCGAGGGCATTCCAATCTTCTCGAGCGCCATGGACATAAGCGCGCTCGAAGCCTGCTCCCCGGTGGAAAGTAAAACATCCATCTCGCGTTTAGACGGTTCGGGATTGAGCTGCCTTGCCCTTTCTATCAGATCATCTGTAGTCTCTCCCTGTGCGGAGACAACAACGACCAAATCATTTCCTTCCGAATACTTTTCCGCTATAAGCCACGCGGCGCGCTGGATACATTCAGTGTCTGCAACGGAACTTCCGCCAAATTTCTGTACTATCAGTGACATATCTTCCTCACAAACCAGCTCGTTAATAATCTCCCAGTATTCTGAACAGGGACAGCGCGGTCACTCCGCGTTCCAGCAGTTCATTTACTCTCTTCCTGTCCATTACTGTAGTCTTAAATGCTGTTATGTTATTAGCTGCCGCAACGGACCCGTTTGCTCCGGTGGGCGCGCTTGCTCCGGCGGGTGCGCTTGCTCCGGCGGGCTCTCGTGCCATACTTTCAGGTCCGTTTACTCCGGCAAAGACAACTTCGCCGAACTCCCGCGTTATCTTTTCCGGGGAGGCGTCCGTCCTGATATACCAGGCTGATTCCAGCAGTGCCGGATCCGATACGACGTCATCTCCGCCTTTGTCCCAACCTATCATCTTGCGCGCGTGCATGTGCTTCACAGCGTCTACCACATCAGCCGCAACGGCGCTTGCCGTAGGCATTTTTCCCGCTCCTGCGCCGTAAAACAGTATATCTCCCACCGCGTTGCCGCGGATGACCACTCCGTTCATCACACCGTCTACGCTTGCCAACAGATTATCGACGCTGATAAGATGCGGGGCAACATACGCAGCTACTCTCTCTCCGACCGCCCGCATTCGGCCCATGAGCTTTATCTTATATCCGAGCGCCGACGCAAAGCGAATGTCTTCGGCAGTCACTCCTTCGATGCCTTCTGTGGGGATCTGATCGGGATACACATGCCTGCCATACGCCAGCGATGATAGTATGCTCACCTTTCTGCAGGCGTCATGCCCCTTTATGTCAGCGGTGGGGTCAGCCTCCGCGTAACCTTTCTTCTGAGCGTCGCTCAGCGCGTCGGATAAAGACGCGCCATTTTTCATCATTTCGGACAGGATGTAATTTGTGGTTCCGTTCAGTATTCCGTATATTTCATTGATATTGTTCGCAGCCATGCACTGCGCGATTGGCCTTATGACGGGGATCCCGCCGCCGACGCTAGCTTCAAAGAGGTAGTTCACGCCTTTTGCGCCGGCGAGTTCCAGAAGCTCGCAGCCGTGTGTGGCAACAAGTTCTTTGTTTGACGTCACAACGCTTTTCTTCGCCTCCAGGCAGCGGCGCGTGTAGTCAAGCGCGACGCCGACTCCGCCAATGGTTTCTATTACCACATCCACGTCAGGGTCGCTGATGATCCTGTTGAAATCGTTTATGAAAAGTTTCTCGTAGGGGCTACCCGGGAAATCCCTTATATCCAGGATGTACTTGACTTTTATACTCTGACCCGCATTTTTCGCGATTTTTTCCGAGTTCCTGTCAAGCACCTCGACGGTCCCGGAACCGACTACTCCAAAACCAAGGACTGCTACATATACCATTTTTTACTCCCCTCCGGACTTTCTGCGGATAGCCGCAAGCGCCTTTCTGGTTATATCCTCCGCTACCTCCGGCTCGATCAGAAATACTATCACCGTCATTGTTATGCGCACGCTGCTGAACGGCGACTCTTTTACCATGGCTTTTTCTTCGGTCACCGATATCATGCTCATACCGGACGTCGAAACCGCCGCCTTTATATGCCCGATAATGCCGCCGCTTTCGCTCACTAAACGCGCTGCAGTTTCCAACTCCTGCGCAATACAGGCGTTGAGCCCGCCGCTCACGCTTTCTACGCTCAGAGAGCCTGATATAACAACGGCGTCATCATGCATGTTACGTTCGATAAAAATAACGCCCGGAATGTCTTTTGCCTTGATTTTTATCTTTGCCATATTAACGCGCTCCTTAATCGCGCATGTTGCGCGGTATCGGGCTTGCTGACTGTTCCATTTTGCCGCTTTGCCGCTTTGCCGCTTTGCTGTTTTGCCGCTTTGCCGCTTTGCCTCTTTACTGCTTTGCCGCTTTGCTGCTTTACAACTTTGCCGCTTTGCCGTTTTGCCGCTTTGCCGCTTTGCCGCTTTGCCGCTTTGCCGCTTTGCCGCTTTGCTGCTTTGCCGCAGGATCACAGAATGCCGGCGACAGCTCCCCAAACATCCCTCGAAACTCCGCTCACCGCCGATATTTTGAATACAGGCGCGTTCGGTTCTATCTCCTGAATGTCTTTTTCCACACTTTGCAGGACGTCGTCCTGCACGAGATCGATCTTGTTGATGATCACCGCGTCGCAATTCTCTATCTGACCTCTAAGCAGCGCGTCCATTGGGATCCGCAGCCGGCGCCACCGCGACGCGTCGGCAAGTATCACTATGCGCGACTCCAGAGAAAGCGCGTTTTTCAAGTTGTCGCGCATGAGCCCGGGATACGCGATCCCTGTCGTCTCTATGATAAGCCACTCGGGTTCCATTTCGCTTCTGATTTTCTCCGCAGCGGTTATCAGTTCGCCCGAGACGGTGCAGCATGCGCAGCCTGCAAAGAGATTATTGACCGTGAAACCTCCGCCGCGAAGGTATTGATCGTCTATACCAACTTCACCGACCTCGTTTTCCAGTATCACTATTTTGTATTCTTTGCCCGGGTCTGAGACGTCGGCAAGAAATCTCGCAAACTGCATAAGCGCGGTTGTCTTGCCTGAACCGAGGAACCCGCCAAGAATTATTACTTTCAAAATTCGATCATTCCTTCCTGATCCCGTCTGATCCCGCGCGCCGCACAGGCGCCTCAGGGGGTTGCACTTCGGCACTGCCTGCCGGGGAAGCACTTGATCCCGCGCGCCGTACAGGCGCCACAGGGGGTTGCACTCCGGCACTGCCTGCCGGGGAGGCACTTGATCCCGCGCGTGAAAGACGTTTCCTTCGCGGCTGACCGCCTCTGCCTTCGGAATTTTTACGTTCCTGAGTATAGCATATACCGCACGCCCATTACAATAGCGTATAAAACGGGCTGATGCAAAACATATATAAGCAGCGCCTTTCTGCCCACCGCAGGGAAAACCGGAACGCTTGCTTCATAGAATACCGCCGGAAGCTTTTTCTCCTTTATATAATACCCGGCCCACGTTCCAAGCAGGAATACGAACAACCATGGCAGTATCGGAAAATAGTCAAAACTCACGAACCCTTCCTGAGTCCATCCGAACATCCATATGTATTCCGATTCCAGCGGTAATTTCATCGTCGCGAGAGCGCTGCCAACGATCGCCGCGATGTATATAAGGGGCGCGGCTTTCTTCGGGATTGCATCCCATAACTTTCGCGTCAGTCCGAAAAACAGCATCGAGAAGCCCAACAGGTGCAGTACGCCGAAAATTATAGGCATGTCAATAATGTATGTCACAAGCGTTATAGCAGCCGCGATAATGATGACTTTTATCCCGCGCTTTATGTTCCCTCTTGAAAAGCGCGAAGATATGCCTGACAGGAATATAAACAGGCCTGCAAACACATAGTGCAGGACGTCAAAAACAGGGTTTGTGAATAACCATCCCGGCGCGTCGAGGAACTCGACGCAGTCATACAGCAAGTGGTGTATGACCATCAGCACGACAGCAATACCGCGCAGCGCGTCTATGATCTGAATGCGCTGCTTAGCGGGCGAAGACGCGCTGTCCTTCTCCGTCGCAGTCTCCTTCTCCGCTGTAGTCGATTTCTCCGTGTTCATACGTTGAATCTGAAGTTGACGACGTCGCCATCCTGCATGATATATTCCTTACCCTCAAGCCTGACTCGCCCGGCGTCTTTTGCGGCTGCCATCGAACCGGCGGATTCGAGATCGTCAAACGCCACTATCTCCGCGCGAATGAAGCCGCGCTCAATGTCGGAGTGTATTTTGCCTGCCGCCCGCTGCGCTTTTGTGCCCGATGTGATCGTCCAGGCTCTTACTTCATCGGAACCGGTAGTGAGAAACGATATAAGTCCGAGCAGCGAGTACGACTGTCTTATCAACCTGCCCAGCCCCGATTCGCTGATTCCGAGATCAGCCAGGAACAGCTCTTTATCTTCATCAGGCATCCCCGCGATCTCCTGCTCGGACTTTGCGCATATGGCAAGCGAGACCGCGCCTTCTGCGTCAGCCAGTTCCCTGACCGCTGAGAAGTACGCGTTACTGTCGCGGTCGGTTGCCGAGAACTCCTGCTCGCCCATGTTGGCGATATAGATCACCGGCTTTAGGCTTATAAGGTCGGAAGTGCGGACGATGCTCATATCTTCGGGCGTGAACTCCATTGAACGCGCAGGTTTACCGCTGTCAAGATGCTCCAGTATGCTTTCAAACAGCGCCGCTTCATGCAGATATTTCTTTTCGCCTTTCGCGGCTTTCTTCGACTTCTCAATTCTCCGCTGCACTACGTCGACGTCGGCGAGGATCAGTTCAAGGTCGATGATCTCGATATCGCGCGCCGGGTCTGCGCCGCCTTCAACATGAGCGACGTTGGGGTCGTCGAAGCATCGTACAACATGTATGAGAGCGTCCGTCATGCGAATGTAGCTGAGGAACTTGTTCCCCAGGCCTTCGCCTCTCGAAGCTCCGCGCGCAAGCCCGGCGATGTCGACGAACTCTATAGTGGCGGGAGTCGTCTTTTTCGGCAAGTACATTGCGCTCAGGTAGTCGAGCCTCCTGTCCGGGACCTGCACCACGCCTGTGTTGGCAGTCAGCGTGCTGTACGGGTAGCTGGCGCTCTCCGCGTCAGCGTTCGTCAGCGCGTTGAACAGCGTTGTTTTGCCGACGTTCGGCAGACCGGTGATTCCAAGTTTCATTACGCTTTCCCCAGTGCTTTTAGCACCTTGTCCGGCGTCGCGGGCGGATCCACCCATACGCCTGTCGCATTATGTATCGCAATTACCACCATATGCGTGTTCGCCAGAGAGTGGCTGATGCCGCTCGCGCCATAGGCTGCGTTTCCCGCGCGCGTCTCAAGAAACTCACGGTCTATTCGCGGAACGTCCATAATGCCGGGCTTCTTGTAGTCGAACATGTTGTTGTTCAGCCGCAGGCCTGTACGCTCATCATACACATAATCCTCGAACATCTGGCAGCCCTGACTGAAAAACAGGACTTGATCTATCTGGCTTTCCAGCGACGTCAGGCGCATGACTTTGCCCGGGTCCGCAACGACGCCGAAGCGCAGTATCTCGACTTCGCCTGTTTCAGTATCCACGGCGACTTCGCAAAACGCGGTGTTCATAGTGTCGAGCATTTTCCCCATGCCCAGCGTCCACAACGCTGTCGGAGGCCTGCCGGAATATGTGGCGACAATATTCTTTGTGACTGCACCCCGAAGCGGTACTCCGACCGCCGGGTCGCTTTTGAGCACGACACATCCTCCCGCAAGGTCGAGTTCCTCAGGTTTTCTGCCCTTGAGCGGACTGGGTTCCCGCGGACCTGGCGGCCCGAACATTCCGGGCGCAGGCGGGAGTTCCGCTTCGGCTATCGCTGCGTCGATTATCATGTTTTTGAGTATATTCGCGCATTCCTTCGTCGCCCATGCGGACGCCGTCGTACCGTCGGAACCCCCTCCGACAGGCGTGAACGTCTCGCGGTAATCAAAGTCCACTATGACGTCGTCGTACTCAAGCCCGAGTTCCTCCGCGACCACCATAGCGTTGCACTCGACTGCGTATATGCCTGTTACAGGCCCCTGCGTGGGCATGCGGACGACGCCGTTCTTCAGTTCGAGTTTGCAGTTATATCCCGAAAACGCGTGTCGCGGGCATATCTGGTAACGGAATGACGCGCCGTGCATGCGCCCGTCGGGCAACCTCGCGGCTCCGGATGGATGCCAGTTCCAGTCCATGAGTTTTTTGCCTTCCTCAAGGCAAGCCTCGAAGCTCGGCACAGGGTCGCTGTCCTCCTGGGAAGAGGGCCCGTGCAAGTTCATTTTCGCAATGTCAACAGGGTCCTTCCCGAGTTTTTCGGCTATCAGATATATCGCCATCGTGCCGGAATCCCAGTTGAACGGGCAGAACTGGCCGCTGACGTACATTTTCCCCCGGTTCGAGTCAACGATCTCCATGCGCTGCCTTATGTTTGGGCATTTCAGCGTATAGTACGGGCCATAACCCTGGTCGCCCGACGTGCCGAAGGTCGCGTTGCCTTCGACGCCGCCGTCCGCTACAGAGAAATCATCGATCGCAGTGATCAGGCCGTCGTTCGTGAAGCCGACCTTCAGATACATAAACCTCTGGTTCATGAGGAAATCGAATGTATCTTCGCGCGTGTTCGCGCATCTTACCGGCCTGCCTGTGCGCCTGGCCAGCAGCGGAGTTATCTCCTGAGAGCGGCGCATTCCCCAGTCGCAGTACTTACCGCCCTGGAATATTCCCTCCTGAACTGTCTTTTCAGGAGTCATTCCGTACATCATCCCGATCGCTTCCCTGCGCTGCACAGCGCCTTCTATATGCAGGCTCTTACCGCCGCCCCGGTACGGGTCATCAAACCACCACGCGACGGAAGCGGGCGGGTTAGGCAGATGTGAAGAGACAGGGGGGAGCGTAAGCGTGTATTCAAGCACATTATCGGCTTCAGCCATTGCGGCGTCTACGTCGCCCTGGATGGTGTCCGCAAATGTAAGGTTGCCCTGTCTGGGTCTGCCCTCTCGCGGGCCGAACATCCCCGAGGGGATCGCGGCGATCTCCTCCGGGCGGATCACGGGATGATCGGGTTCCCTGCCCTTTTGAATGTCTACGATGTGCGGCATGATTTCCCACTCCACGCCGAGCAGGCGCAGCGCTTCATCGCAGATTTCCTCTGTTTCCGCAACGACTACAACAGCGACTTCTGCTCCGTCATGTTCGGCGTAGTTATCCAGCCATGGCCTTCTCGGGCCGGGAGGCCCCATCATTGCGCCTGCTCCGAGGTTCTTGATTTCTTCATCTTCCCACGTCACTATGTCCGCTACCCCGTCCAGCGCAAGCGCGGCAGTTGTGTCGACGCTGACGACGCGCGCGTTTGCATAGGGGCTGCGCAGGAATTTTGCGTGGAGCATTCCGGGAACGACGTAGTCGACGCCGTACTTTGCTACGCCTGTTGCCAGAGCGTATGATACTTTTCCGGGCAGATTGGGTTTGCCAACCACCCTGAAGTGTTCTCTTTGGCCGTTTGCGCCTGCCAGATCAGCCATATGCTGCCCTCCTGTAGTTTATTCTAACGTGGGGCTCTGCCCCACAACCCATCGGGTTTTTTTCGCGTCATTCGCTTACGGGCGAAATGAATCCGCCCTACTCATCTAGCGAAAAAATCCCTCACGCGCCTGCGGCGCGCACCGCGCGTACGCACGGTGTTTAGTCCGCTTAACAACTTGCTTTTTGTTTATGTTGCGCTGGTGTAAGCGGACTAATGCTGCTCCCGGGCGTCTGTGTACTGTGAGCAGCGATATATTCCGTGTTACTTACGGTGTTGACCGCGCCTGTTAAATTAGTTACAATAATGCAGCGGTGATAACAGCAATTATACGGTTTTAGCGCTGTAATTTCAAGTTAAAGTTGACGGTCATTGTGGTTGACAGTCATGCGAGGTTACTATTCGGTGCCACCTTAGTTCGGCCGTTACATCACGTTCCTTTTCACTCGAATGCGCATCCATGCGCATACTCGTGCGCTCCGGCATCCATGCCTCCGCTTTTCGGAACGTGATCGCAACGACCTCACCGAGGCACTGAATAGTAACCGCAGTTGTTACAGTTCAGCGGCGCTCCGGTCACCGGGGCTGCGCGGTCAGGAGGGAGCGGATGAGTATGGACGCGATAGTTGTACTGGCGGGTGGCGCCAGCAAAAGAATGGGGCGCGACAAACTGCTTCTGGAGGTCGGCGGAGTTACGCTGCTTGAATCCGTTGTAGCTAAGTTCAGCGACGAGTTCGAAGATGTCTGTATCAGCGTGGCAGACGAGAGCAAGTATCCGGAAATCAGTGCGCGCAGGATCGTCGATATCCGCCGCGGAGCAGGCCCGCTCTCCGGCCTGCACGCCGCTCTGACAGGCATAGAGCGCGGCGGCGTGTTCCTCGTTGCCGCAGACCTGCCCTATGCTTCGCCGAAAGCCGCGAAACGCGTCATTGAACTCTGCGGTGACTGCGACGCGTGTATAATCAAACTGCCCGGAGGCATGATCGAGCCCCTGTTCGGTTACTATAGAAAGGCGCTCCTTCCGCTGTGCGAAGAAGCGCTGGAATCCGGCGATAACAGAATGTCTGAGGTGATATACAACGCGAACACAAGATTCGTAACGCCGGAGGACCTCGGCGGGCTCTGGGATGATAGGCTGATATACAATATTAACTACCCTGAGGACTATGCAGCGATAAAATGACTCTTCCGGAACTCCCGCTGAAGCAGGTCTATATGATGTCAGCACCCCGGTAGGACCACCAGCCGGCGTTTGTACCTAGTGACCTGACCTGGCGCGCAGGCTCCTCACCCATCTGCCTTCTCTGCTTCCTCAACTTCCTCTGCTGAGAAAAGCGGCAGGCGCTCCAGGAAAATGATATCGCCGCGCAGTGCCGCGTCGCCTTCGGCAAGAACAGCTGCCCGGCCGACGATCACACTCCCCGCGGCTTTTACAAGAGACTCAACCGCAGCGAGAGAGTTCCCTGTTGATATCACGTCGTCGATGATCAAAACCCGTTTTCCGTTTATCATATCCGCATCCTTACCGTCAAGGTACAGGTTCTGATGCTCCTGTGTCGTTATGGACTTAACTTCAGCTTTGATCGTGTTTCTCATATATAGCTTTATCTGCTTTCTCGCGACGACATATGCATCGTCACCCCGCTGACGCGCCATTTCCATTGCGAGAGGAATGCTTTTCGTTTCCGGTGTAACTATGTAGTCGTAATCAGGGCACAGTTTCAACAGTTCCCTCGCACAGCAGATCGTCAGTTCTACGTCGCCCATCATCAGGAACCCGGCTATATACGACCCTTCCCCTACCGGAAACAGCGAAAGCTCTCTCTCCACCCCCGCTACGCTTAATGTGTATGTCTTCATAATTGTATCCAATCCGTCCGCCTGTTGCGAACTATACTGTGTTATGGCGCTTCACCTTTCGCGGTTCTCGCGCAGAGAGGAGCGAAAGGACTTAAATCAAGCATATAATGATTGCGCAGCAATCATTATATCACAGCGCTTCTTTAAATCAAGCAGCTTAACTCTGGTTACACTTCAGAGGGGTGTCCGGGAGACTGCCTTTTTTGAGGCTGGTTGCGAAGCAGGAGGCGGAAGCCACTGCTCATATACCCCGGAACATTTGTAGAA
>Ga0082212_10000874_pt1 | contig 44359 bp, 41 predicted proteins | sample TergutNt197P3_FD_71548 | JGI IMG/M metagenome (GOLD analysis project Ga0082212, IMG submission 71548) | Neocapritermes taracua P3 segment gut microbial communities from Petit-Saut dam, French Guiana - Nt197 P3 | ecosystem: Host-associated > Arthropoda: Insects > Digestive system > Gut ... | reverse complement strand
GTACACGTACAAGAAGTCGAACGGCACAGGGGCAATCAGGAACGGTTCTGAAGTATTTATGTACTCCACCGACGAGGACGAACTGGAGAGCGCTGATGTCATCATCTGGATAAGGCCTTAATGTTCGGCAAAGAAACAGCATAACTGACAACTTAGATTTATCTTAACAGGTCTAACAACATGATGAGGAAGCGGCGGGCAACTGCCGCTTCCTTTTTCAAGCGAGGGGAGCCATTATGAAAGATATTCCATTGAGCGTACCAAGCCTAAGCATCGAGGTTATAGAAAACATCAAGGAATGCATTGAAACAGGGTGGGTTTCAACCGGGGGTCGTTTCATAAGTGAATTTGAGAAGAAGATTGCCGAGCATGTTGGTATTGGAGATGCGGTAGGTGTGCAATGTGGTACAGCGGGGCTTCACTTGGCCTTAAGGGCTTTAGGCGTTGAAAGAGAAGATGAGGTTATTGTACCAGCGTTAACCTTCATTGCGGCGGTGAATCCTGTTAAGTATGTTGGCGCCGAACCTGTGTTTATGGACTGCGATGAGAGCTTTTGCATGGATCCGGTCAAACTCGAAGAGTTTTGCAGCGAAGGCTGCGAGTTTGAGGAAGACAAGCTGATAAATAAATTGACTAAAAGGCGAATAAAAGCTATAATAATTGTGCATGTCTTTGGCAATATGGCAGACATGGAAAACCTGATGGAGATAGCGCAAAAATATGGGCTTAAGGTCATTGAAGATGCCACAGAAGCACTTGGCACATGCTACACAGAAGGCTCATACAAAGGAAAATTCGCAGGAACCATCGGCGACATAGGCGTATATTCCTTCAATGCCAACAAAATCATAACAACTGGCGGTGGAGGGATGGTTGTCTCAGAAAACAAGGAATACTTTAACAAGATAAGGTACCTTTCAACTACTGCCAAGGACGACCCTCTTTATTTTATCCACGATGACGTGGGCTACAATTATAGGATGCTCAACATTCAGGCTGCGTTCGGCGTAAGCCAAGCAGACGAACTGGAAAAGTTCATCGCGATCAAAAAAAGAAACTATGAGCAATATAGCAAGTTGCTCAAGGATACGGCTGGAATCAGATTGCTGCCTTTTAAAATAGGGACGAGACCCAACTACTGGTTTTATTCCGTTTACATAGACAGTATCAAATACGGCATGAGCAGGGATGAGCTGATGAGGTCGATGATTGATGACGGCATACAGTGCCGCCCAGTATGGAGGCTTGTTAACAGGCAAAAGCCATACGTTGAGTGTCAAAGCGCGGAAATAGAAAAGGCACTTGACTACGAGGCAAACGTGATGAACCTGCCTTGCTCAGTCACCTTGAATTCGGATCAGATAGAATACGTTTGCATCAGTATAAGAGATCTACATAAGGGAGCGACACATGTCAGAAAAGAAAAAGAAGCAGAATCAAACCAAAAAAAACAAGGAAGAAAACAGAGCTGAAGAAACCAGCCAAGACTATTCAGGCTATCTGTGGAATATGAGTTATGCCCCTAAGATAGAAGATGGGTTAGGGATTTCTCATCACATGCCCATCATATTCTTCACAGCAGCTGTCATCTGGGTAGTTCGGATGGTGTCTTACACAAGAGACATTACGGGGTTTTACTGGATGGATGACGATAATTACGTTGATTTTTTCAGCTATGGTAAGATGATAGCGATATTGATATGTGCCGTCGTTACATTACTTTTCATTCTATTCAGGATAATCACTCAGTCCTATGCAATCAAAAAAACTCTTTTTTACGTTCCGATTTTAATATACACTTTGTTCATAATACTGTCGTATATCTTTTCGGAATATCAAGAATTCTCCCTTTTAGGGTATTTCGAAAGATTTGAAGGTACACTTGTGCTGCTCACCTATATGCTACTCCTTTTTTATGCTATTAATACAGTCAATACTGAGAAAAATGTAAAATACGTCCTGTACCCTGTTGCGGTTTCAAGTGGATTGCTTGGTATTTTAGGCATATCCCAAGCTTTGGATCATGATTTTTTGCAATCAAGGTTGGGTGGTATGCTGATGGTTCCGTATGAGAGCTGGGATAAAATCGACGGTCTTGAATTCACTTTCCAGAACGGGGAAATATATCAGACTGTGTACAATATAAACTATGTCTCCTTTTACCTAACACTAATCATCCCTTTGTTCGGGTTGGTCTTCATCCATTCTGTCGTGAAAAAAAACTACGAAAGGTTGGTTGCCAAAATTCTATGGGGGGTTCTTTTCGCCGTGCTACTGTACAATATGATAGGCGCAAAGTCATCTGGCGGCTACCTTGGCGTGGGAGTAGCTGTGATTGCAGCAGTTGTCCTACTCAACAAGAAAATAATAGAGTGGAGGATGCCGATAGCTATTCTTATTGTCGTCGCTCTTGCTACTGGGGCAGTTACATTTGATAGATGGGTGCCAGAACTAAAAGGGGCTTTTAGCGGCGTGTTTTCAAGCGAAAGAGGGGAACCTTCAGAAGATGTCACACAGACGAAGGGCTATATTGATTATTTATCAGTGGATTCCGAGAACTATACAATTGATATTAGTGTAAATAACGATGAAGCGACATTTTGGTTGTACCCTGACGACTGGCCGGCTTTTGATATCATTGATGGGAACGGTATGACAATAAAACTCAGCCTTATAGATGAAGAAAAACTGGAATACATATTAGACGACCGCAGATTCAGCATGTGCACGGTTAGGGGTGTGGTTGACGATGATGGTAATTCCTTCTTTGTAATTAAAATCAATGAACAGGATTGGGCGTTCCTAATTGTTAAAGAAGGCCTCTATTTCGTTAACGTGATGGGAAAACTGACACCCCTAGAGTACGTTCCGGCGATTGGTTTTAAAAGCAACCCAAACTTCGGTTCTGGTCGAGGCTACATATGGTCAAGGACGTTACCAATGATGAAAGACACTGCACTAATTGGGCATGGTGCCGACACTTTTTGTATTTACTATCCGCAAAACGACTATGTGGGAAAATACAATGCCGGCATCGGGCGCAATATGATCGTCGACAAACCCCACAACATGTACATGGGCATAGCTGTGAATACAGGTGGAGTGTCTCTGCTTGCGCTCCTTACGCTCTTAGGTATGTATTTTGTGCATAGCATCGGGATTTATAGAAGGAGGAAGTATGAAAACTTTTTGGAATTTGCTGGGTTGGGGCTGTTTTTAGGGATCTTGGGATTTTCCGTAACAGGACTTGTTGACGACAGCTCCGTCTCCGTGATGCCACTTTTTTACGGTCTCCTTGGAACAGGAATAGCAGTCAACATGATGCTAAGGCAAAATCCTTGAAGTAGAAAAGTAATACAGAATTAATAATTTTGCAAGTTGACATGGAGGTTGATATTTTGTAGAATGAAACTGACCTGTGGGTCGATTTTTAATGAAAGTGGAGATGAGATATGAGAAAGAAAAGCATGTTTGTTGCGGTGTCGCTGATTTTGATTGTTGCCCTGAGTACAGCCGTTGTATTTGCTGTTAAAGCAGGGGAAATGGAGTTTGCAGGCACTGAAGTAAAACTGTCCCTTGAGGACGCGAAAAAGGAAATGCTGACGAACGGGACGGCAATAGAGGCAGCAGAGTTAAAATTGAAACAGGACAAGGCGAAAACCACCTCGTACTATGAAAGCTTGTCAAACTTGTACAGGCTGGAAGCGGCGGCAGACGAAGCGAAAGCTGCAGGCATGGGTGGCATGATATCTGGTCCGTCAAAGAATTCGAAGCTGATGGCTGACGCTTCCGCAACTTTTGCCAAAGCGCAAGCTCCGAGGAACTATGAAGCTGCGGTTAACAAAATAGTCCGCGACACGGTGGAGAGCTATTTCGGCCTTGCTGCTGCTAAGGAGGCTTTCAGGATAAGTCAGGAGAACGTGGTAATCCAAGAAAAACTGTACCAGAACACCCTGAGCAAGTTCAACTTGGGCGTAGTTGCGAAGCAGGACGTGCTTATGGCTGAATACGGGCTCAACGATGCGAAAGTTACTGCAGAGCAGCGCGAAAACGAGTATATTATAGCTAGGATGGGATTCAACATCCAATATGGCTACGATCTGATGCAGGATGTGACCATCACAGATACTCTCGAAAAAGCCGTCATGTCCAAGATAAGCCTTAGCGGTGCCATAGCCCTTGCGCTTGCAAACAGGAATGAAATCCACGACGCGGGATTCAAGCTAAAACGAGCTGAACTTAACTTAGATAGCATTAGGAATACAACATCGAGAACTTCGTCGACATACAAGAACGCCGTGGTGGGCCTTGCTGGTGCCCAAGTCGCGGCAGCGAATGCCCCCAAGCAGGTTGAACTGGATGTCAGGAAGAAATACCTCAACATGATGCAAAAGGCGTCGGAAGTGGAACTGGACAAGCAGAACGTTGCAAACGCAAAGGAAAACTACCGCTTGGCTGGCCTCCAGTACGACGCTGGTATGGCGACCTTGACCGACACCCAGCAGGCCCAAGTTAAAGCGTATCAGGCAGAACAGAAATATTACACAACCCTATTGAGCTACAACTTAGCTATCTTGGATTACGAACAAGCTACCACAGTTGGAACGAGCAGCGTCGACTTATAGTAATAAAAATGTGAGGTAAATATGGCAGCGTCAAAGAGGATAGTTCTCATATTGTTTTGTTTTGCGCTTTTTTCCACGTGTGCAGCCTACGGGGCTGCGCCTCAGAGCATTAGCGTCTACCTGAAGCCTGACATCACCATCAAGGTGGGGGATCAGGTGAAGAGCTTTTACGACGAGGGCGGGCAAAACGTCTTTCCATTGATATACCAAGGGACCACTTACCTCCCGGTGAGGGCGGTGTCTTCCCTCATGGGCGAAAACATCGAGTGGGACGACAAAAGCAGGACGGTGTACATCGGCAGGACATTGAGTGCTCCAGGGAAGCAGCCGGGCCAAGCCGGGAATTATGCACGGAACGGCGACGTTCCGGCGGTGCTGAAGCCTTCGGTTCAGACTGTCGATGCGCTGCTTATGACGGACATCATCATCATGTACGATTTCGAGGTTCAAAACTTCTACGACGTAAACGGCAGGACGGTATACCCTGTCAACTACCTAGGGTCGAACTACCTGCCCATCCGGGCGGTGTCGAAGCTGATGGGCGAGGCTATTGACTGGGACGCGGGGCAAAAGCTCATCACTATCAGCGACAAAAAAGCAGGCGTTGCCCAAGCCGGCAAGAAAAACGAAAACATGGCGGTGCTCAGCGATTTCCTGTCAGACGTTGTGACCGTTTCCGACGAAGCCACGGCTTTGATAGTCAACCTCCAAAACAACCTTACAGAAGGCGAGCTTGCTGCAATGGTGACTGCTGCAGACAAATGCTCAAACAAAATAGACAAGCTAATAATGGACATCAAGAGGACAGACAAAGGCAAGTTTTCAGAAGAGGAGCTGGACGCCTGCGGCAAGCTGCAAGACTACGCGGAGTCCGCCAGCTACTACATTCTGGTAATCGAAAACATCCTATACATGGCAGAGAAGGGCGAGGACTATTCGATCTTTGGAGAGACGTTCCTCAATTTCGCCATGGATTCCCAGACCAAGTACGAAGCCGCCAAAGAAGCTTTGAAAGAGTTTGTGTAACTATGGTAAAATACATAAGGATTGCAATCCTTGTAATCACAGACATACTTATCGTCAACATATCGTACATCGCCGCATTTTTGATAAGGTTTGATTTTGACGTGCACGGCGCACTGTTCGACACGTGGATCAATGTGTACGCAAACAACTACATTCAGATCACAGTCGTAAACATAGGCGCGTTCGTGCTTCTCGGCCTATACACCAGCATGTGGCGGTACGCAGGCACCGAGGAGCTTTTCAAGATAGTGCTGGCGGCTGCCTTGGCAAGTCTGATGGTCCTTGCCTACATGAGCTTCACAGGACCCCAGTACATGCCTAGGGGGGTGTACATCGCAAGCCTAGTCATGATAACCGCGCTGGTTTCTGCTTCGAGGCTAGCTTACCGGTTTGTCAGGAACTTCAGGAACAAAAGCCCGCTGAAGAACTTCCTCCTTGGCGCAGGCGGCAGGGCCGCCGCAGCGGGCAACGTGACAAAGGTCATGGTGGTGGGTGCCGGGGACGCCGGGGCTGCAATGATAGGCGAGATAAGGAGCCACCCGGAATACGGCAAAAAAGTGGTGGTGGCGGTGGACGACGACCCGTCGAAACTCGGGCGCAGGATCATGGGGGTCAAGATCGCCGGGGGACGCAGGAGGATCAGAGCCCTTGCCAGGAAGCATTCCGTCAAGGAGATCATCATCGCCATCCCGTCTGCAAGCAACAAAGTGATACAGGAAATTGTGGGCGAGTGCAACCGCACGGCTTGCAAGATAAGGATACTGCCGGGGCTGATAGACATCATCAACGACAAAGTCAGCATAAGCAAGCTGAGGGACCTTTCCATCGAAGACCTTTTGGGCAGGGAGGCTGTGAAGCTAGACACCCGGGAAATCAGCGGCTACTTGGAAGGGAAGATAGTCATGATCACAGGCGGCGGCGGGTCCATCGGCTCAGAGCTGTGCCGCCAGATAGCAATATACAGACCCCGCAGGATCATCGCCCTAGACATCTACGAAAACTCCGTATTTGAGCTATCAACCGAGATGAAGGCGAAATTCCCCCGCTTGGAGTTCGAGGTGGTCATCGGCTCGGTGCGCAGCAGGGGGAGGCTCGAGGAAGTGTTCCAAAGGTACAAGCCCCATGTGGTCTTTCACGCGGCTGCCCACAAGCACGTGCCGCTTATGGAGAAACACCCTAGGGAAGCGATCACAAACAATATCCTTGGAACAAAAAACATGCTGGACCTGTCTGATATATATGCAGTGGAAAAATTCGTGATGATTTCTACGGACAAGGCGGTGAACCCGGTCAACGTGATGGGCGCCACCAAGCGCGCGTCTGAAATGATCTTGCAGGAGATTAACGGCAGGTCAGTTACCAGCTATTCAGCCGTGCGGTTTGGCAACGTCCTTGGAAGCAACGGCTCGGTCCTCCCCATATTCAGGAAGCAGATCGAAGCGGGCGGGCCTGTCACTGTCACCCACACTGAGATAAAAAGGTACTTCATGACCATCCCCGAAGCGGTGCAGCTGGTCATACAGGCCGGGGCAATGGCCGAGGGCGGCGAGATATTCGTCCTCGACATGGGGGACCCCATGAAGATAATGGACCTTGCAGAGAACGTCATCAAGCTTTCGGGGTACACGCCGAACGTTGACATAGACATAGCCGTCACCGGGCTCCGCCCAGGCGAAAAACTGTACGAGGAGCTCCTTATGGCCGAGGAGGGGGTCGAAAAGACGGCTCACGACAAGATTTACGTGGGGCGCCCAGTCAAGGCGAACCCAAGGCTCAGGGAGATGCTCGAAACAGGAGGCAGTGAGAACTTTGAAAGCAAGATAATGGAAGTCATAGGCATGTCGGACAGGGAAGCGAGAGAATGGCTGAAAGAGCTTGTCCCCAACTATGCCCCCGTGGATTCAAATTTGGCCCCGCTCAAATTTGAATAGCAAAGCCGCCGCCGGCGGTTTTGCAGCTCAAGCTGAAAGGAGTTGTTTTGAAATGGATTTGAAGATCGACGTTAAAACGACCGGAATAAGCGCTGCGGAAATAGAAAAAACACGAACAAAAGCATACGCCGCACAGGACAGGCTGTGGGCAGGGAAGGACGATTTTACAGGCTGGGTCAAGCTGCCGATGAACTACGACAAGGACGAACTTGAGGACGTCATCGCGGCTAGCTACAAAATTCAGGAGCAATGCGACCTCTTGATAGTAATAGGCATCGGCGGGTCGTACCTCGGCGCCAGGGCGGCAATAGAAGCCCTCCCGGCGTATTCAGGGAAATACCCGAGGGTCCGGTTCGCGGGGAACAACATCAGCGGGACTTACCATTCGCTGCTGCTTGAGGAAATGCAGCGCAGCGAAACGTGCCTGTGCGTCATCTCAAAGTCAGGGACCACCACGGAGCCAAGCGTCGCCTTTGCCATTTTGAAAGACGCGCTGATCAGCAAGTACGGCAAAGCAGAGGCGTCAAACCGCATCTACGCCATCACGGACAGGGAAAAGGGCGTACTGAGGGAAGAAGCTTCACGGGAAGGCTATAAGAGCTTTATAGTACCAGACGACATAGGAGGCAGGTATTCGGTGCTGACACCGGTAGGGCTGCTTCCGATTGCTGCGGCTGGCATAGACGTGCGGGCAATGCTCTCCGGGGCAGAGGCCATGATGAGCTCGCCCAAGTGGGACAAGGACGCCGTGGATTACGCCTGCGCCAGATTTTTGCTTATGGAAAGCGGGAAAAGCATAGAGGTCATAGAGTACTACGAACCCCAGCTGCAGTATTTCGCGGAATGGCTCAAACAGCTTTTCGGCGAGAGCGAAGGCAAGGAAGGGAAAGGGCTCTTTCCGGCGTCGCTCAGCTTCAGCGCGGACCTGCATTCGATGGGCCAGTTCCTCCAAGAGGGCAGCAGGGTGTTTTTTGAGACAGTGCTAAACGTGGAAAAGCCCGACAGGGACATTAAAGTACCCGAAAGCGCAGGCAGCCTCCTTGCAGGGAAAAGCATGAACGAAGTGAACCAGGCGGCTGTAAACGGGGTAATAGCGGCTCACAGGAACGCAGGCCTGCCAGTAATAAAGATTGACATCCCGGAAATGACAGCGTTTTGTTTCGGCCAAATGGTGTATTTCTTCGAAATGACCAGCGCAGTCACCGGGCTAATGATGGGAGTGAACCCCTTCGACCAGCCGGGTGTAGAGAGCTACAAGGCTGAGATGCGCAGGGAACTCAACAAAAACGGTTAATTAATCAGGGCACCCCTGGGAATATGAATACAGCAAGTTTCTGGAGGCGCCTGCATCTAAATATTATGGTAAAAGGAGAGAAGGTTATGAAAAAAATTGGCGTGTTAGGAACAGGGACAATGGGTGCCGGAATAATCCAAGTGCTGGCTCAGAACGGCTACGAGGTAGTACTAAGGGCTAGGCGGGAGACTTCCGTGGCAAACGGAATCGCAATGGTGAACAAAAACCTCGACAGGCTGGTGGCAAAGGAGAAGCTCACTGCCGAAGCCAAAGCCGAGATCATGGAGAGGGTTAAGGGCTCAACGGACATAAGCATAGTGGCTGACGCCGAACTTATCATCGAAGCCGCCACAGAAGACATGGAGTCGAAGAAGGCATTGTTTGCAGAACTGAACGAGCTGTGCGGCCCGGACACGATCATTGCCACGAATACGTCGTCCCTTTCAATAACGGAAATAGCAGCTGCGTCAGGCAGGCCAGACAAGGTGATAGGGATGCACTTCTTCAACCCGGTGCCCATGATGGGGCTGGTGGAAATCATCAAAGGCCTCGCAACGTCCGAGAAGACCCTGAACACCATACTTGAACTCACAAGGTCTCTGGGGAAAGACCCAGTGGAAGTGGCCGAAGCCCCAGGGTTCGTGGTGAACAGGCTGCTTATCCCGATGATAAACGAAGCTGCAGGCATACTGGCAGACGGCGTAGCCGGAGCTGCTGACATAGACAAGGCGATGAAGCTGGGCGCAAACCACCCGATGGGCCCCCTTGCCCTCGCCGACCTCATCGGCCTCGACATCTGCCTCGCCATCATGGAGACACTCTTCACCGAATTCGGGGACGCCAAGTACAGGCCGCACCCGCTTCTCCGCAAGATGGTCAGGGGCGGCATCCTCGGAAGGAAAACCGGCAAGGGCTTTTTTGACTACAGCAAATAAAACATGAGCAAGGTAGGGGCAGTTATGGAAAAACAGGAAAAGAGAACCGGCAATGAGATTTCAGCTTTTTTGAAGACGTTCCTTGTTGCGCTGACAGTCGTCATGCTTATAACGACGCCTGCTGCTGCGTTCGTCGGGCGTACCCTTGACGCGCCTATCATGGGCGGCAACGCAGTCGGCGGAATCGGTGACGGAGGAGGCATTCCTGTCTTGGAAGAAGAGATTGCTTTTCTCATTCCAGACGACAGCCCGTTCTTTGACGCTTTCACAAACACCAAGAAGGTGAACGTGCTGCTTCTAGGCGTGAACGGCGGGCTTACGGACACCATAATGCTTGCATGCTTTGACATTAAGAACAAGCACGTGGACATCGTATCAGTGCCGAGGGACACCTACTTCCACAGGGAAGGGTACTACGGCGAAGCGGAGCACAAGGTTAACGCCGCATACAGGAAAAACCCTGTGAACTCGGCAAAAGCGGTTTCCGAACTGCTTCTTGGAATCCCCATCAACTATTACGTGGTCCTTGAGTACGATGGCGTCGCCAAAATAGTGGACTCAATGGGCGGCGTACCGATGGACATCCCCTTTGACATGAAGTACCGCGATCCCCTTGACACGCCGCCTCTGGTCATCGACCTCAAAAAGGGCGAGCAGGTTTTAAACGGCGACCAAGCGGTGCAGTTCCTTCGATACAGGAAGGGCTACCTTGACGCGGACCTGGGCCGGATCAAGGCGCAGCAGCAGTTCATGAAAAACGCATTCAAGCAGTGCCTGAGCTTTGACCTGCCCAAAATAGCCACGACCGTCTACAACAACGTGACCTCGGACATAACGCTGAGAGTGGCACTGTACCTAGCCAGCAAAGGCATCGGAATATCAGAAGAGGACATTTCCACATACATGATGCCAAACACCCCAGATCCAAACCCGCCTTACTACGTCTATCCAAAAACAAAGGAAATAGCAGAGATGCTGACTGAGATATACTCGATTGAGTTGGAGGAGGAGTTGGGAGAGGGGAGTTTGTAGTTGGGAGTTGGTAGTTTGTAGTTTGTAGTTGGTAGTTGGTAGTTGGTGGTTGGGAGCGGGGAGTTTGTAGTTTGTAGTTGGTAGTTGGTAGTTGGTGGTTGGGAGCGGGGAGTTTGTAGTTGCTAGTTGCTAGTGGGGAGCTTCTAGTTGCTAGTGGGGAGCTTCTAGTTGCTAGTTGCTAGTTGCTAGTTGGTAGTTGCTGGTTGTTTATGCCGCGAAAGCCACTTTACAGTGAGTGATGGCGTGATAGCCTGTTAGGTGGTGGGCTATAAGCCCGTTAGGGCGTGTGGTTCCGCCTTTAGGCCCACAATCATGGCATTAGAGGCTCATTGTCAAGTGGATCGTGGAATAAATGACAATCGCTTTGTTTTACAATTTTTCGGATAAGCTAATAACCGTAATTGATTGTGGTGGTATTTGACGCTTTTCAGCTAGTTTGTAGTTGCTGTTTGACGAATGAAATTTCCGAATTTTCATCTTACTAAAATCGCGGCTTGAATTTGGCGGCGGGATGTTGTATAATAAGAATACAATTCGTTGCCAAAGGGGCAAAACTTATCGAAGTCATCTGAACAGGGGGTGCCGTCGGTGCCAAGTGCGGCATCTCCCTTCAAATTATTTCAACATTCCACCCCCCCGAGTTAATATTGGTAGAAAGGGCACAGTCTTACACTGTGGAGTAAAGACATGGATGAAATAATCCTGAAAACTAAGAAAGTTGCCGAGCTTCGCGAAATAGCAAAGATAGTTGGGCTGGATGGTTACGAGCGCATGAAGAAAGCGGAGCTGCTGAAAGCCCTTGAATCAGGCAAAGCTCAGGAAGCGCAGGAAGCCAAAGAAGAAAAAAAAGGAGAGGCTAAGGAAGTTAGAGAAGAACCGAAGGCAAAAGCAAATGGAGAAGCCAGAAGAGAAGCGAAAGAAGAAGGGGAACCAAGAGAAAAACCAAAAGAAAAATCAAGGGAAGACAGGCCCGAAGTAGACGGCATCCTAGAAATAGCCGAAGGGGGCTTTGGATTCATGAGGTTTTCTAATTTTTTGACCAGTGACAAAGACGTCTACGTCTCGCCTTCGCAGATCAAGAGGTTCAACCTAAAGACGGGCGACAGAGTGAAGGGCATTTCGAGGAAACCCAACGACGGCGAGCGTTTCGGCGCACTGCTGTACGTGGTGACTGTTAACGGGGACGAGCCTGGGGTAGCGATGAAGAGGCCGGACTTCGACGACCTGACGCCTATTTTCCCCATGGAAAGGCTTTCGCTGGAGAACGGCACTAGGGACCTGTCAATGCGGCTCATCGACTTGGTCGCGCCCATCGGGCGTGGGCAGAGGGGCCTGATCGTGGCACCGCCTAAAGCTGGCAAGACGGTCTTGCTGAAGAAAATCGCAAACAGCATCGAAAAGGTCTACCCAGGCATAGAAATGATAGTACTGCTCGTTGACGAAAGGCCTGAGGAAGTGACCGACATGAAGCGCTCGCTCATAGGCGGCGAGGTCATCTACTCGACTTTTGACGAACAGCCCCAGCATCACGTAAAGGTTGCTGAAATGGTTCTGGCGAGGGCTCAACGGCTGGTAGAGCACGGCAAGGACGTGGTGATCCTGCTAGACAGCATCACGAGGCTGGCAAGGGCTTACAACCTAGTCGTCCCGCCGTCAGGGAGGACGCTCTCAGGAGGGCTCGACCCCAGCGCTCTGCACAAGCCCAAGAAGTTTTTCGGGGCAGCCAGAAAGCTAGAGGAAAGCGGCAGCATAACCATCCTAGCTACAGCCCTGGTCGAAACAGGCAGCAGGATGGACGACGTTATATTCGAAGAGTTCAAAGGCACGGGCAACATGGAGCTCCACCTTGACAGGAAGCTGTCAGAAAAACGCATATTCCCGGCTATCAACCTGAACAAATCAGGGACTAGGCGGGAAGACCTCTTAATGAACCAAGAAGAGCTTGAAGCCGTGTGGTCCATGAGGAGGGCAATGGCCAACTTCGGCGTACAGGAAATCACAGAAACCATCATCGACAACCTTGCACACACTAGGAACAACGCAGACTTCATACAAATAATTAAGAAAGTAAAGCTGGAAGGATAAATGGACTTAAATAAAATATTCATAAAAAACGCCTCTCCGACCAAAGTTGGCGGGCAAGCCGTCTTGGAGGGGATCATGATGCGGGGCGAGGACAGGACCTCTGTAGTGGTTCGATTCCCCGACGACTCGATGCACATAAAGACAGAAAAGCTGCCGGAAAAGAAGGCATGGGCGAAATACCCGATCATCAGGGGCGTGTTCGTTTTTGCCGGTTCCCTTGTCCAAGGGACCAAAACACTGATGTATTCCGCAGAAGTGATGGAAAGCTACGAAGGGGAGGGCGCAATCGAATACGAGGACGACAAGCTGTCCCTGTGGCTCGAGGCCAAGTTCGGCAAAAAAGGCGCATGGAACGCAATGCTGTATTTTTCAGTGGTGCTTGCGATCCTTTTCACGGTGGGGATTTTCATCATAGGACCCACTTGGGTGGTCAATTTCTGTGGGAAGTTCATATCGAACGAAGTTGCCCTAAACCTTATAGAGGGCGTCTTGAGGATAGTGCTGTTTGTTTTGTACGTGGTTCTCATCTCAAAGATGAGCGACATACGAAAGGTTTTTCAGTACCACGGGGCAGAGCACCTGTGCATACACTGCTACGAAAATGCAGAAGAGCTGACCCCTGAGAACTGCCTGAACTACTACACGCTGCACCCACGCTGCGGGACGAGCTTCCTGATGTTCGTCATGGTCATCAGCTTGATAATGTTTTCGCTGCTGGGCTGGCCAAACCTTTTTTGGAGGATAACGTCAAGGCTGCTGCTCATCCCTGTAATCGCAGGGCTTTCCTATGAGCTGTTGAAATGGGCGGGGAGAAGCGACAATTGGTTCGTCAAGGTGCTTTCCCTTCCGGGCCTGTACCTTCAAAAGCTTACCACTAGGCAGCCCGACACAAAACAGCTGGAGGTTGCCATTGCTGCGATGAAAGCTGTGCTCGTAGACGAGTCTGAGCCCTGCATCGAAGGCTCTTGCGACAAGGATGGGCGGCTGGTAGCGATGGCATCTGAGGAGGCACCAGTGGAAGTGCCGTTGGAGGCTGAACAGCCTACCGTAACAGCCGAGCCGGAAGGGCAGGAGCAAGCACCAGAGGAGCCGGAAGGGCAGGAGCAAGCGCCAGAGGAACCGCTGGTTCAATAGGAAGGGCCGCTGGCCCCATAGGAGTGAGAAGAATGAGTTTGTTCGTCAAGGACATTATCCAGATGGCGGAGGCCCAGCTCGAAAAGTGCGGGATAATCAACGCTAAGCTGGATGCCGAATTGATCTTCAGGCATATTTTTGGAGTTGACAAGATTGGCTTTTTCAAACTCTGGGGAACGGAGGTGGATGACGGCATTTGCGACCTCTATCTCGACTTGGTTGCGCTTAGGGGCAGCGGCATGCCGCTTCAATATATAACAGGGGAGCAGGAATTCATGGGGTTCACGTTTCAGGTAAACCCCAATGTGCTTATCCCTAGGCAGGATACGGAAATTCTTGTTGAAGAAGCCATTGCCATCATTAAAAGCATGAACAAGAAGAGCTGCTCGGTGCTCGACCTTGGCTGCGGAAGCGGTGCCGTAGGGATCAGCATCGCAAAAATGTGCGAATGCGCACGGGTGGCAGCGTCGGACATTAGCGAGGAGGCAATAAAAACGGCAAGACAGAACGCCAAAGCACTGAATGTCGAAAAAAAGATGTCGTTCGCAGCAGGCGACTGGTTTGCACCATTCAAAAAAAAGCTTGGTTCCAAGAAATTCGATCTGATCGTGGCGAACCCACCCTACATAAAGAGCAGCGTGATACCAAACCTTCAAACCGAGATAAAGGACCATGAGCCCCACCTTGCGCTGGACGGTGGCACAGACGGCCTTGCGCATTACCGCAGTATAGTGCCGTTTGCACACCTGCACTTGAAAAGAGAGGGTGTCATTGCCCTCGAAATCGGGTACGACCAAGCCATCGCCGTTGCGAACATAGCGGATGAATTCGGAAAATTCAACGATTTGAGGCTCATAAAGGACTTGGCAGGGAGGCATCGAGTACTGGTGCTGGAGATTTAGAGTTGGGAGTTTGTAGTTGCTAGTTGGTAGTTGGTAGTTGGTAGTTGCTAGTTTGTAGTTGGTGGTTGGGAGTTGGGAGTTGGTAGTTGGTAGTTGGTAGTTGGGAGTTGGGAGTTGGGAGTTGGTAGTTTGTAGTTGGTAGTTTGTAGTTGGGAGTTGCTAGTTTGTAGTTGGTAGTTTGTAGTTGGGAGTTGGGGGTAGTTGGTAGTTGGGAGTTGGTAGTTGCTAGTTTGTAGTTGGTGGGGAGTTGAGTGGGATGAGAATTTTCGTAGCCGGCGGTACCGGGTATATCGGAAGCCATACGGTGCTGGAGCTTCTTGCCGGTGGGCATGATGTTGTAGTTGCTGACGATTTTTCAAACAGCAGCCCGGTGGTGGTTAACCGTTTGAGGCAGATTTCAGGGAAGTTTTTTCCGTTCTATAACATTGACGTGCGCGACGAGGCCAAACTTGACGGTGTTTTTTCCGATCACAAAATTGATTGCGTTATCCACTTCGCCGGGATGAAATCCGTGGGCGAGTCTGTTAAAATGCCGCTTGCATACTATGCGGACAACTTGGGTGCTACGATTGCCCTGTGCAGAGCCATGGAAAAACATGGTGTCAGCAAGCTCGTCTTTTCTTCCAGTGCGACTGTTTACAGCAGCGGCAACCAAATGCCGCTAACAGAGGATTCCGCTGTCGGCAACTGTGCAAACCCCTATGGCTGGACAAAATACATGTGCGAACAAATCCTGCGGGACGCAGCGGCCGCAAACAGCGGATGGTCTGTCGCACTCCTGCGGTACTTCAACCCTGTTGGTGCGCACATTAGCGGCGATATCGGAGAGGACCCGCTGGGCACCCCCAGCAATTTGATGCCGTACATCGCACAGACGGCAGTTGGCAGAAGGGAATCCCTTAACGTTTACGGCGACGATTACGACACCATCGACGGCACTGGCGTCCGCGATTACATTCACATCGACGATCTGGCAAAGGGCCATGTGGCAGCTATAAATCATCTGGAGGGAAAAACAGGGACGAGCGTGTTCAACCTTGGCACAGGCAAGGGCACCAGCGTGTACGAGCTTGTACGCGCATTTGAAAAAGCGTCAGGGGCGAGTGTCCCCCAAAAAGTGGTCGGCCGCCGGGAGGGCGACCTGCCGATCTGCTATGCAGACGCGTCAAAGGCTGCTCGCGAACTTGGATGGATTGCGGAAAAGTCAATTGAGGACGCCTGCGCGGATTCTTGGCGCTGGCAAAAGAAAAACCCTGACGGCTATTTGGACACTATCGCCTCCACGCAGGTGAGGAATTCTTTGGCAAGCAGCAGTTGTTCTTCCAATTCTGCTTTTTCTGGCACATAAAAATCGCTGTAATCGCTGTCGCTGCGAAGAGCCTCGGCGTCGTGTATCAGCTTTGAGTATTTAGCGTCAATGAGGCCCATATTAACGTATTCGCCTCGGATATTCGATCAAATCATTTTTATATTGCTCAGGCAATCAGGCGCACCCCCTCTTTGTTCACGTTGATGTAAAAAGGCATAAAGTCCTTGTGCTTTTCAAATTCGGCATAATTCCTGATGATGGGCGTAAGCAGAGCGTCATAGTCCCACTCCGCTAATTGCTGAAAATACAGGCGTCAACTTGGCAAGCCAGTCAGAGTCCCTTCGCATTATAATGATGAGTTACATTGACCGCTACTTCACTACCGTCCACATATACGACTGTTGCAGTAAATTCTATTCTCAAAGAGTTCTCATACGAATCATAGCTCTTCCAATCCTTTATTCCGGGTGCGCTAAAATTGTACATTGAGCGAAATAACGCCGACTCATCTATAATCTCCATAACTTCAAATCCTGGTATCTTTGACGTCTTTTCAATAGTTGCCTCTTTTCCATCAACAGTAAAATCAGACACGGTGATTGCTTTTATCGCCGGACCTTTATAAAACCTGTTATCTACCATAAATACTAAGTATTTGGCTTCCATAACCAAATAAGCTACATCCAAATCCTCCAGCGTCAGCTCATCTACATCCGTGGTGTCAGATCCCGGATCGTTTCCTACGCTGCCACTGGTTACTACAACCGTTCTTGTTGTTGCATCAAAGGAAACATTTGCGCCGAAAGCTTCAATCACTATTCTAATTGGCAGATACGTCCGCCCATTCTTAATCGAATGCCACATTCTTTCCATCTATGCTGATCATAACTTCTTCAGTTGCATTAACCAATCCTGTTGCAAGCAGAAAACTAAATAAAAGTGTGATAAATATTAATTTTTTCACTTCATTCTCCTCTTTCACCATAAATAAAATGTTACGTCGGCCGTCAGCAGCGCCTTGAAGACCAAGTCGGTCTTCGGTGCCAGCAGCTCTTGCCCCCTGTAGTTTATCCTCGGTACCTTTCCCAATGTTCTTTTCCCTTATTTTAGCATATTTTTTAATAAAATCAACCGCTGTGGGCGCGATTGATGAAAAAAAACCACTTGCTCACGCCATAAATTTGTGTTATCATATAGGGGCTGTAAATATGAAGGAAAGAGGTGAATAGCATGAAGGAAGGAATCCATCCTGAGTATAAGGAATGTAACGTTACTTGCGCATGCGGCAATTCGTTCGTCACCAAGTCGCTCAACAAGGAAATCAGGCTCGACGTATGTTCAGCTTGCCATCCGTTCTTTACAGGGCAGCAGAAGTTTGTCAATCGCGGCGGGCGTGTTGAAAAATTCAAGAATAAATACAACATGGATTAGCTGGGGGCCAGCAGAGCGGAAAAACCGGAAAACCACCGGTTTTTTTATCGTATAAGAAATATCGTTGAGAAAAGCTTTTCCTACATGCGTTCACTTGAAATCGTGTAGGCGCATAGAAAACAGGAGTGTGAAATGTACGATAAACTGGACGTGACGCTAGAAAAATACGACGAACTGTCGCTAAAAGCATCCGACCCCGATGTGATAAGCGACCAGGCGAAATGGCAGAAATACATCAGGGAAATGAGCGAAATGGAGCCGATCGTAAACAAGTACAGAGAGTACAAAAAAGCGAAGGCAGACCTTGACGGCACCAAGCAGATGCTTGATGAGGGCGGCATGGACGAGGAACTGAGGGATCTTGCAAAAGCTGAGCTTTCCGAGCTGGAAGGCAAAATTGAGGCACTGTCAAAGGAGCTTCAGGTACTGCTCTTGCCGAAAGACCCCAACGACGACAAAAACGTCATTCTTGAAGTCAGAGCCGGGACAGGCGGGGAAGAGGCAGCACTTTTCGGGTCTGACCTCTTCAGGATGTACTCTAGGTATGCAGAGCGGCATGGTTGGCAGGCTGAAGCCATAGAGATGAACGACACAGGCATAGGCGGCATAAAGGAAGCGGTTATGCTCATCAAAGGGAGGGGTGCCTATTCCAGGCTCAAGTTCGAAAGCGGGGCGCACAGGGTTCAGAGGGTCCCCGAGACAGAGTCCAGCGGAAGGATACACACCTCTGCGGCTACTGTGGCGGTACTGCCCGAGGTAGACGACGTGGAAATAGACCTGAACCCAAACGACGTAAGGGTTGACGTGTACAGGTCGTCGGGCAACGGGGGGCAGAGCGTAAACACGACTGATTCGGCGGTTCGGCTCACCCATGTGCCTACGGGGCTGGTAGTGACCTGCCAAGACGAAAAATCGCAGATTAAAAACAAGGAGAAGGCCTTTAAAGTGCTGAAATCAAGGCTTTACGACATAAAAATGCACGAGCAGAACAAAGAAATCTCCGAACAGAGGAAGAGCCAAGTCGGCACTGGGGACAGGAGCGAAAGGATAAGGACGTACAACTTCCCCCAAGGCAGGGTTTCGGACCACCGCATAGGGCTTACGCTGTACAAGCTGGATTATTTCCTAGACGGCGACTTGGATGAGATAATAGACGGCCTTATTGCCAACGACAGGGCCGAAAAACTAAACAACTAAGACATGAAAACGAAAATACTGACGACTTCAGACGAGGATATAAAAATTGCGGCGCGGATCATCAGATCCGGCGGGCTTGTGGCGTTCCCAACCGAAACGGTTTACGGCCTTGGGGCGAACGGCTTAGATCCGGCAGCCGTGCGGAATGTCTATGACGCAAAAGGCAGGCCGAGCGACAACCCCATGATAATGCACATCGCCAGAGCTTCTGACATCGGGCAGCTTACGGCGGGCATAAGCCAGGTTGCGGTGTCCCTTATAGACAATTTCTGGCCAGGGCCTTTGACCCTAGTCGTCGCAAAAAGGCCGGAAGTCCCGGACGCTGCCACAGGCGGGCTCGGCACGGTGGCGGTGAGGATGCCGGACGACGCGACAGCGCTTGCCCTTATCAGAGAAGCCGGCTGCCCCATTGCGGCACCGAGCGCAAACCTTTCGGGGAGGCCCAGCCCGACAAAACCGGCTCATGTGGTTTTCGACCTTGACGGTAAAATCGACGCGATCATCGCAGGCGGGGAATGCAGGGTCGGTATCGAATCGACGGTTTTGGACGTTACAGGGGAAACGCCGGTCATATTGAGGCCAGGGATTGTGACGGCAGAGGACGTCAGAGCCGTGACAGGCGGCAACGTGGAGATGGATACATCGCTTATGGGCGGTTTTGCGCCAAGAGCCCCAGGCATGAAGTACAGGCATTATGCGCCGAGGGCGGAAATGGCAGTCATTGAAGGGCGGCCAAGCAAGGTAAGAAGCGAGATCGAACGCTTGAAAAAGGCGAACGAAGGGATTGGCAACAGCGTTGGCGTCATGCTGTTTGAAGAAAAAGCTTTCAGGGAGGCGGCTCATGATTTTTTCGCAAAACTCAGGGAGCTGGATGAGCTGGGTGTGGACTTGATACTTGCGGGGGCGCTTTCGGACACCGACGGGGTGGGCTTCGCAGTTATGAACAGGATGCTGAAATCAGCGGGCTACAACGTCATAAAAGTATAGGCTCAAAATAAAAGGGGGAATCCGCATGAAGATAGCGGTCGCATGCGACCATGGGGGATTTGCGCTCAAGGAAGGGATCAAAGAGTATTTGATTTCCAAAGGCGTGGAAGTTGTCGATCTGGGCACGGGCTCACAGGAGCCTGTTGACTACCCTATATACGGGAGAGCGTGCGCAGAGGCGGTGGCGGCAGGCAAAGCTGACCGGGGGATCGCGTTCTGCGGAACCGGAATCGGCGTTTCGATAGCAGCAAACAAAGTCAAGGGCATCAGATGCGCACTATGCACAGACGCAGATATGGCAGAAATGGCAGCGAAACACAACGACGCCAACATGCTTGCTCTGGGCGGCAGGAGAACAAGCGTAGGCAAGGCGATAGAAATTGCAAGGACGTGGCTTGAAGCTGAGTTCGAAGGGGGCAGGCACAAGAGGAGAGTTGACATGCTCAATGAAATGTAGGAGGGAGAAAGCATGGGGAAAGTGTATGTATTTGATCATCCGTTGATTCAGCACAAGACAGCAATGATCCGGAATACAGAGACGAGCGTCAAGGATTTCCGCGAGCTCGTTAGGGAAATTGCTATGCTGATGTGCTACGAGGCAACGAGGGATTTGCCGCTGAAGGAGGTGGACATCAAAACCCCCATATGCGAGACAAAGGTCAAAATGCTGAGGGGCGAGGACATCGCCATAGTGCCGATCCTTCGGGCGGGGCTGGGGATGGTAGACGGAATGCTTGCCCTTGTGCCAAACGCAAAAGTGGGCCATGTGGGGCTGTACAGGGATCCGGAAACCCATGAGCCTGTTGAATACTATTGTAAGCTTCCGGGGGACGTGGATAAAAGGCAGGTGTTCGTGCTGGACCCCATGCTTGCCACCGGCGGCAGCGCATCGGCCGCAATAGGTTTCATCAAGAAAAAAGGTGCGCTGAAAATAAGCTTCATGTGCCTTATAGCAGCACCTGAAGGGATTGAGATGCTGCAAAACGACCATCCCGACGTGGACATATACATTGCGGCAAAGGATGAAAAGTTGAACGACCACGCCTACATCGTTCCCGGCCTTGGAGATGCGGGGGACAGATTGTACGGCACTAAATAAAGGAGGTTGATATGAGTTTTGATTTTATCAGGGACGACGTCAGCAAGCACGACAATGTGTTCGACGTGCTGAAAGAGAGAGGTTTCATTGAGCAGGTGACTTACGAGGACGAGGTCCGTGCACTGCTTGGCAGCGAGAAAATTAGGTTTTACATAGGGTTTGACCCTACTGCGGACAGCCTTCACATAGGCCATTTCATGCAGACCATCACGATGATGTACATGCAGAAGTTCGGCCACACCCCGATAGTCCTCATTGGCAGCGGGACGGGGATGGTCGGCGATCCTTCAGGCAGGTCTGACATGCGGAGCATGATGACAAAGGAGCGGCTGATGGAGTACGGCGAGAAATTCGAACGGCTGTTCGGGAAGTTCATCGATTTTTCAGACGGAAAGGCGATATGCGTCAACAACGCCGAGTGGCTCCTTCAGCTAAATTACGTGGATTTCCTGCGTGACATCGGCAAGCATTTTTCAGTCAACAACATGCTCAGGGCGGATTGCTACAAGCAGCGTTTGGAAAAGGGCCTCACATTCCTTGAGCTTAATTACATGCTGATGCAAGCCTACGACTTCCTCGTGCTTTCGCGGAAATACGACTGCATGGCGCAATTTGGGGGCAACGACCAGTGGGCCAACATCCTAGCTGGGGTGGACCTCACTAGGCGCGAGGACTCGAAGCAGGTGTACGGCATGACCTTTGCCCTCCTGACTACCAGCGAAGGCGTGAAGATGGGCAAAACCGTAAAAGGTGCGCTTTGGCTGGACGCAAACAAGACTTCGCCCTATGAATTTTACCAGTACTGGCGGAACGTGGAAGACGCAGACGTCCGCAAGTGCCTTTGCCTGCTGACTTTCCTGCCCATGGAGGAAGTTGAGGAATTGTCCTCTCTCGAAGGGGAAAAAATCAACAAGGCTAAAGAGGTGCTCGCTTATGAGGTCACAAAGCTCATTCACGGGGAAGAGGAAGCAAAAAAAGCCCAAGACGGCGCACGGGCTGCGTTCAGTGGCGGCGGCAACTTGGAAAACATACCCTCCACTCAGGTATTGGCCAGCGAATTCGAAGGCGAAGGGATGGGGGTAGTAACGTTGATCAAGCGCATCGGGCTTGTCCCCAGCAACGCCGAAGGGTTCAGGGCGATTGAGCAGGGAGGCCTTACCATAGACGACGTCAAGGTAACCGACGCCAAGCTGATGATAACCGTAGACAGTTTTAATGAAGGAAAGATTATAATCAAAAAAGGCAAAAAAACATACCATATGGTTGAGATTTTGTAGTGGGGGAGTTGGTAGTTGGGAGTTGGTAGTTGGTAGTTTGTAGTTGGTAGTTGGGAGTTGGGAGTTGGTGGTTGGTAGTTGGGAGTTGGTAGTTGGGAGTTGGTAGTTGCTAGTACATCGTTCCATCTAAAACTTTACAAATAACCTGTCTTGTACTATAATTAAGTCATCTTAAATATACGAGGTGACTGTACATGAGAGGAAAACACGTTAAAATAGCGCTTGGAGCGGATGAGCGCAACGAACTTGATAGGTATGTAAAGACCGGCAACCGGAGCGTCATGCTGGTGAATAGGGCGAAAGTAATACTTGAACTGGATGAGGCAGATGGGCGCAAGCCATTGAAACAAGAACAGATCGCCGAAAAGATCGGTGTATCGCGCCAAGCGGTGAACGACGCAAAGCAGGCGTACATGGCCGCAGGATGTGTAACCGAGTTCCTAAAGCGAAAAAAGCGCGAGACACCGCCTGTAAAGCCAAAAATCACAGGAGAAGTGGAAGCCCATATTATCGCCCTCGCATGCGGTCCCGCGCCTGAAGGCCACGCAAAGTGGGGAGTTCGCTTGTTGGCGGACAAGAGCATCGAATTGAACTATATTGATTCGATTTCGCCGGTGTCAGTCCATCGCCTTTTAAAAAAACACAACTTAAGCCTCACCTAAAGGCGTATTGGTGTATTCCACCTGAGCAAAGCGCTGCATTTGTCGCCGCTATGGAGGACGTGCTGGAAGTGTATTCGCGGCCATACAACCCTGCCAGGCCGGTGATATGCATGGACGAAAAGCCATATCAGCTTCTTGGCGAAGTCCGTGAAGCAATTCCGGTGAAACCGGGCAGTGTGATGAAAGTTGACAACGAATACAAACGCGAAGGCACTTGTAGCATATTCATTTTCACTGAGCCACTTGCGGGTTGGCGATACGCGAAGGCTCTTGAACGCAGGACCAAAAAAGATTGGGCGTACCAAGTGAAATGGGTTTTGGACAATCAGTATCCGGCTACCGAAAAAGTTGTATTAGTGATGGATAATCTCAATACGCATGTGATTTCTTCGCTTTACGAAGCATTCCCACCGGAAGAAGCGTTTCGCTTGGCGCAGCGTCTGGAGATTCACTACACGCCCAAACACGGCAGTTGGCTCGATATTGCTGAGGTTGAACTCTCGGCACTTGCGGCACAATGTCTTGGTGATCGCAGAATTTCAAGCATTGAGACGCTCAATAAAGAGTTGTCAGCGTGGGAGGTTAAGCGCAACGCCGACCAAAGAGGCGTAGATTGGCACTTTACTACGGATGATGCCCGCATGAAACTGAAAAGACTTTACCCGATAGTTTTGTAAAGATTTAGACGAAACAGGGTACTAGCAACCACCCAGCAACTAAAAACTAAAAACTACAAACCATCAACTACCAACTAGCAACTACAAACCACCAACTACCAACTAGCAACTAACAACTACCAACTAACAACTACCAACTACCCACTAACCACCCACTACCAACCCGGAGGATAAAAAATGAAATTCACTTGCAACCAACAATCATTGTCAAAAGCTTTGAACACAGTATCCAAGGCGGTAACGTCGAGGACTACCATTCCGATTCTCAAAGGAATACTTATCAACGCAACAAATGACGGAAAACTGGTGCTGACCGCTTCAGACCTTGACATATCAATAGAAAAAACTGTAATTGACGTTAACGTAAGCCAAGAAGGCCAAGTAGTAGTGCTGGCCAAGCTTTTCACAGAAATAATTAGAAAGCTCCCGGACGGCGACGTATTGATAGAGCAAAGGGAGAACAACAGCATCCTGATAAAAACTTCCATTTCGGAATTTACGATATCAGGCCTCCCCGCAGAAGAGTTCCCCGAGCCAGGGGAAGTAGAGAAAGAAGAAACAATTGTGCTGGAAAAAGAGGTTTTTCAAGAAATGATTAGAAGAACCGCCTTTTCAGCAAGCATCGACGAATCAAAAGGGATACTTGTTGGGGTGCTTTTAGAACTCAACGAAAACAACACGAACATGGTCGCCCTTGACGGTTTCAGGATGGCTGTCGTCAGGGAGGAAACGAAAAACGAAAAGAAGAAAAAGCTTATAATTTCAGCCAAGATTCTCAGCGACATAAACAAAATACTGTCAGATGTAGAAGAAGAAGCAAAAATAACGATTGTCTTAAGCAGGAAAAAGGCTGCACTTCTGCTTGAAAACTTGAAAGTCGTGCTCAGGCTCCTTGAAGGTGAGTACATTAAGTACAAAGACGTTCTCCCTAGGGAAAGCAAGTGCAGGGTAAAAGTAAACAAAGTTCTTTTCCACGAAAGCATGGAAAGGGCGGCTCTTCTGTCCAAGGAAGGGAAAAACAACCTAATAAAATTGATTGTATACGAAAACTTGCTAACAATTACCTCAAGGTCTGACGAAGGTAACGTAAAAGAAGAAGTTCCGATAGAAAAAGAAGGCATTAACCTTGAAATAGGTTTCAATTCAAAATACATATTGGACATATTGAAAGTCGTTGAAGAAGAAAATATTCTGCTGGAAATGGTGTCTTCTGTAAAACCTTGCGTCATCAAGCCGGTTTCAAGCAGCGAATTCGAATATCTAGTGCTGCCCGTGAGAATTTACTGAATGATGTAAAATGCACATTAGAGAAGTTGAAATTGTAAATTTTAGGAATTACAAAGAAGAAAAAATTAAGTTTCATGAAAAACTGAACGTTTTTACAGGCGGCAACGCCCAAGGAAAGACAAATATACTGGAAAGCATCTACATATCGTCAATGGGCCGTTCTTTCCGTTCGGGCAAAGACAGCGAAATGATAAAGATTGGTGAAAGTTTTTGCAAATCAAAAGTAGTGGCTTTGCGCGGGGGAGAAGAAATCACTGTTGAAATAGCAATAACCAGCAAAGAAAAAGGCGTGAAAATAAACAACGCAAAGATTAAAAAATCCTCTGAGCTAGCTGAAAACGTTCTGATAGTTGTTTTTTCTCCGGAAGACTTGAGAATTGTCCAAGGTGACCCCGAAAGAAGAAGAAGGTTCATGGACAGGGAGCTCAGCCAGATAAAACCCTCTTACTACTCCGACCTTTCTTCTTACAAAAGAGTCCTCACTCAAAGGAATGCGCTTCTGAAGGATAGGAATGCGAACAAAGTGGATTTTGAAGTTTGGGATGAAAAGATGGTTGATCATGGGAGCAGGATAATAAAAAAAAGGGAAATTTTTGTTGATAAAATAAACACAATTAGCGGAAAAATTCACAGTGAAATAACAAACGGAAAAGAAAGCCTCAAAGTTTTGTACGACTGCTCCGTTTCGCCCGATTCTTTTCTCGATGCCCTAAAGGACAACTTTAAAAAAGACATTCTTAGAGGTAACACCGAAACAGGTCCACACAGGGACGATTTGGAAATCCGCGCAAACGGCATGGACATACGCAGGTTCGGCTCCCAAGGCCAACAAAGGACTGCCGCCCTTTCCCTTAAGCTTGCTGAAATAAACATTATAAAAGAAGAGACGGGAGAAAGCCCGGTGCTCCTTCTCGATGACGTATTGTCCGAGCTTGACGGCGAAAGGCAAAATTTTTTAATAAAATCGCTAAAAAACGTTCAGATATTCCTAACAGCTGCCGAAATAAGCAACAGAGTCTTTGAAAAATTACCAGATGGTTATACGTTTTACGTAGATAGCGGAAGCGTAAAAAAGGAGGTTGTAAAATGGCAAAAGTTTTAAGGGCAGGCAACATGTCAAAATGCATTGGCTGTTATACCTGCATGTTCATTTGTGCAGGCGTCAACAGGCATAATCACTCCATTCAGAAGAGCTGCATTAAGATACGCACCTACGGTGGCGTTTCAGGGAAATTCGTTGAAACCGTGTGCCAGAGCTGCCGCGAGCCCGCATGTGCCGAATGCTGCCCTACAGGCGCACTCGTGCTAAGGAAAGGGGGAGGCGTAACCCTCGCTGCAAACAAGTGCATAGGCTGCAGGCGCTGCGTATCTGCGTGCCGTGTGAGGGCAGTCGATTTTGACGAGGAATCGAGCACGCCAATCATCTGCCACCACTGCGGAATGTGCGCCCGTTATTGCCCCCACGGATGCCTTTCGCTAAAGGAAGTCCCTGATGTCATTGGAATTGGAGGTGCCCTATGATTTGCAAAAACGCGATACGTGTGCTGTACATTGACATGCAGGCGCAGAAAATCCGCATAGAAGAACGCCAAGACCTAAAAAGCTACCTCGGCGGCGTTGGCGTTGCTTCAAAGCTTCTTGAGGAAAACATGCACCCGGAACTGCCGCCCCTAGACCCTGCGCAGCCCATAGTGTTTGCGATAGGTGCCCTCTCCACCATATACCCTGTACTGACAAAAACTGTGGCAATGTTCATCTCTCCGTTGACAGGCGAACTCGGCGAGTCATATGCAGGCGGCCGCATGGCCATGACCATGTTCTTGGCCGGTTACGACGCTGTTGTCATATGGGGCAAATCAAAAAAACCCGTTTATCTTACGATTTCCGCAAACGACGTGTTATTCAACGATGCCAGGTCTGTATGGAAAAAAGGCGCAGACAACGTAGGACGCATAATCCGCGACGAAGAAAGGAAGTACGGCGGCAAGCGATCCATTATCCGCATCGGTCCTGCCGGCGAAAACTTGGTTTCTTACGCTTGCGTCATAGTAGACCGCTACCGCCATTTTGGGCGCTTGGGGCTAGGCGCGGTGTTCGGATCAAAACTGCTTAAAGCCGTCAGCATAGTTGGCGACCGCAGCGCCCCGATTGGGAATTTCAAGGAATACTTCAAAGTGTACCGCATGATATATGAAAAATGCACCGACACAGACCTTATGTCGAAATACCACGATGCAGGGACCCCTATCAACATAGAGCCGCTGAACGAGTTGGGAGGCCTCCCCACGCTAAATTTGCGCCAAGGGAGCTTTGAGCATGCGGACAAGGTTTCTGGAGACGCTTTTTCGCAAAACTACCTCACCCGCAAAATGGCTTGCACCAGCTGCCCAGTAGGATGCATCCACATAGGGCAGTTCAGGCGGAAGTTTGCTGAGCACGGCTACGAATACGAAACCATATCTGTCGGCTACGATTATGAGCTGATATTCGCATTGGGCACGTTCCTAGGCCTTTCCAGCCCAAACGACATTTTGGAGCTGATAGAGGAAGTTGAACTTGCGGGCATGGACTCGATGAGCGCAGGCGTTGCCTTGGGATGGGCCACCGAAGCATTGGAAAAAGGCCTCGTAACCCTTGATGAAACCATCGTTCCGCTCAAGTTCGGGAGCCTTTCGGAGTATCGCGAAGCAGTTCGCCACATAGCAAGCAGGAAAAACGAATTCTACACAAACCTTGGAAAAGGTGTAAAACACGCAGCAGAAACCTACGGAGGCGCGGAATATGCCATGCACATAGCAGGGAACGAAATGCCCGGCTACCATACCGGCTACGGCGCCCTTGTCGGCGCAGCCGCCGGGGCTCGCCATTCGCACTTATGCAACGGAGGGTACTCGATTGACCAAAGCCTGAAAGGCGGCAGCGCAAGCCCTGGAGAAATGGCTGACGCGCTGCTTAAGGAGGAAGTCGAAAGATGTATGCTCAACTCCCTGATTATGTGCCTCTTCGCCAGAAAGGTTTACGACCGCCCGACCATCCTGTCGGCCTTTGCCGCTGTTGGTGAGGAAATGACGGACAGCGAACTGACAGACATTTCCAAGCGAATTTACGCCACAAAGCTACGCATAAAAAAAGCCCTCGGCTTTGATTTGAAAAACGTGCGTTTCCCTAAACGGTTCTTTGAGACGCCGTCAATGCTTGGGGTGCTGGACGAGAGCACGGCTTATGAAATTTTGTTGAAATACCGTGAAAGGCTGGCAGAATTCGGCAGCGGAGACATGGATTGATAATTATTGCTGCGCTAGCGGGTATCACCTCTCCATAGAACAAAGGGCGGCACAAAGCCGCCCTTGCTGCATTAAAGTTCGCGCTTTCAGCGGCGAATCGCACAGGATGTAAAGTTCGCGCTTTCGGCGGCGAATCACCCGTATTAATGTATCAATAACCGATTTCTTATTTCTTGCGCCGCCGCGTTTGCTCAGCTGCTTTAAAATTGTACATCGGCTTGATTTTGCCGACAATCTCGGCGGTAGGTTCGATTTGGGAAATTATCTCCGCCATGCTTTTGTAGGCCATGGGAGATTCGTCAAGCGTATCAGGCACTACGCAGGTTGAATAAATGCCTGACATTTCGGCTTGGTATTGATCCATGGAAAGCTCTTGAAAAGCCTTTGCGCGGCTCATGAGCCGGCCGGCGCCGTGTGGAGCAGAGTAATTCCAGTCAGGGTTGCCTTTGCCTATGCAGATCAGGCTGCCGTCCCGCATGTTGATGGGGACTAGCAGTTTTTCGCCAGCTTTGGCAGAAACCGCCCCTTTGCGCAGGGTCATGGTGTCGGTGTCTATGTAATTGTGGATAGTGGTGAATTCCTCAACGGCGTTTTGCCGGAGCCCCACCAGTATCGTGTCGACCATAGCCTTGCGATTCAGTACAGCAAAACGCTGCACGATTTTCATGTCGTGAACGTAATCGTCAAAAAGGGCTCCCTCAACGTAGGCCAAATCTTTTGGCACTGGTATTGCGGTTTGGCTCTTGAGCGACTTAACAGTGCGCTGGATTTCCTTGTCGCGCCCCTGCTTTTTCAGCTCTGCAATCAGATCGTCAAGTTGATGCTTAGCATGGCCGCATAACGCGTTGTAACCTTCGTTCTGGTAATAAATCGCAACCTCGTTGCCCAAATGACGGCTGCCGGAGTGCACCACCAAATACAAAGTGCCGTCCTCGTCTCTGTCAACCTCGATAAAATGGTTGCCGCCCCCTAAAGTGCCGATGCTGCACGTAGCGCGGTGCAGGTTGACGTGGCGTGCGCAGCGAAGTTCGCCGAGGTCGATTTCGTCAGCAAGTTTGTGAGGGCGGCCCCTCACGTCAAAGCCGGACGGTATGTTTTTTCGTATTAACGAGTCGAGCCGAGCAAAATCAATCTCACGGACGTCTAAGCGAACAGTTTCCATGCCGCATCCGATGTCTACACCGACCATGCCCGGTACTATTTTGTCAGTAATGGTCATTGTGGTGCCTATGGTGCAGCCCATTCCGGCGTGGACGTCCGGCATGATGCGGATTTTGCAATCGGCGAACGCTTCTTGGTCGCAGACTGCTTGTATCTCCTGCGCCGCCTTTTCTTCCAGCTTCGGTGTAAAGCATACGGCAAAGTTGTGCTTGCCTTGTATAGTAACCATGGTTTTTACCTCGATTCCTCTAACATGTGCCAACCACAGCGTATCATATCTGCAGCCAGAAATCAAACCGAAAATCACTTTGGTCTTTACACAATTGCAGGTTTATGATATTATTATGCAAATGGTTAAGTAAAATCCGTGCAAACGGTTAAGTAAATTCCGTGCAAATGGTTAAGTAAGGGTGTTTGAAGGAAGGAGCGAGAACTATGGCACTTACTGAACAGGAATACAAACCGAGGCTGATAGACAAGAAAATCGAACGATACATGGGTTTATTCGGTGCGGTTTCGATAGAGGGGCCGAAATGGTGCGGCAAAACATGGACTGCATTAAACCATGCGAACAGCGTTGTGTACATCTTGGATCCTGAAAACGGCTATGCAAACCGCGAATCAGCAAGGCTCAACCCTGCCGCAATTCTATCGGGTGAGAAGCCGCGCCTAGTCGATGAATGGCAGGAAGTTCCGGGGATTTGGGACGCTGTACGCTTTGCTTCAGACAGGACAAAAGAAAAAGGCAGTTACATATTGACAGGCTCGGTGACACCGAAGGAGGGCAGCTTTGTGCACAGCGGCGCGGGGAGGATTGGGAGGGTTCGCATGCGCACGATGTCCCTGTATGAAAGCGGGGACTCGACCGGCGAAATCAGCCTGCTCGAACTGTTTAACGGAAAAGAAATTAAGCCAGGAGCTTCCAAGCTTACGCAGGAAAAGCTTATTGGCTTTGCCATTCGTGGCGGATGGCCGGAAAACATCAATATTTCAAAAGAAGATGCAGGAATACTGCCAGAACAATACAACATGGCTCTGGCTGAAACCGACATAACACACGCAGAAAACGTAAAACGCAAACCAGCTTTGGCGTTGCACCTGCTAGCAGCAGTGGCGCGCACAAATGCGACGCCTGCGCGGCTAAACACCATAGTCGCCGACGTGCAGGCGCGATTTGGCGAAGTCTCAAGGCAGACCGTGGCAGAATACCTTTCTGCCCTGATGAGGCTTTACGTTGTCGAAGAAATACCGCAGTGGTTCCCTGAGCTTCGCAACAAGCTGCGTTTGCGCAAAACGCCGAAACGGATGGTCGCAGACCCGTCCATTGCGGTCAGTGCTCTAAAAGCCGATCCAAACAGCCTTGCTAGGGATCCTCGAACGCTAGGTGGCATTTTCGAAAACATGTGCCTTAGGGATTTGCTGATCTATGCCGAGGTGTCTGGAGCGAAGCTCAGCCATTACCACGACGCAAACGACCTTGAAATTGACGCAATTATCGAGCTCGGGACGCAGTGGGCGGGGATTGAGGTTAAAATGGGTGCGCACAACATAGACGAAGGCGCAGCCGCCCTGAAACGGCTTGGGAAGAAGCTTGTTTCCAAAGGCGTCCCACCGCCGGCATTTATGTGTGTAGTAACAGGCGGTGGCCCGCTTTACACAAGAGACGACGGAATACATGTTGTTCCGATCGACTGCCTGAAGCCATAGCCAAAGAGCGAAAGACATGAAAGTGTGATTTCACGCCACAAAATACTTGAAATTGTGTGATATGCATGATACAATTGACACGAAATAGTGTGAGGTGATTGTTTTGGAACGTTTGATTCTCAATAAGATGAACGCATGGAAAACTGCGAAATACCGCAAACCCTTGATTTTAAACGGTGTTCGGCAGGTTGGGAAAACATGGGTGCTAAAAGAATTCGGCAGACGGCAATACAGCAGCGTTGCTTATTTTAATTTTGAAGAAAGCGAAGAGTACAGGCAATTCTTCGAAACGACAAAAGACGTAAACAGGATTTTGCAAAACTTGATAATGGCAAGCGGACAGAACATAAAGCCGCATGAAACGCTGATCATCTTTGACGAGATACAAGAGTGCAACAAGGCGCTAAACACCTTAAAGTACTTCTGTGAAAACGCGCCAGAATACCATGTCGCCTGCGCCGGATCGCTGCTGGGCGTCGCGTTGTCCAAACCCGCATCGTTCCCGGTCGGCAAAGTAGATTTTATCGACGCTCTGCCCATGACGTTCACGGAGTTCCTCATTGCCAACGGTGACGGCAACCTTGCTGAATACATAAGCAGAGCCGGGACGCTCGAACCTGTTCCGGAGGCGTTTTTTAACCCGCTCTACGAAAAGCTGAAAATGTATTTCGTCACAGGCGGAATGCCGGAAGCTGTGCGAGCATGGGCAGAAGACAGGGATGTCGAAATGGTGCAGAAAGCGCTTTCTAATATCATCGGCGACTACGAACGCGATTTTGCCAAGCATGCCGAGAAAAAAGACTACCCCAAGCTGTCGCTGATATGGAAATCCATCCCGTCGCAACTGTCGCGGGAAAACAAGAAATTTATTTACAAAGCTGTTAAGGAGGGAGCCCGCGCAAGGGAATACGAAGATGCGCTTCAATGGTTGTGCGACACTGCGTTGGTCAGTAAAATTTACAGAAGCACAGCTCCCGGGCTTCCGATATCAGCATATGACGATCTAACCGCGTTCAAGCTTTATCTTGTTGACGTAGGGTTGCTGCGCCGCCTGTCGCTGTTGTCTACAGAAGCATTCAAAGAGGGAAACCGACTGTTTACTGAATTCAAGGGGGCACTAAGCGAAAACTACATACTGCAGGCACTCACTGGGCAGATAGAGGCGCCTCCTCGGTATTGGGCGACAGATTCCCCTCGCTACGAAGTGGATTTTGTCATACAACGGAACAACGACATCATTCCAGTGGAAGTCAAGTCAGAAGGGAACATTCTCAGCACAAGTTTAAAAAAATACGGTGAAAAATATGGCGATAAAGTTAAACTACGAGTGCGTTTTTCAATGCAAAACCTAAAACTGGACGGTGACGTCCTTAACATCCCATTGTTTATGGCCGACTGCGCCGATCAGCTAATAGGGCTTGCCATTGCCGGCAGGGCATAGCCGCCCTGATACGGCGGTTACAGCAGATGCAAATCCCACCGCTCTTCCAAAACAGGTTCGCCCCACTCGGTGTTCTCAAGGGTTTCCGTCAAAAGAAAACCATGTTTGCCATAAAGGTGCCTTGCCGTGTGCAGTTCACTGAAAGTCCACAAAAACACGCGAGCGTACTTCTTTTCTCTGGAAAAGCTTATCGCAGCGTTCATGAGACTGTTGCCTGCGCCCTGCCCTCGGAGGCTGGGCTCAACAAAGAAAAACCTCAGCTGCGCAGACCCGCCTTCCCTGTGGACGATGGCTATGCAGCCCGAAGGGCTGCCGCAGGACTCAAGAATATAAAAACAGTCTCTTTCAGGATCGAACCCAGCTGCCAGCTGGCGTACCCCGTCAGCAACGTAGGCTTTCCATATTTCGGACGTAAAACCGTATTCTGCCTTGTACAAGTCCAAGTGCCTCGATATGACATAATCAATGTCGCTTGCCTCAAACTGCCTGATAACCATTTTCCTCACCTTGTCCTTCATATGCTTGGTTTTACTGTACTGCAAATCAAAGGCTGTGTCAACGCCATGAAAGTGAAAAACAGCCAACAAGCTTGCTTGCTGGCTGTTTTTATGCGGCCTCGTCCTTTTACTGATAGTGTCCACTCTCTCCAAGTTGAATTCGGCTGCATATACAACTTTTTTATCAACAAGGAAAGTTTTTTAGCCGCCCCCGTTATCCCCTTAATGATGTTGGTTTTTTAGGCAATAAAAAAAACAGCCTGGCTGATCTCCTGTTTTAGCTTCAACACAGTGATGCAAAAATACCCCTTTTGCAGCTTAAAAAACAGACCTTGTTACTCAAGATTATAACACGAAAAAAGCCCGTTTGCGAATTATGTCAAAAATGTTATGTTTCACGGAAAAGCCCGATTATTTGCCATTATCTTCCAAAAGTGCGAAAAATACGGACGTGCCATGCCCCTCTTCGCTGTCTAGCCATATTTCCCCGCCGTGGGCGGTGACAATCTGCCAGCAGATGTACAGGCCGTAACCATGCCGCCATTGCTCATCGCTGGCGGTAGACGTTGCAAACCTAGTAAAGGCAGACGCTGCAGCCTCCGGTGCCATGCCTTCGCCGCTGTCCGTTACGCTTACGATTTGCCGATTGCCGTCCCTTGCAAGCTTTACCGTGATTGTGCCGTCCTTTGTGTGCCGGTCTGCGTTTGAAAGCAGGTTCGTCAAGACCTGCTCCAACTTGCCGTGATCCACCAAAATGAGCGGCAGGCCGTGCTGAAGCTCAAGTGAAATGCGGTTGTTTTTGCTTGGCTGCCAAAGGCCAGGGGCACACGCGCTTGTCAGCAGTTCCGACAGGAAGGTCGGCTGGCGCGAGAGCGGAAGCCGTCCGCTTTCTATGGCAACGGTATCCATCAGTTCTGTTACAATTCCGTCTATCTGCATTACTTTTCTTTCTATGCGCCTGTAGTTTTCCATGATTTCGTCCATGTTTACCATAGGCTCCTTCAGCAGGTCAACCGTGTCCGAGCTGCTTCCCAAAATGACCGTCAGCATCCTGCCGATTTCATGGGCAACAGCTGCAAGGAAATTGCTTTTCATTTTGTCGCGTTCCTTTATCTGCGTTTCCCGGAAGGTGAGCATCCTAATGCGAAGCAACACGACAAGCAAAAGCAGCGCACTTGTTAAAGTTGCGCCGATGATTACGTCTATGACATAATGGATTTCAAGAGTAAAAGGGTTAACAAGCCTAGGGTACGAATAAGCGGCAATACAACAGGCAGCGTACAGCACGAATTCAACCGCAACAGCGGCAACACGCTCACGCCGATCAAGCAGGATGGAAGTAAAGATGATTGCCAAAATAAAAAACGAGGGCATTCCGCTCCGGTACCCGCCCGCTGCGAAAAACAGAACAGGGAACATAAGCAAAAACACGTTGATGACGACTATTAGGCTGCATGTCCGGTAACTGATCTTTCGGCCTGCAACCCGCAGCAGGCAGAACGCTAATGCAGAAGCAAAAAGATTAATGCCGACAGAAGCCAGTCCGGCTTTTTCCACAAGAGATACAACCGCAGCAACGATGCCAGCCGCCATGCCGGCCAAACCAAGCAGGTTGAACGATTGAACATGAAAACCCAGGTTTTCGTCAAAGTACTCTTTCAAAAACGTTTCAACAAACTTTTTCATAGAATAAAAAAACAAACCTCCCCATGAGAGTCTATCATGAAAAAAGCCTGTTCGTGAAACATGTCGAAAATGTTATGTTCGACATAAATATTCTACATTGTTGTAAAGGTGTACCCTCCACCATAACCGGTCAGTATTGAAAAGCTGTCGCTGTTGTCTGCACCGAGTTTCTTTTTCAGCCTAGAGACATGCATGCGGATGGCGTTCTTGTCGCTGTTCATTGCAGTCCCCCAAACGTTTTCATAGATCGCCTTGCTCGAAAGCTCCCTGCCTTGGTTTTTTACGAGAAGGAGCAGCACAGCAAACTCCTTCGGGGTCAGCTTTGCATTGCAGCCATTCACAAGCGCAGTGTTTTCCGGCAGCATAAGCGTCAGCGGCCCAAGCGTGATGACGGCAGCTTCCCTAGCCGCCTTGTCAACCTTGTCCCTCTCTTGCTGCGCTTTTTGAAGCAACCGTTTTATTACTGCGGTGAATTCTTCCGCGCTGTACGGTTTGGTCAAGTAATAGTCCCCGCCAGTGTCCATCCCCGCCACTTTGTCTTTTGTTGTTTTTCTGCCAGTCAGGAACAATATCGGCGTGTCGCTGCCTTGGCGTATTTCTTTGCACAGCGCAAACCCGTCGCAGTCCGGGAGCCCAACGTCGAGCACAATTAAATCAAATGCGTCCTTGTGTATAAAAGCTCTCGCCTCGGCGGCAGTACAAGCCAGCAGCACACCATACCCCCTGCGTCTAAGCATGCGGGCGCTGAGCTGTGCAGTATCCGCATCATCTTCCACGATCAGTATCAAATGTTTCCTCTCGCTCATCATTTTCCTCCAAACGGCGCAATATAGAATACAGATGAAAACAATGCACAGTGTAATTATAAAGCATTTGCCGCTTGCTTTCAATGGCAAAATGCACAAACAAAATGCACAAGTTAAATCAATCGACACAAAAAGCTTGACGCTCTAGCGGCTTGCAGCTAGAATAAAAGCAAAGGAGATTGAAAAATGAGCAGCAATAAAGCAATAGAACAAAGGAGCAGTTTTGAGGTTTTCAAGATCTGCACGGCATTGAAAAGCGAGGCTCCTAAAATAGAAAGCTGGGAATCCGCTATTCCGGAGTTCAAAAGGTTCAACATCGTTGAAAACGAGGTACGCAATGTCGTATGAAAAAAGGGGAAATACTGCAGCATGTCAATTTACCATCTGATGAACGCAAAAAAATGCATCCTAGTTTTTGAGCACGTGTACACCGACATCGGCAACCAGTACAAGGTACTATCAGTGCCTGCACCATCCCTGCTGCCGATCGACCTTCAAAGAGGCGAGGTCACGGCAGCTAGGCTCAGCGACTGGGTTGAGCGCCGCGTGATCCCGGTCAACCGTCACCATATGGAGGCGGTGCTGTCTGCTATCAATTTGCAGAACCGCTTTGAAGTCCTTTGCTATTCCCATGGAATGAGCTTAAATGATGCATTTTGGGTTCAGGAGGTATCTGAAGGCTTGAATTTCGATGAAATCAACCTGTACGACCACCCCTTTGACGAAGCTTTGGGCTGGATTGCTTTTACAGGCATTCCCAGCAACATTTCACGCCACCTGTCAACTCCTGAAACTACCACAGAAGGGGTGCTGCCAAAGTACTGGCACCGCATTTCAGATAGTGACATCATCCTGTGCAAAGGCGGGACCGAGGGCTATTACAACGCAGGCCTTGAACCATTTGCCGAAGTAGTTGCTTATCTCATAGCCAAAAGGGCAGGCATAAACGCAATACCGTACCATCTTGAACAGCGTAAAGGGCGCCCCGTGTCAATATCCAAGCTTTTTACTACAAAAGAACGAGGGCTTTTCACCGCTGGGTGCTATCTGGGGCACAAGGAGCCGGGTGTGAGGCACATCCCCCTTCAGGCCGCTTTGGAACACATGCAAAACGACTTCGGAGACATCACACCGTTCTATGAGATGTGTTTTTTTGATTGCATCATTGAAAACGGCGACAGGCATTTGAACAATTGGGGCTTCTCTGTGGAAAATGCTACGCAGGAGATTAGAGGGTTTGCGCCCCTTTGGGACAACGGGGCTGCGCTTGACTACGAGCGCAGCGAGGATATGCGTGCAAAATTCACCTTTGCCAGCTTTGGTGTTCGTTACGACTTCCTTAAGACATGCCCGGCCCGCCGCGAGCTGACGGCCAAAGCGCGTACGCTAGTAGCGGCCATTTCTGACGGCAGCTTGGAGGAGGAATGCAACAAGGCTGTTTCCGGTTTTGAGCGCTATGAAGCTCGCATAAACCCGACCCTTGCTTTTGTTGAAAAACGTTGCCGCGACTATATAGAAAACCTATCAAGATAAGGAGGAAAAACAGATGCTGTACACAATTATGCCAGAAGTGTTTGAATTGAACCCTGCGCTCTGCTTCGGGGTCATTGTCGCCAGAGGCCTTGCAAACACCGGGACTGCCCCGGAAGAAACGCTGCGGCTCAGAAAGGCCGAAGAACGGGCGAGGGAAACCATACCTGAATCGGAACTGAAAAAACAGCCGATCATTGCGGGCTACCGGCTTGTCCTGGAAAAGGCGGGGATCAACCCGAACAAATACATGAATTCAATGGAAGCAATGATGAAAAGGGTGCTAAAAGGCGGGAACCTGCCGGCGATCAATTCGCTTGTGGACCTATGCAACGCGGTCTCTATTGAAAACCAAGTGTCCTTGGGCGGCCACGACCTCGACGACATAAAAGAAGACCTCTACGTTGGCTTTTCGAAAGGCGGCGAACAGTTCCTCCCCTTTGGAGGGGAAGAATACGAAACGGTTGAGCCGGGCGAACTGATATTCGCCAGCGGCAACATAGTGCAGACGAGGAAATGGATATGGCGGCAAAGCGAACTGGGCAAGATGACGCTGGACACGAAGAACGTGTTCTTTCAGCTGGTTGGCTTTGACGACGGGCAGGGCAGCCCTCTTGCAGGCGCGCTTGACGCATTTGAAGAGCTTCTCAAAACGAAATTTGGAGGGACTTACTGCCGCCATGTCGTAAAAAAAGAAGCTCCGCAAATAGAATTCTAAGTTCAACCTTCAAACAGTGGCGTGGACAAATACCTCTCGCCGCTGTCTGGCAGGATCACCACTATCGACTTGCCCGCGTTTTCTGGCCGGGCTGCCGCTTGGGCTGCTGCCCATACAGCTGCGCCGGAGGAAATCCCTATGAGCAGGCCCTCTGTGCGCACCACGTCGCGGCTTGCTTGGTATGCGTCTTCGTGGCGAACCGGGATGATTTCGTCATATATGCCGGTGTTCAAGATTTTCGGAACAAACCCTGCGCCTAGGCCTTGGAGCATGTGCAGCCCGGCGCGGTTTTCTGACAGCACCGGCGAGTCTGCAGGCTCGACCGCGACAATTTTAATGTTGGGGTTCTTTTCTTTGAGGAAGCCCCCTGTCCCTGTAATAGTGCCGCCCGTGCCGACGCCGGAAACGAAAATGTCCACGTTGCCGCATGTCGCCTCCCATATCTCAGGGCCCGTGGTCTCTCTGTGCACTTTTGGATTGGCAGGGTTTTCGAATTGCCCAGGCATGAAAGCCCCGGGCGTCGCTGCCGCCAGTTCCGCAGCTTTTGCGACAGCGCCTGCCATGCCGGCTGCGCCGTCAGTCAGCACAAGCTCTGCGCCATAAGCAGCCAGCAGCTTGCGGCGCTCGATGCTCATGGTCTCAGGCATGGTGAGCATGACCCGGTAGCCTCTTGCCGCCGCAGCAGAAGCAAGCCCGACTCCGGTGTTGCCGCTGGTCGGTTCGATGATTACGGCGCCCGGCTTCAGCTTTCCGCTGTTTTCTGCATCGAGGATCATCGAAAGGGCGGTGCGGTCCTTGATGCTCCCGGCAGGGTTCAGGTATTCCAGCTTTGCGATTGGAGTCGCGCTGAGATTGTGGAGCTTGGCGTAACCGCCAAGCCTAAGCAGCGGGGTTTTGCCGACAAGTTCCGCCAGGCTGTTTGCGACGCTTGACATTGTGTTCACCTCCGTGTATAGTAAGATTTAAAATACAATGATTACGATTCGCATTATAGCGACTTCTTCATCAATTGTCAAGCCAAATGCAAAACCAAAGTAGAAAGGCGGTTAACAGAAATGAAAAATGAAAGGGACAGTATTGTGTCAGAAATCATTTCAAGCTACAACAGGCATGCAGAAAAAGAAATAACGTGCCCCGACTTCCTTCCCGACAAAGCCGAGGTGGCGGAAATCGTCACGCTGCTGCGCAAGCTTCTATTCCCCGGGTATTTTGAGGAAAATGGTATAAGCCTAGCAAGTGCGGAATGCGGGGTGCGGGATTTGGTGGCTGCGGTCGAGGCCAAACTGAGCCGGCAGATATGCTGCGCATTGAACCTTGACATTGGCGAGAAGAAAAACTGTTCAAACATGTTTTGCAGGGCTGAGGAAACATGCCATGCATTTTTGGCAAAGATACCACATATAATAGAAATTCTCATCACAGACGTGCAAGCAACCTTTGACGGAGACCCTGCGGCAAAAAACAAGCATGAAATCATATTTGCGTATCCGGGCATTTTTGCCATAAGCGTCTATCGCCTGGCGCACGAACTCCACCTATTGTCCGTTCCGCTCGTGCCGAGGATGATGACGGAATACGCCCACAACCTGACCGGCATTGACATACATCCGGGTGCCGAGATCGAAGAGTATTTTTTCATCGATCATGGCACAGGCATCGTCATCGGCGAAACGACGGAAATAGGCACTCGCGTCAAACTCTACCAAGGAGTGACCCTTGGTGCCCTGTCGCCCCGAAGCGGTCAAGTCCTGCGGGGCAAAAAACGCCACCCCACCTTGGAAGACGGGGTGACGGTTTACTCAAACGCAACAATTCTGGGCGGGGAAACAGTTATCGGCAAGGACAGCGTTATCGGCGGCAATTTGTTCATCACGCAGTCGGTGCCGCCCGGTGCGAAGCTGTACTTGAAAAACACAGCTTCTCAAGGGTGATTCCCTACTGATTGTTGTTGTTTTGATCCTTGACGCCAATGTGCAGGTCGCCGGAGACAGCTTTCTTACTGGTGAATTTGCCGTTTTCCACTTTGTACCATGTCTTCGAGGCAGGAGCCTTTATCGCAGATTTAGCGTTTGACCACACTACGGTGTCCCATAGCACAATTCCGCTTTCCGCAGCCGCAAGCACGGTGCCGATCATAACAGCTTTGCTATTGTTGCCGTCCTCGCTCTGCTTGTAGAGAGTTACCGCACAAGTGGTTTCTGCAGCCTTGATCCAAACAAAACTGTTTGCTGCGAAAAGATATTCACTGCCCGTATAGGTATATTCATGGTAGCCAGGCTTGCTGGTGGTCGCTTGGAAAGCATCGGGGGCACAGTGATAATTGTTACCGGAAGCGCCAAATATGATGTAGTTGTCATCATTGGCAGTCAGAGTTCCGTTGATGGTCACCAAGCCCTCGTTGAGTACCTGTACACCATATCCTTCTGAGCCGACAGCAACAACGTCGCCATTGATAATAATTTCGCTGTGGTCGCACAATACAGCCGGACAATCGATGTCTCTGCTTGGAGCGGTGATTGTACCGTTGACTGTCAGCATGCCGCCACCGGAAACCCTGACGTAGCTGGTGTAGTGGTCAGAAAGGTCGATGTCCCCGTTTACTGTCACGTTGCTGCTGTTGCTGCAGTTGAGGTCGCCCCATACGTAGGTGAAGACGCAGGTGCTGTTAAGCAAACTCCCGGTTGAACCGCACAGTTTAAGATTTCCTTCGTTCACATAGTCGATTGAACAATCCCATGCACTAATTCCTACATCGAAAACCAAATCTTTTCCATTGAGGTCAAAAGTGACAATTTTGTTGTTGACCTGCCAAAATTTGCTGTGCGTTATGTCCTCAAGCAGCTTGATTGTAGCCGGCGTATTATTCACCAGCGCCGCAAAAGCGGCGTCTAGCGTTTCATAGCCGACATTCTCGCCTCCGGGTCCGGTACCGATGATTTCACAGACATAGTCTTCAGCTCCGTCCGCGATTGCACACAGCGGCATTGCCGCCATCAGCCCGAAGGCCATCATCACCGCAAGTAGTAATGCCAGTGGCTTTCTTGCTTTCGTTTTCATTTCTTTTTCCTCCCAACGTAGTGTTTTCCTCAAGTTTCTGTCGCATATGCTTGGCATTTTCGACAGCATGTTAACCACAATAGTATACATTGTTTTTTGTGGATATTCAATGCGACATTCAAAGTTTTTTGCTGGCTTGCTCCAGTATTGCGTCGATGTTGTCAGAGTTCAATTCATTGGGGTAATTCTTGTCGAAGTCCAATAAAATCTCTTTTGATAGCTTTTCGCTTTCTGCGTTGTTAAAATACAGCGATTCATAATCACCGCTTGCGAAAGCGGCAAAAATAAGGTTTTTCGAACTTTCAGGAATTTGTTCCCAACCGCCATACAAAACTGTGACTGCCCGGTCTATTGCTTCTTGTGTGACGGGGCAGCCGTTTTTTTGGTGTTCCCATAAAATTCCAGCAACGTCAGACAAATCGTTTTTGTATCGGCGCCCTGACATAAGCTTCATGGCGATCAAGTGTTCGGCAGCAAGCGTACGGACATTGAGGATATTGGAAAAGGTCCTATAATAGACAGACACTTCAGCCAATTTGTCAGAATAGGAAGTTGTTTTCTTGAAATCCATATTCAGCCATCCGTTTGGCAAGCCCATTCTGTCTCCAACACGGTTGACAGCTTCTTTCATTGCAGATGAAGCCAGTATCACGGCGTCAATATCGTAGGTCATTTCTCGAAAACCATATTGTGCGAGTATGGCTGCGCCACCGACCAGAATTATTTCAGCAGGCATTTTCGAGCCATTGCGCTTTTTAAACTCTTTAGCTAGTTCTTTGAGGCAAGCATCGAGGTTCTCCTTGGTAAAGCGGTGTTCAGCAGACATCCCGCACCTCGCTTTCTACGATGTTAAACCGCATAAACTCGGGTATCGCTTCACGAATGCTATCAGTTTTGGGAGCGTCGCTTTTCAGCGCAGCACTCAGTGTCAAGATGCTTGCGGGATAAATCGTCTCCTTTAACTTTACTGCACGAATGTCGTTGTACTGGGCACATGCAGGCAGCCCGTTTAAGCGGCTTAAATAGTCAACCATTGCAAGCAGATACAGGCTTTCAGGGTACCATCGCCTTTGGTATAGTTTTCGGATGGTGTCCGATTCCAGAGTAGCAATGATAAAGTCAATGTCGCCCAGATCCTTCACAGCATGACAGATATTGCTTTTATACGCTTCAAAACCCTGTCGGTATTCCATGCTATCGGCAAGCAGTTCCTCAATCGTTACATCCAGCGACTTTGCTATACGGTACAACGTGTCGCCTGTGCAGTTCTTGATTTTTGACTTGCCTGTTGTAATTTCACTGATAGTCGTGAACGGCACACCGCTGGTTTTAGAGAGTCTGTATTTTGTAATACCTTTCTGCTTAAGTAATTCGTTAATGTTCATAATGAAAAACCTCCCGTCATTATTATAACGTATATTCGTTATAGCGTCAAGGAGGCATTGTTCCGTCAAAGGCAACCATCGCCCCATCACAGCAAAAACTATTGCACACGAAATCCGGAAACAGATGTGCGGTTTGCAAAAAATGCCTTGCCGAAAATGATGCCGCAAGGTCTCTTGAGACAGCATATATTTCGAGGGCTTCAATATTATTATGACGATGGTTAAAAACAGCAAAGAGTTCATTGAGATGAACGATGATGATCTGATGCACTGCATACACATAGTTTTAGTTGATGCCTTTATAGAGTGCAAGTGGTTTGAAAACCCCAAGAGTGGAGGTGGCAACCTTGGTTCTGCCAACTGATGTTTATCCGCAAGAAAGCCTTTACTATCTTGGAGGGCTGACCATGGAATCCCTAAAGAAAAACGGGAGCAGAATGGGCCTTGTTGACCTGTTCTTGGAGTTGAACAAAAAAACAGTGGTTGGCATCAGCTTGTTTGCACTGATTTTAGACTGGCTCTTTCTGATAGAAGCCGCAACAGTAGAAGATGACGGAGTGGTAGAATTATGTTTTTGAAGAAATTAACAATTACCTCAGCATCAGGTATAATTCGCGAGGTTGTTTTTTCGGTGGGGCTCAACCTCATAGTAGACGAAACAGAAAGGAGCAACGAAAGCGAATCCGGCAACAGTGTCGGCAAAACGACAGTCCTCAAGTTAATTGACTTTTGCCTTGGTGCTGATGCGAAGAACGTCTATCAGGACTCGGAAAACAAAAAAAACATCAACACAGAAATGAAGGCTTCTTTAGAGGATGAGGCGAGGCGCATATTAGTTGAGCTTGTATTGTGCCGTGACATCAACGATCCATATTCTGAACAAATAATTGTTGAAAGAAACTTTTTAAAAGGAAACATGAACATTTGCCGGATAAACGGCGAAAAAATCAAAATAAAAGAATTGGAAGACGCTCTGTCGAAAAAAATACTCGGAAGATCCTTTACAAAACCAACATTCAACCAGTTAATTGCCCATAACATTCGGTATTCAAACGACAGGATTGAAAAATGCTTGAAATTTCTCAATGCCTATTCAAAAAACAGCGATTACGAAGCACTTCACTTGTATATGTTTTTAGGAAACAGGATAGAAGAATTGTATAATCCACAGGAAAAAATATCCCAAAGTGATTTATTGAACGAAGAAATAAAATATCGCGACAGGCTTACATCGAACGTGAACCTGTCTCAGTTGGAATCAAAACTTGGGGTGTGTGAAAACGCAATAAATGAATTAGAGGAAAAACGCAAGTCGTTCACGAAAGACGAAGATCATCAAAAAGCTTCAAATCAGCTAAGCCTGATTAAAACACAAATTGGTTTTGAACAGCAGACAAAAAACGCCCTGATATTCAGGCGAGAGCTGATAAGCAAAAATTTAGCTGAGCTGGACAGCAGAGTTTTCGAACATGAATACAGCAACTTAAGCTTCCTTTACAGCGAAGTCAAAGCTATGCGCCTCGATGGTTTGAAAAAAACATTTGAAGACTTGGTTGCCTACCATAACAAAATGATTAAAAACAAAATCGTTTTTCTTAAACGCGATTTACCGGATATTGAAGTGAAAATCAAGGAAGCCGACAAAAAAATCGCAGATTTTTCAAACCAAGCGGCATCGCTGGAAAAGTCTTTAAAAGCAATCCTTTCGCTTGTTGAATTCGAGCAGATTGTTGCCGAACTGCAAAGCCATTCGGAAACAAAGGGGGAACTAGCCGCAAGAATTGAACAGATCAAACAAGCCAATGCAATAGTAGCTGAACTGCGCCGGAAACTCGAGGAAGCCTCGGTGTCCATTTACTGCGATGAATTCAAAAAGGAATTGCAAGCAAGCATCTTTGAATTCAACAAATATTTTTCGAAGTTTTCAATGGAAATATACGGCGAAGAGTATCTCGTTTCTGTTGACGAGAATGAAGACAAACAACGCAAGAAATACTATGAGTTTTCAACATTTAACAACAATTTCTCATCAGGCAAAAAAATGGGCGAAATACTGAGCTTTGACATGGCTTATGCAAGTTACGCAAGAGAGAAAAAAATTCCATCGCTGCAATTCATTCTAAACGACAAAAAAGAGCTTATGGACATAAACCAGATCGAAAAGGCAGGCAACATTGCGAACAGGCAGTCGCTGCAG
>Ga0082212_10000873_pt1 | contig 44360 bp, 42 predicted proteins | sample TergutNt197P3_FD_71548 | JGI IMG/M metagenome (GOLD analysis project Ga0082212, IMG submission 71548) | Neocapritermes taracua P3 segment gut microbial communities from Petit-Saut dam, French Guiana - Nt197 P3 | ecosystem: Host-associated > Arthropoda: Insects > Digestive system > Gut ... | reverse complement strand
CGCCCGCCCGGCCTGCTGGTAGGAGGCCACGGGCGAACTTGGCGCACCCAGGGGGATGATGAACCCCAGGTCGGGTTTGTCGAAACCCATGCCCAGGGCGGAGGTAGCGGCAAGAGCCTTGACACTGTTGGCCTTGAGGGCAACTTCTGCGGATTGCCGATCAGCGTCGTCTGTACGTCCGGTGTAGGGGAGAACCTTGTGGCCGACACCGCTGAGGAACGACGCAGTGTCCTCAGCGCCCGCTACGGTCAGGCAGTAGATGATGCCGCTGCCGGGGAGTTCGTCGAGATGTTCAGCTAGCCAAGCGAGCCGCTGGGAGTGGTCGGGCAACTCGAGCACACCCAGGCGAAGAGAGTCACGGGCCAGAGGGCCTCGAATAGTCACCACCTCGTAGAGTCCCCCACCGATCTGCTCTTCGATGTCAGTGATCACGCGAGAATTCGCTGTTGCTGTTGTTGCCAGTACTGGTGTTTGCTCGGGGAGCTGGGCTAGAAGGTCGCGGATGCGTCGATAGTCGGGTCGGAAATCATGACCCCAATCGCTGATGCAGTGAGCTTCGTCAATGACCACTAGACCAACAGAATCCATCAACTGCGGTAATTGGTTTTCTCGAAACTTCGGGTTGATGAGTCGTTCGGGGGAGATGAGAAGAACATCGATGTTGTTGGCGTTGATGTCGTCAACAATCTCAGCCCAATCAGTGGGATTAGAGGAGTTGATCGTGGCTGCGCGTACCCCTGCACGCCCAGCAGCCTCAACCTGGTCGCGCATCAACGCCAGCAAAGGCGAAACGATCAGCGCAGGCCCACAACCATGGCTTCGCCGAAGGAGACTTGCAATGAAATACACCGCCGACTTTCCCCACCCAGTTTTCTGAACCACCAGGACACGGTTTTTTCCCACCACCAGGGCTTCAATCGCTTCCCACTGCCCCTGATGGAATTGTGCATCCACACGCCCAGTCAGTACGCGAAGTATCTCCAGGGCATCATTTTTCAGGTCTGATTCCCTTGTTAGTTCTGTTGTCATTCGGTTCCCCTCAGTCGGTCTCAAGGATACGAGTGGGCTCTGACATTTCTATCAGTCGTGATGGTCACCAGCGCTGTGCGGGTGGAGGATGAAGAATCAGTACGCTATGAGGCAGGGAAGACCGTCATGCCACAGTCTTGGGCTGCTTGGGTGAGATGCTTGTCGAGGGTCCAGATCCTGGCATGGCTGAGCGCACAAGATATGAGCAAGTGGGTGTCGACGCAACCGATTCGACGACCAGTGATGTTATGACTCGCAACGAAAGCGAGGTACTCCTCTCTGCTGGCTGTCGGTAGCACCTCGAGTTGGGAAATGTCTTTCAGAATAAACATGTGGCGGGCAGTAAAGCTGAGTGCTAGTTCTTCGATGATGAGATCATGGGTGAGAGCAAGTCCAGATTCGAGTAGCCCGGTGAGAGCTGGTTGTGATTGTCGAAAGTGTTCACTCCAGACCGAGGTGTCCACCAGAACAGATGTCATTACCGATTCCTGGGGGGAGTCTTGAACTCTGGAATAGATCCACCAAGGGCTGACAGTCGCTTTGCGCTTTCTTGGCGGATCAGAGCCTCCAAGCTCAGGTTGAACAATTCTGAGGGTCTCTTCACACGAGTGATGCGCTGTGCTTCAGCAAACAGAGTGTCCTCCACAGTAATAGTTGTCCGCATGATCTCCTCCAAGGCTAACATCAATGATGATTGATTTGATGTTACCACACTGCCTATGTGCACCGTACACATCAGGGACAACAATGAGGGGAGAGGCACCTGATCCAGGGCTACTGCAACCTATAGCTCCAGACCTGGGTAGAGCGGATTAGCCTCCAGCAGTTCACCAGCACGGGATTTCACGCGGTCAGCAACACCATCGGCGATGACGTACTTAGCTTTTGAGGGGCCCTTGGGTGTTGAGGTGGGGGTGGTGTTCTTCAGAACTTCAGTGATCAGATCAGCAACCACGTCGAAGTCGGCTTCTCTGAAACCACGGCTCGTCAACGCAGGGGTTCCGATGCGTACCCCGGAGGTATACCAAGCGCCATTCGGATCGCGGGGGACCGAGTTGCGGTTGGTGACCACACCCGAATCCAGCAGGGCAGATTCGGCCTGGCGACCGGTCAGACCGAAACTCGACACATCCAACAACACCAAGTGGTTGTCCGTACCACCCGACACCAGGTTCACTCCACGTTTCAGCAACCCCTCAGCAAGTGCCTTCGCGTTGGTCGCCACCTGGGCTGCATAGGCCTGGAATTGAGTAGTACGCGCCTCAGCAAACGCGAGAGCCTTAGCTGCCATGACATGACTGAGTGGTCCACCCAAGACCATGGGGCAACCCTTATCCACCGAGTCGGCGTACTCCTTGGTTGCCAAGACGAACCCACCGCGCGGTCCGCGCAGAGACTTGTGTGTCGTCGAAGCCACAATATGGGCGTACGGGATCGGGTTCTCTTCACCAGTGAACACCTTGCCAGCCACGAGCCCAGCGAAGTGAGCCATGTCCACAAACAAGGTGGCGCCCACCTCATCGGCGATCTCCCTCATGAGGGCAAAATTCACCCGGCGGGGATAAGCGGAATACCCAGCCACAATGATCAGCGGTTTGAACTCTTTCGCTGACGCCCGCAGAGCATCATAATCAATCAGACCAGTGTCCTTGTGGGTCCCATAGGAATGCTGCTGGAACATCTTGCCCGAGATATTGTGGCGGAACCCATGGGTAAGATGCCCACCCGCATCCAAACTCATCCCCATGACCTTCTGGGCATTGAACTCGTGGCGAAGATCCTCCCAATCAGGTTCGCTCAGATCATTGACTGTCTTGGCACCCAGACGATCCAGGGTCGGCGATTCGATTCGCTTGTGCAGGATTGACCAGTACGCCACCAGGTTTGCGTCGATACCGGAGTGGGGTTGCACGTACGCGTACTCAGCTCCAAACAGCTCCCGTGCATGCTCAGCGGCTACAGCCTCCACGGTGTCCACATTCTGACATCCCGCATAGAAGCGGTGCCCAACTGTACCCTCGGCATACTTGTCGGACATCCACGTACCCATGGCCATCAGAACAGGCAACGAAGCATAATTCTCCGAAGCAATCAGCTTCAAGGATTCACGCTGGTCAGTGAGCTCACTACGGATAGCCTCAGCAATGCGAGGCTCAACCCCGCCGACGACGTCAAGAATCTGGGAATACAGGGCGGAAGCAGTAGAGGGTGTGGGCACAGCAACTCCTAGGGTCAGTGGACCGCACCACTCTACCGTGTTTCAGCTACTAGCCCTTCTTGATGAAGGTGAACGGCTTGCCCATGGGTACGACCGTACGTCCGAAGAAGTTGTTGAGGAAGATCCCACCGCAGGCGTAGAAGCTCAATAGGGAGATCACTAGTTCAGACCATCCAGCTAGGGGAGCAAACACGCCGGTGGCAATACCCAACGCCGATAGGGTCAACGATCCAAGCAGGACATCAATCAAAACCAGGATCGCTGCGAACACCTTCGACACATGGAAAGCCGCCACAGTAATAAACAACGAGAAGATGAAATACCCCAAGAACCCGAAGGCAACCTGCTTACCATCCCCACCATGGAAACCAAACCAACCCAGTTTGATCATCCAGTTGATAGAGACGGCCATCCAGAACAACCCGTACGATCCGAGCACGATCGCGCCAAAATAGTTGTTGTTCTTGAAATCAGCGGTGGACGCCCAAATCTGGGCTATCGCACCCAGCATGATCGCCCAAGGAATAATGTAGCCCTCGTCGATGGTCGTCCATCCGAGCTTGTAGGACGAGGCGACCATGGTCACCATCGCCAATCCGAAAACACCGAGTGCGGTTGGGTCAGAGAGACGTGACTTTATCTCGGTGACAACACTTTTTTCTGCCATGGTATACCTTTTCTTTCAAGGGGTTTTGGGCGCATGAAGCAACCAAGTGCGCTCAGGTTACCGCCTGGGTGCAAGGCGACACAAGGGTATGGTCACTGATTGGACATTTCTAGTCCATTAAGCGCGGATGACCAGCAGTGATGAGGGAGGATTCAAGGCGGCCAAAGCAGCGAAACTGTTGAGGAACATCCCGGTCACCATTTGCCAAATAATGTCGTCATCGGTGGTTCCACCCTCACGTTGGGCTTCGCTTCGTGGAAGGATGGAGACGAGTGCTTCAGCGGTAGGTCGATAACTCCAGGCATCCACATGGAACATGTGCGCTCCCAGATCATTGAACAGGGTGTCACGTGACAGGGTGTAGCCTTCGCGGAAGCTAATGTCTGCCCCGATACCGAGGTGCGGGCCACCATAGAATCCGATCACCCCACCGGCATCTTTCACTGCATCCAGTCGAGCCTTGGGATCCTCGCCAAAGGCATCGCAATGATTATCGTCGTTGACTCGGGTGACTGCTTTGACCCTCTCTGCCAATTCACTGACCCGAGTCATGGTGTCCTCCGATTTGTCGTACCCGAAATACTGGAGGGTTTCTTCATAAACCTGGGAGAGCGTACTTCCACACAAAGCTATCTTGTCGTTGAAGGCGCACCCGGTGGCAACACCGCGCTCATAGTCTTCATCAATATGGGCATAGACAGGGAGGCCATTGCTCGCAAGGAGGTTCATGAAATTGGCTGCGGTCAAGGTGTCGCGGTCGTACGCAGGGGTGACAGCGCGTGCTGCATACAGCAGTCCGAATCCACCACCACCCACATTAGGGCGGAAGGGGTCTTGCCCGGGGGGGCGCAAGCGATCGTCCATGCAGGTAGCAGCAATAGAACCGGCCGATTCCACATCACAGGAGCCTTCCAGGAGAGCCTCGGCAACGCGACCGTTGAGTTCGTAATCTATCTCCCAGTCTTCGGGATGTACGGCAAGCCCGAGACTCCCAAAGAATGTGGACGTGCGTTGAGTGGGGTCGAATCCTAAAGCTTGGTTGGGCATGTTAACCTCCTATTTCACTGTGCATGAGAGTAGACCATGTGGTGGTGTTTGGGCATTGGTTGTGTCAGACCATGAGACAGGATTCTGGTACGACCAGGGCTGAGGACCAGGTCGTACAGCGGTTTTGTGAGTTCTTATCCGAAAACCGCGTTCGTGTACGCCAATGGAGCAGAAATGACCTGATTTCTGGCGAAATATCGCTTGAATCGGGCAAAATTTGAGGGATTCCTACCGGATCAGCGTACACGAACGCGGTTTTCGGATAAGAACTCTCTTTTTCGTTGTACGGAGGTGGTGATAATCATCACATCGTCGTCATACCATAGACAAGTGAAACAACGCGTCTTTGAGATCATCAAGGATCGCCCAGCCCTGAAAATCGGTCGATTCTTCGGCATCGCCATGTCGATCCTCATCATCATCAATATCATCTTTGTTTTCATTGATACTCTCAACGATTCACCCACGTGGCTTGTTCGATTGTCCTGTTGGGTAAGCTCCTAGCAGCGGTGATCGCAATCCTGGGGGTTCTCCTGGTTGCTATCCCCACGGGTATCTTGAGTGCTGGTTTCATGACGGAAGCTGCCCATCAGGCTCGCCTGAAGGAAGCCGAACATGCCCGTGAGTCGGCCCAAGACATTGAGCAGGCAGCCCTCCAGGCTAGGCAGTCACAGGAGGGCATCTCTGGGTACACTGGACTAAACGATCAGTAAGGGAGGCTTCGATGGATGATATGGCACCCAAGAGGGGTTTCATCTCTTGGAAAGCAGTACGAACGGTCTTTATTATTGGAGCGGCCTATTGGGTCGCCTGGCTTGCGCTGACCCTCATTCAAGTCCGTTTGGGTTTTCCATTCTATGTGGGGATTCCTATCAGTGGCGGTGAGGTCACCTCGTGGGTGGGTCCGGGATGGATTGTGGATTTTATATGGTGCTTCGATACACAAGAATACTGTGCCAGCCATCCATCAGCTCCGTATTTTTCCTTCGACCCACTGCTCATGGCGCCGTACTGTGGTGTGGTGACTATCCTTGCTTTTCTGGTTGGTCTGATTTCTGGGCACAGGCGCCGCACTCGCGCAACGATTTCACGCTGAGGGACTGTGTCCAGTACGATAGTGGGGTTGCCCGGCGAGGGGATAATCATCCCGTAATCGACGGCCCCTCCTGGTGGCATGAACGACAACTAGGAGAATAATGGCAGAGATCGTTATTAAGGCCGAGGCTCGCGAAGAGTTCGGTAAGGGCGCCTCACGCAGATTGCGCCAAAACAAGCTGATTCCCGCAGTGCTTTATGGTCACGGACTGGACCCGATTCATATTTCGCTTCCAGCTCATGCAACCCAGATGGCTTTGCGTACAGCCAACGCCCTGCTCGACATTGAGATGGAAGGCAAAGACAACCAACTTGCTCTTCCTAAGCAGATTCAGCGTAACCCGATTCGTGACACGATCACCCATGTGGATCTCATTGCAGTTCGTCGTGGTGAGAAGGTCCAGGTGGAGGTTCCATTGACTGTGACCGGTGAGGTACGCGGCGCGGCTGTTGTTCTCCAGGATCAGAACTCCATCACCTTGGAGGTGGAGGCCACCTCGATTCCGGCTTTCATTGAGGTCAGTGTTGATGGTGCTGAGGTGGGGGTTGTGATCCTTGCCCAGGATCTGATTCTTCCCGAGGGTGCTGTTTTTCCTGGCGATCCCGAACTTCTCATCTTGTCTGTCCAGGCCCCGCAGGCCCAGGATCTGGGCGAGACCCCAGAAGAGGAGATCGAAGGCGAAGAGGGTGCCGAGGGCGAAGAGGCGACACCAGCCGAGGAAACCTCAGAGGAGTAACCCTTGGGGACCTGGCTCGTGGTGGGACTGGGCAACCCCGGTCCCTCCTACGCACGCCATCGCCACAATGTTGGCGCAATGGCGGCTCACGAATTGGCGAAGCGTTCCTCAGCATCGTGGAAGTCACGCCGTATGGCGCGTGCTGACACTGCGCAGGCACGTTTGAGCCCAGCAGGGTGGGGGTTTCCTGGCGCAGATGCCGAGAAGGTGATCCTGGCCACGACGCGTACCTATATGAATCTGTCGGGTGTTCCTACGCGCAACCTGATGGGTGAGCAGAAAATCAAACCGGCTCACCTGATTGTCATCCACGATGAGTTGGATATTGATCTGGGGCAGATCAGGGTGAAATTCGGTGGCGGTGACAATGGTCACAATGGTTTGAAATCGATCCGCGCCCACTGTGGAACCGGTGAGTATTTCCGAGTACGAGTCGGTATCGGCCGACCAACAGGTCGCATGGATGTGTCGAAGTGGGTTCTCACCGATTTCCACTCCAATGAACGTGATGACCTCGCCGAGATGATCAGCCAAGCAGCAGACGCCGTGGAGTCCCTCATCCTCAACGGTCTTGAACCCACCCAATCCCAGTTCAACTCCTAGTGACACCGGGGACAGGCGTCGGTGTCCCACGAACAGGTGGCAGATGTGTCAGGAGGGGACAGTACTGATTTGTCCGCAACTTATCTCATGGACCCTGCGACTTCGCGCAGGGAGACGGCAGGGGGGCTGTGTGCCGGATAATACCGGCCCCATTTGTCAGGCCCGATCCCGTCATTCCGTGCGAAGTCGCGGAATCCAGACTCCACAGTTGAACAGATGTGGTATCTGGACCCTGCGACGTTCGCGCAGGGGGACGGAGGTGGGGTAGACGGGGGTGAGGTTGGCACGGAGACGGGGGCCGATGATAGGACTCCCTGCCTTCGTTGTCACGTACCCAAGCCGTCTTTCTGCACGAAGTTGCAGAATCTATTGACTGACAACGATGGTGACTGATGCGACACCCAGTAATCTAGTTGGGTGCACGGTTTAACGAGGTTGGTCACCCAGGACCAGTCGGTTCAAGGTGCTCTGGAGGCGGTTGTCACCCAAACTACCGGTGATCTTGTTGCGATGAGTGAGGTTCGTCCTTTTTTAGTCGCTGCGTGGGCGCAGCAACGCCCTGTTTTGATTGTTGCCTCAACCTACCGTGAAGCTGAGTCCATCACTGAGGTCATGGAGGATCTGGTTGGTAGTGACAGAGTTGCTTACTATCCTGCTTGGGAAACCCTTCCCCATGAGCGTCTGAGCCCTCGATCTGACACCGTGGGGCGGCGCCTTGATGTTCTGCGACGCCTGGGTGGAAACGGCGATGTGCCTCCCCCGCGTGTCATCGTTGCCCCGGTGCGGAGCCTTCTTCAACCGCAGGTCCAAGGGTTGGCCACTATATCGCCGGTGCTGATTCGTGTCGGTGAGGATCACTCTATTGAGGATCTCACCCGAGTCCTCGTCGAAGCTGGTTATGTTCGTAGCGACCTGGTGGAACGCCGAGGAGAATTCGCGGTCCGTGGTGGAATCCTGGACATTTTTACCCCAGTGGCCCAAACCCCGATGAGGATCGAGTTCTTTGGTGACACTGTTGATGAGATTCGTGGTTTTTCGGTGGGGGATCAGCGTTCTTCGACTCAACTCCACGACGAGATCCTGGCTGTGCCCTGCCGTGAGTTGATGCTCACCGAGGAGGTACGCCGCCGAGCCAGGGACCTGATCCCTCACCACCCGGGTCTCACCGACATGTTGGATCGTATCGCTGATGGGCATGCGGTGGAAGGAATGGAAGCTCTTGCCCCGGTTTTGACCGATGGGATGGAACTGCTCACCGATGTTGTTGACTCCTCCACGATTGTGCTCATCTGGGATCCCGAGATGGTCTCGCAACGCGCTCAGGATCTGACCAACACCAGCCAAGAGTTTTTGAATGCGTCTTGGGTTGCATCAGCTTCTGGCGGTCAGGCCCCTATCGACTTGGGGTTGGCTGCCTACAAGGATTTGTCTGAAGTACGCAACACTGCCCTGGCTCGGGGGTTGACGTGGTGGACGATGGCACCCTATGGCACGGATGATACTGGGGTTGTTGTGGAGGCTCTTCCTCATCGTTTGGGTCAAAAGGATCCCCACCACAATGTGAGTGTGGTGAAGTCCAGTGTTGAACTGGGGGAGACGGTGGTGGTCTCTAGTGATTCATCAGGGTTAGCTCATCGATTCTTGGACGTGTTTACCCTGGCGGGGATCCCTGCGGTTTCTTTGGATAGCGATGAGCTTCCCACCTCTGGACAGGTGTCTTTGGTCACGACCAGGCTTCTGGGTGGGTTCCTGATGCCACGGCTCAATCTCAGTGTGACCACTTCTTTGGATGTGGTGGGCGAGGAACCCACTGCGCAGGTCGAGCGGAAGCTTCCCTCCAGACGAAAGAAGCAGATCGATCCTCTCAGTCTTCACTCGGGTGACTTCGTGGTTCATGATGCCCATGGTGTTGGGCGTTATGTTGAGATGGCAACCAGAACTATCTCAGGCATTGAGCGTGAATACCTGGTGATCGAATACGCCCCCTCGAAGAAGGGGCAGCCGTGTGACCAACTCCACGTACCCATGGATCACTTGCACAAGGTGAGTGCCTATGTGGGTGGGGAGGCACCGCGTTTGGATCGCCTGGGCGGTACGGATTGGTCGAGGAGGAAGTCGCGAGCCCAGCGAGCAGTACGCGAGATCGCCCAAGAATTGGTGAGACTCTATGCCGCTCGTCAAGCAGTGCAGGGTTTTGCTTTTTCTCCTGATACTCAGTGGCAGCGGGAGATGGAGGATTCTTTTATTCATATTGAAACCCCCGATCAGCTTTCTTGCATTGATGAGGTGAAGGCCGACATGGAGTCTTCCACTCCCATGGACCGCTTGGTTTGTGGGGATGTGGGATACGGCAAGACCGAGATCGCTGTCCGCGCTGCCTTCAAGGCTGTCATGGATGGTAAACAGGTGGCTGTTCTGGTTCCTACCACATTGCTGGTACGCCAGCATTCGGCGACTTTTGCTTCCCGTTTCGCAGGTTTCCCGATGACGGTGGCTTCGCTGTCACGTTTCGCATCTCCTGGAGATGAGAGGAACACTGTCGCAGGTTTAGCTAGTGGGGACGTTGATGTGGTGATTGGAACCCATCGTTTGCTGAGCTCTGATGTGTCGTTCAAGGATCTGGGTTTGGTCATCATTGATGAGGAGCAACGCTTTGGGGTTGATCATAAGGAAACCTTGAAGAAACTTCGCTTGGATGCTGACGTTCTCACTCTGTCAGCGACACCGATCCCTCGCACCCTGGAGATGGGTATCACGGGCATCCGTGAACTATCGGTTATTCAAACTCCACCGGAGGAACGTCATCCTGTTCTCACTTTCGCTGGAGCCTATGATGAGGGTTTGGCGGTGTCAGCGATTCGTCGGGAGCTAGCCCGGGAGGGCCAGGTTTTTTTCATCCATAACCGCGTGTCCTCGATTAACCAGGTGGCGAGCCGTTTGGCTGATCTGGTCCCTGAGGCCCGCATCAGTGTCGCTCATGGGCAGATGAGCGAACGCGCCTTGGAACAGGTCATGGAGGACTACCTCGACCGAAGAAGCGATATCTTGGTGTGTACGACGATTGTGGAGTCTGGTTTGGACATCACCAACGCTAATACTCTTATTGTGGATCGAGCCGATGCTATGGGGTTGAGCCAGCTCCACCAGATTCGTGGGCGGGTGGGCCGCGGCCGTGATCGTGGATATGCGTACTTTTTCTATCCAAAGGATAAACAACTCAGTGAGGTGGCCCACGATCGTTTGGCAACCATGGCTGCCCACACTGATCTGGGTTCGGGGATGAGAATTGCGATGCGGGACCTCGAAATCCGTGGGGCGGGTAATCTTCTGGGTTCTGAGCAATCTGGGCACATTGCTGAGGTAGGTTTCGACCTTTACCTGAGACTTGTTGCCCAGGCCGTGTCGGAATTTCGTGATGGTGTTGGTCACGAACCTGAGGTGGAAATGAGGATAGATATCCCTGTGGACGCTCATCTACCCACCTCGTACATCGATTCGGAAAGACTGCGTCTGGAGCTGTATCGCCGTATCGCTGGTGCAGCACATCAGGAGGATCTGGTGGCGATCACGGAGGAATTGCAGGATCGTTTTGGTGAGATGCCTCCCGAGGTTCTTTCTCTTCTCAGTGTGGCAGAATTCCGTATTTATGCTTGTCAAGCGGGGGTACGTGAGGTTGTTTCTCAAGGAAAGTACGTCAAATTCACCCCAGCGAACCCACTGCCGGATTCCCGTCTGGTTCGGATGAACAGAATCTACCCCGGTAGCATCGTGAAACCTGAGGGGCATTTTTTGATCCCTGCTCCAGTCTTGCCAGGGTTCAAACCGGAGCCTGTGAAGAACACAGAATTACTGAGGTGGGCACGCGATGTTGTGGACTGCTTGTTTACCTCACTACCTGGAAATCCGTGAGTTTGCTGAACTGGACAAAAGTGATGTAAGCCAATACGCAGAATTCATAAATGGATGTGTAGTATAGGCAGAGCCAGTGAGCCACCGCGAAAGAAAGGAGGGGTTCACGATGAGTGTAACGAATCCTCCTGTCGTACCTGGACGGTACGTGCCAGCGCCTCCCCAAGCTCCACCTCGACTTGGACAGCCTTATCCTGGTCAGCCTGGTGGTTATAGTCAACCACCGGCCCAAGGCTCCTCCCCAGCACCGGTGGTCCAACCAACACCAGTTCAGAGTTATCCCAGTGCGCCACCTCGCCCAGCCACGCCACCAGCCCCGGTTGAACCGTCTCGCCTAGTGCAGGCGAATCCTCAACCGGCGCGCGCAGAGCAGGCGGATGGCCAAGATGCTTACGAAATGCTCACCCATGCCCAGGTTTTGGCTGATCGTCTCAATGAGGAATCAGCAAAAGAATTACTGAAACAGCAAAACCGTTGGGAACGACTGGTCGATGAGAATCGTTCAGCCGCCCAACTCCTGGAACAGCGTCGGCGTGAGTCTGAGACTGTTGTCTTGGCAGCTGTGGATCTTGCCCAGTCGGCAGGGGAGTCTATTGTCAGGGATTCCGCTGATCGCGCCCGCCATCTCGCCCAAGAAGCTGAGACCTTTGTTCAAGATGTTTTGGATCGCGCCCGCCAGGAGGTGCTTGATGCTCAATATCGGGCCCAGGAGCGGGAAAAGGCCGTCTATTCTGTGGTGTCGGATTTTGAGTCAGAAGCCTATGACCGTATCAATGATTATCGTCACGCTGTCGAATCTGAGATTGGGTCGATGAAAAAGGCTCTTGACGATGAATCGCGCCAGCGCAGATCCCTTCTCGATCGTGAGGTGGCCAACGTTTGGACGGGTGTGGAGGATGAACTCCAGCGCTTGTGGGATGCCATGCAAGTGGAGATGGAAAATACTGTCACCAATATTGATTTGGCCCGGCGCGATGCTGAAGACGAGGTCGTCAATCTCCGTCACCAAGCCCAAGAAGAATTCGAAGCAATCATTGCTGAAGGCAAAGCCAAAGCCCAGCAAAGGTTGCAACGCGTCGCCGACCAGGTGGCCAATACCCAAGAGTCAATGCGGGCCCTGATTGAGGGTGCCCAGGCTGAGGCCAATGCGATTCGTCGCGAGGTTGATCTTGAAGTGTCCAGTAAGCGGACAGAATTAAATGAGACTTTTCAGTCCATTATGGACAAGGCTCAACACGATGCTGAGGAATTGCGTCGTCGAGCCAAAGTCGAAGGGGATGCTGCTTTGTCTCGGGCCAGGGAAGATGCCAGAAACCTCAAGTCTCAGGCGGAAGAACGCATTTCACACCAGGAAGCGATAGCCTCAGATGCCAGGGCTCGAGCCATGGCGGAGATGGAAGAACTCCAACAATCTGTTGCTGAACAGGCTGGAAAATCGCGCGAAGAAGCTATCGAAGTTGTCTCTCAAGCACGCCAGGATGCAGATGCTATCCGAAATGAAGTGAGAGAATATATGGAACGTGCACGGATGGAAGCTTCCACCCTTGCCCGTCGGCGCGATAATATAGCCTCACAGCTTGGTCAGTTGTCAGGAGTTATCGAGGCTCTTGCCGTACCGGAGAATCCGGGCGGAAACTAGTTACTACGAGAAAGACAGGACACATGCCCAGTTTTCAGATGGTCCGTCGGGGATACGACCCCGAGGAAGTCGATGCAAAGTTCGATGCATTAACCCAGGAACTTGATGCTTTCCGCGACGGGTCAGGTGGCGCGAGTGCAACCAGTATTGAATTGAATGCAACGATCGATCAGCTCCAGCAGGAACTTGATGAGATGTCGCTCTACACCGCCCAGTTGGAGGATGAGGGTCGCAGGTCTCCCAAGGCTCCTTCCTTTGAGGACTTGGGTGCGCGTATCACTCAGATGCTCTCTTTGGCGCAAGCCGAAAGCGATGATGTACGTTCCTCAGCGAAGAGGGAGGCCGACCAATTGACGGCTGAAACTCGCTCAGCAGCTGAACAGTCTCGCGCAGAAACAGAAGCTTATGCTGCCGAGGTACGTAGCCAGTCAGATAATGAGGCTGCTCGTATCATCTCTCAGGCCCAGCGCGAAGCTGAAGAGATTCTCGATCAAGCAGATCGTGAAGCCCTGGCTCGCCGTGAGGAAGCTGAAGCGATCTATGAGAACCAGAAGGCTCGCTCAGCTCAGGCACAGACTGACTTCGAGAAGACTCTTGCTGAACGTCGCGATGAGGCTGCCCGTGATTTCGCCACGCAGATGAAGGCCCAAGATGAGGCTTACCAGCGTGCAGAGGAGCAACTCTTTGCCACCCAGGAAGAAGCCGAGCGCTACAAGGCTGAAGCCCAAGATACTGCTGATGCAACAATCAGGGATGCCAATAGCGAGGCGAGCGATATTCTCAAGCAAGCCAAGAGTGCTGCTGAGAGAATCCGTCGTGAGTCTGAGCGTGAGGTCCAGGCTGCGAGTTCCCGTCGCGATGCTATTACCCTTCAGCTCAGTAATGTGCGTCAGATGCTCGCCACCATGGGTGTGAATCCTGGGTACGATTCCGACGATCTCCTTCATCTTGAAGAGGAGCTTCTCGAAAGTGATGACGACTGGCAGTGACCCGCTGGTCAGCCTTGATTTTCACCCCTGGTCCAGGTTCCTAGGCTAGGGGGAGGTCCTCACCATGGATTATGTTGCTGTCATGGCCGGTGGGTCGGGTACTCGATTGTGGCCTTTGTCGCGCCGAATGAAGCCGAAGCAGTTTCTTGATCTTGGTCAGGGTATATCTTTACTTCAGTTAGCCCATGGGCGGGCTCGTAGGCTCGTGGGTGATGATCGTATTGTTGTCTGTGCATCGGTTGACCACCGCGCACTGGTGAGGGATCAACTGCCCGGTCTGATGGAAGGCAACCTTTTCAGTGAACCCGTGGGGAGAAATTCTCTGGCAGCCATATCCTGGACGGTGGCTCTCTTGGTTGATCGTGATCCTCAGGCAGTGGTGGCGATTCTTAGTTCTGATCATTTGATCGCTGAGGAATCAGTATTCACCGAGGTGGTGACCCATGGGATGAACCTGGTGGCGAAGGACAACCGTGTGATCGTCACCTGTGGGGTTGTGCCCACCACCGCTCATACAGGATATGGCTACCTCCGGCTAGGCAAACCCCACGAATCACAGGTGGGTTTTGTGGTTGAAGAGTTCGCTGAAAAACCTTCTGTTGATCAGGCGCAACAGTATGTGGATCGTGGGTGGTTGTGGAATTCGGGGACCTTCATTTTTCATGGGCAAACCTTCTTAGATCAGGTAGGGATTCTTGAACCTCAGTTGAGTCACGCTATCGACAAGATCGTGGCCGAGCCTTCCTTGTTGGCGGAGGTTTACCCGACTCTGACCTGTAATTCTGTCGATTACGCCCTGATGGAACCTATCTCGGCAGGAAAGGCCACCGCTTCTATTGTTGCTCTGCCTCTGGAGACACAGTGGAGCGATGTGGGCAGTTTCGCCACGTTTGAGGAAAGTCTTCGCACCGACCAGATGAATGCGGATGATCGAGACAATATCCTTCAAGGACCTGTGATCAGCCTTGACTCATTGGGCAACCTGGTGGTGAATCGCGATACGAACGAGCACCTTGTTGCCGTGTGTGGGGTGGAGGACTTGATTGTCATCCATGACCAGGATCTCACTGTGGTGTGCCCCAAGAATCAAGTAGACTCCCTTTCGCAGGTGCGTGCGAAAGCCCAAGAAAGAGGTGACTATGGCTAGGAAACTTCTGACCATCGCGAATGAAGGAGCAGATATCTCCATAGGATGGGTTCTCACCTCGATGGCTATTGGTCTGGTGGCATTGGCTGTGATCCCGTTTTTCCTCCTGGGAGATCGTGGCAATGGCACTGACCAGTTTGTTACCGTGGTGATCATTGCGGGACTCGTGGCAGCAGTGGGGTTCACTGTCAGTTACTATCTTTTTATGCTTCGAGCGAAATACAAACGTACAGCCGCTGTTCAACCTGTTGCTCCCCCTGAGCAGGCCCAGGGGTACGGGTGGTCAAAGGCTTCGGAGTTGGGGCGTAGTGATCGTGATCCTGCACAGGATTGATCAAAGCTACCCGACCGCAGATCAATGTCTATCTCAGTGATACACATCTGCTTTCCAAGTTGACGGGACCTAGTTACACTGGTGTAATTTACTTGATCCATACTTTGCGATGGGAAGGTTTTGTGATGTCGAGAGTACTCACGTTAATGTCTAGTGCGACTGAAGATCCCGGTGCTTGGCAGGTCCAAGCCTTGTGTGCACAAACCGACCCTGAGGCTTTCTTTCCCGAAAAAGGTGGCTCCACACGTGAGGCTAAAGGAGTCTGTGGTGTGTGCGAAGCAAAGCAGGAATGTCTGGACTATGCGCTCGCCCATGATGAGCGCTACGGTATCTGGGGTGGCTTGAGTGAGCGTGAACGGCGTAAACTGAAGCGTCGTGCGTGACCTCGCACAAGCCGATACTTGTTAGGGCCCTATGACCGAAACCGACAATTGGAGCTGGTTTGACGCTCCAGAACTCAGTGCTGTCGATCTCACTGGTCACACTGTGACCGCAGTTCTGGTCTGCCGTAATGCTGGCGCCTGGCTGAACTCAACACTTGCTGGCATCGGCCAATTAGATCACCGACCTGAAGTCATCATTGCTGTGGACAACCAGTCCACCGACGACACCAGGGAAACTTTGGAGATTGCCCGCGCGGCAGGGTTAGTGGACCAAGTTATTGAAGGTAAAGCCAATGCCTCCTTTGGTCAAGCGGTGGAATTGGCATTGGCATCAAGTCGTCGTCCCACCAAGTGGATTTGGCTACTCCATGACGATGCTATCCCTGATCGCCACGCCTTGACCGAACTTCTCTCCTTGGCAGTGCGTACCCCCAATCTCGCTATTGCCGTACCCTTGCAGGTCAGACCCTCACGTCGACACCATGCCTCTCGAACCCTCGAAGTGGGCGCATCCATCACAGGGTCAGGGTTGCGGGCCCTTGGTCTGGAACCTGATGAAGTAGCTCAAGGGCAGTACGAATCCACGGCGGTGTTGGGTGGATCCACCTGCGGAATGCTGATCGAATGGCAGACGTTGCTGGATGTTGGTGGATTTGATCGATGTATTTCAGCCTATCGAGATGGCCTTGATATTTCCTGGAGAGCCCATCTCATGGGCAAATGGGTTTTGAGTTGTCCCAAGGCACGAATGGTCCACCGGCAGGTGGGGCGTTCAGAGGTCAGGGCATCGACCATCGCTAGCCATGCAGGGCGAAGTGAAGCGTCCTGGGATCGTCTGATGGGTATGAGGCTTGTCGCTGCTCATGCCCACGGGATCTTCGGATTCTTGATGTTCCTTCGACTCACCTTCGTTTCGTTGATTTCTGCCCTGGTTTACACTCTCGGTCGTGTTCCTGATCGAGCAAGGGATGAGCTTCAAGCATTGTCGGATTTTGTGTTCCGTAGCCGAAAACCGGTGAAGAGGTTGAGGGCCACGATCAAGCGAGTCTCGGAGGGTTCCTCAGATACTCGCCACAGAATTCGAGCTTTGAGACCCACAGTGCTCAGCGTGATGGATGATGGGTTCCAATCCTTTGTGGGGTGGTTCCAGTCGCAGTGGTCCTCCAACCGCGATCAGGAGATGACTCTCGATGACCTGCTGGGTGATGAGTTCACCCGACGCATTGGTGAGGGGCGTAAACGTATTCCTGTCGGTGTGTGGTTGGCTACCTTGACCGGGGGAATCCTGCTGATGGGGCGTAATTTGTACACCAAGGGCCTCATTACAGCCTCGGGGCTATTGGGAACCCCCCATACACTATTGGAGGGCTTCCAGTACGCGTCCTCCGCTGAGGGTGACCCCTGGCTACTGGTGATGGCAGCCACCTCAATCATTGCGATACAACCACCCTGGTTGCCTTTCATGGCGATGTTGACCGGTATTCCGATCATCATGCTGGTCGCCGGATGGTATTTGCGTCGACGCATTGACCACACACGCCTGCGGTGGTTGGCAGCTGGTGGATATTCCCTCCTGCCGGTCATGTTGGGTGGGCTCAACCGTGGAACCTTGTGGCTCATTCTTTTGGCGATCATCGTTCCTTTCATTGCTGAGTGGCTCACTCGCATCCCACAACCGTGGATGGGGGCTCGTTCCCTGCAGACAGTGGCAGGCCTGGCCTTGGCTGGTGTCTTTGTCATGGCCATCACTCCGATGCTGTGGGTGCCGGTGATTGCCGCTGCGTTGATCATTGCGATCCGTACGGGGGGAACCTCCAGGATTATTCGTGCCAGCGTGGCAGTGGTGATACCCGTCCTGTTTTGGGCGAAGTCTTTTCCTTTCTTTTTCAACCATCCCACCAGACTTCTTCTCCCACCTGAGTCACTTCTCACCGGGGTCCCCAACACCTGGCAGATGTTCTTTGCTCGACCTTTCGAAACAGGTGCTCCACCGTTATGGTTGTCCATCGCGGTGTTCTCTGCGTTGTGGGTGGGGGCGATCATCGTGGGCATTCGCGATTCCTGGGGGCGTTGGCTCACTCTCATTGGCGCAGGAATCATCACAGTGGGCATGTGGTTGGCTCAGATCCAATTGCCGCTCAATATCTCCTGGGCACACATTGATCCCAGCGCATGGCTTCTAGCAGGTTTCGCTTTGCTCCTGCTGACCTTGGCCACCTGGTTGGATACGACCATGAAATCTATTGAGGGAACAGATTTTGGTGGGATGCACGCCATGATTGCTGGTGTCTCTTTGCTGATCATGGGGGCCTTTCTTCTGTCTGCTGGTTGGGCTGCCGTGTCGGGGATGAAAGATGTCATCCGCGGACGCGGGGAAGACATTCCCTCCTTTATTGCGACCAAGGAAATCGATCTTGATACTGGCACTCTCATCATTGACTCGGGTGATCGTTCCTGGAATCTACGCTATGACGGCCAAACCATGTGGGGACAGGGCTCTGTTCTGACCGGGGTCCTCACCTCCGAGGTGGTTGTTGACATGATCGAACAGATTGTTGCTCGCTCGTTGGAGGGTAGACCTGATGACACCACAGCGAATCAATTGGCCACCATCGGTGTCAGTGCTGTTGTTGTCCTCCATGCCAACCAGGAGACAGTGATTGCTTTGGATACCACTGCAGGTTTCCAGCGCCAAACATCAGGCGATGGTACGGAGATTTGGGCTGTGACCATCGATTCTGCTGTGCCTACGCGCCGCGCTCTGGTTCAATCAGGTGACCCGCCTATCTATCTGGGAACCCAAGACGAAGTCAAGAGAGGGGAGAGGACAACCCTGCTGCTTGCTCGACTGCCTGATCCGAATCTTCGGGTCTATGTCGGTGACACCCAGTTGTCTGAGATTCGTTCAGGGGATTGGAGAGCAGCATACTCTCTGGGAAATGCTTCGGGCGAGATCAGATTTGAGTATTCGATCCGCTTCATTTGGCTCGCATTGGTTCAACTAGCAGTTCTGGGGTTGCTCATTATCTTTGCTGTTCCACCTTTGAGTGATCGTCGTGATGAGGATGAGGAAACGCCAGCGCGGATGAGGAGAGCACGATGAATAAAACTGTTGGTTTCATCTCAGGGATTGCTGGGATTGTCCTGGCCTTGGTTTTGTGCATTCTGCTTCCTCTGCCTGGGCCCACACCTCGCAACGTCACCCTTCCAGTCACACGCTTACTCGCCTGTCCTATTGGGGATCCCAACTTGGGCAAAACCACGGTTACTGTCGCAGACACCACCTTGTTTTCGGTGGGGCTCGTCGGTGACATCCCCGAGGAACCAACCTCCCAGTTCGAGGTGGAAAATCCAGCGAAACCTGTGGTGGTTCGCGGATCCTCGTCGGTGGGTGGAGTGTCCTCTTATGAAGAACGCGACAGAACCATGATGGCCCCTTGTGCAACACCGGTGACAACAGGAAGTTGGAATGGGGTCATGACCTCCGGTACGCAATCGGCTCTCATCTTCTCTAATGTGGATAATACTGGCGCCGTGGTTGATGTTTTCATTTATTCCCAGACAGGACCGGTCACAGCCCCTGGTCTTCTTGATGTTCCTGTGGGCCCTGGAGCAACACAGATGCTCTCGATCAATCAGTTGGTCACGATGGAAACTCCTGTGAGCGTCCATATTCGTACCTCGAAGGGGCGGGTGGCTGCTGTGATGCGTTCCATCTCTAAACAGGGCACCGACTGGCAGCATCCTCAACCGGTGGCAGACACCTCGCTGGTGATGGCAGGGATTCCTGCCGGTGCAGGGCTTCGAATGTTGTCGGTGACCAATACTGATCAAACTCGCAAAGCCACGGTCGCTTTGGAGGTCCTAGGTGAGATGGGCAGATATTCTCCTCCAGGGATGGAAACCATTGAGGTGCCTCCCCAGCGTGTCGTGACCCTTGATATGACCCAGGCTTTGGGGGCTCAAGCTGCTACGATCCAACTGACCTCTGATCTTCCAACCACGGCATCTCTCAGTGTGATTGATAAAGATATTGCTGGTATCTCTGCCCAACCTGCCCTGGGTGGTGAAGTGGTTTTCCCGGCAGTGGGGGGAGTGTTGTGGGTAGCAAATCCTGGAGCAGAGAAAGCCAAAATCACTTTGTTTGCCCCCGATGACACAGGCGCTGGTGCAGAAATTGAGACACCTATTCCACCTTTGACGATGGTACGAGTGGAGTTTCCTTCACTGGGCCAGTACGTGAAAATCACCACGAGTGCTGATGATTTACGGGCCTCGGTGGTGATCACCACGGACACGTCATGGTCGATTCTTCCAGTGGCCGGTGGAGGTGTGGTCTCCGAGGTGAAGGTTCCTCGCTATGACCCGGGTCTAGGTTAGGTTTCATTCACCGCGCAGATTTTTCGGGTCGAGAGTATCCACACTGTAACCGGTCGAGGCGGAGACCTGCTCCACCAGGGACGCCACAATCAACTGGCGTAATTCAGATCGATCCGAAGCTTGGCGTTCCATGGGGCGGCGAAACAGGATGATATGAGTGTGGTCGTTGTGGGGGCTTGTGCTCACTGCCAGAGGAATATGATCACTGTACATACCCGAGGTATCTGGTACGTCTTCCACTGAGATATCGCACGCGGTCAATGATTCGGGAACAGCCTCCTGCATCATTGCTATAGCCTGGTTGACACAGTGATAGAAGAAGGAGCTGGGCAGCTGTGGTCGATGCACACGCAACATGTGCCCCGCAAGAGACTGCGGATGGGCAAGCATTCGAGGCTTGTCTCGATGGTGGCGGTGGCGCATAAACCCAGTGTACGCCGGTAGCAGTGATAGAGTCGCCTGGTGAGGAAATACTGTTCGCGACCGTCTTGTGGTGGCCCACCAGTGGTTCAACTTGACTACAACTACTCGAGGTCTGAGGTGGTGGTCTGTGACCTCTCGCAGACCTCAGATGGACTCCTGCTGTGCCAGGATCATTCCAACCGTTTCACTCCACCACAAGGATGGACTTTGATTTCTCTTCGCAGTGAGTCCATAGCTGACCAGGATGCTGACCATATTCACGGGCTTGCTCAAGAGATTAGACGTGTGGGACTGGGTTCTCCTTTGTCGCACAACGTGGAGGACTATCGGGAATACACCTTGTCGAATCGTCCGGATCTCTTGATGCTAGCCAAACGCGATCATTTGCGGGTTGTTGCTGATTCTCACCAGTATGCTGGGAATGGCTATAGCTATCATGACCACATAGCTAAGGAGGAATGATGTCGCTTGAACTCGATGCAACCCTGCTGGGAATCCTTGCCTGCCCTGCTTGTCATTCCAATATGAGTGTGGACTATGAAGCCCAGGAACTTCTCTGCAACGCCGTCCATTGTGGTGCTGCCTATCCGATCCGCGACAATATCCCCATCATGCTGGTTGAGGAGGCCCGTGATACCCGCGCTGCACGGGGGGTCTAGGGTGCCTCATGTTTGATGATTCCCTTCTTGATGATCCTGTTGCCTTGGAGGTACGCGGAGAGCCGATCCGGCGTTTAGCATTAACCGGAGCTCGGCTCAGGTATGACCTGTCTTCGCACATGGAGAATATCGCTGGGAGATTGGGGGCAATGCTTCCGCGGGCTGTCCTGGTGATTGGCGAGGAAGCTCGTCTCGTACGTGCCATTATTGAGTCAGGTAGTCCCGTACCTTGTGTGGCCTGGCAAAGGGAATCTTTGCCCACCTGGACGGGGCCTCTTGACCTGGTGGTGATCCTGGCAGGTCATTCCCACCAGTGGATTCAACCGGCACGGGAAGCCACTCGTCGAGGTGCCATGGTGGTGGTCATAGCGCCAGATTCTTCTCCGCTTCTTGAGGAGGTCTCCAGTTATGCTTGCTTGGTTTTGCCCGATGAGGATCCTTTTGTTTCTGCTCTTTTTGCTTGCAAGGCACTCGATGTCTTCGGGTTGGGTATCGAGCTTGATCTTTCGGTGGTGGCGGACACTGTTGATGAGGTGTGCGATCGTTGCGGGCCTCGCCATAGTTTGGAATCCAATCCGGCGAAGAATCTCGCCTGTGCTTTAGCTGATAGTGTGCCCTTGGTGTGGGGGGAGTCCATTGTGGCCGCGCGAGCTTCTCGTCGCATTGCCGAGGCTCTCAGACAGGCTACTGGTGTGCCTGCCTTAGCTGCAGGCCAGGAGGCTCTTTTGCCCTTGGTCACCTCATCTCCTTATCGTGATCCATTCACTGATCCTTTTGAAGAGCAGGCTTCCTCATCTGGGTTTTGTTTGCTCATTCTTGACGAGCAGGAATCGCCTGGAGCCCATACTGAACTGGTCCGCGTTGCTCAAGGGCACAACCAACGCGTTGAATACATCCACTACGTCCATGACAACGCAGTCGTTCGCTATGCAGGATTGCTCTACCAGGGGCTGTGTGCGGCAGCTTTCCTGGAGATCGCAACAATGAAAGAATGAACCGGCAACTTTGACAGGAAAACACATGAATGATCCACGAATGAATAAATCCGATCGCGGTAGTACAGCGAAGAAGAAGTCTGCCAGGACGGTGATGGTTCTCAATGGACCAAATATTGGTCGTTTGGGGAAACGAAATCCTGAGATGTACGGCCTGCGGTCCTACGATGAATTAGCACAAATCCTCAACATGTCTGCCAGGGATCTTGGTGTTCAGGTGGACGTTCGCCAAACAGATAGTGAGGCAGAGATGATTTCCTGGCTTCATGAGGCAGCAGACGGCCATCTCCCGGTCATTCTCAACCCAGGAGCGTGGACTCACTACTCTTACGCTGTTGCCGATGCTGCTGAAGAAATCGATCTTCTTGTGGAAGTGCATCTGTCAAATATCTACGCTCGTGAGGAATTCCGCCACAAGTCGGTCATCTCACCGATAGCTATTGCTGTGATCGCTGGCTTGGGTTTACCAGGCTACGATTGTGCCCTCGGTTTCATTGCTGGGTTCCTAGGGGCGCTGGATGGCAAGCGCTGACTATACCCGTCGAAGGGGGCGCGAGCTTGTCCAACACCATCTGGGTCCTTCCTGGTCTTTTGCTCTCGACCATGCTCGTACGCGCGTTGGCTGCTGCCATTATTCGGATAAGAAGATCACCTGCTCGCGATACCTGGTGGCATATTTGGCTGACGATGAGGTTGATCAGGTCATCCTCCACGAGATCGCACATGGCTTGGTGGGCGCCCGAGCCGGCCATGGTCGACGCTGGATGAGCCAGGCGCGAGCATTGGGGTATTCCGGTGGGCGGACTATTGAGGTGCCTGAAGCTCGTTTGTCGGCCCGGTGGCGGGCGGTGTGCTCCTGCGGCCAAGAGGTGCTACGGCATCGGAGAATCTCTCGGCGAGTTTATTGTGGTCGTTGCGCCCGCTTGGGGGTACGTCGTGAACTCATCTGGGAGGATCGGGGCTTAGGCCTGCTCGCTGATAGTTGAGCCTCGTAACCGTGATTTGCGCGTCCAGATGGGGAGAATCATTAGCCCCTTGCGCTGGGCAAAGATGAGCAACCCGATTCCGAGACTACCCAGGAGTATCACAGGGATGATGGAAGCCTCCATTCCAAAGATTCCACCAGTAAGAATATCTGGACCACTAAAGGCAGGTATCAGCCAACTGTTTTGTTCTCCCGTGCCAGAGACAATAGAGCCGAAGACAGGACCTTGGAAGATATTCCATCCCATATGCACCCCGATGCACCACCACAAGGAGCGAGTAATCACATAGATCGCAGCAAAGAGGATTCCGGCTTCAAGAGCGATCGCTAGAGCGCCCCACACTGAGCCATCGGGGTTGGACAGGTGCAGGAACCCGAAGACCCCACCAGAGATGAGCACAGCTCCCCAGGAGCCTAATCCTTCCTCGACCAGGCGAAAGAGGATGCCACGCAGAAGGATTTCTTCACTGATTCCAGCGACCAATCCAACGGTGAGAAGATCCATCCAGGGGTTGTAGCCTGGGTTAAATCCAGTGATTCTATATCCGCCGATGATGGCGAGGATACCCACGGAGCATCCGATGAGCATCGCACCAAGCAGGAATCCTTTGATCAGCCCCAGGACCCTTCGTGGTGCTAGTTCCAGGGGGGGTCGCCGTGATTCAATCAGAAGAACCAGAACGAGATAGGCCACCACCGTACCCAAGATTTCGAGAAGGTAAAACTCCACATCAGATACCCAGAAGGACCCTTGAACAGCTGACCATAATCCATGGAAGACAACAACGGACACCAGAAGCAGACCAATAAAGATCAAGCCTCGTAGGATGGCCGAGTATAGGATTCGGTGCTCGGCAGGGTAGGGGCGGTGAGGGTGGTCTTCAGTCAGCAGGTCGGTGGTCCGCTGGATGGGGGTCGGCTCGCCGATGAGGCCAAACAGTGTCATCGTTCCTCCGTCTTGATTGGTGTCACACCAGTATCTCAGAGAATCGAGTGTGACCATTGCGTATCTCGGCGATATCCACCGCTAGGCTAGGGATGTGAGGTTCCGTGGTGCGCTGATTGCCTTGGTCGCCAGTGTGTGTTTGGCAGGCTGTGGCGCCCAAGATTGGAAGCAACAATCACCCATCGTAGAGGTGACCTATCCTGACGAGGGTCAATCCGTTGAACAATGGGAGGTGAACAACCCTGCCACCTTGGAGATTTGGCTACCTGATCACATCACATTGACCTACACTGCACATCAGGAGAACCTTCTCATCATTGTGGGGATAATCGATGAAGCAGAGGTGGTGGAAGAATACCTTCAATCATCTTTGCCGGGCCTGGGATGGACGATCACCGCTCAAGGAGCAGGTGGCTTAATGTTTGACTATGGCGATTGGCAGGGGGGTTTTGCCGTGGGGAACACATCCTGGGCTTTGACCGTACGCAACGACTGAGCTAGAGGCCACGCAAGAAATCAGGATCGTCGTCGGGGGCTTTCATGGGTGGAGGAGAAACTGGCAGCGGACGACCAAAAACCCACCATCCAAACATGCCAATGATCGGTAAGACAATAACGGCAAGAAACCACACGGGTTTGGGCAATCCACGTACCTTCGAGGCGTCAGAACTCGCCACATGCACTGCCGTGTAAATAATCAGTGCAAGAAGAATAATCAATGGAAGGATTCGACCCATGAAACCATTCTACTCGGTTCTGTCCCGGTGCGTTCTATCCGTAGAATGGTCAGGTGAACCTGGAATCCACTAGTTCTCTTCATGAGATTGATGTCAACTTGCGTCTCATGCTCGGTGGCGCATCAACGGTGGTGGATTGTCGAGTAGCCAGTCAGGGGCCGACAGTAGATCTTGGTGATTTTGTCGGGTTACTGGTCAACACCTCAGGAACCACTGGTTCGCCCAAGACGGTGAAGCTAAGTCGGGAGGCTTTGCTCGCTGCGGTGGAGATGGTTCATGATCGGCTCGGTGGAACAGGTATGTGGGTGAGTGCCCTGTCACCGTTCAGCGTAGGTGGGGTGATGACCATGGTACGGTCTGTGGTTGCTGGAACCGCCCACTATCAGATCAACTCCGATCTCAGTGATCTTCGTCAACCCAACGGCCACGCGTACCTGTCGCTGGTTGCTCCGCAACTGCATCGAGCACTGCAGGACCATCACATCACCGAGACCTTATCCTCTTACACTGCTGTTCTCGTGGGTGGTGGGCCCATCCACCCGGAGGTGCGTTTGCGCGCTCAGGAGCAAGGAATCACAGTGGTGTCCACTTATGGAATGAGTGAAACATGCGGTGGCGTGGTCTACGATGGTGTCCCCCTGGCAGGAGTGTGGGTTGATCTTGTTGATCCTCTTGGTGGGCACCAGTGGGATCAGGGAAGAATCATCCTGAACACACCCACAGCTTTCAGTGGGTACGTGGAGGATCATCCAGTCGATGAAGTGATTCTGAAGGGCACAACCGTGCTTACCTTCGATATTGGTCGTTGGTGCGAGGGCCACTTGGAGGTTCTCGGAAGGGTTGACGATGTCATCATCTGTGGTGGGTCGAATGTGAACCTGGCAGAGATTCAAACCCATCTCGATTTTCTTTTCCCGCAACAGGTGGCCTGTTTTGCTGTTGCAGATGATGTCTGGGGATCAACAGTGGTGGTTGCATCGAGCGGGCCAACCTTGGATGTCATTGCTCGAGGGTTAGAACCTTTCGTTGCCTCCGCAGCTAAACCTCGTGGTTTGCTGTCCATGAAGGAACTTCCGCGCAGTGAATCTGGCAAGATTGACCGCATAGCCCTCATCGACGAGTGGAGGAATCGTGGCGCATATTCGTCAGTGGTTTGACGGTTCTCGTCCGCGTCCCCTGCCGCCCTCTGTCCCCCCGGTACTTGCTGGTACGGCAGTGGCCTGGTTCACGACCTCACAAGCCGGTCCGCCTACAGGTGCGGGATGGTTCCCGGCGATCGGCGTGCTGATCCTGTGCATCATCGTGGGTGCGGGATTCCAGGTGGGGTGTAACTATGCCAATGATTACTCTGATGGGATCCGTGGCACCGACGATACAAGGACGGGTCCGACCAGGCTTGTGGGTTCGGGGGCTGTTGGACCCCACCTCGTCAAGAGGGCTGCATGGATCTGTTTCGCCATCGCCTGTGGCGCGGGGGTGATGGTTGTTGCCTATGCAATAGGTTTCTTTTCCTCCTCCTGGCGCCCAAGGTCTTTGATGGATGGGGGATGGGTGACACCACTGGTCTTGCTTGGTATCGGTGTTGCTTGTGTTCTTGCTGCCTGGTTCTACACCGGTGGTAAAAAGCCCTATGGCTATCTGGGTTTGGGGGAGTTCTTTGTCTTTGTTTTCTTTGGGTTGGTTGCCACGATGGGTACGGCGTTTGTTCAGGCCCCCAGGGTGGAGATTGTCATGGAGGTACGGGTGGGTTGCCCACTGTATGTCCGTGATCTTTCGTGGGGGCCAGCTATTGCCATGGGGGTGGTGATGGGATTGTTTTCTACAGCAATCCTCGTGGCTAATAATCTCCGTGATCTTGCCACTGATGAGGTGGCGGGTAAACGTACCCTGGCTGTGAAAATCGGGGACCGTGCCACCAGAATCCTCTATGTTGGTCTTCTTCTTGCTGCCTCGCTGACACTGGTGGTTTTTGTCTTTCTCACTAGCTGGTGGGTGGTGGTGAGTCTTGTTGGTTGTGCCTTGCTCATCAGCCCCTGCAGGAGGGTGCTGTCAGGGGCCCAGGGGCGCGACTTGATCACAGTGTTGACCACAACAAGTTCCACCCAACTGCTGATTGCTGTCCTGGCAGGTGTGGGCTTGGGCCTGGGAGCGTTCTATGGTTGAGGTTGTTGGTGTGTTCTCCATCCCGGTTCGCCATAGATTCCGTGGGTTGACTACCCGCGAGTCCATGATTGTGCGCGGTGAGGCGGGGTACGCCGAATGGAGCCCTTTCCGTGACTATGGTCCAGCCCAAGCGGCCTCCTGGTTGCAGGCGGCCTTTGACATCGCAGAGAGGGGATATCCAACCCCTGTCCGTGGCAGTGTCCCGGTGAACTCCACTATTCCGGCAGTCTCCCCAGAAACGGCCTATGACATCACTCGAGACGCCGGATGTTCAACGGCTAAGGTCAAGGTTGCCGAACCTGGGCAAACCCTCGATGATGATATCAACCGGGTGAAGGCTGTTCGTGACGCCTTGGGTGTGGATGGAAAAATCAGGATTGATGCCAATGGTGGATGGTCGATCAACGAAGCACTCGAAGCTTTGTTTCGTTTGGGCCCATTCGGCTTGGAGTACGCTGAGCAGCCCTGTCCCACCTTGGGTGACCTCGCCTATGTCCACCGCCACCAGGATGTCCCTATTGCTGCCGATGAGTCCATCCGTCACAGTATTGAACCGTTGTGGGCTTGGGATGATAAGCCTGTGGATGTGGTGGTTCTCAAAGTTCAACCCCATGGGGGAATCCGCGCGTGTCTGGAGACGGCCTGCAAGATATCTGAATCGATGGGAATCGATGTTGTGGTCTCTTCGGCTTTGGAAACATCGGTGGGGTTGCGAGCTGGTTTGGCACTAGCTGCGGCTCTGCCTGAGTTGACCTATGCCTGCGGGCTTAACACCACCCACCTTCTATCGGGTGATGTGACCTATGATCCACTGATCCCTTCTAGCGCAGGTACTCTTCAACTTCGAGATGTGGAATACTGCGATGTACGAGCACAGCAGTGGGTAGCAGATAAGCCAACTCAAGAATTCTGGATGACCAGACTGAAGACGTGTGAGAACTATCTCCAAGAATCGGAGGAGCAGTGAGCCAGGATCTCTTCGATCACACTCCACCACCATCCATGGTGGCTGGTGCTGTCATCGTTGATGAGCTGGCTGGATTGGGCGTGTGTGAGGTGGTGTGTTGCCCTGGTTCTCGTAGCGCACCACTGGCCTATGCGGCAGCTCTACTCGAATCTGAGGGGAGGATCCGCCTCCACATTCGCGTCGATGAACGCGCTGCTGGATTCTTTGCCCTGGGTTTGGCAAAAGCTGCGTCAAGGGCTGTTGCGATTATCACCACCTCGGGCACAGCTGTAGCTAATCTGGCGCCAGCCTTGGCTGAAGCACGCTACGGCCAGGTTCCACTGATTGCTGTCAGTGCAGACCGCCCCTCAACTCTGGTAGGCACCGGTGCCAACCAAACAGCAAATCAAGTGGGGATTTTCGGAAATACTCCCATCGAAACATGGAGGATATCCTCTCAGGATAACTCTCCCGATGCTTGGCGTGCCTGTGTGCAACGTGCGGTGGTGACCAGTGAAGGAAGGCTCAGTGGTCGCCGAGGTCCAGTTCACCTCAATGTCGAACTGAGTGAACCGCTCATCGGAGATCCAGGGCCCATCTCACCAGGAGTGGGGTTCCAGGTGGATCACCCCACTGCCTCGAGAGCTGTTCATCTTGATCCTGGTCCACGTACTGTTATTGTCGCTGGAGATATGGGTGTCGATGAGGGGCGATGGTGGGCTGAGCAGGCGCACAGAACCCAGATCCCACTCTTGGCTGAACCCTCTTCCAATGCTCGTCAAGGTTCAGCAGCTGTGGCGGGTTACCGCTATCTTCTCGCCGGTTTTCTACCGCAGATCGAAAGGGTGATCATAGCCGGGCACCCCACCCTCCATCGCTCGATCACAGCGCTGTTGACCAGAAAAGACAAGGAGATCATTGCCGTCAACTCCTCAGGTCAGTGGCCAGATCCTGGCTGGGGGGTGTCGAGGGTTCTTCCACAAGTTCAGTTATCGATGGGGGACCCTGGATGGATGAACACCTGGGCTAGCGCTGACGGGCGTCTTCGAACAAAAATTAATGAACACTTGAGTTGGGGTGGTCAGGCTTTAGCTGCCAGTGTGGTGGAGGCTCTTGGTGATGGCGATGCCCTGGTTTTGGGGGCCTCCCATCCCATCCGAGATGCTGATATGGCTCCCATCTCACCTGCACCACCGCGGGTCTACGCCAATCGTGGACTCGCAGGAATCGACGGCACCATTGCGACAGCAACCGGCATTGCCACAGGACTGGGCACACCAGTGGTGGCGCTCATGGGAGATCTCACGGCTTTCCATGATCTGACATCCCTAGCTGTCCCAGCCCTGGAGACCTCCAGTGATTTGAGTGTGGTCGTTGCCGACGACAATGGCGGATCGATCTTTGCTGGGATGGAGTACGGTGCTTCGCGGGTCAGGATCGGTACGTACGCAGACTATTTCGAAAGACTGTTTGCTGTTCCCAGTCGCATCAACTTGGCTGATGTCGCACGCGGGTTCTCGGTGCCTGTGGTGGAAGTGAATTCACCAGCACAGCTTTCTGCTGCTTTGACAACTCCTTGGTCAGGGGTTCGTTTCCTCCATGTTCCTCTTGAGCGTCAATCACGGGTCAACCAGGAGCGTGACCTTGTTCAATGGGGGCGGGAAGCTCTCACTGAGATGGAAAGCTGAGAGAATCTCAGGAAATCTTCTTCACTTTCTCACCTCTGGAATCTGAAGAATGTTCAGGGTAATATTGCTGTAATCACGCTATGAGATACGCAGAAAACCGGTCAAATAGTGGATGAAAAGGATATCAAAAGTTGAAAAGAATCAGAATTCCGTTTAGAGTTTTCTCAGGATTCACGAACTCTGGAGCAGTTATGGGCCAAGGCCGAAACAGATTAGGACGCCTCCTGGCGAGCGTACTTGTCGGGTTGTCACTGTTTTTTCTAGCCCCTTTGTCCTACGCCGATCCTGATCCCACAGACCCAGCTTCAGAATCATCGAGTGAACCAACAGACCCCGCTTCAGGCACATCCGAGCAGCCCGCCACGCCCAAGCCAACCAAGGCACCAACGAATAATGGCCCAGAAATCGAAGGACAACCCAATGTCGAAATGGGTTCACTGTCCTTGTCAGAGATGCGCACGAAACTTGATGCCTTGGAAGCTGAGCAACGAGAACTAGCAGCCCAAATGGCGGCCTCCGGTGAGAAGCTCAATGCTGCTATGAGTCAACTCAATGACACCCGAACTCAGATCGCCTCCCAGAAGGAGCAGATGGCGCACCTGGAATCCCAGCTGGCGCAGATCGCCCTCCAGCAATATCAAGACCGTGGCATGAATTCCACGGCGGTGATCATGACCAGTGATTCATCCCAAGAATTCCTCGACTATCTGTCCATGATGCTCCAAGTCACACAGACAGCTAACACCTTGTTCACTGCTCTACAAATTGAGCAGACAACTTTGGCTGAGTTGGAAAGAGGGGAGAAAGCTGCCGTTGAGGTGATTCAGCGCGAACAAGAAGAGATTGCCGCCTTAGAGGATGCCTCCCGGTTGAAGGTTGCTCAAACCGCTAACCTTCTGGGCAATATGAGTGGGATGAGTGGTGGACGAGTCTCCAATGGTTCTAATGCTATTGGTCGCGGAGTGGCCAACCCCTGGGAGACCGTACCTAATCCGTCGGCTTCTCTGCGAGCGCCCATGAATAAATACACCATCACTTCTCCGTACGGCATGAGGATCCATCCCATCAGTGGGGCCTGGGCCTTCCATGACGGCATTGATCTTGGTGGTTCTTGTGGGTCTCCTATTGTCTCCCCAGCAAATGGGTATGTCATCGACTATTACTGGGGTGGTGGATATGGCAACCGCATCGTGATTGACCACGGAATCATCGGGGGTCGCCATGTGGTGACCAGTCATAATCATCTCTCCTCGGGGGTGGCCAAACCTGGCACCTCTGTGGTTCAGGGCCAAGTCATTGCTACTGTGGGGTCCACTGGATACTCCACCGGATGTCACGACCACTACATGATCTGGATGAATGGGGAAATCATTGATCCAGGTCCCTATGTGTGAGACTGAATTCGATCTAAGATCATCATTCGTTTAGACTTTTATCTAACTTACTGGAGGATTCATGCTTCGAGCGCGACGGACCATCATAACCATGATGGTGGCCTGTCTGTTCGTCACTTTGGCGTGGATAGGCCCCCAGGCCCAAGCTGATGAACTCTCTGACGCGCGTGCGCGGTTAGCGAAACTCGAAGAAGAAGCTTCCACCATTAGCGAAGAATACAATCAGGTCACCACCAAACTTGATGCTGCTAAGAAGAAGCTCGCTGCGATCGATAAGGATATCGAGGAGCAACAAAAACAGGTGGACCTTCTCCACGATCAGGTCACGGTGGTGGCCCTGCAGCAATTCCAAGACCATGGTGCTTCCACCACTGCCGTACTGTTCACCTCGGACAACCAGGACCAAGCTCTCACGCGCATCCTCATGACCGAACTCGTCTCGGATGCCTCGCGTGCTCTCCTGCAGAATTACCAACTATCCAAGGTCCAGCTCGATGATCTTCGACGCTCCCAAGAGGGAACAGTCAACGATATCAAGAAGGATGAGTCGCGTCTGGCAAGTTTGAAACAAACCGCCGATCAAAAGGTCAATGAAGCCAAGCGTGTCGTCAACAGACTCTCTGCTGAGCAAAGGGCCAGCCTGTACGCTGAAACATCGAGTTCAGGAAGTCCTCCTGCTGTCCCTAATGGCCCCAAGGCCCAACAGATTGTGTCCTGGGCTCATGCGCGGGTCGGTAAGCGCTACTGCATGGGCGGAACTGGTCCGAATTGCTGGGATTGTTCAGGGTTCACCATGAGCGCCTACTCTACGATCGGTGTCAGGCTTCCGCACAGCGCTTCCTCCCAATACCGCCTTGGTCGGTCCGTGCCCAAGAACAACCTCCAACCTGGTGACCTGGTCTTCTTCTATGGTGGTCCTGGCCACGTAGGTATCTATGTGGGTGGCGGGAAGATCATTGATGCTCGTAACTCGAGAACAGGGGTGGTCTACACCTCGATCAATGCCGGAATGCCCTACACCGGAGCCCGTCGCCTCATCTAGAAACCACCTCTGGTCTTTCCCCACCATCCTCTGCCCATCACCACACCATCCCCTATCTGTCACTCTGCGCCCCGCCCACCGTCACTCTGCACTCCGCCCACCGTCACCCTGCGCCCTATCCACCGTCACCCTGCGCGAAGTCGCAGGGTCCAGAATCCACATCACCCACAATGGGGAGTAAGTGAGTATTCTCACCATCCACAAACAATTCCACTACACCTGGGGTTCATCATCGTGGTCCACGGCCGAACGTGATACATGTCTGAGAAACAGGGCAACACCGACCACAAAGAACCCCACACCACACCAGCCTGCCCACCAGGGCAGACCCAGATGGGCGAATCTTCCTACAGTGACCACGAGTCCTAAACCGAGGAAGACTAAGGCCACCACGGTGGTACGTGACAGTGGTCGAGCCATGGTGACCTGTCGATAGGATTCCTCGTCGTCATAAAGGTTGAGATGAAAATCGTCGTGGGATGGTGGATCAACGGCTTTCTCGGTAGTGGGTGGAGCCCATTGTTCATCGAACTCTTGGCCCACTATCTCAGCGAAAACCTCATCTTCATCTCTCACAGTGACGATGATACCAACTCATCGTTAACATGATTCTCGCGTACGATAGTGTCTGACTAAAGGAGATCCGTGTTTTACCACATCATCATGGTCTTTGCCCGCCCGCTGTGCCATGTCCTGTTTTGGCCTGTTTTGCGCAACAAGGAGAATATTCCAACCCAGGGGCCCGGCATTTTTGCGGGAAACCACCTGGGGGTGGGGGAGAGTTTCTTACTTCCAGTGTTCTCTCCTCACCCCGTGTCGTACCCAGCTAAGGCGGAATTGTTCCGTACGGACACGATCTTCAGACGGTTTGCTGGATGGTTCTTGCGCAAGATGAGGCAGGTACCCATGAATCGTGAGGGCGGAGCATCAGCTCATCAGGCCCTCGGGGAAATCCAGGCGATCCTAGACAATGGTGGTTTTGTGGCGATCCATCCCGAAGGGCATCGCTCTGAGGATGGTCGGCTATACAAAGGTCGTACGGGGGTGGCTCGCCTCGCACTAACCACAGGGGCTCCGGTGATTCCTTTCGGTTGTTTTGGGACCAGGTTCACTCGCAAAAAAGGAATGCCTTTTCCCTGGATGTTTCGTCCGGTCCTGGACATTGGTGAGGCTTTCACCTTTCCAGAAGACATGAGGAAGGCCTATCTGAGTTCCTCCAACCGTGAAGAAACAGGGGCTATCCTTCGTGAAGCAACCGACCAGGTCATGGCCAAGATTCAACAGATCACCGGTCAGGAGATGGTCGATGACTACTCCTATGTACGCAAACAAATCGAGTCCTGACCTCATGATGGGCTAGTCTTTTCTCGTGAAAACTGTCCCCAGCTTGGAAACGTTGCGCGCACTGCGCCCTGTGCAACAGCCAACCTATGACTCCCAGGGCCAGGTCGATGAGGTTCTAGCGCAGTTGCGTTCGCGCCCCCCATTGGTCTTTGCTGGTGAATGTGATGCACTGAAATCTAAGATTGCTGAAGCTTCAGTGGGAAGAGCCTTTGTTCTCCAGGGAGGCGATTGTGCGGAGACCTTCGATTCTTTGACGGCTTCTTCGATCCGTGGGCGATTGCGTGTTCTTCTGTCTATGGCGATTGTCTTGACCTATGCTGCCGAGGTTCCGGTGGTGAAAATTGGACGTATCGCTGGGCAGTTCGCCAAACCACGCTCTGCTGAGAGCGAAACCCGCGATGGTGTCACTCTGCCGGCCTATCGTGGTGATGCAGTCAATGGTTTTGAGTTCACCGAAGATTCCCGCCGCCATGATCCCGGTCGCCTCCTGCAGGTCTACAACGCCTCAGCTGCCACACTGAATCTGGTTCGCGCCTTCACCAAAGGTGGGTTTGCTGATCTCAGGTCGATGCATTCATGGAATTCGGACTTTGTTCGTACGGCACAGGTATCGAAACGCTATGAGCAACTCACCGGTGAAATCAATCGGGCATTGGCTTTCATGATCGCTTGCGGGGTTGATGATGAGTCTTTCCGTACGGTGGACTTTTTCGCCAGCCATGAGGCTCTCCTCATCGACTATGAGCATTCTTTGACGAGGATCGATTCGCGTACCGATACTCCCTACAACGTGGGTGGCCATCTGCTGTGGATCGGGGATCGTACCCGTCAACAAGGTGGTGCCCATGTTGAGTTGTTGAAGAACCTGCGAAACCCCATCGGGATCAAGATCGGCCCAGGAGCAACACCTGAAAATATCCTGCCAGTCCTAGATGATTTGGATCCCGATCAGGAACCGGGGCGGTTGACTGTTATTTCGCGCATGGGGAAGTCCAAGATTCGCGATCTTCTTCCACCGATTGTTGAAGCGGTGGAATCCACTGGTCGCAAGGTGTGTTGGATCTGTGATCCTATGCATGGCAATACTTTCTCTTCAGCGACCGGGTATAAAACTCGTTCCTTCTCCGATGTTGCTGACGAGGTCAATGGGTTCTTTGATGTCCACGCCACCTTGGGGACCTGGCCAGGAGGTATCCACATCGAGCTCACTGGTGATGATGTCACTGAATGTGTGGGGGGAGCAACCCGCCTTGTAGAAGCTGATCTCTCCCACCGCTATGAGACCTTGTGTGATCCGCGCCTCAACCGTACCCAATCCTTGGAGCTAGCTTTCTTGGTTGCTGACCGTCTGTCGGGTATCGAACGTCCAGCCACTGACTTTGTTTCCATGGATTTTTAGCCAGCATTAGCTAGGCTGGGGGTATGGATTTTCGTAGTGATACTTTGACTCAGCCCACCCAAGCGATGAGACAGGCGATGGCGCAAGCACCCGTGGGTGATGATGTTTTCTCAGAGGACCCCACCGTACGGGCCTTGGAAGACAAGGGCGCTGAGTTGCTGGGTCACGAGGCAGCTCTGTTCTGTGTCTCCGGGTCGATGGCGAATATGCTGGGGCTGTGGCTCAATGTTGACTATGGTACGGAGGTTCTCTGTGACCAGAAGGCCCATATTGTCCGGGCAGAAATGGGAGCTCACGCGGCCTTGCATGGAATCCAAACCAAGAGCTGGACCACCGATGATGGGGTGAGCACCTTGGAGGATATTGAGCCTTTGGTGTCTTTAACGGGTGGATTCCTGGTGAGAACCTCCACTGTTGAGATAGAGAACACCATGAATTTTGCTAGTGGTGCGATCCAACCCCTGGAGAACTACACCCAGATCGCCAAGTACTGCCAGGACAATGATCTGCGACTCCACCTCGATGGTGCCCGGCTGGCGAATGCTTGCGTCGCAACGCAGACTTCGTTGGCCGACTATGGCAAACAGGCTTCGACAGTGAGTCTGTGCTTGTCTAAAGGATTGGGCGCACCTGTGGGTACGCTGCTGGCTTCAACGAAAGCTAACATCGATCAAGCCCGAGTCCAACGCAAGAGACTGGGCGGGGGATGGCGCCAAGCTGGCATTCTTGCTGCCGCAGGAATCTATGCCTTAGACCACCACATCAAGCGTCTTGCTGAAGACCATGAAGGAGCCAGTCTCTTTGCTGACCAAGTACGAGTAGCAGCTCCTTGGGCGGTCACTGAGTCAATCCCCACCAACATAGTGGTGATCCAAACAGGATCACTGGATGCAGATCAGGTCATCTTAGACGTAGCTCAACAGGGAGTGAAACTCACCAAACTGGGGCCACATATTGTTCGAGCTGTATCATATCTCGGTGTGAGCCGCGAACAATGCATTGAGGGGGGCAAGGTGACTGCTTCTGTCTTAGGTCAGGCGAACCCACGATGATCACCTATCTCGGTCATTCCACCGTACTGTTTGAAACAGATCAGGTAAGGATACTGATTGATCCGGGGAACTTCTCGAGTGCCTGGCATGGGTTGCGCGACCTGGATGCCATTGTGGTCACCCACGGACATGGTGATCACATCGATCCGGAGAATCTCCCTGATTTGCTGGCAGGTAATCCACAAGCTCAGCTCATCGTTGAACCCACTATTCCAGATTCCATTGATCTTCCCCAGGCACAACGACTATCTGCTGGATCAACCCTCAAGATTTCCTCGACCACTATCGAAGCGGTGGGGGGACTCCACGCGATCATCCACTGCGATATTCCTCGAATCGGGAATGTCGGGGTGATGTTCACCACACCAGGGGAACCGACGCTCTTCCATCCTGGTGACGCGCTCGATACCGCGCCAAGGGGGGTGGACATTCTCGCTATTCCAGCTCATGCTCCCTGGTGTGCCATGAAGGAAACCATTGAGTTTGTCCGTGAGGTGGATGCTCCGCAGGGATTCCTGATCCACGATGGGTTGATCAATGAGCGTGGATGGAATCTCACCTTTCATCGACTAGGTGAGATGACCAACACTCACCTGGCAGACCGTCGATCCATGGAAGGGTTCTAAATCGCTGCGGTGTCTTACCCCACCAGGATCGTGACGGTGGAACCCTCAGGGGCGGTTGTCCCCGCTGGGGGATCTGTTCCTTTGGCAATATTCAGCGGAGCCCCAATCGTGGAGTCAACCTTCGTGGCCACGGTGAAATTCTTAGCAATGATGGTCTTAGCATCAGCAAGAGACTTGTGACGCACATCAGGAATCACCACCATGCGAGGCCCCTTGGAGATGACCAGCTCCACAGTGTCCCCTTTGAAGAGAGTTCCCTCAGCAGGTTTCTGGATGGCCACCAAACCAGCAGCATGTTTGGGGGAGAAGTCTTCGGTGGTTTTCACCACAAAACCTGCTGCTTCGAGTGCTTTGACTGCCTCATCTTTCGGTTTTCCCGTGTAGTCATCAACTTTGATGGGTTCTCGTCCCTTAGAGACCGACAGGTCAATAGCCGTATCGGGTTTCAGACTTGCCCCAGGGTCCTGGGAGGCACTGACGACCTCACCCACCGCGGCAGTATCATGCCAAACCTCTTTAATCGTGCCGATCGACAGATGGGAATCCTCGATAGCCGCTGTGGCTTCATCCACAGTCAATCCCACCACCGTGGGCATGGGATAGCGCTCGGGCCCTCTCGACATATGGGCGATGATGGTGGAGGCTCTTTGAACCCGTGACCCCTCTGCAGGTTCAGTACGAATCACCAAACCCTCGGCGACTGTTTCGGAATACTCCTGCATGGTTTCGATTTTGAGACCACGCTCCCCGGCTTCACTGCGAGCCTCCTGTTCGCTCATTCCCGCTAGGGCAGGAATCTTTGTCCATTGACCTAGAGCCAACCACCAGGTGAGTCCCAGAACAACAGCAAGCACACCAAAGATGATGGCCCATGTCTTGCGAGGCAGGAGTTTGCGTGAGGCAGTGTCGTTGTCCTTCTTTGGGGTGGTTCGACGATTCTTCTTAAATTTCTGCGGGATTTGGGCTACCTGGGCAAGTTTTGTCACAGCAGCCGCCTTGGTTTGAATGGGTGTGTCGTCGCTATTGGTGACCACCGGCACAGTAGACGGTCGTGGAAGATCGATGCGTGGGGTGTCGTCAGCACCGGGGGCATAAGACATCAAAGATGCAGTGAGCTTGGGGTCTTCGCTCACCCCAGCAGCGAGACGCTGGCGTACCAGAGAGATATTTTCTTGGAGGATGCGTCCATCGCTCCAGCGCTGCTCAGGTGCGCGACGAGTGGTGGCGACCACCAGGGCATCAACATAGTCGGGGATTCTGGATTTCATGGAAGAAGGCAACGCGGTGGAGGGTGCGGGAACATCCTCATTCATGTGCTTCCAGAGAACCTGGGAGATTTCTTTACCTTGATGAGGTTGCTGTCCGGTGAGCATCTCGAACAAAACAACTCCAGTGGAGTAGACATCAGATGCCTTGGCGGCTGAACCCGTGTCGGGGATCTCTGGTGCAATGTATTTGATGGATCCCCAGATCACACCTTGGGAAGCCGCCGAGGTATGAGCGGTGATATCTTTGGCAAGCCCGAAATCAGTTACTTTCAGATCCTGGTTGGCTGTGATGAGTACGTTCTCGGGTTTGATATCCCGGTGGATGATGTCCATGGCATGGGCAGCAGCAATGCCTAGAGCTATATCGTTAGCATAGGATAATGCTGTTTCGACAGGTAGCGGTGCAGAAGATTTGATGATCGTACGCAGGGACTGCCCTCTAATAAATTCCATCACGATGTAGGGGCGCTCTGCGATCCATCCCCGGTCAAAGACTGCAACGATATTGGGATGAGACAGGATCGCTGTGGCGCGGGCTTCCCGGTCAAAGCGAGCAATATAATCGGGGTCCCCCGCCAGATCAGAGTGAATGACTTTGACAGCCACTGTACGCCCCAGGCGACGATCAATCGCACGGTAAACCACCGCCGAACCACCATGGTCGACGTATGCAGTGATCTCATACCTATCACCGAGGACAGTTCCGATGAGAACATCGTGATGCGCCCTTGCCACGTACACTCCTGAAAACTAGACAACAATCCAGTGTTGAGTTTAGGAAATCTTTAGCCCAACACGTGTGAGGCTCACCGATGTCAGGGTGGATCAATGATTCGACACAGGTCCTTCGCGGTGCCGATCTGGTGTTGGTGAGCTAGTCTGGTGGGTGTGACCGTCATGTATTCCCCACGATTGAGACTAACCCAGACAAGGATCGCTATCGAAGCTCAACCTACTCCAGATCTGGTTTCCTGGAAGATATGGTGTCGATCAGTGATCGAAAAAGGAGCTGGGATGATTGTTGTTGCTTCAACAATCAGCGAACCTGATGAGGCTAACTTGTATCTTTCTGCTGCACGTGAGGTCTCTTCCTCGGGTTTAGTAGCCATATCTGAACCTGCCAGCGCTGATCTTCGAGCTGACGTTGTTCATCTCACGAAACCCAAGCATGCCAAAAAGTGGACGGACCGAGTATGCGGATGCAAGGTCGACAACATCGATCATGCCCGCCAGGCCCTGGTGGGTGGGTGTGACTATCTCGTGGTCACCGGTCGTGACGAAGCACTGCTCACCCACATTGCAGATCTAGCTACATCCCATCCTTTTGTTTGGTTTGTTGCTGGATGCAAGAGCCTTGCTGATGTGTCACGAGCGACGGATTTGGGTGCAACACGAGTATGGATGGATGCTTCGCGGGTGAAACATCTCACTACCTGGGGTAATCATCTGCGCAGTGTCCAGAAAGGATCCCTTTCAGAGACCATGAGCGCCTTTCGTCAAGAAAGGCAGCCATGATGATCTTCGACGCTGATCATCCTTTGAGTCCCGAGTTAAATAGCGCACTGGTTGCTCGCATTGACCGCTGCTTGATGTCGCATCGCGCTCACCTTGAAGCTCTCGAAGGTACCAGCTCCCATCTCACTGATCTTTTCAACCAGGCCCATCGATATGCCACGGCAGGTAAAGGAATACGCTCAGCGCTGTGTCTATGGAGTCATCTGGCCACCAGTGGTGAACTCCCTGATGAGGGGGTGTGGGATGTGGCTGCGAGTGTCGATCTTCTCCACGGCAGTGCACTGGTCCATGATGACATCATTGACCGATCGATGTCGAGGCGTGGATGGCCGAGTGCCCACCGTTTTTTTTCAGAGACCCATCAGCAGCGGCAATGGGCCTCTGATCCTGATCATTTCGGATTGGCAGCTGGAATCATTGTCGGTGACCTCCTGCTAGCCTGGTCGAACTCCCTCTTCAACAACGCCCACCTTCTGGAGTCGTCACGTTCGGTGGCCCGTCAGTTTTTCGTCGATGTTCAAACCGAGGTCCTTGCCGGTCAATATCTGGACCTGCTCAGTGAGGCTCGACACCTCAGTACCGAATTGGTTCTCACTGATGCACGACTCATCATGGAATACAAGACCGCCCGATACACGATTGCCCGCCCTGCCCAGATAGGCGCTGCCCTGGCGGGGGCGACCCCTGATCAGCTCCAGGCTTTGGCAGTTTTCGGCGAACATATTGGGCGCGCCTACCAAATGCGCGATGACCTGTTAGGAGTTTTCGGCGATCCGCAGCTCACCGGTAAACCACGCGGGGATGACATTTTATTGGGCAAGAAAACCATGCTCCTTGGGTACGCCTTGGATTCGGCAACCAAGGAGCAGAAGTCATCATTGACCACGCTGTGGGGCAATGGTGATCTCAGTGAACATCAGGTGGACCTGGTGTGTCAGATTCTCATCGACACTGGAGCAGTGCAGCGCAGTGAACAGGTCATCAATGAAGACAAAAACCAAGGCCTCACTATTCTTCAGTCGCTAGAGTTCACCGAGGTGGGCCTTTCGGGATTGAAGAAACTCGTTGACATCTGTGTGGAGCGTGAGTCGTGACTATCTGCGACCTGCTCCATGACGGGAGTCGCCGGCTGTTTTCTTTTGAGTTCTTTCCCCCCCATGACGACCATGCAGATCAGCAGTTGATGAACACGATTTCGCGGCTCTTACCCATGGCCCCAGATTTTCTTTCAGTCACCTATGGGGCTAATGGTTCCCAACGTGAACGTACCTTGGATCTCACCAGGCGACTGAATGCTGACACGTCCACGCGTACCATGGGACACCTCACCTGTGTGGGGCAAACCACCACTGAACTTCTTGGGGTCATTGATCGGTACGCGGCCGATGGCCTTGACCATATTTTGGCTATTCGAGGAGACATGCCAGGTGGACCAGCTGTCTTATGGGAACCACACCCTCACGGTTTGACTAATGCCACACAATTGGTGGAATTGATTCGCTCTCGTGGAGATTTCTGTGTGGGGGTAGCTGCTTTTCCTGATCCCCATCCCGCTCAACATGATGCCCGCCTTGATGCGCAGATACTCAAAGACAAATGGCTAGCTGGGGCTGGTTTTGCCATCACCCAACTGTTTTTCTCCGTGCAATCCTATGTTGAGCTGGTGGATCGAGTGAGATCCTTGGATTGCCCCATTCCGATTATTCCCGGGATCATGCCTATCACGCTCATCTCCCAGGTGGTGAAATTTGCCCAACTCAGTGGCGCTGCGATCCCCGAGTCGATCAAGTCGCAGCTCGATGAAGCTGGACCTGATCCTGCTCGGGTACGCCAGGTGGGCACACGCATCGCCACGGAACTCTCCCAGGATTTGCTCGATCATGGAGCCCCTGGACTGCATTTCTTCACCCAAAATCGCTCAACGGCGACCCGATCAATCTGGAGAAGTTTGAGCTAACCCGGCTCTCCACAGGCCTTCGTTGTCAATATCGACAGTCACCAGAATCTGTGTCGGACGGGTCAACGCCACATAGAGGATTCTAGGACCCGCCAATGATGTTGAGGCGATACCATCGGGATCAACAATAACCACCGCATCAAATTCCAGCCCCTTGGCGGACAGCGCATCAATCACCATCAGCCGATTCAGCTGGGGCAAGTGGGGTTGGATGAGATCAGAGTATTCCTTTTCACAGATCAGTCCGATGGTTCCCTCCACCTGTTCACACAGCTGATTGATTTCGTCGGCAACGAAAGGACCCACCTCACTTCGAGGACTGACGACACATCGTGGCTGGATACCAGTAGAGCGTACTGACTGGGGAATATCGCAGTCGGTCTCTTTCTCGGTGATGTAGGCGGTAGCCAGCTCATATGCTTCTTTGGGGGAGCGGTAATTAGTGGAGAGGCGGAAAAACCTTTTCTCTCTGTTTCCCATCAGTGTGGTGAGTGTTTGGAGGGGGACATCTCGATCTGGCCAGGAGGATTGGGCAACATCACCGACGATCGTCCACGAAGCCTGAGAACCTCGGCGGTGGATCATCCTCCATTGCATAGGAGTGATGTCTTGGGCTTCATCAACGAGCACATGGGCAAAGGTGGTGTGAGCGACTCCTTTGCGTGGTTGTTGGTCTTCATTGCGAGTGCCCAGCAGGGCGATCTGATCATCGGGGTCGTCGCTAAAGAGGTTATGAGTCGACTTTTCCTTCGGTAATGGACCGAGAAGATGAGCTAATTCATCCAAGAGCGGGATATCTCCCACAGTGGGGTGCTCAGGGTCAATAGACTTGCTGAGGATTCTTGCCTGCTCGAGTGTCAATCCTCCCAGTTTCTTCAGCAGGTCTTCATCAGCTAGTCGAGACAGGACTTTCACCGGAGTGAGCACTGGCCACCACTGTTGGAAAAATGGACCAAACTCCCAGGAGCTTTTGATGAGTTCCCTTGTTTTGTTAGGTCTCTTTACTAGGCCTCGCTCTTGGGCTTGCTGGAGGAAGGCCTCAACCACCTGAGCTCGGGCCAATTTTCGCGCCTGGTTGTACGGGTGTTTGCGAAGAGCACTCAAACGGATCTCATTGAGCATCTCAGCTGTGAGGAAGAAAACCTCACCATGAACCACAACCCTCAACTGCTGATCCTCCTGGAGTGGCTGCTTGACCAGCTTCTTGAGCAACCCCACCATTGCGAGGTCGCCTTTGATGGCCCAAGCATCACTAGCGTCTCTGATCGAGGAGGAGAAACCTAGAACGTCATGGGCTACCTGACCAACAGATTGTAAGGTGATGGATTCTTCCCCCAAGGCGGGCAAGACCTTCTCAATGTAATCGATGAAGATGGAGGAGGGGCCAATGACGAGCACTCCGCCATTGGTGAACCTTGTGCGGTGGGTATACATGAGAAAGGCGATGCGATGAAGGCCAACGACGGTTTTTCCTGTTCCCGGGCCACCAGTGATGATGGTGTATCCCTGGTGTGGTGCCCGGATGACCTTGTCTTGTTCAGCTTGGATGGTCGCAACAATGTCATGCATCGTTGCTCCACGGGCACGATCTAGAGCTGCCATGAGTGCCCCATCCCCGACCACCACCATGTCGTCGGGGATCTGACCAGGAATCAAGACATCATCTTCAATGCCTGTGACTCGGTCATTGCGGGAGGTGAGAACCCTGCGGCGAACCACGTCCATGGGTTCAATAGGTGTTGCGCGATAGAAGGGTTCAGCTGCCTGAGCTCTCCAATCGATGACCAAGGGTTCGTAGTCCTGCGTGCGTACTCCCAAGCGACCGATGTATCTCTGGGAGTCATGGAGGAAATCGAGGCGACCAAAGACTAAACCTTCGCGTTCACCTTCGAGTTGTGCCAGGCGTCGTGCTGCAACATAGGAGAAGGTATCTCGCTCAAGGATGGCCGTACCTAATTCTTCTCGCATCCACGTGTCGCGATCTGAAGTGAACAGTGCCCTGGATTCTTGAGCAAGGTCATGAGCGGCGTCGATTGCCCGTTGAAAGTGGGTGAGAACGAGGTCAACGTACTCTTGCTCGTTGGCGAGTTCCTTTTCTATCGATGACTGATTCGCCACTGATCAAGACTCCTTATCTGGGGTTTCCCCACTTATGCATAGCCTCCTATTCTAGACCATTGATGGTTGTTCTTCGTGGGTTAGAAGTGAGGTGATGATCGTGGGCCGCCAGTTCTATCTCAGCGAATTTGACAAGTCGAATTCCACTAGGGTAACTTTATCCATCCCGAGGGAATGAAACGCTGATCGAAGATCACACAAGCGTTTATCACCACCGGTTCCCTGTCCGAAATCACATCAAGAATTATTGAGATTCTGCGCGTGACTTTCCAGCAGGGAAACCCAAGAATCCGAATTGACGAGAACCTCGAATTTCGGTAAGCTTGGGTAAGTTGCCCCAAAACCGCGGCGGAAGCCAAAGTGAGGGTCGCACCTGAACCTTGAGAACTCAATAGCGTGCTTAAAGTCAATGCCAAATAATGCACTAAATACATATAGTTTAAGTGCCCCGATCTTGGCTGATTTATCAGACCAAGACGGTTCCTTTGATATATTTGATATATCCTAAATAATAAGAGATATGTCAGGATGTCAAACCCAAAGTTGACCACTAACCAATTCGTTGGCGAGTGGATATTTTTTCAACGGAGAGTTTGATCCTGGCTCAGGACGAACGCTGGCGGCGTGCTTAACACATGCAAGTCGAACGATTAAAGCCCCTTCGGGGGTGTATAAAGTGGCGAACGGGTGAGTAACACGTGAGCAACCTACCCTTGACACCGGGATAACATTTGGAAACAGATGCTAATACCGGATATGAGTTGAGAAGGCATCTTCTCGACTGGAAATGCTCCGACGGTCAAGGATGGGCTCGCGGCCTATCAGCTTGTTGGTGAGGTAACGGCTCACCAAGGCTTCGACGGGTAGCCGGCCTGAGAGGGCGACCGGCCACACTGGGACTGAGATACGGCCCAGACTCCTACGGG
>Ga0082212_10000872_pt1 | contig 44374 bp, 45 predicted proteins | sample TergutNt197P3_FD_71548 | JGI IMG/M metagenome (GOLD analysis project Ga0082212, IMG submission 71548) | Neocapritermes taracua P3 segment gut microbial communities from Petit-Saut dam, French Guiana - Nt197 P3 | ecosystem: Host-associated > Arthropoda: Insects > Digestive system > Gut ... | reverse complement strand
GAACTATTTATCTGTCAATACAAAAATAATAATTATTTAATTCTTTTGTAATGTTTTTTTCTCATTACACTATATATTTGTTAACCTCCAAACTTTTATCTTGCGGGGAAAGAAAACACGCTTCTTATTTGCTATGCTGCGCCATAAATGACCGTGCGCCCCGCCGGGAAATACGACCCCCCGGCGGGAGTGTTTTTGAGGGTTAAAATCTGCTTCGGAATGTTTGATATGGCTAATTTGCCATATCTTTATATGGGTTCATGAAACAGCACCAGTCTGCCGTTGGTACGCTTTTTTGCATCCTTCCCCCATATTACCCTATGCACATTACGGGTCATAAAACTCTTCCCATTTCCAGAACAAAAAATTCCTGTTTAACCTAAAAAATATTTATTTTTGTTTTCTTTCAATAATTATTGACATTACGATTGTAAATGCAGCTGATGCCAGTTTTGGGTTTACACTTTTCAATTAAACCATTCCGCAAAGGCCGCTGTAAGTTTTTCTTCCAGTTCCGCAATGGTGCCCGAAGTCTTGGCTCCTGCGGCGTTTTTGTGGCCGCCGCCGCCAAATATTTTTGCAATGGCCGCCACATCAATGCGATCCCGGGAACGGAGACCCAGGGTGCATTCTTCGCTGTTTTCCTGGCGAAGCAAAGCCATAGCCTCCACTCCTTCTACCGACTGGAGGACCTGGTAGATTGCATCCGAATCCCGGCTTTCCATGCCGTATTGTTCCGATTCTTCCAGCGTTGTACCAGAAAGGAGGAGTCTGCCGCCGTAGTAAGGTTTTGCCTTGGCCAGTGCGGTTCCCATTAGGATCCGTGAATTAAGGGTTTTTCCTCCATGGATAGCGGCAAATGCTTTTTTGGGGCTGGCGCCGGCGGCGGTAAGCCGGGCGGCGGCAAGAAACGTCTCCGTCCCGGTTTCGTCCAGGTGGCGGAAAAAACCTGTATCGGTACAAAGGCCAAAAAGGAGAAGCTCCGCTTCCTCCACAGTAGGTTCCTCTCCCAGGGCCCGAAATATCCTTTCTGTCATAAGGGCAGCCGCCGGAGCATGGGGGTCCAGGTAAGACACCGTTCCCCAGAAATTCCCCGAAGCATGGTGATCCACCGCCGCAGAAAGCAATCCATCGATGGGAAGATCTCCCACCCGTTCCCGAAGGGAACAGTCCATCACAATAACCCGAAGCCCTTCCTTTTCCGTTGGGCAGGGGAGGAAACGCCCCTCATAGGGTTTTATTTCGGTTCGTTTAAAGGGACCAGCTGAGCAGGGTACAGCTTTTTTTCCCAGCCGCCGGAGCAGGGAAGTAAGGGCCAGTTGGCTCCCCACACAATCCCCATCGGGCTCTTCGTGACCAGCGACGATAAAGCTTGTTCCGTTCCGGATAAAATCAAGTAATTCCTTCGGTACCGGTACCATAATCTTACTCCACACCTAACAGGTTAGCAGCGAAAATTGCCGGCCCTGTCCTGCGCCGGGGCCCGAAATAACGGGCCGACCCCCGGCAATATACACATTCACTTCGGTCCTAAAACCATACCCGGAAAAGTAGATTCCCGGTTCCAGGGAAAAACAAGAACCTTCCAGCAGACGGCGGGCATCGGGAAATTCAACCGAGTCAATATTCACTCCGGAACCGTGGGTTTCCGTATCAATGCCGTGTCCGGTCCGGTGCCTGATTGCTCCGGCATAGCCTTTGGCGCAGAGAAGGGAACGGCAGTATGCATCTATTTCAGCGCCAGTCAGCGTCTTATTTCCGGCAAAGGTCTCGTCTATAAAACCAAGGACCGCTTCCCGGACTTCCACCAAATCCGCAAAGGCTCTTTCCTCTTCCAGACCAGCCTTTTTGCCGTAAACCCCCGCCCAGGAAATATCGGCATAAATGCCGGCATTTCCGGCTCTGGGAAACTGTTCCTTGGCCCAAAGGTCCAACTGGATAATATCTCCTTTCCGGATTATCGATCCACGGCCCCTGCAGTCATAGTGGGGATTGGCGCTGTTGATCCCCGCCGCTGCCTGGGGAGGATGATTCCTAACCAAATTCAAGCGGGTCAATTCATCCTCCATGACCTGCCGGAGCTCTCCTTCATAAATGGAGGTACCATTTTTGTAGGAAAAACCGGCATAGTCCCAGGCTTTTTCCACAATACCGTACAGAGCAGCGGAGGCCCGTTCATGGGAAGCAATACCTTCCTGGTCCAGAACGCCCTTGAGGCGCTGGATCATATTTTCGGCGGAAACCAGTATAAGACCGGCTTTGGAAAGGACCGTGTACATCCCCGCATCCAAAAATGATACGGCGCTGATACTTTCCGATATATGAGCAGCCCAGCGTTTTTCTGCCAGGGGAGCCAAAAGGCCAAGAAGCTCTTCTCTGCCGGAATAGGATCGAATGGTACCCGGAAGTCCTTCCAGGTGATCCGGTTCTATGGCATGGACCAGTCCTAAAGGTTCACCGGAAGAGGGGACTGCATAAAACCAGAACCGGGTGTTGATTAAATTTTCCGGGCGGCAGAGGATTTCGCTAGCAAGCCGGTCCCGGCAGCGGAAATTACAAAAAAGCCATCCGTCAAGTCCTTCTTCACGGATGGCTTTCTGTATTTCGGCGATTAGCTTTACTGCATCAGAGGGTTCATTGCTGGTCTGCATCAAAACCAAGATCAATCGCTTCTACCCCTTGAAAACGATCATCCAAATTGACGGTAGAAGGGATACTGCCCCAGGTCAGGTGGCTTTGCCTTTTGGCCACATAGAGTTTTACCCCATAAAAGGCTCCCTCCTTGTAGAAAACCGACATACAGGGCCAGGTTGGACCGTCACCCAAATGAATGAGCAGAGCTTTTCCAATACTAACTTTGAACCACTCATAGGGGATATAAGCCCGCCCCAAAGAGTTAACTCCCTTGCGGAACAACACCACATAGCCCAAACGGTAAGGGTACACCTTTTCTATGGGGACATTAACATAGTATAGTTCGGATGTATTGGCCGGGCCCCAGCGTTCTTCCTGTGTCGGTAAATGTTGTTGGGCCGAAACAGCCGGAGCGTTTAGGGCCATAAAACCGCAAAAACCCAATAAAGCCGCAAAAAAACTTACTAAAACCAGTTTTCCCTTCATTATCGACTCCTTCTTAATTCACCTGCTTATGATACTACAAACACCCCAAAGTGGCAAGCATTATCGCCTTAATAGTATGTTTACGGTTTTCCGCCTCGTCCCAGACCCGGCTCATGGGGCCTTCTATTATTTCCGCCGTTACCTCTTCCCCTTTTACCGCAGGCAGACAGTGAAGAAAAATCGTATCAGGACGGCCTGTCTTTGCCATCAGGGTTTTATTTACCTGATAGGGGTGTAACAGGGCTGTCCTTTGAGCTTTTTTGTCCTCTTCTCCCATGGAGGCCCACACATCGGTATAGATCGCATCGGCTCCCGCTGTTTCGGAGGTATCCGGGGTAACACGGAGTTCCGATCCGGAGACCGCCGAAAAGGAAAGGCAGCGTTCGAGTAAGGTTTCGTCGGGATTCAGTTCCGGGGGAGTGATGACGGTAAAATGGACTCCGAGCTTGGCGCTAATCACCATGAGGGACCGGGCCACATTGTTCCTGCCATCCCCCACAAAACAAAGTTTTCTGCCCTTGAGGGAACCGAAGTTTTCTTCCATGGACATAATATCCGCCAGGACCTGAGTGGGGTGGAAATCATCGGTAAGGCCGTTATAGACCGGAATACTGGAATATACCGCCAGTGCTTCCACGGTGGACTGCTTAAAACCCCGGAACTGGATAGCGCTGAACATACGTCCCAGCACCCGGGCGGTATCTTCAATGGATTCCTTGTCCCCCAGCTGAATATCCGCGGTAGACAAAAATACGGGATGGCCTCCTTCCTCGCCAAAGGCGGTTTCAAAGGCGCAGCGTGTCCGGGTGGATCGTTTTTCAAAAAGCAGGGCCAGGGTTTTGCCGGTAAAACGCTGCTGGGGCGGTTTTTTGTGTCCATTTACACGATCTTCTTTTACCTGCCTTGACAGGTCCAGCAAAAAACGGATTTCATCGGCTTCGTAGTCAAGCCATGTCAGAAGGGAACGGCCCTTTAAGCTATCCATACCACATAATTATCGGAAAAAAGACGGATTTACAAGTATTTTTCCTGTTTTTATATTCAGGAAGCCCATAGTACGGTATACTGCGGGCAGAATATGATTCAACTGATCTTTTCCCTGCGCTATCAGTCACAACTCCGCCGGACCAGGCCCAGGCTGCTCAAGGACCTTGAAAAATCCATCATTGAAGTCATAGAAGGATACGGCGGCAAAGTGAGGATTGAGCAAAAACTCATTACCGCTGTTTTTGACCGGCATACCATTGGCTTTTGGCTGGATGTCCTCTGCGTCCTGGAAGAATTTAAGAAGATACTGGAAAAGACCGCATCGGAACTCTATGGCCATGTGTGTGTTATCGGAGAACAAATCCCCGAAGAAGATATCCTTGCCCAGATGCCTTCTTCGGATCTTCAGGGAACCGGAATTTGGTGTTCCCCGGAAATCAAGAGCGCCCTGAAATCGTATATCGACTTTGACGAAGCCTTGACGGGCGAAAACCCCATTACCGGTTTTTCGCAGGTACGAACCATCCGAAAGTTCGGAGATGCGGCAGAAACGCAAAGCAGGGAAAAAAAGAATTCCGAAAAAATCCGGACCTATCTAAAACAGGGCTCAAGCAGCAATACCATCATTGTCGGGGATGAACGAATTGGCAAAGGAGAAGGCCTATACCGGTACTGTGAAGAACAAATGAAAGGCTTTCCTCCCCTCCTGGTCCGCTTTAAAGAAAAAACCACCGCCGTTACCTGTTTTGTGGATGCCTTTTCGCCGGAAATAAAATCTCTTATGGAAGGAGAAGGGACGGGGGACAAATTGTCCGGTTTAAAAAACCGTTTGGAGATACTGGGGAAAATTTTGTTTCAGGAACGGCTGCGGGATGAGCTTTCGGAATTTTCCCTCAAGGGGGGAGAACAATTTCTTTCCCTGCTTCTGGAATCGTACCAGTTGGCGGCGGAAAAACGATCCATAAAACCCATGATGATCCTGGAAAACATCCAGGATGCCGATTCTTCGGCAAGAATTTTTATTCAAAAAGCCCATTTTGCCCGGCCCGCCAGAGAGCGGCTACGAATATACGGTACCGCCACCGAACTAAAGACTCTGGAATCATGGGAAGAACTTTTTCCCCGAATTGTAAAATTCACCCCCGAAAAACTTAACCCCCAAAAGAATATGCCGGCACTGCCCCGGGATCTCTGGGAGATTGGGTATTGTTGTGTCCTTCTTATCCGTTATTTTCCTTCTTTTCTTATTTCCCATCTCCTGCAGGAAGAAGGAAAAAACCCCGCCATGGTAGAAAAATCAATGTCCATCCTTTCCCGGCTGGAAGCCATTGAAGGGGTTGATTTTACCAGCCGGGCGGAGAAAGCTCTGGGCAAAGATGCGGAAACGGTTCATGCCCTGGTTCGCCGCCGGCTTCTAGCCTGGGTCGGCAATTTTCGCCTTAAGCCCTGTTTTCCCCTCCTTACTGCTTTGGCCGATTTAGGCTCCCGGGGGGACGATAACCTGATCCTGGATTCAATCAGCGCCGACATTGTAAACGGAACTTTTTGCAGCATCGAAAAAGCGCTGCAAAAAGGAACTTTTGCCCAGATAACAGGAAAGGAAAATGAAAAAGCCCTTATTTCGATCATCAAAACCCAAAGGGCGTTATGCCACGGGGGCAGGGTTGAAATAGAAGAAGCCTTTAGGGATGCTCTTTCCGGTATTTCCGGGTCTCCCGGTATCCGGGCCAGAGCCTTTGCCAACGCCGCTTCGTATTATTTGGGTATTGGTGAAATCCGGGCGGCTGAAGATTCGGTTAAGGAAGCCATGCTCATTTCCCAAAACGAAAATGAAAACCGGGGCCTGGCCCGGATTTACCGTCTCTTCTCATTGGTACAATTTGCCAATTACCGGCTTTCAGACGCTATCGACTATTTTTCCTTTGCCATAGAAAACGCGGAAAAATCCAGAGATCTGGTGGAATTGGGGATCTCCTCCTATTATGCAGCGGCGGCTCATTTTATCTTCGGCAATATTTCCAATGCAAGGCGGCTGGCGGCAAGGTCCCGGGAATCGTCTTTAGAAGCGGTTCTTCCCGGCTGGGCGGACCGAAGCCGTTTTTTGGAAGGCCGCCTCTGCTTCGAGACCGGGTTTTACCAGGAAGCCCTGGGCATATTTAAGGAACTCCGCGGTAACCTCGTGGGACCCGGTACACAATCCTTTGAAGAAACCGTGGATGCCTGGATCTACCGGGCCGGTGTTTATCTCCACCGCAAAGCAGTACCGTATACCGGAAACGCCGAAGGGCCCGATGCTCAGATCTTTCAAATCGAGGCGGCCTTTATTTGCGGAAATTATCAAAAAGTATTAGAATTGGCCAATAATCAAGATCAAACCGAAATGGAAGAGCGGTTTTTACTGATAGAACAGCCCGACTGGCGCAGCGGTTTTTATCAATCCGAATTATTTCTTTTTCCCTTTAAGGATCTTTGCGGCAGAATGATCCATACATTCCGGGTTTTGGCGCTTTGCCACATGAGCAAAGAAAAAGGAGCCGAAAAAACCATTGATCGGGACGAGGCGATCCGGGAAATGCAACGGATCATGAGGGACGAACTGCCCGAAACGGACCCCAATGACACATTTTACCTGTATTCATACTATTGGATACTCAAGCATACAGGAGCTCCCGAGGTAGACTTGAATACCGCCATTAGCATTGCCTTTAAGCGGCTCCAAAGGCGGGCCAGCCGTATAGACAACAACGATACCAAACGGGCCTTTCTTTCCGCTCATTATTGGAACAGCGCCCTGACCGCCGCCGCTAAAGAGCATAAACTTATATAGCAAAGTATCTGCCCGGCCCTATTCTTTAAAAAGAAGCCGTGTGGGATCCAGTGCGGTACCGTTTTTTCGCAGTTCAAAATGAAGATGAGGTCCCGTGGACTGACCGGTGGTACCGACCTTGCCGATAATGCTGTTGGGCGTAACAGTGTTGTGCTGACTGGTTGAAAACGAAGAAAGATGCCCGTAGAGGCTTACCCAGTTATCCTCATGGACGATGATGATATAGTTGCCGTAGACCGGATCGGTTCCCATTTCAACTACTTTACCGCCCCTGGCGGCGTATACATCCGTTCCGACGGGAGCGGCCAGATCCACACCGTTATGGATTTGGGGCCTTCCGGTAAAAGGATTGGGCCGCATTCCAAAGGAACTGGAAATCCGGTAACTGCGCAAAGGAAACCGAAACCCCCGGTTAAGGAAAAAACTCCTCTCCGTGGGGGTATAATCCATGCCTGGAAAAAACAGGAATCGTTCCGAACGGCCCCCGGTACGGACCGTGATGATCGTCCCTCCTTCCATTTCCCTTGATCCGGAGATCAACCGTTCCAGATCACTGGAGGGATTTTCCGGAACAAACAGCCCCGGTACGGTGGGAAGCAGCAGTGAACCCCTAAGCAGATCGGGATGATCTATCCGGTTCAAACTGGCCAAGGCGGCATAGGGCACATTGCACCGGGCGGAAAGACGAAAAATATCTTCATCTTCTTTGGGAGTATAAGCATAGAGCCGTAAAAACCCGCTCAGTTCCTCTTTGTTCTGGTTTTGACCGAAAAGACGGCGGCGGGCGGATTCGACATCTGCCAGGTATTGCTTAAAAGCCGTATCGCGGACATCAAGCCTATTTATGGAAGGAAACGTTTCGCCTTCCTGCGCCCCCAAATTTTTGCTTAACTCTGCAAAAATAAGGAGGATCAGAAAGGTCAAAACAAAACGTTTTATAATCGATTCCCGCCTGTTTAGCCTGCGACGATGGCTTCCGTCGGACAAACAGCGGCACAAGAGCCGCAATCCGTGCATTTTCCCGGATCAATCCACCGGGCGTCGTCCTTTTCGGAAATAGCTTCCACGGGACATTCGCTGTCGCAGGAGCCGCAATTTACACAGGCATCGTTGATTTTGTAAGCCATTGGTTACCTCTTTATATACAGTGAATTTCGGTAACTATAGCATATCCTTGAAAGATTCTCAAGCTGTTTGAGAAAAGCACTTTAATGACCTCTCTATATCCTTTATCATTGAACCATGGAACAGTACAGAAGGACCGCCAACTGCGGCGCATTGCGACGGGCCGATGCGGGAAAAACCGTTACTCTGAACGGATGGGTCAACCGCAAGCGGGATCATGGGGGCATTATTTTTATCAACCTGCGGGATCGTTACGGCATTACTCAAACGGTAATTGACCAGGACGCTCCGGCGGAACTTACCGCCCTGGCGGAAGAGCTTCACAACGAATACTGTATTGCCGTAAAAGGCGTGGTCCGGGCCCGGCCCGATTCAATGATAAACCCCGATATGGCAACCGGCGAAATTGAAGTGGCCGTAGAAAAGCTGGTAATTTTAAACAAATGTGAAACTCTTCCGTTCCAGATTGAAGAAAAAAGCAATGCCGGAGAAGAACTCCGCCTGACATACCGTTACTTGGACCTTCGTTCAACAGGGATGCAGCAGCGCTTAAAGCTCCGCCATGAAACAGCCTTTGCTGTTCGGGAATGGATGGACGCCAACGGTTTTTACGAAATTGAGACTCCCACTTTTATCCGATCCACCCCCGAAGGGGCCCGGGATTACCTGGTTCCTTCCCGGCTGTATTCGGGCAAATTTTACGCCCTGCCCCAGTCCCCCCAATTGTACAAGCAGCTCCTTATGGTTTCCGGGTTCGACAAATACTTTCAGATAGCCCGGTGCTACCGGGATGAAGACGCCCGGGGAGACCGGCAGCCGGAGTTCACCCAGATCGATATTGAGATGAGTTTTGTTAACCGTGACGATGTGCTTGCCATGACCGAAGCTCTTATGGGTCATGTGTTCAAGAAAACACTTGGCCTGGATCTCCCTGCCCATTTTAAACGTTTAAGTTATGAAGAAGCCATGGAAACCTACGGCACCGACAAACCGGACCTCCGTTTTGCCCTTCCCCTGCAGGACTTTAGCCCCTACACGGCAGCGGGAAATTTCCAGGCCTTTAAAGATGCCCTGGCTGCCGGCGGAGCGGTAAAAGCCCTGGTGATTCCCACCGCTGCTTTTGGAAAAAATGGCAGCTATTCCCGCAAACAGATCGAAGAACTGGAAGGCCACGCAAAAATCTACAAAACCAAGGGGCTGGCCTGGATGAAGGTTGCCGGAACCGAAGCTGTTCCCCTTCTGGAAGGAGGTGTCTCAAAATTCTTTACCAATGCCGGCTCTCTGGATCCATCAGGTTCTTCAAATAAAGAATTACCAAAGGCTATAACAAATGGTTTAGGAGCAAAGCCGGGAGACTTTATTCTCTTAACGGCGGACGCAAAACGGAAAATTGCCAACACTGCCCTGGGGGCGGTCCGATCTAAACTCGGCAAAGACTTGGGCCTAATAGCATTGCCGAAAAATGGAATAACCAAACCCGCAGTCTTTGAATTTGTGTGGATCGTGGATTTTCCCCTCTTCGAATACAACGAGGATAATCAGCACTGGGAAACGGCGCACCATATGTTTTCTTACCCCCAGGAACAATACCATACCAGTCTGGAATCGGATCCCGGTTCGGTCAAAGGGGATCTTTACGATTTGGTCCTTAACGGTTACGAACTGGCTTCAGGTTCCATTAGAATCCATGATCCGGATCTGCAAAAACGGATCTTTTCCATCGTGGGGATCAGTGCCGAGGAAGCAGAAACAAAATTTGGTTTTCTTACCAATGCTTTCAAATACGGAGCGCCCCCCCACGGCGGCATAGCCCCCGGACTGGACCGGCTGGTAATGCTTATGGCAGGGGAAACTTCGATAAAGGAAGTGATCGCCTTTCCAAAAAACTCTTTTGCCGGGAGCCCCATGGACAACTGTCCCGGCGAAGTGGAACAAAAACAGCTTGATGAACTTCATCTTTCGGTGATCCCGCCGAAATGAAAGAATACCTCGATTTGTTCATGGTCTTTATAAAAATCGGCGCCACTACCTTTGGCGGCGGTTATGCCATGATTCCCGTACTGGACAGAGAATTGATCCGGGGTAAGGGCTGGATCACCATGGACGAGATAATGGATTACTACACCGTTGCCCAGGTAACTCCCGGCATTATCGCCGTTAATGTTTCTACATTTGTCGGATATAAACGGAAGGGATTTCCCGGCGGTGTCATTGCCACCCTTGGCTTTATTCTTCCCGGCGTAACCCTTATGATGATCATCTCCCTTTTTATCAATCGCTTTGCCGAATACCCCTCGGTCCAGCATGTCTTCGCTGGGATCCGGATCGCCGTGGGGGCCCTTATTTTCAATACGGTGATTAAACTTGCCAAGGATTTTTTTAAAGAAGCAAAAAACATGATAATTTTACTTGCCGCTTTTACTTTTTCCGCCCTGCTGGAAACCCCGCCGATGTATGTGGTACTGGGGGCGGGACTTCTGGGCTGGATCCTCAATAGACCAAAATCTCCGTTAAACACACCAGGAAGTTCCGGACCAGGGCCGGACGGAGGCGGCGAATGAACCTCTTCCTTCTGTATATTGAATTTTTCAGGATTGGCATTTTTTCTGTCGGAGGAGGGCTGGCGACTCTCCCTTTTCTCTACAGCATGGCGTCCCGGTACGATTGGCTTAAGAGCGAAGACATCGGGAATTTTCTTGCCATTGCCCAATCGTCTCCGGGAGCTATTGGAGTTAATACCTCTGCTCAAGTAGGCTACCTCGCTGGAGGTTTCCCCGGCGGTATCCTTGCAGCCCTGGGCCTGGTAAGTCCTGCCATAGTTGTGATTGTTGCCGCAGCAAAAATCCTCTCGACCTTTAAGGAAAACACCGTCGTTCAGGCAGTCTTCGAAGGCCTTCGCCCTGCCGCCGCGGGGCTTATCTCCGCAGCCGGTTTTGGAGTGATCGTCCTGTCCTTGTATTCAAAAGATGGTTTTCTTCAAACAGGAGTCTGGTATGGGGGCATTCGCTGGAAGGAAATGATTTTGTTTGCGGTCATTTTTCTACTGGTCTGGAAATTCAAAAAACATCCCATCCTCTATATCACTTTGGCGGGGATGACCGGGTTTATACTAAAGTTGTAGGGATACCCCCCTGGCGCAGCGCTGGAGCAGCAGCAAGTCTGCAGTAACCAGGGCGGCCATGGCTTCTACCACCGGCGCCGCCCGGGGAACGATGCACAGATCGTGTCTTCCCTGAACAGATATATGCTGGGTATCACCCTTTAGATCGATAGTGGTTTGATCCGCAGCAATGGACGCCACCGGCTTAAAGGCGGCCCGGAAAAAAACATCCATACCGTTGGAGATTCCCCCCAGCATACCGCCACTATTGTTGGTCCTAAATGTGTTTCCGGTACTGCCCCGGGTATCCGGCGGAAGGATGGGAGCGTCGTTGTTAGAGGACCCCCTTGATGCGGCAGAGGCAAAACCCGATCCGAATTCAATTCCCTTGCAGGCACCAATGGATAGGATCGCATGACCCAAGAGGGCGCCAAACTTGTCAAAAACCGGTTCCCCCAGTCCGGCAGGGAGTCCGCTGATACGACAACTGGCGATCCCTCCGGCGCTGTCCCCGCCGGGCAAACCAGATCTTCCGGCACGGATCTCTTTCAGTTTGGCGGCAATTTGTTCCGCTCCTTTTTTGCAAGGAACACAAAAGGGGTTCTGTTCCGCCTCATCAAGATCAAAACCTTCTTCGCCGGGACCTGGAACTTCAATGCCGGCAATGGCAGCGGCCCAGGCCCGGACAGTAACGCCAAGGCTTCTAAGAAAAACCTTGGCCACGGCTCCCGCAGCGACCCGGCCAGCGGTTTCTCTGCCCGAACTGCGGCCTCCGCCCCGGTGATCTCGAAGGCCGTACTTTGCCTCCCAGCTCCAGTCTGCATGGCCGGGACGGTACAGGTCCTTTAACTCATCATAATCGTTTGAGTGTTGATCGTTGTTTCGAATGATGATTGCAATGGGAGTCCCCAGGGTTGTTCCTTCGTAAAGGCCGGAAAGTATCTCCGGCTCATCTTCTTCGAATCGGGCGCTGGAAACCGGCCCGGCCATTGGCCCGGGCCGCCTTTTCTTTAGTTCCCCGGCGATATCATCGGTGCTAAGAGAAATCCCCGCGGGACAGCCGTCGATGACACAACCGACTGCCAGTCCATGAGATTCACCAAAAGTTGTAACCCGAAAGATCGTACCAAAACTGTTACCAGGCATAGGCCTCCACTTCGGCAAAGGTGGGGGGGTCGGCGCCCTTGCGGGAACAGACAATGGCTGCCGTCTTGTTGGCAAAGATCAGGGCATTCCGAATTTCATCTTCGTCCAAAACAGCCAGGGCGGAACGGGACATACGGCCGTGCATTTCCAGCCAGGCAAGAAGAGCGCCATGGAAAGCATCCCCCGCCCCGATGGTATCGATGATCGGAATATCAAAGGCCGCAGCAGCTATTTTCTTAACCATCCCGCCCCGCACAAAGAACGCCACGGCGCCATCTGCTCTCAAGGTTACAATCACCAGAACAGGACCCAGGGCAAGAATTTTTTTTGCCCCCTCCTCGGGACCCAGACCGGGATAGATATAATCAAGATCCTCAGAAGAAATTTTTACCAAGGTTGAAGAACGAACCCATTTTTCAAACCGGCAGAGATATTCAGATTGATCCTGAATCATCAAGGGTCTGACATTGGGGTCGTGGGAAATTACCGGTCCCCCTTCCCTGCCGCTTTGCTGAGCGATAAAGCCTTCGATAGTTGTAGCGGAAGGTTCCATGGCAAGAGAAATAGAACCAAAAAGTATGCAGTCCGTTCCGTCAGGAAGAACAGGGGGAATATCCGCCGGAACAAAAGAACGATCCGCCGACCTTTCGGTGTAAAAAAGATAAGACGGTTCTTCCCCAGTTGTTAGTTTTACAAAGGCCAGGGTGGTATTTTCATTGGACCGTACGGTGAGCTCCGTGGAGACGTCATTTTGTTTCAGGCGCTGGATAAGGGCTTCGCCAAAAAAATCCCAGGAAAGCCGGGAAAGAAAAGCTGTCCGAGGCCGGCCCTGTTCATTTCCTAAAATGCGCCCCAGGGCAATCGCCGTATTGTAAGGGCTGCCTCCCGGACAGGGCACATAGCAGGACAGTCCTGTTTTGTCTTTTATCGGCACCATGTCGATAAGCGCTTCGCCGCATGCAAGGATCATACAAAAAATATACTACTTTTTGTTCGGAATGCCCATTCTCTCTTAAGGAAATGAATGCAATGCTACAAAGTCCGCAAAAAGGTCAGGATCACTTCCGCCGTTCCGGCGGGCATTTCCTGATGGGGCAGATGCCCAGCTCCGCTGATTACCGATAATTCTGTTGGATTGCCTCCCCTGAGTTTTATGAGCGATTCGGCATGGGAACGGGAAAAGATTACATCCTTTTCTCCCCAAACTAGGAAGATCTTTTTAGGCCAGGTGCTAATCTGTCTATAATACGAGGCCCGCAGCCCCTGAACAATCATGCTTTGCATCGATGAAAAAAAACCCCGTTCCTGAGAAATACTCCATACCCGGTCCATCACCCTGGCTTGCAGAAATTCCCTGTCCGCTTCAGGCAGACCGTAGATATCCGCATAATAGGGAAAAAGGGAATGCCAGGCTTTTCGCGGGTTGTTTCTGAATGATCGGTACCATTTTTTTCCAATAACAGGAAGGGCCGCTGCAATAAGCTGCGGGGAAAAAGACGACTTGACAGGAATACACCCGTCTAGCAGAATAAGCGCTTTGATCAGATTGAGTTGAACCGGGTTCTTCCAGCTTGCCAATGCCGCCGCTTCCGCTACGGCAGCTCCCATGGAACTGCCCACAAGGACAACTCCTCCAGTATTTCCGGACACCGTTTCTGCCAACTCCAGTACGGCATCACGCTGAGGCCTCAGGCCGGAACGGCGGGGAATGGGAGAACGCCCAAAACCGGGCAGATCCGGCGCAAGGATCCGGTAACCTGCCGATCCCAGCAGGGGGATCAAATGCCGCCAGGTATCGGCCTCGTCCCCCAGACCATGAATAAGGATCAATACCGGCTTATCGGCATGGGAGCCGCCGGGCGGATCGTATTCATAATAAAAAAGCCCGGGAAAACGTTTTGAAGGAAAAAGTTTGGCATGGGCTTTCAGAGCAGGCCAGGGTTTAAAAAGAACCTCCATGCCGTGCTGAATCTTAATAGTGATGTCCGATACCGATAAAAATTTCCCTGCTTCCCTGGGGATTATTTGCCTGCTCAACAAAATTCCAGCCGAAACTAAAGCGGATGTACAGGCTGCGCATAGCCGCAGGGAAGATGATGAGTTCAAAACCGCCGGTGACAAGGATATTGCTAAAATCAAAAGATGTGCCGGTTGATGGATCGTGATAGAGAGCCAAGTCAATAATCGGGGATAAATGAAGATCAAATTCAGCGGCGTGTAATTTAGGCCGGTTAAACCATTGGGACGGAGCGAATTTAAGTATCCTAAAGGGAAAGTCCAGGTTAAGCGAAAGCATATAATCGGCGTGGAGATCGTTGTCAAGGATACCCCGGAGAGCATCCCCCGCTGGGAAGTAATAATCCGGATCGTGGCAAAACCATTGCCGGTATTGCAGAAAAGCGGACATGCCGAAAAATTCAGTAAAAATAAAATAGCCCTTGCCTGAAACAGTATAATCAACCGACAAAGGATCTTTATCATGGCTTTTGCGGTAAAAATCATAGGTATAGGAATTTTCCGCCGCAACATCAAATCCCCGGCGGTAATTTCCAAGCCAGTCTACCCGGTTAAAGCCAAGAGTGTGCTTGAAAGTCAAAAAAGGCCCTTTAAGGTGTTCCTTAAGGCTCCATCGGGGAAATTCATGGTTAAAAACAGCGTTTATCTCCGGGGTGTAGATCAGGTCTCCATAACTGCCGATCTCAATGCCGATTGGGATCTCCCAGGAGACATAGGGTTTGCTGGACATATAAAAACCGACCTGGTATTCCCCGTATAACTTTTGATATTGTTCCTCATTTTCTTCATTTAGAATAAAAGATTCATCAAAGCCAAAGGTGAAGGTAGTGTTTTTTACCGGCAGCTCCATGGAAATGCCTGAAGTGTTTTTAAAATAAAAAATCTCATCTGCACTGGGCCGGTAATCAAAGTAATTATCAAATTTAAAATTCCAGAAATATCCAAAAGCCCTAAAGGGAACATTCGCTTCCTGTTCAAAGAAACCGGAACTGCGTTTGTTTTGATCGTATCTGTATCCCAGATTGATCGTTAAGGGATTCATGGTACCCAGAAAATTATAATTTCTGAGTTTTAGAATTAATTCAAGCCCCGTATTGGAACTATATCTTGGAGTGGGAATGATCGCAAAGTTCCATGTATCCACAACATTGATAACAAGGTTTACTGGGATTTTTCCGTCCTCCCGGACCTGGCCGGTACTATAATCAATCCAAACCGATTCTAAAACCCTTTGATTAAGCAAGAGTTGTGTTTTATCACGAATATATTTCTCAAGATTTGCCTGCCCTTGTATTTCTTCCCCTTCTTTGAATTCGCCATTGTATATCACGGCATCCGGGCGGGTACGGCCTGTTATGTTAAAGTCAAATGCACTGATAATAAATGTCGAATTCGCATTATTCGGGAATTCAACAGAACCAGATTCCTGGGAAAAAACAGGCGATAAAATAAGCAGAAAAAAGATCGGCAATATTTTTTTATTCAAAATTTGATCCTCCTTATTACTGAAAACTAGTATATCCCCCTATTGGATGATTGTAAATCAGGCAATGGAAATAATAGTGATTCCATGCTATACCTTGCATAAGGAGAACAGAATGACTGCAAAAACCTGCAATGTGGAGCGCAACAAAAGCCGCTGTCCCTGCACTTTTAACTGCGGCAAACATGGTATCTGCTGTGACTGTCTTGAGTATCACCGGAGCAGCGGAGAACTTCCGGCGTGCTACTTCCCCAAAGATGCGGAAAAAAGCGGAAACCGATCCATTGCCAATTTTATTTCCCTTGTACAGCAGAAGGGAACCTCTTTTCTTGCATGACACCCATCACCGGTTTGGACATAAATGCCCTTGCAATAATATCTATACTGTTGTATAGTATTTTCTGTGATCGATTTGGGAGGGAAACTCAGCATCCTCGCCGGAGCGGCCAAATATGACGCTTCCTGCGCTTCTTCGGGAAGCAGTGGTTCCGGAGGGGCCGGGAGCTTTGGGACGAAGGTTCCCGCCGGAGTTTGTCATTCATGGACCGGAGACGGCCGTTGTGTCAGCCTCCTTAAAGTACTCTATTCCAATGTATGCCGCTTTGACTGTGCCTACTGCGTAAACCGATCCGCCGCCGATATTGAACGGGTTTCCTTTACCCCCGATGAATTAGTCAAGATCACCATTGAATTTTACCGCCGCAATTATATCGAAGGGCTATTTTTGTCTTCGGGGATCTTTGCGGATCCCGATATAGTAATGGAAAAACTTATCGCCGTGGCAAAAAAGTTAAGGAACGAATCAGGTTACAACGGCTACATTCACCTTAAAATCATCCCCGGTTCCGGGGAAAAGATGATCCGCGAAGCAGGGCTTTGGGCAGACAGGCTCAGCGCCAACATTGAACTCCCCACCGAAAAAAGTTTGCAGCATCTGGCGCCCCAAAAGTCGGGGAAAATGATCTTTGGAGCAATGAATGAAGTACACAAGGCTGCCGGTGAAGCAGAAGAAGACCGGCGGCATCAGCTTAAATCGGCGCCGGTTTATGCCCCGGCAGGACAAAGCACTCAGCTTATCGTGGGGGCCAGCGGCGAGGACGATAGGACCATAATCGGCCTTTCCGGAGCTCTCTACAAAAAGTACTCCCTCCGCCGGGTTTACTATTCGGCGTATATGCCGGTGGCCTCCCTGCCTCCTCACCCCGCCGGCAGTTCCATCGCCGGTAACCAGGATATGTTTGATAGAACGGCGAATGAAAATTCCTTCGAAATATCCCCCCGGCGGCTCTTGATCCGGGAACACCGCCTATACCAGGCAGACTGGCTCATGCGGTTTTATTACTTCAAACCGGAGGAAATTCTTAATCAAGAACAGCCTTTCCTCGATCAAGCCCTTGACCCCAAAACAGCCTGGGCCCTCCGGCATTTGGAAATCTTCCCGGTGGAAATAAAAAGAGCCGCCTACGAAGAACTCCTCCGGGTCCCCGGCGTAGGGGCCCAGAGCGCCCGGCGAATCATCGAAGTACGCCGTTCCAGGCAGATTAGTTTTGACGGCCTCCGCCGCCTGGGCGTTATCCTAAAACGGGCTCGGTACTTCATCACTCTAGGGGGATGTTTTTTTGACCGGCCCGGCACAAAATTGCCCGTCGCTGGAACATTGCGGATCCTGGATAACCCCAGCCGGCTGCGGTGTCTCTTGACGCATAGAGACGACGGCCTCCAACTGCCGTTGTTTGATTTTTAGCCCCTGAAACCTCGAATCCAGAAGGATGCGGTATGTTTAAAGAACTTTTTGAAGAAGAAACCGTTATTAATGAAACCTTTGATGTCTCAGATATCATAGACGAATTATTGGAAAAACTGGGAAAAATTTCTCCCCAGGCCCGGGACGATGTCCTGTATGCCCTGCTCTACGGATTTTCGAAACACAATCCCGCCCGGCCTCCATTGGCGGCGATCCGGCGTTTTGCACAAAAAATGCTGAGAGCGGAACCGGCGGAACGGATTCATACCGACAGGCTTGATCCTGATACGGAACAGGTACAGACGGCCGCCTGGAAAGTGATCCGGGAATTTGATCGTCTGCGGGGATTACTCAGATTCGTACCGGAACATGAACAGGGAACACCGCAGAACGATCCGGATCCGTGCTATACAGCCCGGTGTACTCCGGATCATTTTGTTCTTCCCCTGCTGGCGGATCATTTTTTGCAGCGCTTCGGAAAAACATCCTGGGCAATCATCGACGAAAAGAGAAACCTTGCTTTATGGAGCAAAAAAGGCAAAGCCCCATCCCTGTGCCGCATCGATCCGGAAGAATGGAAAAGCGGAACAATACAGAACGCCGCCGATGAATGGGAAAACCTCTGGAAAAACTATCATCATTCCATTAACAACGAGGATCGTGCAAATCCGCATCTGCAAAAACAGTTTATGCCTCGCCGTTACTGGAAATATTTGCCGGAAGTAAAATAATTTCCCTGCACCCGCAGCCCGAAAGGGTGCATCGGTACCAAAAAACCATGTGACTGGAAAAGGCCTCCGATGAAGCAACTATGGAGTGCTTAAGCCTCTTTGTGGGAGATAAACGGACAGGAATGTGTTTCATGGGCAGCCTTTTATTTAGTCTTCATCACTTCCACACCGTCCCAGTTTTCCGGCGGCGGGTCCAGAGCATAGGAGCGGCAGCGGTCCAACAGATTTTGCGCATTAAAGTCCTCCGGCAGCAGGGAAAGGGCTTCCTCAAACATGGAAGAGGCCTGGGCAAAGGCCCGGCTATAGTACAGTCCCATCCCTTCGTTGTGGAGGGTCCATGCCTGTTTTTCTTTTTCGCCGAGTGTTCTTTTAACGGTATATATTTTTACGCCCCTGGTTTTGCCTTTTACCGTCACAGTGTCCAGAAGGCGGACATGGACCCGCTCTGCAGCACTTAACGGGGGTTGCCCGTCCGCGGCAATGTTTCCGTTTTTTTCAAGTTCCGCATACACCGTTTCGCTGATAAGAATTCCTGCATGGTAGGGTTTGGTAAGTCCCTCCATACGGCTGGCCAGGTTTACCATGTCGCCGATCACCGTGTAATCCATTTTTCGTTCACTGCCGATGTTACCCACCGTAACGGCGCCGTAGTTGATCCCAATGCCGATCTGGAATTCGGGCTTCCCTATTTCCCGCTGTTTTTCATTAAAGACTTTTACCGCATCAAGCATATCCAAACCGGAAAGCACTGCCTGGAGGGGATCGTCTTCGTGCTTTACCGGAGCGCCCCAGAAGGCCATAATAGCATCCCCTATGTATTTGTCCACAATGCCGTTCCGGTTCATGACGATATCCACTTGGCCGGAAAAATAGCGGTTCAAGGATTTAACCAGTTCATCCGGCGCAAGCCCTTCGGAGATCGTGGTAAAGCTGCGAATGTCCGAAAAAAGGATCGCCAGGTCCCGATTATCTCCCACCAGCATGGATTCGGGGGAAACAAAGAATTTTTCGATCAAATCCCTGGGAACATACTTCTGGAAAATACGGCGAATCCGTTCTTCCTTCTTTTGGCTCAGCACCGCATCAAAGGCCTGACCCTTGATCCGTTCATAGGCTTTTTCCAGTTCTCCCAGCATGGTGTTAAAGGTCAGGGCCAAGCGTCCTGTTTCATCCCGGTATTCTACAGGAACCCGATCCGAAAGATCCCCTCCGGCAATGATCCCGCACATCGCCGTTATTACCCGGCCCAGGGGGCTGGTTATGTGTCCCGCAAAAAGAACGAGGAGGATCGCCGAAACAGCCAGTGAAAGGGCCAGGGTCAGGACGGTCTCAAGGGCAATTTTATCCGCATCCGCATAAAACACCGCACGTTCTTCCGTTAACAGAACATGCCAGCCAAAGGGAAAAAAATCAAAGTGCCGGAAGACACGGCTTATACCTCCCATTTCTGCTGTCAGGAGAGCATCGCCTTCATCTTCCACCAGGGAAAGGATCTTTACCGCTTCTTCTGCACCAAGGCTAATGGAAGAGGTACTCATAGCCAGGCCGCCTGAGCCATCCAGCGCCAGGATGATCTCGGTATCGCTTAACAAGATGTTTTGGGCATAGGAAGCTGCCGCTTCCCGGGCGGCAGCAATCATGTCGGGACTAGAATCGTAGTTGTTTTCCGCCAGAAGGTCCCATTGATTTTCCATGTATTTTTTCAGTTCCGCCGCTTTAAAAGAAAGGAACCGCCGGGCAATCCGGGTAATACCATTTACGGCGTTAAAATAGGATGCCGTTTCCGCCAAGGTAAGGGTAACAATGATAAGCGGAAGGACCACTAGAAATATTTTTGTCCTTATTCGCATAGGGGCAGTTTAACTTCCGGCCCGTCCTTTTGCAATGGGAACAATGTTGTTTTTTACCAGAACAGTTTAGGCAGCCGAAAAACGCATTTCGCATTCAGCCAATGCGGAAAGATAGCCGGTTTTTAAGCAAATGTCAAAAAGATGGTGGTTAATAAAATCTTCCCTGGTTTTCTCATAACCTTCACATATCCTGGTTACCTTGATTCGGTATCCCTCATCGTTTTCTCCAAGGATGTCCAGGTATTCTTCTTTGCCGGGACGGCTTTTTATGCAGTACCTTTTCATGCTTCCTCCGTCATTATCATTATCGGAAAATGGCCCGGGGGTACTTAACCCATACATCTTTCAGAGTTACGTCATACTTTCCCCATAATAATCTGCTCTGGCTTGTTCAACGAAACGTCCGGAATTATCAAATTAAGCCGATTTTGTTTATTTTACCAATGACAATTGTCATTTTTTAGTGCTGGAATCCAATCAAAAAATGCGACCATTCCCTCTACCGGTTATGGAGGATCAATTATGATCGAAGAAGGGGAAACTCTTGACACTATGCTAAAAAAGTATCGTCAGGGACTTGTGGATCGGAAGGAACTGGAAGGAAAACTCTTTATATACATAAAGAACAACCCCCGGCGTTTTTATCTTTCCACCCTAAAAAGCGATATTCAGGAAGATTTTATAAGCTGGCTCTACCCTCGTTTAAGCAAAGCTGTGGATCACTATACCGACCAGGGTTCCAGTTTTGATTCTTACCTTGCCGCCATGGTCAGGCTTTCTATCAGGGAATATACTATCCGTAAAAAAGAACACCAGATCATTGAAAAAACCTGGTGGAACGCCAAGGCGGAAGAAATGAAGGCTGCCGAAGAAGAGCCGGAATACATGAGTACTCTGTCGGCGCCAAAGAAGGTTTCCAACCCCCGGCAAGTTTTGATGCTCCTTTTAAAATCTTATTACTATCTTTCTGATGCTCATCTTGCACGGATTGCTCCGGCACTGGGATTGGAAAAGGAAAATTTGTTCCATATGATAGATAAAATCCGGATTTCCCGGGTACAACGGGAAGAGGCCATCAACGGCCTAAAGGATCGGATCCACTGCCAGTTTTACCGCTGCCTGACCTTTGAAAAAAGGATGATGGCTGCCACCTGTAACTCGGCTCACTGGATCAGGATGAAGCACTGTCTTGAAACCGCCCGGAAACGGCTCCTTTCCATGCGAAGGCGCCTTAGGGCAATGCGCATGGAAGCATCCAACAAAGAGGTGGCAGCCATTATGGGTGTCGCCAAGGGTACGGTGGACAGCAACCTCTTCGCCGTACGAAAAAGAAACCGCGGGGAAGACCGGTAAGCGGAAAAAACAGTTTTGAAATTCGGCAAAATTGCCGATACTGTACTATGATTTACTTTGTTTCCGGCCGCATTAAGCCCCGCCGTCTGTGGATACTTCTGATCCTGGTTTATTGCATCTTTTCCTGCACAGAAACTCCTCCTCCCCGGCCAGTGGTCATCCCAAAGATCGAGGAACCGGATTTTTCCATCACCTCCATCAAGATCCTTCAGGCGGAACTGGTTAATACCCGCCTTACCATGAAGCTCCATATCGACAATCCCAACCCCTTTCCGGTTGATCTTTCTTCGTTCAGATATGAACTATACGGCGAGGGTCGTTTTTGGGCTGACGGAACGGAAAAAAATGTTTGCACCGTGCCGGCATCGGGGTATACCGAAAAAGATTTATATTTGGTCATGAATTTTATCGATATGAAAAGAGATATTCTGGACAAAATAATCAATATGGAAAGGGTTGACTACCGTTTTACTGGAACCGTAGAAATTGTCGCCAAGGATATGGCGGCATTTACCAAGACCTTTGATCTAAAAGGTGAATCGGAAGTAGACCGGTAAGAACCCGCTTGCCATTTTCCCTTACATCTGCTCAAATGAATTCATAAAAAGTATGGAATCAACGGGAAAAACTATCCCCCTCCGTTCAGAAATAAAGGACGAATACAAGTGGGATTTAAGCAGCCTCTATGCTGGTGATGGCGTCTGGGAAGAAGATTTAGCCCGGTACGCCGGGGAAATGGAAAAAATCCCCGCCTACAGGGGAACTCTGGGCAGGTCGGCGGAAGCACTGGCGGATTACCTGGATTTTTACCGGGACCTGGGAATACTGGAAGAACGACTTGCCTACTACAGCGACCTTAGGGAAACAGAGGACGAAGGATCCAATGCTGCCCGGACCATGACAGGAAAACTTACCATGGCCGCCGCCAAAAAAGAGGCGGCCCTTTCATGGGCGGTACCGGAGATCCAGGCCATCCCCGATGATGATATGGCAGGGTTTCTTATCCATCCCCGGATGAATGACTACATTATTTATCTAAAAAAGATTCTCCGGTACAAACCCCACATTTTAAGCGACAAGGAAGAACGAATCCTTGCCATCCATGCCGAGGGAGAAGGTACAGCGGATCAGGCTTTTTCGGTGCTGACCAATGTAGACCTGAACTTCGGCGCCATCGAGACCAAGGATGGCCCCCTTCCTCTTTCCCAATCCACCTGGTCGGTGTTTATGGAAAACCCCGGCAGAGAAATCCGCCGTAATGCCTATAACGCTTTCTACGGCTGCTTTAACGCCCACAAAACCACCCTGGCCGCACTTTACTCCGGATCGGTAAAACAGGATGTGATCCGCGCCCGGTTAAGAAATTTTCCTTCCGCCAGGGCGGCAGCCCTCTTTTCCGATGATGTCAGTGAAACGGTGTACGATAACCTGATATCCACGATAAACAGCAACCTTGCCCCCCTGCACCGGTACTACAGTCTCCGCAAGCAGTTCCTTAAACTGGATGAATTGCGGCACTACGATGTATACGTCCCCCTGGTACCGGGGGTAAAAAAAATCACCCCCTGGGAAAAAGCGGTGGATATGATTTCCGAGGCCCTTGCTCCCCTGGGAGACGGATACGTTCTCCCCCTTCGGGATGGACTTCTGGGCCATTGGGCAGACCGCTATGAAAACAAAGGGAAGCGGAGCGGTGCCTTTTCCGCCGGGAGTTATTCGGCGGATCCTTATATTTTAATGAACTACAAAGATGATTCCATTCGGGACGTATTCACCTTGGCCCACGAAGGGGGCCACTCCATGCATTCCTGGTATTCGGCCCGGTCCAATCCTTTTATGCAGTACAACTACACAATCTTCGAAGCTGAGGTGGCCAGCACATTTAACGAAGAACTTCTCTTCCGGTACCTGGAAAAAAACGCCGACACCCCGGAACTAAAACGGTACATTGTAAATAAACGGGCCGACGATTTCCTTTCCACCCTGTACCGGCAGACCATGTTTGCGGAATTTGAAAAACGCACCCATGAACTGGAAGAGGCCGGCACCCCCCTTACCCTGGAAGTACTCCGCTGCGAATACCGAAAACTGCTGGAAAAGTATTTTGGAAAGGAAATGCGGTTCGAAGAAGAAAGCGATCTTGAGGGCCTGCGGATCCCCCATTTTTACCGGGCCTTCTATGTGTACAAGTACGCCACTGGAATTTCCGCCTCCTATGCCTTGGCGGAACGGGTCCTTTCCGGGGGCGAACAGGAAAGGAACGATTTTTTTTGTTTTCTGAAATCCGGCGGTTCCCGGTACCCCATAGAATCCCTAAAAGCCGCCGGGGTGGATATGGCCAGCCCGGAACCCATAGAAGCGGCATGCAAGGCATTCGGCCGCCTGGTGGAAGAACTGGAGACGCTGCTTTAGCCCTACAGTTCTACCGACATATCGTCCTGGACATTGCCCGAATCGTACCTCTCCAGGATTTGCTTTTGCAGTTTCGAACGGAATTCGGGAAAGATGGGATGGGCCACATCCTTGTATTCCCCCGCCCGGGTTTTTCGGCTGGGCATGGCAATAAAAACGCCGCTCTTTCCTTCAATAATTTTTACATTGTGAACCACAAAGCAGTTATCAAAGGTAACCGTTACATAAGCTTTAAGTTTTCCCTCTCCCGTCACCTTGCGGACACGGATGTCGGTTATTTCCATAGGTACTCCTTGTTGATCAAAAAAGGCGGTTCAAACCCTTTCATTGACTGCATTGTACTATCGGTCTTGATTTTTACGCAAGAAAAAAGTGTTTTGAACTGTATAAAAAGCCCGGGACAGTTTTTTTTGGGCCCTTTCCGCTTCTTCCTGGGAGGAAAAGATCCCGAAACAGGCCGAACCGGAACCGGAAAGACTCCAAAAGGCGGCTCCGGCCTCTTTTAATTCTTCTAGTATGGTTTGATAAGAACATTTTTCCTGTTCCGACCCATGGTGTAAAAAGAGTTCTTGAAAATCATTGGAAAAATTCCAGGTTTCCGGCGGAGGCCAGGATCCGTTCAATGGAACTGTTTTTTCCACTATTTGTTCATCGTTAAGGATGGGACGCCGTTCATCCAGCAGACTGTAGGCTGCACCGGTGTGGCTCGCAAAACCGGGGAAGACCAGCAAAACCCCCAGGAACGGCGGCGGCGGCAGGACACGGAGGGTTTCTCCCCGCCCGCTGACTGCCAAGGCGGGGCTTTTTTCCGGACCAGGCAGGGCGATTTCTAAAAAAAAGGGGACATCGCTCCCCAGCTGGACCGCCAGATCCAGCAGCGTTTCCCGGGAAAGCTCCCCCCCGGAAAGCTCATTCAGGGCCAAAAGCGCCGCCGCGGCGTTGGAAGAACCGCCCCCCAGCCCCGATCCAGGAGGAACCCGTTTTATCAGCCTTACCGTTAGATCAGCCAAAAAGCCTGTTTTTGAACGGAAAAGTTCCACCGCCCGGTAAACCAGATTGTTTTCCACCGGAATGGGCGGGAAAAACTGCCCTCTTTGGGAAAGATCCCGCAGGGGCCCATCCATTTCCACGACAAGGGCGGTTTCCGCCCCCTTCCCCGGCAGGACCAAAAAGGAAAGAGTATCGGCAAAATCCAGAGCCGCCACAATGCTTTCCAGTCCATGAAAACCATCATCCCGCCTTTTTCCGATGCTTAAATGAAGATTGATTTTGCAGGGCGCCGCTACGCTCAGAAACGAGGCATTTTCACCGACAGATTGATTCACAAACTATTTTTTACTATATTTTCCTCGAATTCAAGAGAGAGGCTTGACAGAACTTTAATTACTCCCTTATGTTCAGAGGAAAGGAGACAATACATGGAGGAACTTGCATTAATGCCCCTGGATTATGCCAAATACCCCCACTATCCCTTTGTCTTAAGCGACAATGACGAAGAGGATGATGATCTTGAGGATGAAGATGAATTTGACAATGCCGGTGATGATTTTGATGATGATTTTGACGATGACGACGACTTTGATGATGATGATGATGATGATTTTGATGAAGAAGAAGACGATTACGATTACGAAGGAGATGTCGATTACGACGATTTTGACGAATAAGTATCACATTTTGATGCATCAATAGCCGGATATATTCGGGAAGCGGAACTCCATAATTCCTCCAATTCGTAAAACTCCCTGATTTGGGCGGTCATCAGGTGTATTACCGCCGCCCCCAGATCAAGGAGCTTCCAGCCGCCGCTTTCGTCATTCCTCCGGCAGCTCCGGAGTACCGAAAATCCCTTCTGGATCGCATAATCACTGATGTGCCGCTGGAGACCCTGGAGGTGGGTGCCGCTGGAAACCGTGGCGATGATGAAAAAATCAGTCCAGCTATGCAGCCCCCGCAAATCCAGGGCAATGACATCGTCCCCTTTATGTTCTTCCAGAAGGGTACAAAGGGCCCGAACTTCAGTTTCCGACAACAACTCGTCCATTAAAGTCCCTTCCGAGGATTAGGGTAAAATCCGCCCTGTATTCAGGATTTTGAATCTGCGGTTCGGCCTCGTCGGGGATCCTTGATTCAAAATGGATATTGTCGCACCGGATCACCGCAGCAAAGCTGTTTACCACATTTTCCAGCCCCGTCCGGTCGATAATTTCCGTTTTTACATAATCGTTCCGGTCAGCGTTATCCGTAGAAATCACTTCGTAATTAAAACCCCGGATCAATTCCGCTGTCCTTCCGGCCAGGCCAGTAGTGGTGGTACCATTGAGAATTTCAACAGTAAAGATCCTCTCAATCAGTGTCCCCTGAGTTCTCTGGGCCAGGCTCCGCTGTGCCTGCCGGACCACATCCCTGATTACCGTTCCATTGTAATAGGGCAGGAGGAGCCGATGGCCCGACATTTCCCGGTAATTGCCAGCCACTGCCTGCATATTTATTCTTTCAATATCAAGGGAGGAAAGGGCCTGGAAAAGCCGCCGCTGGGTAAAACGGTTCATTTTGGTCTTAAGAAGGGGATAAAAATAACGGGCGACAGTATTATCGTTAAAAAGGGTATTCTTATCGCCTAAACTTCTAAGAAGGGCCAGAAAAAACCGTTCCCTTCGCAGGCTTGCATTGTTTCGCTCTTCTTCAAGAAGTTCAAAGACAATGTACTGTATGCCCTTGTCACCGTCCAGTGTGATATTCCCCGAAGGAAAAAGGACGATTTCCTCGCCGTAAATTTCAATGGCATTGGGGATAAAAATATCAACCCCACCGATAACATCGATAATTTTTGCCAGCCGCTCCATTTCAAACACCACCGAATAGGAAATGGAAAGCCCCAGAAGTTCATTTATTTCGGCAGCAAAGGCATCAATTTTGTGTGAACGGTACACTGAATCCAGCCTATCCATCTTGTCTTCGGTTCTCAGTATCTTCCCCGTATCTCCGGGAATGGAAATGGCCGCCGCCCGGTTATTCATTGGAGAATACATGATTACATAAGAACCCAGGGGCTTCTGCTCATGTTCAAGAACAAAGAGGATGTTGATCACTTCCTCTCCCTTTAGGGCTTCATCTATGGGATCAGAACGAATCGTATTGAGGGTAAAGAGAATTCCCCCTGCCAGGAGCAGCACAATGGCCAATAGAAGAAAGATGCTTAAATCCGCTTTATAATCAAAGGATTTTCTCATTTTTTTCCTTCAACAGATGGAGGCTTTCTTCTGCCGCCTCTATGCCTTTTTCCTTAAGCCATTGAATATTATTTTTCAGTACTGCGTGGAACAATTCAGCCAATCCGTATGCGTCTTCGCCCTTCCCATTTTTTCCGGCCATTTCCCTAAACTGGCGGCCCTGATCGTTTTTTCGGGAAACCTCGATTTTATCGGCGATAAAGACAGCCTTGGCCAAATCACCCATGCCGGGCTTTCCGGTTGTATGAGCTTTTACCGCCTCCAGTACATCCCTATTATGTACGCCAAACCGTTCTTGCAGCAATATGGCCGCCGCCATTCCATGCGTAAGGCCAGGAACCTGATCTTTCGCCAGATCGTGGACAATCCCCGCGAGGTATGCCGCATTTTTGTCCAGACCGTAATGAATGGCCAGGTCCCGGGCCAGAAGGGCGGTATTCCGGGAATGAATAAAACGTTTGACAGGTAAAACCGCCCTCACCTCATCCTCTATCCGGGCTAAAAGACCATTGTAAGATGCCTCACCAGACCCGGAACTCCGGGGAACCCCATAAAGGCCCCGATCTTCAATGATAAACCGCGCTCCCTGGGGTACCAGATAATGCCAGGCGCCGCCAGAAGCAATTCGTTCCCGGATCGCTGCGGAAGCAAGATCTATCACTTCGTTGTTTAGTACCCGGTGTGGAAAAGGAAATTCCGGCCCCCCCGGAACCCGTCGGGCAATGATAATGTCAGCGATCCGGGCAATTTTTTCAGCATGCTTCCATTTGGAAAAATCCGCCGCCAGATCATCCCCCAGGATCAGGCCGGGGCGGCCTTCGGGCCTGTAACGGTCAATGATTTCTTTTACGGTATCAATGGTATAGGAGATTCCCCCCCGGCGCAGTTCCAGATCATCCACGGCAATCCGGGGATCGGCGGCGATGGAAGCGAGGATCATGTCCAGCCGGTCGGTGCCGGGGGCAACGGAGGCCGCCGGGGCCTGTTTAAAGGGAGAAATATTGGCAGGCACCAAAAGAATTCGATCAAAACCGAAGGCTACCAGCGCCGACTCGGCCAGGTACAGATGTCCATTATGGATGGGGTTAAAACTTCCCCCTAGGATGGCAAGTTTCACTCTCTCTCCTCTTCAAAATCATTCTCTGCCGGCGGTATTGTTTTATCATTGTCAGTTATCATGGCGCCTATTTCCCCGGCCAGTTCTTTTAACCCCTGGCCGGAAAAGACCGAAATTCCAAAAATTTTTTCGGAAGGGTATTTGGCGGTGAGTTCTTCCAGGGCGCCGGCAGTTCCGTCCAGATCAAGTTTTGATCCGCAGATGATCCGTTTTTTTGCGGTCAGGGCGGGAGAAAAATCTTCCAGTTCACGGTACAAAATATCAAAGGCTTCCAGGTAGTTTGTTTCGGAAAGATCAACAAGGAAAATCAGCGCCGCCGTCCTGGAAATGTGCTTAAGAAAACGATGCCCCAGTCCAGCGCCCCGGGAGGCGCCTTCTATCAATCCCGGTATGTCGGCGATGATAATGTCCTGGCCTTCCCAGGAATCCCCTCCCCCGAAGGTCAGTACCCCCAGATTGGGTATTTTGGTCGTAAATGGATAGGGGGCGATTTTTGGCCGGGCATTGGTAAATTTATCCAGCAAAGAAGATTTTCCTGCGTTGGGAAAACCCACCAGGCCCACATCGGCCATAATTTGCAGTTCCGCCTTAAGGCGGCGGAAAAGACCGGATTTGCCCGGCAGTGCTTTTCGGGGGGCCTGATTTATCGAAGACTTAAAATGTACATTCCCCCAGCCGCCGTTTCCTCCCTTTAGAAAAACAAAATTTCCCTCCGCCGGGCCAAAGTCCCGGATCACTTCGTCCGTACCGGGATCCTTCAGCACCGTGCCGGGAGGCAGGGGGATAAGCACATCCTCACCGTCCCGGCCATTTCGCCCCCATCCTTCGCCATCCAGACCGTTTTCCGCTTTGAATGAATGCTGATACCTTAAATGGGCCAGGGTGCGGAGATTTCGGCGGATCGTAAAAATCACGTCCCCTCCCCTGCCTCCATCCCCTCCGGAGGGTCCTCCCCGGGGGACATACTTTTCCCGGCGAAAGGCAACACAACCGTTACCTCCATTCCCGGACGAAACTTCAATTAACGCTTCATCAGCGAACTTTTGCATTAGCGGTGCCTGGCACCAGGGAGATTATTCTGTTGTTACCGCCGCAAGCTTACGGCCCCGGCGCTGGGTAAAAGATACCTTTCCATCGGTCAGGGCAAAGAGGGTATAATCCCCTCCGCAACCCACATTGGGGCCGGGGTGAATTTTGGTACCCCGCTGCCGGACGATGATTGTTCCGGCCCTTACCCGGCTTCCTCCGGAAGCTTTAATTCCCAGGTACTGGGGATTTGAGTCCCGTCCGTTTTTTGCTCCGCTTCCGCCCCGTTTCCGAGCCATATCAGTTCCTCCGTTCCTTTGTTACCGTCATAATACAATTTTCTGGGTATTCCCCGGCCACTGAATGAAGACCTTCCACCAGAAAGGTTCCAATGGCGGCAAGAAAATCCCTTTCCGCCCCCTCCGGGGCTTCCGTTTCCAGGGCAATAATTCCCCGCTCGGGAGCCCCGCCCCGGACAATCATTCCTTTTCTGCCGGAAAGAACCGAAAGGGCGGTTCTGGCAAGGACCGAAACGGCGGCGCAGACAATGTCGTTTCCCCGCTTTCCTGCCCCGGCATGGCCCAGGATGTCGCAGCTTTTCAGAAGCCCCGATTCATCCAGAACCACTTTTATAGTGATCACTTTAAGCTCCGGCTATGTCTTCGATCCTGATAAACGAATACGGCTGGCGGTGCCCCTGCTTACGCCGATAATCCTTTTTGGATTTATACTTAAAAACAATGATCTTTTTGTCTTTGGCATGGCTTTCTACCACGGCGCTCACCCTGGCTCCCGCCACATAGGGAGTCCCCACTGCCACATCAGTTTCCCCCTTGGAAAGGAGGAGTACTGAATCAATATCCAGTTTTGACCCCGGTTCGGCATCGATCTTATCTACCTTGAGGAGGGCGCCCTTTTCGGCCTTATACTGCCGGCCTTTGAATTCAACTAACGCATACATCACATTATCCTTACCGAAAATTGAATTTATAACTTAGCGAAAATGAACAGGAGTGTCAATACATAGCATTGCCTCACGTTAAATCGAATTGTAACCAGGCCATGCCTCAAGATAAAAATCGAACCATGGGAAAAATGAATAATTCCGGTATCACCCTATACCGGAGTACCTATGGAATTGACTTTGTAAAGAAAGACAGAAACTCACCAGAATTACGGCAGGAAAGTACCGCATGGCACCAAAGCGAAAAAAGACAAAAAACCTGGATACCTTCACCTCGCAAGCCGGATATGGGAAGAAATACGCTATCCATATCCCCGCACGCGAAGGAAAAACCAAGCCCGCAGGAAAACGGGTTAGGCTCAAAGCTTCTGCGGGTAGTGGCAGCAAGCGCGTGTATCCCCGTATATACGACAGGGCGGTGCAGAACGCGCTGTACCCTTCTGGAAGGCGTTTAACTATCAATGCGGGAAGTTGCCGGCCCCTTTCCTCCATGCCAATATCACGGCCATATCCTCAAAACCCCGATTCACTATGCCCGGCGAAGTTTGTAAGAAACTGGGCAGGATAAGCGGAGCAGCCATCGACCGTCTCTTGCGAAACGAAAAACAAAAATACCGTATCAAAGGTACCAGCGGTACCAAACCCCATATAAAGTCCTTTGTCCCGGTCATGAGCCATTTTGAGTGCAAGGAGTACAGGGTGGGCCTGGGCAAATAGACCTCGTCCAGCACGACGGGGGAAATCCTTCGGGGGAGTTTTGCTTCACCTTGATCGTTACCGAGGTCAAACACTGCTGGACGGTCCCTTACCCCCTGAAAAACAAGGCCTTCAGGGGGGTTCATCAGGTTTTAGACCGCGTACTCACCGCGCTTCCCCTCCCAGTCCGTATCCTCCATGCCGACAGCGGCAGTGAGTTCATTAACCACGCCCTCATACTATGGTGTCAAACCATGGGCATAGAACTGGTTAGAAGCCGTACTACCAAAAAAAATGACAACTGTTACGTTAAACAAAAAAACTATGCCTCGGTCAGGAAAATAGTCGGCTATGCCCGCTTCTGCGGCGACAAAGGCATTGCCGCCCTGACTGAGGTCTATGCCCATTACAACATGCTCCTTAACTACTTCTACCTCTGCCAGAAACTCATCGCCAGGGAGCGGGTAGGCTCGAAGGTCAAGAAAACCTACGATAAGCCCCAAATCCCTTTTGACAGAATTCTTCGGGACGGGGAGCCTCCAGAGGGATTCAAGGACAAACTCATCTCCGCCAAAACGGCTATTGATCTTATCGAAGCGGTGGCGGCCATGCAAAACGCCATTGACAAACTGCCTTCCCTCGCCGATCTTGTTCCTGAGGTTATTTCAAAAAGACATTTAAGACCTTTGCTCTTTGGTTCGTATGGTTCGATTTTAACGTGAGGCAATACGGATGGCGGCAGACAGACCGAGGGTTTTGCTGCATAATAAATACCAGGAAAAGGCCGGTAAACCATGAAAAAAAAACGTTTTAGCTTGCTTTTCTTTCCACTGACACTGCTATTGATCCTGTCGGACTGTTCCAACGGTGAAAAAATAAAAACTGCAAGGGCAGAAGAAGAAACTGTAGTTGAAATACCGGAAGGGTTCGGCCCCATCGACATACGCTCGCCGGAATTTTTCTGGCTGCTCCAGCCCTGGAAGGAAGGGAAGCTGGCGACCCTGGACGGATGGGGGCGTTTTGCGGAGATTTCTTTTGTAGGCACAAACAAGCTGCAGATAAGGCCGTTTAGCGACTTCCCCCGTACCCAGATGGACAGGAGCTTGCTAACCTGGCCCGAAGCGGGGCTTATAGCAAGCATGACCGGCAAGATGCACCATTTGGCAGCGGTGGACGACAACAAAACCAAGAGCCATGTGCCGCTGCTGTCATGGGTATATGACGAAGAAAATCCGGTCTTGCTTGACCCCCGTGAAGGGCTTGTGGCATATACCTACGTATTGGAATGGGATAGAGAAAGCATAGAGACAAGCCTTTTTGTGTACAACTACAAAGAAGACAGGATGGTTTATGAAAACCGTGAAAACGACTTTACCATCATTATGCTGATTGCCATGGACAGCGACCATGCGCTAAGCTGGCAGCGTCTTTTGAACAATGATACCGTAGGATACAAAGTTGTCTTTTACAACTGGCGGACTAACGGGGTTGTGGAGAACGGGCTAACCAAAGAGCTAAACAAACACAGAATGCCTTTTATGTTTGGCCCGTTGCGGAATATCCACCCTGAAGGGCGATATTTGTTCGGTTCCAGTAGAGCTATCGATCAGGATGTTATGGTAACCTGGGACGAGGGGTATTCGGGCGTCAAGGTAACCCCGCTTGACTACCTGCTTCCAGCACCAAATATGACTTTTAAGGATTTTATTCTTTCCGCAGACGGGATGTGGGCCTCGACATTTGTAACAGGATATAAGGGGTTATTTGATGAACGACTTAGCAAGCGTGCGTTTTTCCACCTGGACGGGCGGTACCCCAACGGGATAAGCATGCCTATTATAACCGACGACTATGAGGTACGCCAGAGGGAGTACAGCGCGTTCGTGGAGCACCCTGTACACGGGCTGTGTTTTGCCCAGGAGTGGCACAAGAATGACCAGCTTTACCTCCGGCTCTATAGGATGGATGAGGTGCTGGAGGAAATCAACAAGCGATTAACGGATAAGGTGAAAGATTAATAATGGCAGATAACGTCCGGCTGTTGGCGACGTTTTGCCAGCCGAGACAAGCAAAAATAAAGGCATACAACCAATTCTTATCCCCGCCTTTATTTTTGCAGGCTGCCAAAATCTGGGCGCAGTTAGGTAGACCGCTTTAGCGGTCAATTTTAAGAGTGGGAATGTTCCGAAGAACCACAACCTAGGCATTGATTATTTCATATTTTAACATTCTTCTGGTATTTGGCAAATAATATACCAAAAGAAGCAGTCCATCATTATCTTTTTTTAATAGTTCCAATTTTCTGTATTGGTAAATATCCATTTCAATTCTGCTTTCATAATATTTTATTAAATGTCGGTCGCTTCGATTGTAAAAATATATACGATAGTTTACTATACCTTTTCCGCCGCCGGATTCTGAAAGAGTATCCAGTGAGCATATTTTTGTTATATAGTGATCTTTGTGTTTAAAAATAATATCTTTAGAAATATTATAGCCATCGCTTAAAAAAAATAAAAGTATTATCCCTGTAAAAAGAACAATCCTTTTTTTTAACCGTTTTTCTATAACAACGAAAACTATGAGCAGGAAAAAAGGAAAAATAATAAATTGAAGGTATTCTATTGCAAATTGCCGCCATATATATAAATTAAAAGGTAAATATAAACTTTTTTTAAATAGCGCATAAAATGGTTTATAATATGTGTAATACAAAATTTCATTTAGATAAGATAAAAAAAGCATAATACCAAGAACTATACATACTGTGCGAATAACGTATTTTATTCCCTCTTTGTCCAAATTTTTCGGGGCATTTGCTAGCGGAATATGAACATACATTATCATTCCTCCTTTTTATTATTATGCTTATTTATAGATTAATATCAACGGTAAATTCAGCGCAGTCGTACAATTGAGTAATTAATTTTTTTTATTGATCTAGCTATGGGGTTATGTGTACATTTACAAACTATAAAATTTTGATGTCAGATTGTCATAATATAAATTGTTGGGAACATTGGTACACTGGTCTGGCGAGATCAGTGATCTGGCGGCAGATTGAACTGTTCCGTGAGGGTTTATGCAAAAATGCGGTATGATCCCTCGGGTGTCATATTAATCTCAGTCAATCACAGTAAAACAAATTTCGGCCTTCCGGAAAAATCCAGCAGACCGCCTCATCAAGCCTTCGTCGAAGGCATTCCAAACCCTGTTACTGGGGAGGGAACCGCGGCTTAACACTCGGTTTCATTCGGAGGTGACTATCAGGTTATTATTATGTTTGTACATAGCTGCCATGCTTCGAAAAGAATTGACCGTTATCAATACCGGGTAAAACCATGAACATGAAAAGGCTGCATAATTAATACCAGGATAATGCCGTTTAACCACGGATTATGCAGTAGCTTGAAATATAAACCAGCCGTCCTCGGCCGAAAACCGGAATACACCGCCATGCTTTTCTACGATATGAGCCATACTTTTTGTGCCAAAACCGTGTCCCTGTTCTGTTGACACAGGCAGGCCTGGCGAGCCTTGCTTGCCCTGATCAAATACCGGTTCATTCTGATAGCTGTTGCGGATGTCGATGCACAGCTTGTTATTCCTGGGATACATACGCAGGGCGACAAAGCGGTTATTGCTGTCAGGTATAACTTCACAGGCATGTATGGCGTTTTCCAGAGCATTTGACAGTAGGGAACACAGTTCGGTGTCGCTAAAGGAAATTGAGTTGGGAAGCATCGCGTCAATCGTCAACCGGATTCCCGATTGCTCCGCTTTTGCGGCGAAAGCGGACAAAATCAGATTGACGGTTTCGTTTTCGCAAAAGCGTACCGGCGTAATAGCATCCATGTCGGACTGAGCGGTTTGCAGATACTCTTTTAGTTCATCTATTTTTTCCTTGGAAGCCAGTCCCTGTAAATGAGCAAAATGGTGGCGCATATCGTGCCGGTAGACTGCGGCATTCTGCTGCACCTGCCGCAGGGAATCAAACTCCGTCTGCGCCATCCGAAACTGCATATCCAGCATATCCCGTTCTCTTTGGAGGGCTGCCTGTTTTTGTGTTTCGGCATGGTATATGACGATAAACATAAAATAGAAAATGGTTACTGCTGAGAACATCAAATATATTGCCCATTCGGCGCCTCTGAAAAGAATACCGGTATAGGTTGTTGTACCGTAGTCGAGTAAATAATAAAGAAATGGTATCACGCCAAGAATTATGCAGGATTTAACGGATATTTCTATCAATTGCCGGAAAGGCTTAACCGTATATTTTTTCAGCAAATAATAGGTCAGGAATGCGACTGCACCATACACAACAGATTCTGCGATGCGATGGTCAAAAAAAACGCTGCAAAGGTTCAATGCCCATAGTGGCGGCTGGCAGCATAGAAAAGCGGAAAATACGCTGACGGCAGATATGAGCCACGGACGCTTATAACAGAGAGAGAAAATACCTATCAGAGGCAGATGGACAAGCAGCGGATACAGTTTTGTCAGCATATCCCACCCCAAAAACCACAAGCAGACGGACTGGACGATAAGGAAAACCACGTAGAGGAAGCCAAGGGTGCGTTTATTTTTCCGTGTTAATTCAATTCCTGAGAAAAGAATCGAAACCGACGTGCCGAGTGTCAGGGCAAACCCAAAAAATAACATATGTCCAAGGAACGTTTCCGTCATTACCTGGTTCATCCGCTTATTCACCTTCCATTTGATAATTCAGGTAATGCTGCTTAATCTCACTTGCCTTGCCCTGTGCGATAGGCACAGAGGAAAGGGTTTGTAAGGTAACCTGATGAGTTTCGATAGTCTCCACATACTGCATATTCACCAAATAGCAGCGGTGGGTTTTGACAAAACACCCGTATTTTAAAAGATTGTCGCAGACAGAGGAAAAGCTTTCCGTACATTCGATTACCTTGCCGTTTTTCAGGTGATACAGCACATTCCTGCCGAGAACCTCGGCAAAAACCAAATTGGAGATTATTATTTTTTGAATACCCTCTTTGCTCTTTACGATAACCGCATCCTCATCTTTTTCTGTTTGCATCTGCTCCAGCATTTCGTCAAAGGCGATGAACAGTTTTTCCTTTGTGATTGGCTTAAGAATATAGCTGGCGGCTTTTACCGAATAGCTTTTCAAAGCAAACTCAGGCGATGAAGTAAAGAATAAAATCAGTGCGGTTTTGTCAAAATCCCGGATTTCCTTTGCGGCATCAATGCCCATAAAGCCCGGCATAATAATATCGAGGCAATATACATCAAACCGCATTCCTTTTTCCAGGGTCGAAACCAGCTCAATACCATTCGTAAAGGCGGCGTATTCGCAGTTTAGATTTTTTGATGTTCTATAGAGGTCTATGAGCTGTATCATATTGGACAGATCGTCAGCATTGTCATCACAGACAGCTATCTGCAGCACACACTCCTCCTCCGGACTATTTTAACCACAAAAGCCGAATTTCGGCTAGGCAAAAGCCTGTTTTTGGCGGCATGGAGGCCGCTGCTTCCACGGCTTTAGCTGAAGTTTTGCCGCAGGTAAAACTTCAGCTAAAAATCCGCACGGATGCGGATTTTTAGCCATATTTCATGCCGGAAAAATCATGTTTCATGCAGAGTTCCTTTAAACCGCCTGCTATAGAGATATAATTACGGCGTTTTTTGATGGGATAAAGATGTTGATCAAACAGAAAAACAAAGCGGTGATCGTATTGGTAGATGATTGCCTTACCAACCTCTCTATTGGCCAAAATGTTCTCTCTGAACAATATATTGCCATAACCGCTGACTCAGCAGAAAAAATGTTCCAGGTTTTGGATAACATTATCCCCGCCATGATCCTGCTGGATATTGAAATGCCGGAAATGGACGGATATGAAGCAATAAAAAACCTCAAATCAAAACCGCAGACCAAAGATATTCCGGTGATTTTCCTCACCGGACTTACCGAAACCTCTGATAAAGAAAAAGGCTTAAGCCTTGGGGCTGTCGACTATATCAACAAACCATATAAGCCGGATTTTCTTTTTAAACGTATTGATGTTTGTTTAAAGCGGTACAAGGTACCGTCGATGCCTGATGCCAAAATGAAGAAATTCCTTATAGCTTAGCTTGTTTCAAAACTTTATGTTTCGTCCCGCTGCCGTATCACATTGCGCTGTATCTTACCGCTGATGGTTTTGGGCAGTTCGCTTACAAATTCCACTATTCTGGGGTATTTGTAGGGAGCTGTAACCCGTTTAACGTGATTTTGCAGTTCCTTGATAAGTGCTTCTGAGCCCCCATAACCTTTTGCCAAAACAATAGTTGCTTTAACCACCTGGCCGCGCATTGGATCCGCAACGGCGGTAACGGCGCATTCCAGTACCGAAGGATGTTCCATAAGGGCACTTTCCACTTCGAAGGGACCGATGCGGTAACCGGAACATTTGATCACATCGTCATTGCGGCCCACAAACCAGTAATATCCTTCGGCGTCCCGCCAGGCCATGTCCCCTGTCCGGTAGGAACCGTTTGACCAGGAAGCGCCGGTAATTTCATCATCTTTCAAATAACCCCGGAACAGGCCCGGAATGGGATTGCCGCCGGTACTTAGGCCTGGAACTCCCGCGGCGGTAATGCTGATATTACCCACCATGCCGTCGTCGCAGGAACGCCCTGATTCATCGAGCAAATCCAGGCCGAAGAGGGGGGCGGGCTTACCCATGGAACCGGGCCGTACCGGAAGCCATTTAAAGCAGGCGGCCATCACCGATGTTTCGGACTGGCCGAAACCTTCCCGGATTTCCATGCCGGTCTTGTTTTTAATCTGATGATACACTTCCGGGCTCAGGGGCTCCCCCGCCACGGTCGCACTTTTGATAAAGCTAAAATCATAGGCGGAAAGATCCTCTTTGATGAGGAAGCGGTAGATGGTCGCGGGGACGCAAAGGGTTGCCGGTTTAAGGCGCTGTATCGCTTCCAAAAACCCCTGGGAGGTGAATTTTTCCGTGTCGTAAACGCCGATCACTGCTCCGCAGATCCATTGACCGTATATTTTTCCCCAGGCGAATTTGGCCCAACCCGAATCAGTCTGTGTCAGATGGACCTTGCCGTTTTCAACATCGTGCCAGTATTTGGCGGTTACAATGTGTCCCAGGGGAAGGCTGTGATCGTGGAGGACCATCTTGGGCATACCGGTGGTTCCCGAAGAAAAGTAAATCAGCATCGGTTCTCTAAGCCGTGTCCCCTCTGGGGGAGGAGAAAAACGATCCGGAGCTTCATCAATGACCTTTTGTAAATCAATAAAACCTGCAGGAATTACCGGGCCAATGATTGCTTTGTGTTGAATTGTTCCGCACTCAGGGAGTGAAGCTGTAATCGTGGAAAGAAGGTCTTCATCGTCTGCAGCAATGATCATTTTTACCTCGGCAGTGTTGCAGCGATAAACAAAGTCTTTTTTAGTTAGCTGGTAGGTTCCGGGTATACAAACGGCACCTATCTTTTCCAGGGCGAGCATCATCACCCATACTTCGGGGCGCTGTTTAAGGATCAGCATTACCACATCGCCTTTGGCAATTCCCAAAGATAAAAGCACATTTGCAGCCTTATCGGAAAGGCGCTTCATACCGCCGAAGTTATATTGTTTTATCACTCCTTCATCGTTTGTCCACAGGAGCGCCGGTTTGCCGGGATCAAAGCGGGCCCATTCGTCCACCACGTCATAGGCAAAGTTAAAATTTTCCGGCGCCTCGCAGCGGTAGTTTTCAAAAAAATCTTCGTAATCTTCAAAGTCAATCCGGGGAAGGAAGCGGGAAAGGATTTCGTTCATGCACAAGCCGCCTCCTGGCAGCATTCAAACCAAAGGTTTGCTTTTATAGTGATCATCTTGCGATCGAGGATCGCAAGCCCAGGCTGAAGGCTCTCATGGCTTTTCCTGAATAATTGTTAGAAACTGCGCTGAGCCATCCACCGCAGCCTGTCCATGGGGAAGATTCGCATCAAAATAGATCGAATCCCCGGCGGCAAGAATGTAGGCTCTTTTTTCCACGGTAACCTTTACCATTCCTTTCGTGACATAGTTAAATTCCTGGCCGGCATGGCTTACCTGGGCCGCCTCGGGTTTGGAAGGATCCAGGTATACCAGGAGGGGTTCAAGGGTACGGCCTTTAAAATTATAGGCCAGGCTGGAAAATTCATATCCCGGATAGCGTTCTATCTGCACTCCCTGTCCGGCCCGGCAGACCGCTGCGCTTTCCATCCGAGGATCCTCGCCGGTCAGAAGTACCGTGGGATCCACTCCCAGGGATGCGGCGATTTTGTAGAGTACACTGATGGGAATGTCCAATTCCCCCGATTCATATTTTGCATAGTCTTCGGCACTGATCCCGATATCCCGGGCCAGATCAATGACGCTGATTTCCTCGTCTTCGCGAAGTTCCCTGATCCGGCTAGGTATCTGGGAGGCCTGCGGTACTTCCGAATCTTGTATGGACATCTTGTCCTCCTTAATGACAGCGCCGTTTTCTACATCACTTCCAAAAATGGTATGCAGATAAGGTAGAAGGCATTCTTTAGAACCTTGAGTACCGCCCTGGCAAGATCCAGCCGGGCGGCGGAAAGTTCCTGGGTCTCCGCCTGCAAGATAGGACAGTCATGATAAAAACGGCTAAAGGCTTTGGAAAGATTGTAAAGGTATGTTCCCAAAAGGGAAGGATCCATGGCAGAAGCGGCGGCTGAAACTGCTTCATCGTAGTCTGCCAGGGTTTTTAACAGATCCCATTCCGTGTCTGAGTTGAGGAGTTCGTAGTCTGCGGCTGTCTCCGGTTCTGAAGGACAATCATCTGTCTTTCTTAACATGGATGAAATCCGTGCTCCCATGTACTGTAAATAGGGTCCTGTATTGCCGTTAAAAGAAAGGCTTTCTTTGGGACAAAAGAGCATGTCTTTGAAGGGGGACACGGAAAGAAGAAAATAATGAAGGGCCCCCAGGGCGATCTTTTCGGCGGTTTCCTGGGGGCTGCCCACCGCTTCTTCCCTTTCCTTTTCCCGGATTTCTTCCAGGGCCAGATCCCGCAGACTGTCGATAAGATCGTCGGCGTCCACCACGATCCCTTCCCGGCTTTTCATTTTTCCCTCCGGCAGATTTACCATGCCGTAGGAAAGATGGCAGAGATTTTTTGCCCAGGGGAATCCCAGTTTTTCCAAAATGGCGAACAGCACCTTGAAATGGTACTGCTGCTCCGAACCAACCACATAGATCAGCCGGTCAAAGGGCCAGTCCCGGTTCCGGTAAATGGCAAGTCCTATGTCTTGGGTAATATAGATGGAGGTACCGTCACTGCGGAGGAGAATTTTTTTTCCGAGTTTTTCCGCTTCCAGATCTACCATCACAGCGCCGTCGGAATTTTTATAAAAGATCCCTTTTTCAAGACCCTTTCCAATTTCCTCTTTTCCCTTAAGATAGGTTTCGCTTTCAAAATAATATTGATCGAATGAAATGCCTGTCCGTTCATAGGTTTTTTTCATCCCCTCGATGGTCCAGTCATTCATCTTCTTCCACAAAATAACCGTTTCCTCATCTCCTCTTTCCCAGAGACGGAGCAGTTCCTGGGCCCGGGACAGGACCGGCGCTGCGGCCTCGGCCTCGTCTTTTTTCAGGTTCTGGCTGTTCATCAGTTCTTCTGTTTCTTCCTTGAGCTGCCTGCTGAACGCTACATACCAGTCCCCAACAAAATGATCGCTCTTTTTCCCCGCTGACTCAGGAGTTTTTTCGTCCCCCTGTTCCTTATAGGCAAGCATGGATTTGCAGATATGGATTCCCCGATCGTTGATGATGCATACCTTGCGAACTTCCGCTCCGCAGGCAGTGAGAATTCGGGAGATACTTTCCCCCAGGATATCGTTGCGAAGATGCCCCAGGTGAAGGGGCTTGTTGGTATTGGGACTGGAAAACTCCACCATGATTCGGGGCGCCTGGTTTTTCCCTTCTGGAAGAAAATCCTGCGAAGCCGCCCAATTTCGCGGCTGCCCCACAGGTTTATTCAGCATTTCCGTAAGGATCGCCGCCGCCGCCTTCCTCCGGTCCAACCGCACATTTACATAGGGGCCTTCCGCATTGGCTGTTCCGGCTGCACTTTTCCCGCCTGCAGCATCGCTTGCTGTGTCAAGCCGCTGGGCAAGCGTTGCAGCGATCTGCGGCGGCCCTTTACGGAGTAGTTTTGCATAAGCGAACATGGGAAAACCGATATCCCCCATCCCGGGTCTGGGAGGAAGTTCCGCCGTAACGCCGGAAGGGTCGATCCGTTCACTGGCTCCCATTTCGGCCAGCAGAGTATTTATTTCTCCGGCAATTATCTGTTTCCAGCTTTCCTTAAAATCCATGCTCATGCCGCCTCCTAGCGGCAAATAATAACAATTTCCCTGCGCTCGCTGGCCGAAAGCCCGTATACACATACTGCTTCCTGGAGGCACTTGATATGTTGATACCATAACGGAAAAAAAAAGTCTTTAGTTCAGTTAAAAACACCGGCCATTGCCATCATCCGGGTATAGGAGTAACTTCCTTCCCGCCTGTATGAGCCGAGTCGTTCATCGGTGAAGGTACAGTCCGTGCAATAAGCGATGTGCCGTACCCCCGCAGCGGCCAGCAGCCTGGCATTGGCTGCCTGGAGTCCAAGGTACCAGCCGATATCATCCTTATGGGTCACCGGACCCAAAGGAAACTCATCTATACCTGAATCACCGTCCAGTGGCATGGAACCGAATTCCGCCTCAAACAGCTTTGCTCGTTCTTCATCCACCCGGTAGCAGCAGCTTTGGATACAGGGGCCAAGGACTGCGGCCATCTGTTCCGGTCTGCCCCCCCTCTTTTGCAGGATTTCCAGAGCCTTTACCACAATGCCCGTTCCTTTCCAACCCGAATGGAGGACCGCAAAATATCCGTTTTTCGTATCCAGCAAAAATACCGGCAGACAATCCGCCACACTAACCGCAAGAAATGTACCGCAAGAAAAACTTACCATGCCGTCTCCCCGCCGTGTAAAAGCATCGGGGGACGGCAACGTAATGTAAGATGTCATAGAACCTTCGGGTTCGCTTAAAACATATATATCACGGGAATGAACCTGGATAAGGCTGTATACTCTTTCCGGAGAAATATGGAGGGTTTTAAAAAAAGCCCTCCGTACCGGACCATGGGCCCTGCGAAAAGCCATGTTCCCGGCGGAACGCCCGGTAATAAGGCAGGAGGGTGCGGTAACATTGCCGGGGGATATTTGTAACACCGGTTCATTTTCAAAGACAAAGGGAAAACTGGCGGCGGCCGGTTCGTTCTCAAAGTTAAGTGAAAAAGGATAAAGGGAGAAATTCATTGCTTGTTGAAAATCCCGAAAAACTTTCCAAAGATACCCTGCTTTTCTTCTTTTGAAGCTGAAGCTTGGGCATTAACGGTTATCCCTGGATCAATCGGCTGTGATCCGGAATTACCGGCTTGCTTACTTATATTGCTGCCGGCCTGAGCGGATTTTCTGTGTTTACTCCGCCTGCTTCGATTCTCCTGGCCTTGATCTCCTTGCCCTTGGTCTTTGCGGCCTTTCTCCCAAATAGCCGGTTTGTTTTTATTGGTTCCCTGTCTCTCATATTTTTCTTTGTAGTAGGCCATCCGTTCATCAAAGGGAAGCCCTGCGAGGTTTGGCGGGTCCTGGCGGGCCGGTCCCGTTCCCTTGGTTTTTGCTGAAGCCGTCGGCGTACTGTATCCCTTCCGGCCTGCCCGGTCCCTGTTTTGATGTTTCTTTTCCGGTGACTGTTTTTTATCACCCCGGCCGCTTCCGCCATCACGGCTCCTTCCGCTGCTCCGGCGGGCACTTCTGGGTCCCTCGTCTCTTCGCCGATCATCATAATAATCGGTCTTAATCCGGACTCCTTCGCTCTTGTCTTCGCCGTAAAGGGATTCATCGGCAATTTGGGAGGGGACTTTTTTTCCGATGTATTTTTCGATGTCCGGCAATTCATAAACGTCCTGCTCGCTGGCCAGGGTAACGGCCTTGCCGGTCTTGCCCGCCCGGGCAGTTCGTCCAATACGGTGGACATAATTTTCCGCCTCGACGGGCAAATCGAAGTTTACCACCAGGGCAAGACCTTCGATATCCAAGCCCCGGGCGGCAACATCGGTGGCCACAAGAAAACGCGTATGCCCAACCTTGATATCATCAATGATCTTGAGCCGTTTGACCTGGGGAAGATCGCCGATAATAAACTCGCAGTCAACGCCGTTGATCCGAAGCCGCTTTGCAACAATTTCCGCATAGCGCTTAGTGTTACAAAAGATTATGGCGCTCTCGGGTTTTTCCTGATCCAAAATTCCAAGGAGGAGTTTCATTTTGTCTTCGCTGGGCACATGATAGAGGATTTGGTCTACTTCATCTACGGTTACCGTTTCCGGCTCTATTTCGATTTCCTTTGGATTTTTGGTATATTCCCAGGCAAGATTTTTGACCCAGGCATTGAGGGTGGCGCTAAAAAGCATGGTTTGACGGCGATCTGCGGGGGGCACCACCCGGATAAGTTTTCGAAGGTCGGGATAAAAGCCCATGTCAAACATCCGGTCTGCTTCGTCCAGCACCAGAAAGGCAATGTCCATAAGGTTCATGTGACCCGATTTGTTCAAATCCAGCACCCGTCCCGGGGTTCCCACAAGAATTTGAACATTGTCTTTTAAGAGCCGTTGCTGCTGGGCATAGCCAACGCCGCCGTAAAAACTTCCTGACTTAAATGGCAGATATTTTCCCAAAGCCTTGGCTTCTTCTTCGACCTGCACTGCCAGTTCCCTGGTAGGTACCATGATAATCGCCTTCTTTCCCCCCAGCATGGGTTCAGCAAGGAGGCGTTGAAAAATCACAATCAAAAAGGCCGCTGTTTTTCCTGTCCCTGTCTGGGATTGAACATATAGATCTTCACCGCCAAAGGCGCTGGCCAGGACCTGTTCCTGTACGGGCATACAGGTAATGTATCCCATATCGGTTATGCCCCGCTTCAGATCCGGATGCAGATTGATCTCGCTGAATTCCATAAATCAACTTATTATAGCGGTTTTGAGCGGTATCAAACAAGCAGGGCTGACTGACTTTCTCCGGTCCGCCGGACAGGAGCAGTTTTTCGAGAGGTGATTGTAATAGGATTAATCTAATTGTTAAAAAAACCTGCTGTTCTTTTTACTTTTGGTGTTTGCCATCAAGCCTCTTTTTGTTTCCAGCCTCGCGGGACAAACACCACTTAGATCCTCTTAAGACCAATTTCATAAAAAACCCCTACTTTTATAGCGGGGGGTTTTTATGAAAAAAGCCTGGCGACTATCTACTCTCCCGCGTCTTAGAGGCGCAGTACCATCGACGTTAGAGGGCTTGACTTCCGAGTTCGGAAAGGGATCGGGTATGGCACCTCCACCATAATCACCAGG
>Ga0082212_10000871_pt1 | contig 44427 bp, 43 predicted proteins | sample TergutNt197P3_FD_71548 | JGI IMG/M metagenome (GOLD analysis project Ga0082212, IMG submission 71548) | Neocapritermes taracua P3 segment gut microbial communities from Petit-Saut dam, French Guiana - Nt197 P3 | ecosystem: Host-associated > Arthropoda: Insects > Digestive system > Gut ... | reverse complement strand
GGTCGTCGTCCGGCTCTCGGACTTCAAGACCAACGAATACGCCTCGCTGCTCGGTGGAGAGGCGTTCGAGCCGCACGAGGCCAACCCGATGCTCGGCTTCCGTGGGGCCTCCAGATACGCCCATCCCGCCTACACCGAGGGCTTCGCGCTCGAGTGTCGGGCGCTGCGCCGGGTGCGCGAGGAGATGGGCCTGCGTAACGTGATCGTGATGGTGCCCTTCATCCGTCGGGTCGAGGAGGCCACGGCCGTGCTCGCCCGGATGGCGGAGCTCGGACTCGAGCGCGGCCGCGACGGCTTGTTGGTGTACGCGATGTGCGAGGTCCCCAACAACGTCGTGCTCGTCGACCAGTTCGCCGAGCTGTTCGACGGCTTCTCCATCGGGTCCAACGACATGACGCAGATGGTGCTGGCTACGGATCGCGACAATGCCTCCCTGGCCCATATTTACGACGAGGAAGATCCTGCTGTGATCTGGGCGCTTTTGACCACAATTTTTACCGGCCAGAAGTACGGCAAGAAGGTCGGCTTCTGCGGGCAGGGTTTTGCCAACAGCCCGATTGTGCGCGGCGTGTGCGCCATCGCCGGAATTGTCTCGGCTTCGGTCGTGCCGGATACTTACTATCAGGCCAAGCTTGATGTCGCAGCCGTGGAAAAGGAAGGCGTTACGGTCGGTGATCTCGGCGCCTGGCTGTCTGGCCGCCACATGGAGCGTCTGCATACTCTGCTCAAAAACAAAGGCCAGGCGCAGGCGCTCAAAGCCTGTGCCGCTCCGGAAGACTGCAAGGCTTGGTATGAGCGTGAAACCCGTCGGCAGTTGCACTTTTTGCAGGAAAATCTGGGTTCAACCCGTGAAGCCGCCCTCCGGCGGGCGGCCGAAGAATTCCGCGCCGTCTTTCACAAGCCGGTGATCTATGCCTCCTGGCAGTGGAATGAAGTTGTGCTCGACGCCTTGCATCAGGCCGGGTTTGCTTCGTTTGAAGAACAGGCCTTGGCCCTGGCCGAACAACGAAAAAGCAAGCCATGAACATCACCCGCCGGCTTGCACGGGCCTTGCAACTGGGGAATGTGCCTATCGGCGCTGGCGCGCCGGTGTCGGTGCAGAGCATGACCACAACGGACACTCGTGACCCGGAAACCACATTGGCCCAGATCGGGCGCTTGGCCGAGGCGGGATGCGAAATTGTGCGCTTGGCCGTGCCGGACGATGTGGCCGCACGGGCTTTGCCGGCCATTCGTGCGGCTTCGCCCGTACCGTTGGTGGCGGACATCCACTTTGATCACCGTTTGGCGATCAAGGCTCTGGAAGCCGGCCTGGAGGGATTGCGGATCAATCCCGGCAACATCGGCGGCAGGGACCATGTGGACAAGGTCGTAGACGCGGCCAAGGCGCACGGAGCGATCATCCGGGTGGGCGTGAACAGCGGTTCCGTTGCCAAGGATTTGCTGGAACGCTTCGGGGGACCAAGACCGGCCGCGCTGGTGGAAAGCGCATTGGAACATGTGCGCTACCTGGAAGCGCGGCATTTCTATGATACGAAAATTTCGCTCAAGTCCTCGTCGGTCGGCGATACGATCGCGGCCTACAGACTGATGGCCGCGTGTTGCGATTATCCGCTGCACCTGGGCGTGACCGAGGCGGGCGGAATGATCCGGGGCGCCGTGAAATCAAGCGTGGCTATGGGCATTCTGCTGGCGGAGGGCATCGGCGACACATTGCGGGTTTCGTTGACGACGAACCCTGTGGAAGAAATGACCGTAGCCTGGGAGTTACTGCGCAGTCTGGGTTTGCGCAGACGAGGGCCGGAAATTGTGTCTTGCCCCACCTGCGGCCGGTGTGAAATCGATTTGATCGGCCTGACCGCGCAAGTAGAAGATCGCTTGCGGCGCGAAACCGCCCTCATGAAAGTGGCGGTCATGGGCTGCGTGGTCAATGGCCCTGGAGAAGCCCGTGAAGCGGATATCGGCGTGGCCGGAGGCCGCGGCAAGGGCGTCATTTTTCGTCGCGGCCAAGTCATTCGTACCGTAAAAGGCATGGATGCGCTGATTGCGGCCTTTATGGAAGAACTGGATCGACTGTTGTTGATGTATTCCGAATAACTATCGGAAAGGACATGCCGATGCGTTGGAGCCGTTGCCATATTCCCACCCTGAAAGAAGCGCCCGCCGATGCCGAGGTTGCCAGTCACAAACTGCTCGTCCGCGCGGGCATGATCCGCCGGCTTACGGCGGGCATATACAACTGGCTTCCGCTTGGCCTGCGTGCCCTGAACAAGGCCGCGACCATCGTACGCGAGGAAATGGATCGGGCCGGCGCGCTGGAAGTATTTTTGCCCGTGGTGCAACCCGCCGACCTGTGGAAAGAATCGGGGCGCTGGGAACTGTACGGCAAAGAATTACTGCGTTTTACGGATCGCAATGAGCGCGAATGCTGCCTCGGCCCCACGCACGAAGAAGTCGTCACGGACTTGTTGCGGGGCGAGGTCCGTTCGTATCGGCAACTTCCCCTGAATCTGTATCAGATCCAGACCAAGTTCCGCGACGAGATCCGGCCGCGTTTCGGCCTGATGCGCGGTCGGGAATTCATGATGAAGGATGCCTATTCCTTTGACCGGGACACCGCCGGAGCTGATGCCAGCTATCAGGCCATGCACGAGACCTATGCCCGTATTTTTACGCGGATGGGCTTGAAGTTTCGTTCGGTCGAGGCCGATTCGGGCAGCATCGGCGGCAAATTTTCCCGCGAGTTTATGGTTCTGGCTGAAACCGGTGAGGACGTTATCGCCCATTGCACGGCCTGCTCCTGGTCGTCCAATATCGATCGCGCGCCCGTTGTGCTCAGAGAGCAAACAACTGTGCCGTCTGCGGCATTGCCGTGTGAAGAAAGGGCTACGCCCGGCCAGCATACCGTTGAGGAAGTCAGCGCTTTTTTGCGAGTCCGCCCGGAAGCGCTGATCAAGACTCTGCTGTATGTGGCGGACGGCAAACCCGTGGCCGCTTTGGTGCGTGGAGACCGGGAACTCAATGTCGTCAAACTGAAGAACCTGCTGGATGCGGGCGTGCTGGAAATGGCCGGCCCCGAACAGGTGCGGCGTTGGACCAGGTCGCCGGTAGGCTTTGCCGGACCGATCGGATTGGCTGCCGACATCCGTATTGTCGCGGATCAGGAACTGGCGCACAGCGAAGATTGGATCACCGGCGCCAACAAGGCGGATGCGCATTTGCTCCATGTCAGCCTGGCGCGGGATGTGCCGCAAGCCGTGTATGCCGATCTGCGCGGCATCACGGAGCATGATGCCTGCCCGGCCTGCGGCGGCGCCATGCAATTGGCCAGGGGCATCGAAGTCGGTCATATCTTCAAGTTGGGCATTACATATTCTCAGGCCATGAATGCCAGTTTTTTGGATGAACACGGCAAGGAACATCCTATGATCATGGGTTGTTACGGTATCGGCGTGTCCCGGGTGGTGGCGGCATGCATTGAGCAGAATCACGACAAAAACGGCATCATCTTTCCTCCGGCTCTCGCGCCCTACGCCGTGGAATTGATCTGCCTGGATCCCGGCGATGCGGCCGTGGCCGCGCGAACCGAAGCTGTTTATGCGGCATTGGACGAGCAGAGCGTTGACGTGCTGCTGGATGACCGGGAGGAACGGCCCGGCGTCAAATTCAAGGACGCGGATCTGATCGGCATGCCCATGCAGCTCATCGTGGGCGGCAAAGGCCTTGGCCGAGGTATTGTTGAAGCCAAGGATCGCCGTACTGGGGCCAGGAGCGAATTGCCCCTGGACACCTTTGCGGCCGCGTTCGCCGCCTGGCGGAGCAGTGTGCACGCCGGCTGGGACGAGGCGGTCGCGCGCTTGCGTGCGCAGTAAAACATTTGCCGTGCAATGGCTTCTCACCCGCCGTAAGGCGCGCATGCAGCTATGACCGAAGGCATTCTGACGGTCCGCCAGGTGACGGATCGGATCAAATCGCTGCTGGAACGGCAGTTTCCCTATGTCTGGGTGCAGGGCGAAGTTACGAATCTGACACGCCCCGGCTCGGGCCATGTGTATTTCAGTCTCAAGGACGGCGACGCCCTCTTGGCCTGCGTTTGGTTCCGCGGGCGGCAGCGGGTTCAGGATACGGTCGATCCCCTGACCGGCGAGGTGTTTGAGGACGGCCTGCGGCCGAGCTTGGCATGCAGTCTGCGGCATGGTCAGACTGTGGCCTGCGCCGGGCAGCTCAGTGTATATCCGCCGCGCGGCGGATATCAGTTGTTGGTCGATCTGGCCCAGGATGCCGGTGAAGGTTTATTATATCAAGCGTTTGAGCAACTCAAGCGTGAACTTCAGGCCGAGGGCCTGTTCGAACCGGCCCGCAAGCGCCCTTTGCCTGTCCATCCGCTCCGGGTGGCGCTGATCACCAGCCCTTCCGGCGCCGCCGTCCGTGACTTTCTGTGCCTTGCAGCCGGGCGGGGCACAGGCGCCGGGGTGCGCATCTATCCTGCCCTGGTGCAGGGGACCGAGGCGCCGGAGCAACTCATCCGGGCTGTGCAACTGGCTGTTGAAGACACATGGCCGGACGGGGAAAAAACCGAAGTCATCGCGCTTGTGCGCGGCGGCGGTTCCTTGCAGGATTTGTGGGCTTTCAACGACGCCCGGCTGGCTCGGCGTCTGGCTGCCTCTCCCATACCGGTACTGACCGGCGTAGGACACGAAATCGATATCACTGTTGCCGATCTTGTTGCCGATGTCCGTGCGGCCACACCGAGCCACGCCGCCCAATTGCTGTGGCCGGAGCGCGAATGGTACGCACAGCGCGTGGACGATCTGGGTGAAGCCATGAACCGGGCTTTCAGCCGTCGTGCGGCACGGGGCGCGGAACGCCTGCTGGAGCTGGACAAGGGGCTGGCCTGGCTCTCGCCGGAGCGCGTCGTGCGCCGCTTGCATGAACGATCCGTATCCTTGGCCGAGCGTCTGGACCAGGCATTTGCCGTCGGCCTGCGCGTTGGCCGGGAACGTCTGCGTGCTGTGGCGGACAGGCTGGATCGGTCGGGCGGAACGGCCATGCTGGCGCATCCGCATATCCGGATAGCACAGCTTGAGAGCCTCCTGTTGCGGCAGAGCGGGCCGCTGTTTGCCGGAGCCGGGCACACGCTGCACCATATGATGTGGCAATTGCACACGGTTGGTCACAACGAGCTGGAACGCGCCGCACGCAGCCAGAAGCAGGCCGAAGACCTGCTGGCCCGGTTTGATCCCCTGGCGCCGCTTGGCCGGGGCTATGCCTTGGTGCGAGATGCCCAAGGGCGCTTCATCCGCACGATCCGCGCGGTGCAAGCCGGCGATGCGGTTGAAATTCTGATCAATGACGGTGCGCTTGCCGCACGCATTGAACAGGTGCGACCCCATGATCCTTGATTGTATCAGGCTTGCTTTTTGACGTGAATTGTATCATTGTCTTATTTTCAGCCCATTAGAGCAATTTCATTTTGCGATTGTTCTGGCTGCGGCAACGCGAAGCGCCGCCGCCAGCGTGTGAGATGTAGGCGAAATGCACTTTCGCCGTCAACGCCGAACACAGCGTTTCAAAAGTACAATGCTCTAAAAGGCACAGCCACATTGCGAAAAATTTTTTACCCACCCTATGAGAGTCGCGCCGTGTTAAAAAACATTCGTGTCGGAGCAAAACTTCTGGTGCTCCTTGCCATTCCGATGACGGCCATGATCGTGTTTTCCATCGACTACGCCTTGAGCAAATACCGCGAGATGCAGACCATGGGCGCAACGGTGGATATTGTTGCCTTTTCTTCCGCCAGCAGCGGCGTGATCCATGAACTGCAGAAAGAGCGCGGGCTGTCGGCCGGTTTTACCGGCAGCAAAGGCAGCGCCTTTGTCGCCGAGCTTCGGGAACAACGCCGGGAAACCAAAGACGTGCGCAAAATCCTGGAAGAAAAAATAGCCGCTTTCACTGCGGGCAACCCTTCCGCCACGCTGAACGCTTCTTTTACTCCCTTGTTGCAACGGCTGGACTCAATGGACAGCCTGCATGCCAGTATTGACAAGCTGGCCCTTCCCGTGAGTGACGTTATCGCCGAATACTCCACAACCATCAGGCAGTTGCAGGATCTTCTCAACGGCATTCTGGGATACTGCCACGATGTTTCTATGTACGGCAAGGCATCGGATTTTCTCAGTTTCATCAGCGCCAAGGAATTTGCCGGCCAGGAGCGGGCTACGCTGAATGCCGCGCTTTCCGCGGATGTTTTCGGCAAAGCGCTGTACAGGGCATGGATCGAGCGCATGGCCCTGCAGAACGAGTATCTCAAGTTCTCTTTGCTGCGGGCTTCTCCCGCCATCGCAGGGCAATATTCCAGTCTGGTCGGGCCACTCAGGGACAAGGTGGAGGGATTCCGCCGCCAAGCCTATGACAACCTGGACAAGCCGAGCCTGGATGGCGATCCCAAGGCCTGGTTCGCGGCCTCCACCGCGTATATAGATGGGCTGCGCACTGTGGAAACCAGCATGAGCGCGGAATTGGAAAGCATGGCCCAGAACATGGCGCATGCGGCGCGCCTGACTTTTTATGCCACCCTGGGCGCGCTGGCGGCAGCCTTGTTGTGCACATTTTTTTTGGCCTGGCGCATCGTAAAGGATATCACCGGCGCGCTGGAGCGTTCGGTGGTCTTTGCCCAGAGTGTGGCCAGCGGCGAATTGGGCACCGGGCTTAATATGATCCGGGTCGACGAGTTCGGCACCCTGAGCAAGGCGCTCAATGCCATGCTCGATGCCATCAAGGCCATGATCGGCAAAGCTGATGCGGCTACGGACTCGGCTCGCCAGGAGGCGGAAAAAGCCCAGGAAGCTACGCGCATAGCCCAGGAAGCCCGTCTGGCCGAGCATGCCAAACGAGACGGAATGGTGGCCGTGGCAGAGCGCATCAGCGCGGTGGTTACAATTCTTTCTTCCGCATCCCGAACCATTTTCGATCAGTTGACACTGTCGGACAAGGGCGCACATGAACAATCCGAACGCCTTTCCGCTGCGGCCGAAGCTATGGAGGCGATGAACGCGAATGTGCTGGAAGTGGCGAAGAACAGTTCCGAGGCCTTGACTGTCGCAGATAACGCCAGAGAGCAGGCACAAAACGGCGCGGAAAAGGTGACGGATGTGGGCAGCCACATCAACCAGGTTCTGGAGCGCACGGAAAACCTCAAAGACGCCATGGCCCGCCTGGGTTTGCGTGTACAGGAAATTGACAAGGTGCTGACGGTCATTTCCGATATCGCGGACCAGACCAACCTGCTGGCGTTGAATGCCGCCATTGAAGCTGCGCGCGCCGGCGATGCCGGCCGCGGTTTTGCCGTGGTCGCCGACGAAGTGCGCAAACTCGCGGAAAAAACTATGAACGCCACCAAGGAGGTGGCCGAGGTGCTCTCCGGCATCCAGAAGGATACGGAACACAATGTTGCCACCGTGGACGCCACGGTACTCGAAATCGCGACGACCACGGATCTCGCCAAAGAATCAGGCGAAGCCTTGCAAACCATCGTGCGCCTTTCGGATACGACGAGGGATCAGATCAGTTCCATTGCCACAGCCTCGGCGGCGCAATCCGTCACCAGCCAGGCAATCAACCAAAGCGTGGAGGACGTCAATCGCATCGCCATGGACGCTGTGGCCGGCATGGATCAATGCACGAAGGGCATGCACGTCTTGCTGGAGCAGGTTAAGGAACTGGATAACCTGATTGTGGTATTGCGTGAAGAATAAAGAGACGCCGAAGGCCGCGGCAAACACAAAAGCAAGCATGCAGACGTGGTCGAAAGACCCGTGGTCCTGACAACATCCTGTTTTTTCAGCGAATGTATTATGACGCATCGGATAAGTTGGCTTTTGGGGGCGACAGTTTGTTGCTGGCTGTGTCCGGTCTTGTCGTTTGCAGCACTGTGTGTCGATGCTCCGGCCAAGGCTTTGCAGGGCAGTGCCGTACTCATCCGGCTGTCCAGTGACGAAGCCGTGAGCAAGGCGGCCGTACACTGGCAGGAAATGACGGTTTCCGTGCCCATGACGGCGGAAAACGGCATGTACGGCGGATTCGTGCTCGTGCCCGTGCCGCTGGACGCCGTACACCCGCTCAGTCTGCGGGCGACCGCCGGAAAAAGTTCGGTCAGGGCGGAGATTTTTCCGCTCAATGTGATCTGGCCCAAGCAGGAAATTCAGGTGGACGGCAAGTACGTCTCCCCGCCGCCCGAGGTGCAAAAACGGATTGAGGACGAACAGCGCACGATGCGCGATCTGTTGGCGCGGGTCAGTCCCGAGCGTTGGTGGGATATGCCTGGTGTCCGCCCGGTGCCGGGCGGCGTCAGCAGCGCCTTCGGCGGGCAGCGCGTGTTCAACGGCCAACCGCGCTCGCGCCATCGCGGAACGGACTTGCTCGCCGCCACGGGTGAACCGGTGCTGGCCATGGCTGGGGGCAGGGTAGCAATAGCCGAAGAACACTATTTTTCCGGCAATTTGGTTTGCATCGATCACGGTCTCGGACTCATCAGCCTGTATGCGCATCTGAGCGCCATACATGTGGGCGAGAACGACATGGTCCGGGCCGGGCAGGAGATCGGCCTAGCCGGCGCTACAGGCCGCGTGACCGGCCCTCATCTGCACTGGGGCGCGTACATTTTAGGAAACGCTGTGGACCCGATCAGCCTTTTGCCCGGACAGGCCGAGGTCCGTCCGCCCAAGGCGACTCGACCCAAAAGGTAAAGCATGAAAAAAGCAACCATGACCTTTGAAGAACGCCTGCAACGCCTGCAGGAAATCGTTGCCGGACTGGAAAGCGGCACGTTGCCGCTGGAAGAGAGCGTCAACCTGTACAAAGAAGGTCTGACTTTGAGCAAGCTGTGCAAGGAGCAACTGGAAAAAGCCCGTAACGAGGTGCGCCTGCTGAGTGATGGAGAATTCAAGCCTTTTGACGCGGAAACCTCCGCATGCCGGGAGGAATGATCATGCCTGCAGATTCCATTGCGAACGAGCTGCAAGCGCGGGCCGCACTGGTTGAAACCTGGCTGCGCTCCTGTCTGGAAAACACGGGCATGCCGCCGCGTTTGCGCACGGCCATGGAATACAGCCTGCTGGCCGGCGGCAAACGCCTGCGCCCGGTGTTGTGCCTGGCCACGGCTGAGCTGTTCGACGTCAATCCACGCCATGCGTTGCCCTTTGCCTGCTCTTTGGAAATGATCCACACGTATTCGTTGATTCATGACGATCTGCCGTGTATGGATGATGATGATCTGCGTCGGGGACGTCCCGCATGTCACAAGGCATTTGACGAAGCCACAGCTTTGTTGGCTGGAGATGCTCTTTTGACGGATGCCTTCTGGTTCATGACCCGGTCAGCCTCCTTCATGGCGGCGGACCGGGTGCTCGCAGCCGTGAGCGAGGCGGCCGCCGCAGCTGGCGGCCGAGGTATGGCCGGCGGCCAAATGCTTGATTTGGAAGGCGTCCAGGCATCAGGTCCGGCGGTTCTGCCTGCTTTGCAGCGCGTGCATGCCCTGAAAACAGGGGCGATGATTCGGGCCGCCTGCACCACCGGCGCCTTGCTCGGAGGAGCGGATGCGCACGCCCTGGCTGCCGTGGCTGTGTACGGCGAGCAGATCGGCCTGGCTTTTCAGATTGTTGATGATATTCTGGATGTGGTGGGCGATGCGCAGACTTTGGGCAAAAAACCCGGCAGTGACGCAGCCGGGGGTAAGGTGACCTATCCCGTGCTTTTGGGCCTGGATGAAAGCCGCAGGCTGGCCGAAGAAGCCTCGCATGCGGCTGTGCGGGCCTTGGGCGGTTTTACCGGGCCGCAGGCGGATTTTCTCAGCGGATTGGCCAAATTTTTGATCAACCGGGTGTCGTAACCGTAAGAGGTGTTCATACCATCGTGAACCCCGTATCCCTGTTGGCCGGCATCCGGCATCCTTCGGACATCGCCCGACTGGACCATGAACAACGCATGGCCTTGGCGGCTGAACTGCGCGAAGCCATTGTCGGCACGGTTGCCGCCAACGGGGGGCATCTTGCGCCCTCTCTGGGCGTGATCGAATTGACTTTGGGTCTGCTGTCCGTCTTCAATCCCGATCAGGACAAGATCATCTGGGATGTGGGACACCAGAGCTATGCCTGGAAACTGCTGACCGGACGGGCGGAATGCTTCGCCACTTTGCGAACCGGCAAGGGATTGAGCGGATTTTGCAATCCGGCGGAAAGTCCGTTTGATCATTTCGGAACAGGGCACTCGTCCACATCCATTTCCGCCGCGCTGGGCATGTCCATGGCTCGCGATTTGGCCGGAGACAATCATCATGTCGTGGCAGTGATCGGCGACGGCTCCCTGACCGGAGGAATGGCCTTTGAAGCCCTCAATCATGCCGGCGCCATGAAACGCCGTCTGATCGTCGTGCTCAATGACAACGAAATGTCCATCTCGGAGAATGTGGGCGCGCTGTCGCTGTTTCTCAGCCGCAAAATGTCCGAGAGCTGGGCGCGCAACATGCGGCGCGAAGTGGGGGAATTTTTGCGTTCCATCCCCCGCATCGGCGAAGAAGTCGCCGGCTATGCCGTGCGCACGCACCGCAGTCTCAAATCGCTCTTTACGCCGGGCATGCTGTTCGAAGCGTTCAATTTTGATTACATCGGCCCGGTGAACGGCCATGACCTGCCTCTGTTGGAAAAGCATCTGCGCATGGCCGCCTCTGTGGACGATCAACCGGTGTTGCTGCATGTCCTGACGAAAAAAGGCAAGGGCTACGCCCCGGCCGAAGCCGACCCTGCCCGTTTTCACGGCATCGGCCGTTTTGACGCAACGACCGGCGCGTCGCCCGCGTTGCCGGTCGGCGCGCCGCCGACTTACGCCGAGGTGTTCGGCCGGACTGTGTGTATGCTGGCCGAGCGTAACTCCAAGGTCATCGTCATCACTGCGGCCATGGCCGGAGGTACGGGCACGGAGGTTTTTCGTGAACGTTTCCCGGATCGTTTTGTGGATGTGGGCATTTGCGAAGACCACGCCGTGACGTTCGCAGCGGGGCTTGCCAAGGAGGGTTATCGGCCCTTTGTGGCCATTTATTCCACCTTCCTGCAACGAGCCTACGATCAGGTTCTGCATGACGTCTGCCTGCAAAATCTTCCGGTCACGCTGTGCATCGATCGCGCCGGTCTGGTGGGTGAAGACGGCGCGACCCATCAGGGATTGTTTGATTTATCATTTCTGCGACACATCCCGCGCATGCGCATCGTGGCGCCGCGCGACGCAGCGATGTTGCAACGGGCCTTATGCAGCGCTCTGTATTGCGACGGCCCCTTGGCCGTCCGTTATCCGCGCGGCGGAGCGGCGGGAATTCCTCTGCCGGATTCTGATCCCGACGGTATTGCTCCTCTGCAATCGGGGCAGGGTGAATTGCTGCAGCAGGGCGGCGAGGTGGCTGTGATCGCCGTGGGCAGTTGCGTGTACCCCGCTCTGGAGGCGGCGCGATCCCTGGAGCAAGACACCGGGTTCAAAACCACGGTTTTCGACGCGGTCTGGATCAAACCCTTGCACGGAGATGCGTTGTGCGCCTTGGCTTGCTCGCATAAAGCCCTGCTCTTGGTGGAGGAGCATGTGTTGGCCGGCGGGTTTTCCTCTGCCGTGCTTGAACTGCTGATCGATCGGGATATCGTCGTGCCGCTGATCCGCCGTCTGGGCATCGGCGATGCCTTTGTGGAGCATGATGCCCAGCGTGCCCTGCGCAGTCAGGCCGAGCTTGACGCATCGGGTATTCGAAAAAATCTTGAGGAACTTTGGGCCGTCTGCGCGGTCTGCGCCGAAGCCTCATGAAAACAAAATTTTTGCATAACAAGTAGAAATTCTTGTTGAAGGCGGAATGTCGCACTCGACTTTTCCCTCTCCACACTGTACACTCGCGCATCGTACGATCACCCTTTACGGCAAGTGGGCAATGATTGCCGTTTCAATGACGGCAGGCGCGCCTTGAGTGCGGCAGCATGTGGCGTGTAGAGATTTTTATGGAACAGCGATGCAGACCGAACCGCCGGAACTGGGCGCAGCTTGATGCCCTGATGATGGGAATGAACTGGACGGACGATGACCTGGAGTTGGAACCGGATGCTTTTGTAAAAATCAACAAAAAGATTAAATATTTGGTAAATATCCAACCAACGTACGCCATTGTCGGCGCGTATATGGAATGACGCGAGCATGCGATGTGAACAAACACGTCTTGCCGATCTGCTGCTGCTGACGCCGCAAGTTTTTCGCGACGAGCGCGGTTTTTTTCTGGAAACGTACAGCGAACCCGTGTTTCGAGACTTGGGCATTGCGGCTCATTTTGTTCAGGACAACCATGCGCGTTCCGCCCAGATCGGGGTGGTGCGCGGCCTGCATTTCCAGTTGCCTCCGCATGCGCAGGCCAAACTGGTCTGGGTGACGCGCGGGGCGGTCTTTGATGTGGCGGTGGATCTGCGCGCTTCTTCTCCCACACATGGCAAATGGTTCGGCTGTCGGCTGGATGCGGAAAATTTTGCTCGCTTGTATATCCCTCGCGGCTTTGCCCACGGTTATATGACCCTTGAGCCGGACACGGAGTTCCAGTACAAGGTGGATGCACCCTATGCACCCCAGTCCGACAGCGGCATCCGCTGGAATGATCCAGATCTGGCTGTGGCCTGGCCGGATTGTGTTCCGATTCTGTCGTCTAAAGATCAAGCGCTGCCGTTGTGGCGTGATTTTCAAACCCCCTTTCATTGACACCGAACATGATACGCGCTTCTTCACAAAGGTCTGTGACGCCGCTTCCTCACGCCATTGTGCTGGCCGGAGGGGCCGGCACCCGGCTCTGGCCGCTGTCGCGTGGCTTGTTCCCCAAGCACCTGCTCGCTTTTGAGGACGATCTGAGCCTGTTGCAACTCACCTTGCAGCGCATTTCAGGTTTGTTCGACCCGGCCCGCATCCATATCGTGACCAACGAGGACCATGTGTTCGAAGTGCGCAAGCAGGCGCGAGTTCTGGACTCGCGTCTGGAAGCGGGCGTGCTGGCCGAACCCAGAGGCCGCAACACGTTGCCTGCTCTGTTGCTCGGCCTTGATGCCGCCTGGCCTGTGAATCAGGCCGAAGCGCCGCTGGCAGCCGTTTTCCCTGCGGATCACGCTATCTCTTCCGATGCCTGCTTTGCGCAGGCCGTAAGCGAGGGATTGACCCTGGCCGATCAGGGATGGTTTGTAACTTTCGGTGTTGTTCCGCATTCCCCGGAAACGGGTTATGGCTATATTGAGCGGGCTGACATCATTCCCGATCTTCCGGGTGGACGTGGTTTCAGGGTGGCTCGCTTTGTGGAAAAGCCGGACAGAACCACAGCAGAGTCTTTTTTGCGCGACGGACGGTATTTCTGGAACAGCGGCATGTTCGTCTATCCGGGGCGGGAATTGCTGGCGGCCGTCCGAACCTGGCAACCCGCGCTCGCGCGCTGGTGGGATAAACGGGCGACGTGTCCTTTGGTTTCTGGGTATGCTGCCATACCCAGTATTTCCATTGATTACGGCATCATGGAAAAAGTTGCGCGCATCGCGGTGGTTGAAACCGGCTTCGGATGGGACGATCTCGGCAACTGGGAAGCTCTGTATCGTCTGGCGCGCAAGGATGAGCGCGGTTGCGCCACACGGGGCGATGTGCTGGCTCTGGACTGTGAAAACAGTCTGTTGTTTTCCCGTTCCGGCAAATTGGCCGCCGTGGGTGTAAAAGATATGATTGCCGTGCAGACCCGTGACGCCACGCTCATCTGCGCTCGGGATCAGGTTCAGCGCGTAAAGGAGATAGTGGAACGGCTCAGAGACGAAAAAAGTCCCTTGGCTGACATGCATTTGACGGTACAAAGGCCCTGGGGCAGCTATACGGTTCTGGAAGAGGGATTGGGATATAAAATCAAGCGCATCGCCGTTACGCCGGGTGGTTCGCTCTCGTTGCAGTATCACCGTCACCGCGCCGAGCATTGGGTGGTCGTGCGCGGCACGGCTGAAGTGTGGTTGGAGGATGTGACGCACCGGCTTGCGGAACAGGAGTGGATAGTCATTCCGGCGGGTTCCCGGCACCAACTGGCAAATAGGGAAAACGAACCTCTTGATCTCATCGAAATCCAGAGCGGAAGCTATTTGGAAGAAGACGATATCGTGCGTCTGGATGACGTATATGGACGCTAAGCTCTGCCGTTGATTTCCTCGGCGTCCAGAATGGGAATGTTGCTGGCCCTGAGGGCTTCGATGGCCTGATCGATCCGATCGAAGCGAAAAATCATGGTGGCGTGCGATCCGCCCCTTTGCACGAAAGCGTACATGTATTCCACATTGATTTTGTGCTCCGTCAGGATGGTCAGCACATGATGCAGCCCACCGGGAATATCCTGCACCTTGACGGCAACCACGGTTGTGCGCCCCACGGTGAAGCCGGCTTCTTTGAGCAGGGCTTTGGCCTCCTCGGTGCGATCCACAATGAGCCGCAGGATGCCGAAGTCTGAAGTGTCCGCAAGCGACAGCGCACGGATGTTGATATTGTGCCCGGCTATGGCCTTGGTGACTTCGGCGAGACGCCCGGTTTTATTTTCGAGAAAAATTGAGAGCTGTTCGACCTTCATGTTCGTATCTCCCGGATTTATGTCCGGTTGGTTCCGTCGGAAGGACCGGATGCGGTTTCCGATTGTTTGGCTGTATTGGTATTGGTCGGCGTGATGTCAATCTGGTCTTCCTCGGAAACGGCTCGCTTGAAGTTGCGGATAGCCCGTCCAAGTCCGCCCCCGACTTCCGGAAGTTTTTTGGAGCCGAACAGAACCAGAGCGATGACCAGTATGATCAAAAGTTCCTGCATGCCGATACCGAACATAATGTCCTCCAGTGTCTAGTTGTTTATAGTCCGAGCAGGCCGTATGGTCAAGCCGCGATACGCGTTGCGCATCGTTGTGCCACAAGATACCATCCGCACCGGAGCGAGGGGAATGGGGTGATGATCGAACCGACCGTAATTGTTCCGGAGTTGCACAAAGACGAACGCCTGGGAGCGTTGTGCCCGGACTTGCACTGGCTTTGTCCGCTGCATCAGGCTGCCGGCGATTTGGCCGTTCCCTGGCCTCTGTCTACCGCCGAGGCCGTCGCTTGTCTTCGAGAGGCGGAGTTGTGGGTGGAATCCGGTCTGACGGAGACGGAAGCGCGCTCACGGCACAATTTGGCGTGCGCGGAGGATCGCGTGCACAGAGAGTACCGTGCCGCGCGGGAGGTGCGGCCGGAACCGGCTTCAACCCGCCACGCGGCAACTGTGAGCCAGGATCGGGAATCCCTGCGGGAAGCCCAGCGCTTTTTGCTTTTTGCCTGGGCACAGGAAGAACGCCTCTTGGAAATTCGCCGCCTGGCCATGCGCTATGCGCATGAAGTCCAGCGTCTTCACGATACGCTGCATGACGATGCGGCCGAGGGAAGCGCTGCATACGCAGCATGGCCCGAGGCTTTTACCGCCTTGAGCGACAAGGACGAAGCGCGCCTTGTGCCGTTCTGGCGGCCGGTGCTGGAGCGTTTGGCCTTGTTTCTGCCCGCTGCCGCCGCCTTGTGCACACAGGATAAACGATTGATCGAGAGCCTGCACGATGCGGGCTTGTGCCGGACGTCTCCGGAGGATACCGGTTCGGCTTGCCCCATTGCCTTGCTGCCTCTGCGCGGACAATTGCTTGGAGAATGCTTGCCCATGTGGAAGATTCTTGGCTATACGCAAGCACAGGAAGGGCGGCCCTGGCTTGATGTCGAACGCCTGTTTTTGCTTATCATGCCGGGTGGAACGGATGCTCATGCCTGATTACGCTGCTGTTTTGTTCAGGGACAAACCCGTTCGAGGAGTCATTTTTGATTGCGACGGGGTGCTGATCGACTCCCGTGACGCCAATCTTACATACTACAACCGTTTGCTGCTGGCGGCAGACCGCGCTCCCATGACACGGGAACAGGAGGATTTTGTACATATGGCTTCGGAGCGCCAGGCTATCGAACACATCCTTTCCTCCGAGGCGGCGGCCCGTTACCGTGAACTTGCGGCCAAGGTGCCATACCGGGAAGTTGTGCTGCCGCTTTTGCGGCTTGAGGACGGGGCCGGGGTGGTTTTGACGCGCCTGCGCGATCAGGGACTGCGCCTGGCCGTGCATACCAACCGGGGCACGGGTATGTGGCATGTGCTGGACAAATTTGACCTGTGTGACATGTTCGAACCGGTCATGACCGTGGCCCAGGTTGCGCCCAAGCCGAGTCCGGAAGGCGTGTTGCGTATTCTGCAGGCTTGGAGCCTGCCGCCGGAGGCCGTGCTTTTCGTGGGCGACAGCGAAGCGGATGCCGCCGCTGCCCAGGATGCCGACGTGGCCCTGATTGCGTATAAAAACCCGGCCCTGCGCACAGCCGTGGCGCATGTGAGCAGCTTTGCGGAACTGGAAACGGTATTGTCCGCCGTATCCAATTTACATAATAATTATTAAAAATAGGAGTTTTTGTGTTTGTTTTCAATAACATAATTTATGCAATCGCTCAGATTTTATTGACGCTTCTTGATATCTATTTCTGGGTCATCATCGCTGCGACCGTGATCAGTTGGGTACGTCCGGATCCATACAACCCCATCGTCCGGACCTTGTACGCCCTGACGGAGCCGGTGTTGTACCGGGTGCGCAAATGGCTGCCGTTTACCCTCATCAACGGCCTTGATCTTTCACCTGTTGTGGTGCTTATTGCTTTGCAACTCATTAAAAATATTGTAATTCGCAGCCTGATTCAAATTGCGGACGCCATATAGGCTTCCAAGCGACAGTCCGGCCGCATGTTTCGGGCAAGCTCCTGTTTCCGGCATTCCCATCCAGGAAAGTTTGCGCTACAGTCTTCATTGGAACGCATTGCATACGGAATGGCTCCCGGTTCCATGCGCCGCCCCGGCGGCTGCATCAGGTTTTCACCCACAACCTTACGGAGCGTCACTTATGGAAGAACGCGACATGCAACTGATTGAAAAATATTCACCAACCGATCCCGACCTCAAGGCCTTGTGGGAAGACCACCTTCTGTACCAGAAGCAGGTTGACAAGCTGGAAATGCGCCCTTATCGCACTCCATCGGAAGATCAAACTCTCAAGCAGTTGAAAAAGCAGAAGCTTGATGGAAAAACGCGGCTTGAAAACCTTTTGAGCAAATATCGCGCCATGGAATGATTGAAAATATGGAACTGACCGGCTCAAATATCCTTCTCGAATGCTTGTCACGGGAAGGCGTGGACATTGTTTTCGGGTATCCTGGAGGCGTGGTGATCGACGTGTTCGACAAACTCCCCGGGCATGCGCAGCTGCACCACGTTCTCGTGCGTCATGAGCAGGCCGCCGTGCATGCGGCCGACGGCTATGCCCGCGCGACCGGCAAGGTCGGGGTGTGTATCGTGACCTCCGGGCCGGGCGCCACAAATACGGTGACCGGCATCGCCACTGCCTATTGTGATTCCATTCCTCTGGTGGTGGTCACCGGTCAGGTTCCCGTTTCCCTGATCGGTAACGATGCCTTTCAGGAAGTGGATATTGTAGGCATTACCCGTCCCATTACCAAGCACAACTTTCTGGTGCGCGATATCCGCCAACTGGCTATGACCGTGCGCCAGGCGTTTCATCTTGCCCGGACCGGCCGGCCTGGCCCCGTGCTGATCGATCTGCCCAAGGACATCATGCACGGCAGCACAGACTTCGTTTGGCCGGAACAGGTCCGGATGCGCACGTACAATCCGACTTACCGGGCCAACATGCACCAGCTCAAACGGGCGGGTGAGGTGCTGGCCCACGCCAGGCGGCCGCTCATTCTGTCCGGGGGCGGCGTCATCATGGCCGACGCCTGGCAGGAACTGCGCGATATGGCCGCGCTCATGCATGCGCCGGTTACTTCGACTCTGACCGGCTTGGGCGCCTTTCCCGGCGACGATCCCAAGTGGCTGGGCATGCTCGGCATGCACGGGACCTATGAGGCCAACAAGGCCGTGAGCCATGCCGACGTCATCCTGGCGGTGGGCATGCGTTTTGATGACCGCGTGACCGGGCGGGTGTCCGCCTTTGCGGCGGATGCCCGCATTGTACATATTGACATCGATCCGACATCGATCCGCAAAATTGTCAGCGTGGATGTGCCGGTGGTTGGAGATTGCCGCCAGGTTTTGCGCGATCTGCTCGAACTGTTGCGTACGGATCGCCTGGCCAAGGACTGGCCGGCCGAGGTCGCGGCCTGGCACGAACAGATTGCCTCCTGGCGGGCGGAAAATTCGTTGGCCTGGCAGCGTTCGGACGCGCTCAAGCCGCAGCAGGTGATTGAATTGTTGAGCGCGGCATTGAGCAAAGACGCGATTATCGCAACCGATGTAGGGCAGCACCAGATGTGGACGGCCCAATTCTGCACGTTTCGTTCTCCCCGTACCTTTTTGACCTCGGGTGGTTTGGGGACCATGGGTTACGGTCTGCCCGCCGCCATCGGCGCGCAACTGGGCTGTCCGGACAAGTCCGTGGTGCTCATCACCGGCGACGGCTCCTTCCAGATGAACAGCCAGGAACTTATTACCGCCACGCACAACCGCCTGCCGCTCAAAATCATCATTCTGAACAATGCCTATCTGGGCATGGTCAGGCAATGGCAGCAATTATTTTGGAATGGCAACTATGTTGCCACGGACATGCAGGCCCAGCCCGACTTCGTTAAACTGGCCGAAGCTTACGGGGCGAAAGGGTATAGCATCAGTACCGAAGCTGAACTTGCAACCATGCTGCCCCAGGTTTTGGCTTCTCCTCATCTCAGTATTCTGGATGTGCGGGTAGAACGCGAAGAAAACGTGTACCCCATGGTTCCAAGCGGCGCGGGCCTGAGTGAAATGCTCCTGGCTTGAGAACTTCCGGCGCTCGGGATGAAAATTTTGAAGGAGCGGACTATGCGGCGCGTTCTGGCTGTTCTGGTGGAAAATGAACCCGGTGTTTTGGCCCGCATTGCAGGTTTGTTCAGCGGACGCAATTATAATATCGAATCAATCAGCGCATCGCCGACGCAAGATCCCGGCGCTACGCACATCACCATCACCACAACGGGTGATGCGGTGATTTTCGAGCAGATCGTCAAACAGTTGCGCAAACTGGTTTGTGTCATTAAAGTTATTGATTTTACTGACATATCATCTGTCATGCGTTCTCTTGTCTTCATCAAGGTCCATACTGATGAAACCAAGCGGGGCGAGGTGCTGCGCATTGCGGAAATTTTTCGCTGCAAGGTCATAGACGTCAGTTTGAGCGACCTGACTCTGGAGGTGACGGGTGATCACGCGAAATTGCAGGCCATCATCCAGTTGCTGCAAAATTTTGGCATCAAGGAAATGGCCTTTGGCGGCACGGTCGCCATGCGTCGCAGTATGCAGGGCAATCAGCGCGAAAAATAGGGGTAGCCGACGGAACATTCAATGCAAAATATTTTTTGAGGAGACGACATGAAAGCGTACTATGAACAAGATGCCGATCTTTCCGTGCTCAAGAACAAAACCGTGGCCATCATCGGCTACGGCAGCCAAGGACACGCGCATGCGCAGAATTTGCGCGATTCCGGCATCAAGGTTGTGGTCGGCCAGCGTCCGGGCGGGCGCAATTACGAACTGGCCAAGGAACATGGCTTTGAGCCGTTGCCGGTAGCCGAAGCGGCGGCCAAGGCGGATCTGATCATGGTGCTGTTGCCGGATCATTTTCAGGCGGCCGTGTACCAGAAGGACATTCTGCCTCATCTGACGCCGAATAAAATGCTTCTGTTTGCGCACGGCTTCAACATCCACTTTGGCCAGATCGAACCACCCAAGAATTTGGATGTGTGTATGATCGCGCCCAAAGGACCAGGGCATCTCGTACGCCGCACGTTCACCGAAGGCGGTGGCGTGCCCTGTCTTGTGGCCGTTCATCAGGATGCTTCGGGCAAAGCCCTGCCGACGGCACTGGCTTATGCGCGCGGCATTGGCGGCACCCGTGCAGGCGTGATCGAAACGACCTTCAAGGAAGAAACCGAAACCGATCTGTTCGGCGAACAGACCGTGCTGTGCGGCGGTCTGAGCGAACTCATCAAGGCCGGTTTCGAAACCTTGGTGGAAGCCGGTTACCAGCCTGAAGTCGCCTATTTCGAATGCCTGCACGAAGTCAAGCTGATCGTGGATCTCATGTACGAAGGCGGTCTGGCAAAGATGCGTTATTCCATCAGTGATACGGCCGAATTTGGCGATTACCGGACCGGACGTCGCATCGTTACGGATGAAACCCGCCTGGAAATGAAAAAAATTCTGCGTGAAATTCAGGAAGGGCAGTTCGCCAAGGAATTTATTCTGGAAGCCCAGGCTGGTTTCCCTGTGTTCAAAGCCAGGCGCAGGATCGAAGCTGCCCAGACCTTGGAAACCGTGGGCGAAGAATTGCGGGCGCTTATGCCCTGGTTAAAGGTCAGAATGGGAAATTGAGAGGATCTCCACTGTATCCCGACAACTGTCCGCTGCGTTGATTTTTTGCCGAACATGCTGACGGCCCTCATTGGTTTGCGAATGAGGGCCGTTTTTTTGATAGTGTCTCAGTTCGGACAATACCGGAGTTCAGGCGTCGTAGATGGCTTCCATGTGTTCCAGGTAGGCGGTGTACCGGCCCGCTTCGATGGCTGTGCGGGCCGCACGCACGACATCAAAAAAATATGTCAGGTTGTGGATGGAATTCAGGCGGTAAGCCAGCAATTCGCCGGATGCATACAGATGGCGCAGGTAGGCCCGGCTGAATGTCCGGCAGGTATAGCAGGAACAGGCCGGGTCCAGAGGCGAGTCATCCTCTGCGTATTCTTGACGTTTGATGTTCACTTTGCCGCAGGAGGTGAACAGGGTGCCGTTGCGCGCATTGCGGGTGGGCAGTACACAGTCGAACATGTCCACACCCAGAGAAATCGCCCGGACGATATCCAGCGGCGTGCCCACACCCATCAGATAACGGGGTTTGTCCTTCGGCAACAGGGGCGTGGCGGCGGACAGAATATCGTGCATTTGCACTTTGCTTTCACCCACAGACAGGCCGCCGATGCTGTATCCTTCGAAGCCGATGTCCAGAAGACGCCGCACCGCCTCGGCCCGCAGATCGGGATACATGCCGCCTTGCATGATGCCGAACAACAGCGCACCCGTATTGTCTTCCCGTGGTCCGGGCCAGGCCGCGCGGCAGCGGGCTGCCCAGCGTGAAGTCAGATCAAGGGAAGAGGCCGCATAGGCGTGATCCGCGTCATGAGGCACACATTCGTCCAAGGGCATTATGATGTCGGCGCCCAGCGCAAGTTGAACGGCAATGACGTTTTCCGGGGTGAACAGATGCCTGGAGCCATCCAGGTGCGAACGAAAGATCACGCCTTCTTCCGTGATTGTGCGCAAAGGCGACAGGCTGAATACCTGGTAGCCGCCGCTGTCCGTCAGGATTGGTTTCGGCCAGGCCGAAAAGGCATGCAGACCGCCGCGCCGGGCGATCAATTCGTGTCCTGGACGCAGATACAGGTGGTAGGTGTTGCCGAGGATGATCTCTGCCCCGATAGTTGCGAGATCGTCCGGTGCAACGGCCTTGACGCTTCCGGCTGTGCCTACCGGCATGAAAACCGGCGTCCGGATCGGGCCGTGCGCCGTATGCAGCGTGCCGGTCCGGGCCTGGCCGTCAACGGTCAAGAGTGTGAATGTGCCGGGAATGGACATTGCGGTCAGATCAGTCGGTCGAAAATAAGCGTATACAAGGAGCGGATGTGCAGGGCCACGCGCAGTTGCAAAGCCGGGGCGGCGGAGGCTGCCGGCTTGATCAAGCTGAGCAGGCGTTCGCCGGCAGGCATGAAGTCGGTGTCGCCGTGCGACTGCAAACTTTCCACATAGGTCTTAACCCGTTCCATAAAGTTTTTCGCCCGGTTGGCGCCCAAACCCGCTGTATGGCGCTCAAGAAAAGTGTCGAAAATGATCTGGCCGTCATGCGGAAACGAGCGTTCCAGCGTCAGCCGCCACAAAGCGATCATCAGGATCTGCCATTCGTTTTTCAACTTGCGGCGCAGCAAAAAACGGGCTTGGCCCACGCCGGCCAGCGTCAGCTCCTGTTCGAAATCCATATGTTCAAGTAAAACTTGAAAGTTGTTTACCACTTCTTCAATGGTGTACGCGGGTGACAGGCTTGCGGCGTGCATGCGTGTTTCCTGGATAAAACTGTATTGCGGCAATCAAAGCGTTGTTGGCATTCAGAAACGACACCAACCAATTTTTGTCAAGCGGATCTTTACGTTGGCATTATCCGGCATTGCCGCGCGAACGCCGGCGAGACCTGCGTCGCCTTCGATCCGTGGCGGAAGCGGCTTCCACATTGCAGGCTGGTTGCTCCATTGCCCGTTCCCCGGACTGATCGGCGCTGGAGCGCGAACGAACACCGCGCCGTCGCGTGTGGCCGACGGCAGACGCCTGGAATGTGTCAACCCGTTCCCCGGTCAGACGATCCGGGAGCAGACGATCCGGCCGGGCCTGTTGGTACAATTCGTCCAAAAGCAGCGTCAACAGTTGCATCTGTTCCGGATCCTGGGCCAGTTCCATCGCCAGATCCGTGAAGCGGCGCATTCGCTCCCGTTCCAGATTGGTTTTTTGGCGCAGGCGGCTTTCCAGCAGCGCTGTGGCCCGGCTGCCGACGGTACGGGCTACATCCTGATCTGCGGGAGTGGGCATGGCTATGAGGTTGATTTTGAAAAAAGCCGCGATGCGTTGCAGTTCCATTTTCTGCATGAGGTCAACGAGCGAGATGACCACCCCGGCCGCACCGGCCCGGCCTGTTCTTCCGGCCCGATGAATATACGATTCGCGATCTTCCGGCGGCTCATACAGGAAGACGTGGGAAAGTTCGGGAATGTCGATGCCGCGTGCGGCCACGTCCGTGGCCACAAGAAAGCGCACTTCTCCCTGCCGGACTCTGGCCAGAACTTCTTCGCGTTTGGCTTGCGTCAAATCGGCAGAGAGTTCGTCCGCATTGAGTCCGAAGCCTTGCAGCACGGCGGCCACATAATGCACGTTCGCCTTGGTGTTGCAGAAAATGATGGCCGAATAGGGATTTTCCACCTCGATCAGGCGCACCAAAGCCCGATCCTTGTCCATGGGCTTGCATTCGCAGTACATGTGTTGCACTTCGGCCACATGCACCTGGGCATGCGACAGTGAGAGCATGTCCGGGGAATGCATGAATTCTCCGGCCAATTTCAGTACGTAGGGCGGGTACGTGGCGGAAAAAAGCGTCACCTGGAACGGATTTTTCGGCAAATGACGCTGAATGTCCTTCATGTCCTGATAAAAGCCGATGGACAGCATCCGGTCGGCTTCGTCGAAAATAAGCGCCCGTATCGCATCAAGATTGAACGATTTGCGCAACAGGTGATCCAGCACGCGTCCCGGCGTGCCCACAATCAGGGCCGCGCCTTCACGCAGAGCCTCGAACTGTTTGCCGTAACCCACGCCGCCATACATGGCGACCACGCCCAGATGGGTATCGGCGAACAGCATCTTGGCTTCACGTTCCACTTGCAGGGCCAATTCCCGCGTGGGCACGAGCACCAAAGCCTGTACCGCGCGCTTGTCCGGATTGAGCAAATTCAGCAGGGGCAACAAATACGTTCCTGTTTTGCCGCTGCCCGTACGGGACTGAACCATCAGATCACGCCCGGCCAGCAGGTAAGGCAAACCGTGTGATTGCACAGGCATGAGGCTTGTCCAGTCGGCTCTGGCGCAGGCGGTTTGTAAGGCGGGATGCAGATCGGCCAGGTGCAGCGCGGGCAAGGAATCTTCAGGTTCGGCAACGGACGCGGAAGTCCGGACGTTTGGCGGATACAGGGCAGAGAGTGGAGGGGAGGGTGAGTCGGCCATGATGATTCGGATACTGCGTCCTGACGTTAGAGGATAATTTTGAGATAAATTCTAAACTTCCTGAACCAGGATGGCAAGCGTCGCGCTTGGTGGGGAGCCTTCATAACACGACGGATTCCTTGTCGCCCGAGTACGCCGCCCATCCCTTGGCCCGCAAAATACACGCCGGGCAAGCGCCGCAGCCGTACCCCCAGGCGTGCAGTGTCGTGCGTTCGCCGAGGTAGCAGGTGTGCGTATGCGTCCGGATCAAAGACACCAATTCCGGTCCTCCCTCTTGTTCGGCCAGGTTCCAGATACCGCCTTTATCAAGCCACATCAAGGGAGTATGAATGACGCAACGCATGCCCATGCCGAGATTGACGGCTACTTGCAGGGCTTTGATCGCATCGTCGCGGCAATCGGGATATCCGGAAAAATCGGTTTCACCCACGCCGACAACCAAGCTGTGACAGTTCAAGCGCCAGGCCAAGGCGGCGGCCGTGAGCAGAAACATCAAATTCCTGCCGGGTACAAAGGTATTGGGCACGCCGTCTGGCAGATCGGCGACGGGTATATTTCGGGTCAGGGCGGACTGGGCAAGTTCACCGATAACGTTGAGATCAAGCACGTGATCCGCGCCGAGGCGCGTTTTCCAGTCAGGTTTGGAATGCAGGGCGGGCAGGGCATCCAGTACGGACAAACGGCAGATCATTTCCACCTTGTGGCGCTGACCGTAAGTAAAACCCACGGTATGCACCACAGGAAAGCGATTCAGCGCCCAGGCCAGGCAGGCGGTCGAATCCTGACCGCCGGAAAAGAGCAACAGGGCGGCTTCCGTTGTTTTCAGGGGCGGAGTGCAAGCTTGTGTCCGCACGTTGACGTCCTTGGCGATAACAGAATATCACGGCAGTCCGGACAGTACCCGTAGGGGGGAGTGCTTGTAAAGACTGACGGATGCGGCTAAACTTCCCGCCTGCACCCGTGCAAGGAGGATTGCTATGCTCGCGGCCAACACCGGAGCCTTGATTCTCGCGGCCGGAAAAGGCACGCGCATGTGCTCGCCCCGACCCAAGGCTCTGCATACCTTGCTTGGCGAACCCATGCTGCGTCATGTGCTCAAGGCCTTGATCCCTTTGTTCGGGGAATCCGTCTGGACCGTGATCGGGCACGAGGCCGGCATGGTGCGCCAGGCGTTTGCCGATCACGCCATGCGTTTTGTGGAGCAGGCGGAACAACTCGGCACCGGGCACGCTCTGACGATCGCCTGGCCTGATTTGCGCGCAGCCGGAATCGAACGTTTGCTGGTGATCAACGGCGACACGCCCCTGGTAACCAGCAGACTTGTCGAGGCTTTTCTGCGCGATGCCGAAGGTACGGATCTCACCTTTGCCACACTGACCGTGAAAGATCCCGGCTCCTTCGGCCGGGTGATCAGGCAAGGCGGTAAAGCGATTGCCGTCATTGAAGCCAGGGATTACGATCCGGCCCTGCACGGCCCTGAGCCGCACGAAATCAATGCCGGTCTGTACATGCTCCGCTTGCCTGCCATTGTTCCCCTGTTGCCGCGCCTGACCAGAGATAACAAGAACGGCGAATATTACCTTACTGATCTTGTAGCTCTCGCAACGGAAGCCGGACTCATGGTCAACGGACTGGATTGCGGCCACGATCCCGGCCTGCTCGGCGTCAATACGCCGGAAGAACTGGCCGGATCAGAAGAGATTCTGCGGCGCGCCATCGTTCATGAACACCTGGCTGCCGGAGTGATCATGCACGGTTCGGACTGCATCCGGATCGGCCCGAATGTTGTGATCGAACCGGGGGCCGAGCTGTCCGGCCCGTGTGAAATATTCGGGGCAAGCCGTATCGCGGCCGGGGCCAGCGTGGCTTCGCATTGCTGCATTCGTGACAGCGTGGTGGCCACCCGGGCTGTTATTCACAATTTCTGCCACCTTGAAGGCGCGGCGATCGGCCCGGACTGTCTGATTGGCCCGTTCGCACGCTTGCGCCCCGGCACGGTGCTGGAAGAACAGGCACGTGCCGGAAACTTCGTGGAAATGAAAAAAACCAGGCTCGGCCGGAGCGCCAAGGCCAACCATCTGACCTATCTCGGCGATGCGGATGTGGGCGCCGGGACCAATGTGGGCGCCGGGACCATCACCTGCAATTATGACGGCAGGCACAAGCACCGGACCGTGATCGGCGCCGACGCCTTCATCGGCAGCAATACGGCCCTGGTCGCGCCGGTGCGCATTGGCGACAACGCCGTGGTGGGGGCAGGTTCGACCGTGACCAAGAACGTGCCTGGAGGCCATCTGAGCGTCACCCGGACACAGCAAAAAAATTTGCCCTGGAATAAAAAATGACGCCAGAGGCTTCGCTGCCCGATCCTTGAGTTTTTTTGTCCGGCACCGTATGCTTCTGCCGTTTTCCAACGAAACGATCTTCTCATAATCAACCCGCAGACTCATTATGAGACATTTCGGACTTTGAGGCATGTATGTCTGATCCCAAGCTTGTTGTCGCAGTGGTGGGCGCCACCGGCGCCGTAGGACGCGAAATGCTCTCCATCCTATGGGCGCGTTCTTTTCCCGCCACGGAAATTGTTCCCTTCGCTTCCGCCCGATCCGCCGGAATGAAGGTGGAGTACGGCGATCGACAACTGACCGTGCGGGAATTGAAAGAAGATTCCTTTGCCGGCTGTGATCTCGCCCTGTTTTCCGCCGGCGGCGGCACCTCGGAACGGTTTGCGCCGCATGCCGTGGCGGCCGGTTGCGTGGTCATCGACAACTCCAACGCCTGGCGCATGGATGAGCGCTGCCCTCTGGTTGTGCCCGAAGTAAACGCGAGCGCTCTTGATGCGCATCAGGGGATTGTCGCCAACCCCAACTGTTCGACCATTCAGATGGTGGTGGTGCTGAAGCCTCTGCATGATGCGGCCGGCATCCGCCGGGTCGTGGTTTCGACCTATCAGTCCGTATCCGGCACAGGCCAAAAGGGCATCGCGGAATTGGAAAGCCAGGTCCGGCACATGTTCAACGGCGTGGACCCGGAGGTCAAGGTCTATGCGCACCGCATCGCCTTCAACTGTCTGCCCCATATCGACGTCTTCCTGGACAACGACTACACGAAGGAAGAAATGAAGATGGCGCGCGAGACCGTAAAGATTATGGGTGACGCCTCCGTCAAAGTCACCGCAACCTGTATCCGGGTGCCGGTATTTTATGCGCATTCCGAATCGATCAACATTGAAACGGAACGCAAGCTGAACGCGCGTGAAGCCAGGGTTTTGCTGGCTTCGGTTCCCGGCGTGCGCGTGGTGGACAATCCGGGGGAGCGTATGTACCCCATGCCACTCGATGCCGCCGGAGAGGATGAAGTATTTGTGGGACGCATTCGGGAAGACGAAACCATTGCCAATGGGCTGAACCTGTGGGTGGCGGCGGACAATATACGCAAGGGCGCGGCTCTCAATGCCGTGCAGATTGCCGAGGAACTGCTGCGCCGCAAACTGGTGCGCGTGCGCGATCTCCGATTGTTTCTGGCAGGCGCCGGTCAATGATTCCTGTTTTGTCCGCACAGGATTGGAAGGAACGCCTGTTTGCCTTGTCTGGAGCGGAGTCAGCGGGTATTCTGGCCTTCTACGATCACCGGCTGGGCGCTATTGCGTGCGATTCACGTTGCGCATTGGCGCCGCTGGACGACCACTTGATACACCGGGGCGACGGAGTATTCGAATACATCCGTTTCAGTGAACGCCGCATCATCGACCTGGATGCCCACCTCACCCGTTTGAGCCGGTCGGCGGCGGGGCTGGAACTGGAGCCGCCGTGCTCCTGGGACGAAATGCGCGCTATCGTGATCGAGGTGGCGCGCGCTTCAGGCCGGAACGAAGGCGCGTTGCGGATTCTGATCGGACGGGGGCAGGGTGGTTTCGGCGTCGAACCGGCCGAATGTCCGCAAACCAGCCTGTATGTGGCCGCGCATATACTCCGGCCCGTGCCGGAAAGATTGTTCGAACAGGGGGCGTCCGCTTGCCGCAGCCAAGTGCCGGTCAAGCCGGCCATGTTGGCACGGCTCAAGACCACCAATTATTTGTCCAGCGTCTTGATGAGCCTGGAAGCCGCGCGGTGCGGCGCTGATTTTTCTTTTTCGTTCGACGGTGACGATTGTCTGGCTGAAGCCGCCGTAGCCAACGTGGCTTTGGTTGATGTCGGGGGCAGCCTGGTCATGCCGGAATTTCACAACGCCCTGCCAGGCACAACGGCGCGTAAGGCGGCCAAACTGGCGGAGCAATTCATGCCGGTGGCGTGGCGTTGTGTGCCGGAAGCGGAATTGTTCACCGCCAGGGAAATTTTGTTGTTGGGTACGGCGCATGAATGTCTCGGCGTCGTCAGGTACGAAGATCGCGTGATCGGGCAAGGTGTGCCGGGACCTGTAGCCCTTCGGCTGCGGGCCTTGTTGCGGCGCGCCTTGCTCAATGAGGGTGTGACTTTTTGATGCCAAGCGATCTGCCGTGTAATTGCAGTGTGGCATGAATCCCGTGCCGGATGGCCCTTGGGCAATTCCGACCACCGGGAACGGAGTGGGTAGCGTGTCAATGCAGGTGCTGTTGTTGGATCTGGGTCTGGAACTGCGAGGCGGCCAGCGCCAGGTGTTATATCTTGTCCAGGCTCTGGAACGGATGCGGGAACGGGGCGAACCCGTGGAAGCCGTGGTCGCCTGCCCACGCGCCGGAGCTTTGGCTGCCGTCTTGCGAAAAGAAAATCTGCCTTGTTTGCCGCTGCCGGGGCACGGGGTGATCAATCCGGCCTTGCTGTTCACTCTGTGGCGGGCTATCCGGCGCCTTCGTATCGCTATCCTGCATACGCATGATGCGCGGGCCGCGACCATAGGCGCCTGGTGCAAGCGTTGGTTTCCAAGGGTGCGCCTGATGCATGCGCGGCGCGTATCCTATCCCATTCACCAGGGATTGCGCGGAAAAAAATATCTCACCGCCGATGCCGTGATCGGCGTCAGTCAGGAGATTTCCACGGGTCTGGTTGCCGGAGGATTGCCCGAGTCCAAGGTGCATACCATCCATTCCGGCATTGATCCCGCACTTTACGCGCCCAAGGTTGAACGTGACGATGGCCGGTTTGTGTTCGGCGCCGTGGGCAGCCTGACGGAGCAGAAAGGCTTCCACGTGCTGATTCAGGCCATGAGCGTACTGGCGGATATTGACGACCTGCCGCAATGGGAAGTACGCATCATCGGCGAAGGGCCGTTGTTTGCGCAATTGTTTGAATTGGCTCGGGAAGAGAAGGTGGAGAGCAGTCTGGCTTTGTTCGGCCGCCAGGACAGCAAACAATTTTTGCCGTACTTTGATGCCCTGCTCGTGCCCTCGATTGACGGTGAGGGCAGCAACGCCGTGATCAAGGAAGGATGGGCCGTGGGCATTCCCGTGGTGTGTTCATCTTTGCCTTCCAACAAGGAACTGGTTCGTGACAAGCACAACGGCCTGATCGTGCCCAAGGGCAATCCTTTGGCGCTTGGCGCGGCCATGTTGCGTTTGATCCGCGAACCTCTCCTGCGTGGGCGGCTGGTCAACGGCGGCTGCAAAAGCTTGGGGGCGTTCACCGATCAACATATGGCGGAACGCACGCTGGCTCTGTACCGGACGCTTGTGGAAACGTCGGATTCGGAAATTTTCGGATAGCGTGGACGAACTCAAAAACACAGTGTGGCACCGCAAGGAGAGTTCATGGGACAGCGCCTGCCTCTGGCTGATGACACGCCTTTCCTGTTGCAGATCAAAGCGCTCAACGACAACGAGTTGTTGGATTTTTGGGCGGAAACGCAACACATAGAAACTCTGGTGCGCAACCAGTTTGATCGGGAAATTTTGTTCGCTCCGGATTACGAACGTCTTATCCTGTTTGAATTGCAACTGCGTTCCTGCCAACGCGGGCGTGCGGCCTGCCGCTGACGAAAACAACCGGACCCCGGTTGCAAAACATAGCAAACGGGCATCAGCCCATCGGTTTTTTGATCCAGGATTTTTCTTCGCCCCAGGCTAGGCGGCGGATATTTTCCCGGTGGCTCCAATAGACAACAACCATCACCGTGAGAGCCAGAGGCAAAAGATCAAACCGCAACGCCGGCATGAGCAAGAGGGGCAGAGCGGTGACCAGAGTCAGCGAGCCGAGCGAAACAAAGCCCGAACGCCAGATGACCACTACGCAGAGCAGGCTGGCCAGCAAAAGAGGCACAAAGGCCAGGGGGATCAGCACGCCGATGGATGTAGCCACAGCCTTGCCTCCTTTAAAGCCGAGAAAACAGGAATGCAAATGGCCCAGAATCGCCGCGAGAGCTGTCAGGCTGTGTAACGACGAACTGTCGCTGAGGTAAAGGGCCATGGCGACGGCCAACGTGCCCTTGAGGATGTCGCAGGCCAGCGTGGCGACTCCCCACCCTTTGCCGCACAGGCGGGCGACATTGGTGCTGCCGATATTGCCGCTGCCCTCGGTGCGCGGGTCGATGCGGCAGAAAGTTTTGGCCAGGACGAGTCCGAACGGAATGGAGCCGATAAGGTACGCGATGCCGATCCAGATAGTTGCCATGGTATTGTGGATTGTTACAAGGATATGGAACCGGAGCGGCCCACAGCGTTTGCGCTGTGTATCGCTCTGAGTCTAAAAATTAGTTTTTTAATATAATTTTTCATAAATTTTAATTTAATTCACGCACTTCAGCAATTTGCACCTCATTCTGAACCGGATGCACTTTGTGCAGCCGTACCGCAACTTCTTGTCCCGGCTGCACCCGGTCACCGAACAGGGCGCGCCGCGCCCGAAGAAACAATTGCTCACGCGGCAGACTGACCGATACAAACGCATCGTTTTCATCCGTGATTACAGCCGGCCACCAGTGTTTGTCGCCTTGCTGGCGGGCATAGAGCAGCTTCCAGTAGCGCGGACGCTGCCGTTGCACCTGGACGGCGGCGTCCAGGCGGGCGTTCAGCAGCGGCAGCATCTCGTCCAGTTCCGCCTTGCTCCATTTGGGCGCGCCGTGTTCGAGCGTATGCAGAATTTGCGCCTCGTTGATCAGATCCGGATACCGCCGCAGGGGAGAAGTCGTGGTCGCATAGGCCTCCGCTCCCAACCCGGCATGCGGACGCGGCACGGTCTCCAGACAGGTTGGAGCCAAAGCGCGCACCACGCGGGCGACTTCGTGCGGGGCGCTCCAGATGCCCACATATTCCTTGGGCACGACGATATCCTGGGTTCGGTACAGCAGGTTGACGCCTCTGGTTACAGCCCAGTCGGCCAGGGCCACATTGGCCAGAATCATCAATTCGGACACAATGCGGTGCGCTTCCGGCGCTTCCGGCGTATGTTCGAGAAGTACATTGACATCTGTGGTATTTTCTCCGGGCACGATCACAAACTGCGGATCCGGGCGTTCAATGATGACCGCGCCGTTACGGATGCGACAGGCTTGACGCGCCGCAGCCAGGGCTTGCGCCTGACGCAACGAAACCGCGTAGGCCGAGGCCGGGGAGTCAAAGCCGTACAACGCTGCTTCCACCGCCTCATAGGTCAGATTGGCTTGAACCCGGACCCGGTTCAAAAAAGGTTCGCACTCCACCAGCGTGCCGTCCGACGCCACAGTGCAGCGCACGACCAACGCGGGGCGAAGTATTCCGGCGGCCAAGGCATAGGCGTCCACACCCAAACGCTCGGGCAGCATGTGGTGGCTGCCTTCGGGCAGGTACAGGCTGGTAGCCCGGTGTATGACCGCCTTGTCCAGCGCGCCGCCAAACGGCCAGACCAGGGCCGGACAAGCCAGGGCCAACTCCAGAATCCATCCCCCCTCGGGCCGGAGAATGATATGCAGGGCGTCATCAATATCCCGCGTGGTGGCATTATCCACGCTGATAAAAGCTGTATCCAGGCAAGGCGCTTGCGTATGCGTGGCCGCATGCAGCAAATTCGCTGTTTCTTCGGTATGGGCTTCAGCCCAGGCATCACCTGGAGTGTAATCGGCCCGATCCAGCCAGAAGTTATAATGTGGCGGCACGAGTCCCCAAACTTCAGCCAAATACAGGGGCAACAGGGGATCGTCCGGCAGCCCCTTGGTCAATAGCCGCCAGGCGGTTTCATCTTCACCGGCTTCCGGATCGGCAATTCGGCGCAACAGCAAGCGTTGCAGTTGATCCGCCACATCGGGCGAAAGCGTTTCCTGAGGGCGCGCCTGCCGTTTTTTGCAGTGCATTTCCCATAGAATGCTCAACCAGGCGCTGCCCTGTCGGGCTAGTTCCTCCCGGTTCCGGCTCGCCTCCTGTTCTGACTGCCGGGCGGCAACAACGCTTTCAGAAAAAACTTCAAAATCCGGCGATTGGAATTTGAAATGCGTTTTGCAGGCGAGCAGGGCGCGTCCGTAAGCCGCTACGGCATCCACATCAGGATCGGAAAGTTCCAGTTCGGCAAACCAGCTTGCTGTGGCCTTGGTCATTTCGCCTTGGGCCATGCTCCAGAGTGCGTCCATCCGCAATGAGGCGGCCAGTTTTTCCCGTTTTTCCCGATGCTGGATCAGTCGCTCCACAGCAATGTCACGACTGTTTACGTCGGCATAGGCCGGGCCGGACCAGGGCAGCAGGCGGTTCTTCTGGAGCGGCATCTCCCGCCGATTGGGAAGAATGAGTCGCAGCTTGTCCTGCCGCTCCTCCAAAATCCAGGCGATTTGAGGAGCATTGCCCTGCATGAATTCCACAATGCAGCCCACGCCGGGAAACTGGACGATGCCTTTGAGCATATGGGTCCTTTGTTACATTCTGTTCCCGGTACGATCTCAAGGCTGCCCCTCGCCCTGTCTGCCGCGCATGCGGAACGATCAGTGTCTGAAGGAGCGCTGCCCCGTGAAGACCATGGCCACCTGGGGCGAGGCTTCGTTGACGGCCGTAATCACTTCCACATCGCGCACAGAGCCGCCAGGCTGGGCAATCGCCGCGATACCCTGAGCGATAGCCACGTCCACGCCGTCGCGGAAGGGGAAAAAACCGTCCGACACAAGCACCGACCCGGGCAGGTTTGCGCGTGCGGCGCCGACGCCCGTGTTGACAGCGCGCAGTTGCTCGGCTGCGGCCGGGTTGCGCAGGGCATGTTGTTGCAAATCATACAGGGACATGCCGGTTTGTTCGAAGGCCAGCCGATCGGCGTATTTGGTATAGGCTTTGTGGATAGCCAGTTCCACACAGCCCACGCGATCTTGTTCGCCGGTGCCGATGGCCGTGGTGGCGCCGTCGCGGGCAAAAATAACCGAATTGGAGGTCACGCCGGCTTCCACGGCCCAGGCGAACAGCAGATCGTCGCTCTCAGCGGAGGAGGGCGCACGGGCGCTCACGCTCAAACCGTCTTTGCCCGTGGCCACGGCCGGAAGAAAGTCCGAAGCCTGCCGGATGCGGTTGACAAAGGATTGTTGGATGATGAGTCCGCCGTCAGTCAGCGATTTGATATCGAGAAAAGGAATGCCGGCATGGCGTTCCAATTCGGCCAGAGCAGGCAGATGCAGCACGCGCAGGTTTTTTCGGCCTGATAGTTTGGCCAGCGCGCCTTCTTCATAGTCCGGTGCGGCCACCACTTCAAAATAATTGGCGGCAATGAGTTCAGCCGCATTCAGATCCAGGGGGCGGTTGCAGACCACTGCCCCGCCGAAGGCCGCGATGCGGTCACACCAGAAGGCCTTGCTCAGGGCGTCGCCCAGGCTGAAGCGGGACCAGGCCGCGCCGCAGGGATTGTTGTGTTTGAGGATGACGGCCGCCGGGCGATCGGTCAAGTATTGCAGGATATTGATCCCGTTATCCACATCCGTGAGGTTGGTTTTTCCCGGATGCTTTCCCGCCTGGAGCATTTGGGCTTCGGACAGGGAGGAAACAATGCCGCCCGGTCCTCGCCATTCCCGGCCGCCGATTGCGGGTGCGCCGCTTACCAGGCGGTACAGGGCAGCCGGTTGATCCGGATTTTCACCATAGCGCAAGCCTTTGATTTCTTCATCAAAATTCCAGACGCGCCGGCTGTAGGTGAGCACTGTGTCGCCCAGAGTGACGGTCAGCTTATCCGGAAAGGCATCGTCAACGACCATGCGGTACATGTCTTGCAAGTGCGTCATGCCTGCTGAATCCTTATGGATGGAAATACGGACCGGGCATCCAACGCCTGGTCCGTATTGCATACCACAGGCTGTCGGCCGAAGCAATTTTCATTTGAAGCTTGAAAATGTTTGGCATAGGATAATGCCGCGTCGGGCGCCCTGCCCGGAGGAAGTTCCGTTACGGGGGAATACATGGAACAGGCGCTGTTGAAAATGGCGAGGCAGTTGGATGCGCTGGATGAAGCGTCTCTGGTCGCCTTGTGGGACAAATACAGCGGCATGGCGGCGCGCTTTGAACCCAGCAAACGCTGGGAAGAGAGTGTGCTTGTGCTGTCCCTGATCCAGGCCAAGCGCTGGAAAAACCTGTTGTTCAACCAGCAGTGGAGTGCTCGCAGTCGGCCGGATGAACATCCGCCCCGCGTGGTATTCAGCCTGGAAAATGGAGAACGCGGTGACGATGCCGGCAAGCCGAAGGCAAAAATTCTGGCGTTCAACAGCCGGATCGTGAAATCCGGAAACGAAGAACCGGACCCTTGCGGCACGCCGGGATGACCGGATCACTCCGTTGTTTCGGATCATGACGTCCGCCTCCCGTTCCATAGCGGTTGCGGTCAGCGGCGGCCTGGACAGTCTGTACGCCTTGATCGATCTGCATGCGCGAGGCTTGGCGGCTATGGCCCTGCATGCACGCCTCCTGCCCCCCGGGATTGAAAACGACCCTGTACCCGGTCTCACACGCATCTGCGAGCGGCTCGGCCTCCCTTTGCATGTGGTGGAGGCGCGCCGGGAATTTGCCGAACGGGTCATCCGGCCCTTTGTCACGGAATATGCCGCGGCCCGCACGCCCAACCCTTGCGCCCGATGCAATGCGCGCATCAAATTCGGCTTGTTGCTGGACGCCGCCCGTGATCTGGGCGCCGTCCATCTGGCGACAGGACATTACGCGGCTTGGGCGGAACACCCGATATACGGCCCGGCCTTACGGCGCGGGACGGATGAACGCAAGGACCAGTCGTATTTTCTGGCGTTGGCGCCCGGAGAACGTCTGGCTTCGGCCGTCTTTCCCCTGGCGGAACAAAACAAAGCACAGTTGGCCGCACGTCTGGCCGGTCTGGACTATAAGGCGCCCCTGCCCGGTGAAAGCCAGGAAATTTGTTTTGTGCCCGGCAACGCTTACCGGCCGTTTATGCGGCAACAGGGCGTCGCGTTGCCTGGACCGGGACCGATCGAACTGGCGGACGGCCGCGTCATCGGCCGGCACGAAGGTTTGTGGTTGTATACGGAAGGCCAGCGTCGGGGGCTTGGCCTATCCTGGTCGGAGCCTTTGTACGTACTGGCCAAGAATACAACGCGTAACGCGCTTATCGTCGTTGGCCGGGATGCGCTTTTGGCGGATTCCTGTACGGGACGGGAATTGAACGAGTTGGTGCCGCGCGCGTTGTGGCCGGACGCGCTGTATGTGCAGACGCGCTATCGGCAGCGGGCCGTGCCCGCAACCGTGCATGTGGACAGCGACAGGATTGCGGTGCGCTTTGCCGCGCCACAGACCCCCGCCGCTCCGGGGCAGATTCTGGCCGTGTACGATGCGCGGGGTTGGGTGCTGGCCGGAGCAAGCATTGCCAGTTGACTGTTTGTTCGCCAAGGGCTGCCGCACTTGCCTTTTTCACCGATGCCGGTTAATGAAAGCGGTCTTTAATGCACTAAGCACACTCGGGCAGCGATACCGGGGTGTCGTCCGGCACGGGCCGGGCGATGGAAGGATCAGGGCCGGAGTGGAAGTACAACCCTACGGATAAGGAGTTTTTCATGGCTTATGTCAGCATGAAGCAGATGCTGGAAACCGGAGTTCATTTCGGCCACCAGACGCGACGTTGGAACCCCAAGATGCGTCCGTTCATTTTCGGCGCGCGCAACGGCATTCACATCATTGATTTGCAGCAGACCGTCAGGCTGTACCGCGTCGCCCACGACAAGGTGGTGGATACCGTGGCCTCGGGTGGGCGCGTGCTGTTCATCGGCACCAAACGTCAGGCCCAGGAAGCTGTAACCGCCGAAGCCGGCCGCGCCGGTCAGTTCTATGTGACCAACCGTTGGATGGGCGGCACCTTGACCAATTTTTCAACCATCCAGAAAAGCATTGACCGCCTGAAAAAGCTGGAAGCCATGTTTGCCGACGGCAGCATCAACCGGTACCAGAAAAAGGAAATTCTCAGTTTCCAGCGTGAAATGGATAAACTCAATGCCACCCTTGGCGGGATCAAAGATATGGATCGCCTGCCGCAGTTGGCTTTTGTGATCGATCCCCAGCGCGAGGAAATAGCGATCAAGGAATGCCGCAAGCTGGGCATTCCGATCGTAGCCGTGACGGATACCAATTGTGATCCCGATCTCATTGATTTCATTATTCCCGGCAACGACGACGCCATCCGCGCCATCAAACTGTTTGTGACAGCCATTGCCGATGCCTGCGCTGAAGGTGAGGCCATGCGCAAGGATGCGGGTAAAAAAGATCCGGAAGAAGCTTTCAAGAAAGCGGCCGCAGCCGAAACCACGGCCGAACCCGTTTCGTCCGTTGAAGACGAAGCGGACGATGCAGTGAACAGCGAAGCGGAATAACTCCGCTTTTCGCGATCCGGACCGCGCTGGCTTCCAGCAAGCCGCGCGGTTGGCTTGTGGCAACTATTTCGGGCACGAAAGACATGCTTCGCGCCCCGATGTCAAACAATTTTTCGTGACGGGGATATACCATGAGTATCAGCGCTCAGGCGGTGAAAGAACTGCGGGAAAAAACCGCAGCAGGCATGATGGACTGCAAGAAAGCACTGGAAGAAACCGGCGGCGACATGGAAAAGGCCGTGGACTGGCTGCGTCAGAAGGGTTTGTCCAAGGCGGCTAAAAAATCCGGTCGCGCCACGTCGGAGGGCCTGATCGGCTGCCAGGCGACCGCGGACGGCAAGCAGGCCGTGCTTCTGGAAATTCGCTGTGAAACCGATTTTGTGTCCCGCGGCGACACGTTTCGGGAAGTGGTGCAAGCCTGCACACGGGATTTTTCTCTTTCCGGCCTGGATACGCCCGATGCCAAGGCCATTGAAGCCAAACTGACGGACGCCATCGCCACCTTGGGTGAAAACATCACCCTTGGGCAAGCTGTGCGCATGAAACTGGACGGTTTCGGCGCCATCGGCAACTATGTGCACAGCAACGGCAAGATCGCCGTGCTGGTGCAGCTTGCTTGCGGCAAGGACGCCACAGCCGCTGTTCAACCTTTTGCCGAACTGGCCCGCAATTTGGCCATGCAGATCGCGGCGGCCAGTCCCTTGGCCGTATCTTCCGATAATCTTGACCCGGCCCTGATCGAACGGGAACGCGAAGTGTACCGTCAGAAAGCGCGCGAAGAAGGTAAGGCTGACACGCTCATTGATAAAATTGCCGATGGAGCCATCAAGAAATACTTTAAGGAAGTATGCCTGCTGGAACAACCCTATATCCGCGATGACAAATTGGCAGTGGCGGACTTGATCAAACAGGTGGGCAAGGAACTCGGCGATGTCCTGTCGGTGAAAAATTTTGTGAGGGTGCAGCTCGGCGCTGAATAAGAAGAGGGAATGCGGCCCGCCTGGGCCGTCACACCGGACTGTCGTCGGCAAAGGAAAGCCATGCGCGATACATTTCTGGTTTTTGCCCAGCCGCTTATCGAACAGGCGGAAATGGACGAAGTACTGGATTCCATGCGCCAGGCTTGGATCGGTACCGGCCCTAAAACCCAACAGTTTGAGCGGGATTTTTCGGCCTACATCGGCCTGCCGCACGCGGCGGCGCTCAACTCGTGCACGGCAGCTCTGCATTTGGCCTGCATGACGCTCGATTTGAAGCCGGGTGACGAGATCATCACCACGGCCATGACGTTCTGCGCCTCGGTCAACTCCATCATCCATGCCGGCGGCACGCCGGTGCTGGCAGACATCAATCCGGACACGATCAATATCGATCCCGCCTTGATTGAGGCGCAGATCACACCACGCACCCGGGCCGTCATGCCGGTGCATTTCGCCGGCCGCGCTTGCGATATGGATGCGATCATGGGCATCGCCGACCGCCACGGCCTGCGCGTGATCGAAGACTGCGCACACGCCATTGAAACAACCTATAAAGGGCGTCATGCCGGCACCTTTGGCGACATAGGCTGTTTCAGTTTTTACGCGACCAAGAATGTGGTGACCGGCGAAGGCGGCATGGCTCTGTCAAACAACGAAGAATTTATCCGGCGCATCCGGATCATGGGTTTGCACGGCATGAGCGCGGACGCCTGGGCGCGCTTCTCGGATTCCGGCTACAAGCATTACCAGGTCGTGGATCATGGCTTCAAGTACAACATGACCGACATGCAGGCCGCGCTCGGCATCCATCAACTGCCGCGCGTCGACCGCTACCGCGCCCGGCGCCGGGCTATATGGGAACGTTACATGGAGGCTTTCGCGTTGCTGCCCGTGGGGCTGCCCGGACCGATCGGAACGCAGGAAACGCACGCCTATCACCTGTTCACTCTGCGCATCAATGAAAAAGCAGCCGGCATTTCCCGCGACGCCGTGCTTTCGGCCCTGACAGCCCGGCGCATCGGCTGCGGCGTGCATTACCTGTCCATGTCGGAACATCCTTATTACCGGGAACGCTACGGCTGGAAGCCGGAAGATACGCCACATGCCATGGCTTATGGCCGGGAAACCATTTCCGTGCCGATTTCGCCCAAACTCAGCGACCGTGATGTGGAGGACGTGATCGAGGCGGTGACAGATAGTATACACGGGCGAAAACCGTGAAACCGGGCATTACCGGCCTGGTGCTGACGCACAACGGCGAACGCCTGCTTGAGCGTTGTCTCGCTTCGCTTGCTTTTTGTGATCATGTGCTGATTGTGGATTCTTTCAGCACGGACGCCACTCTGGACATTGCCAGGGCGGCGGGCGGCCCGGAGCGTGTGCGCGTCTTGCAACGCGCCTGGGAAGGCCCGGGAGCACAATTCGCTTTTGCCCTGCCTCTGGTGGAAACAGAATGGGTGCTGAGCCTGGATCAGGATGAAATGTGCTCCGGACTGCTGCGCGAATCCGTCAAACGGGAGATTGCCGTTTCAGGAGCGCCGGACGGTTTTTATATTTCACGCCGATCCTGGTATTATGACCGCTTCATGCGATACAGCGGCTGGCGTCCGGACCGCTTGCTGCGTTGCTTTCGCAACGGCCGCATGGAAGTCAGGGTCAGCGGAGCGCATTATTCCTTTCATCCCTTGGGCGATACAAAAATTCTGAGTGGCGATATTTTGCACTACCCGTACTCCAGTTTTCGTCAACATCTTGATAAAATAAATGATTACGCGCAAAAAGGCGCGGATGGCCTGGCGGCCAAAGGCCGGCCCGGTGGTTTGGCGCGCGCTCTGTTGCACGGCGGCGGCCGTTTTGCCAAAATTTATCTGCTCAAGTGCGGCTTTCTTGACGGCCGGGCCGGTTTCATCAACGCCGCGCACGGCTCGTTTTATGCCTTTTTGAAATATATGCGGGTAGGAGAAGGTTCGTGGGGACACCCGTATGAACACGATCAGAAATGCCAGCGGTACAATTAACCCGTTCCAGGAGATGATGGTATGCCGGAACTCAAGTTCAAACGCGTCCTGCTCAAATTGAGCGGCGAAGCCCTGGCCGGAGATCACGGTTTCGGCATTGATCCGGACACGGTGGCCCACATTTGTGATGAAATTGCCGGCGTGGTCAAAATGGGACTCGAACTGGCCCTGGTAATCGGCGGCGGCAACATATTTCGCGGCCTCTCTTCCTCCGCCAAGGGCATGGATCGGGCCACAGCGGATTACATGGGCATGATCGCCACAGTACTCAACGCTCTGGCTGTGCAGGACGCATTGGAAAAGCGCGGCATCCCCACCCGTGTGCTCTCAGCCATCGCCATGCAAGAGGTGAGTGAGCCGTACATCCGTCGCCGCGCCTTGCGTCATATGGAAAAAGGCAGGGTGATCATCTGCGCGGCCGGAACAGGCAATCCGTATTTCACCACAGATACGGCCGCAGCCCTGCGCGGTATGGAGCTTAAGTGCGATGTGATCATCAAAGCCACCAAAGTGGATGGAGTCTACGACAAGGACCCGTTGCAGCATACTGACGCAAAGCTCTTTACGCATCTGACATATGATGAGACATTGCGGCGTCGGCTCGGAGTTATGGACGCAACCGCCGTCACCCTAGCGCAGGAAAACAAGATGCCCATCGTGGTGTGCAACATGTTCAACGGCATGATCGGCCGGATTGTCCGCGGTGAACCGGGTGGAACCATTGTAGACGGAGAATGAGCAATGGATAAGGACAATGTTTTTCACAACAGCGAAGACCGGATGGAAAAAGCCCTGCAATCTCTTGACCGCGAGTTCGCCAAGTTGCGAACGGGCCGGGCGTCCACGGGCTTGGTGGAAAATATCAAGGTGGATTATTACGGCACTCCCACGCCGATCAGCCAATTGGCTTCCGTGTCCGTGCCCGACAGCCGCACTCTGACCATCCAGCCTTGGGATCGCGGCGCCTTTGCCTTGGTGGAAAAGGCTATTGTCAAATCCGATCTGGGACTCACTCCCTCAAACGACGGCAAGCTGATCCGCATTTGCGTTCCGCCGCTGACGGAAGAACGCCGCAAGGATTTGACAAAGCTGGCAAAAAAATATGCGGAAGAAGCCAAGATAGCCATACGCAACGTGCGGCGCGATGCCAACGAACAACTCAAAAAATTGGAAAAAGACAAACAATTGACCGAGGACGAACTGAAGAAAGCGGCTGACGACATGCAGAAGCTGACCGACAAATTCGTCAAAAAATGCGAGGACAGGACGCAGGCCAAGGAAAAGGAAATCATGGATATTTAGCGTAATTTCGTTACGAAATTACGCCGGCGGCGGTAGAAGCATCGCAAAATTTGATTTTGATATGGCCTCAAGGCGCTTCAAATTTTCAATGCTCTGGCAACGGATGTAATGTTTTTTCTTTTCCGAGAGCATCATGACCAGCGATTCAGTTGATGCAGCCGGCTTATCCCCGCACGCGATCCAGACCTTGCCGACGCATCTGGCCATTATCATGGACGGCAACGGCCGCTGGGCGCAACAGCGCGGCCTGCCGCGCAACGAAGGCCACAGGGCCGGAGTCCGCGCGGCCAAAGACATTGTCACCACCTGCCGCCGACTCGGCATCAGATATTTGACTCTGTATACCTTTTCCCAAGAAAACTGGGGCAGGCCTCAAGATGAGATCCGTCTGCTGTTCCAACTGTTGGTGGATTTTCTGGCTGCCGAACTGCCCACCATGAAGCGCCGCTCCATCCGCTTAAACGTGTACGGCGATATCGACGAACTGCCGCTGGCGGCCAAAGCGGCTTTGCAGCGCGCCATGCGGCAGACTGAAACCTGTTCGAGCATGACGGTCAACCTGGCGCTCAATTATTCCGGCCGGGAAGAGATCGTGCGGGCCGTGCGGGCTTTGATTCGGGACGGCTTTGCGCCGGATGCCATCACAGAAGAGGTCTTGCGGACATATCTGTTTTCCGGCGATCAGCCGGACCCCGATCTGATCATCCGCACCAGCGGCGAACTGCGTTTGTCGAACTTTCTGACTTTTCAGAGCGCGTACAGCGAATTTTTTTTCACAGATGCATTATGGCCTGATTTTACACCGGAAGTTCTGCTTGCGGCGCTGGATTCGTATGCGGGAAGAAGACGTCGCTTCGGCCTGACGCAGGAGCAGCTTACGCCATGAACTTCGGTACTCTTCTGCCCCGTATTGTCACAGGGCTTGCCGTTTTGGCCTTGCTCGGGCTGGCCCTTTATTTCGGTCATACATGGATGATCGCCTTGGCTTTTGTTTGTGCGGTCCTCGGCCTGTGGGAATTCTACAGTTTGTTCTGGCCGGGAAGAACGCATCTTGCCGACAAATTGACCGGCATGGGCCTGGCCGTCATTGTGTTTGCGGGAAGCTGGCTGCAGCATGCGGCGCTTTGGGGCGGGGCGATCGACAGCCTGATCGCCGCCACGGCGGTGTGTTTCCTGATCGTTGCAATTGTTTTTCTAATCCGTTACGGGACCGGCCGGGGGGCTGCCCGGCTGGACGATGCGGCGCTGACGCTCTTCGGCGTGCTGTATGTGCCCATACCCATAGCGCTCGCCCTGCTTCTGCCGCGCGCGCAGGTATTGCTCCTGCTGGCGGTGGTGGCGAGCGCGGACACCTGCGCCTACTTTGCGGGCAATCTGTGGGGGAAACGCCGGATTTGGCCGCGAATCAGTCCCAAGAAAAGTGTGGAAGGCTGTCTCGGCGGCGTCATCGGCAGTGTGCTGGCATGTCTGGGCTTTGGCCTGTATCACGGCGCAATGAACGGCGGATCGGCGTATGGATTCATCGTAAGCAATGTGTGCCTGGGGATTTTTCTGGCCGTGTTCGCCATACTGGGCGACCTTTTCGAATCCGCGCTCAAACGCGCCTATGACGTCAAAGATTCCGGCACACTGTTGCCGGGCCATGGCGGCATGCTGGATCGACTGGACAGTTTTTTATTTGTGGCGCCGGCTTATGTGGCGCTTGGGTCTTGGTACATCTAAAGTGATACATTATATTTCTGCTTTGCCGTCCGCCGCTTGGAGCGAGTCGCGACTGCGCCGTGTGGTTCTGCTCGGCAGCACAGGCTCCATCGGGCAGAGCGCGCTGGATGTGATCGCCCGCTACCCGGAGCGTTTTCGCGTGATGGCCTTGGCCGGCGGCCGCAATGCCGCTCTGCTGGCTGAACAGAGCATACGCTGGCGGCCGGAAGCGCTGGCGGTGCGGGACGAAGCCGTAGCGCGAGAACTGCACGAACTCTTGCCCGTACGAGAGCGGCCGGAAATTTTGATCGGACAAGAAGGCTATGTCGCCCTGGCCTGCCTACCGGAAGCCGATACCGTGCTCTCCGCTTTGGTCGGAGCGGCCGGCCTGCGTTCAACCCTGGCGGCCGCGGGCGCAGGCAAAGTGGTGTGTGTGGCCAACAAGGAGTCGCTGGTGCTGGCCGGGCGTTTGATCCGGCGTGAGTGCGCCCGTACCGGCGCTGTGATCCTGCCCGTGGACTCCGAACACAATGCCGTGTTCCAGGCCATACTGGGCCGTCCGGGCTTGCCGATCAAACGCATCGTGCTTACAGCCTCCGGCGGTCCGTTCCGGGGCTGGAGCGGCGATCGCCTGGCCACGGTCACAGCCGCGCAGGCTCTCAAGCACCCCAATTGGCATATGGGCGCGAAAATTACCGTTGATTCCGCCACCTTGATGAACAAAGGCCTGGAAGTGCTGGAAGCGCACGCGCTGTATGATCTGCCGTCCGAGCGGATCGGGGTGGTCGTGCATCCGCAGTCGATCGTCCATGCCTTGGTGGAAATGGAGGATGGCTCAAATTTGGCCCAGATGGGCACCCCTGATATGCGCATTCCCATTGCCCAATGTCTCAACTGGCCTCATTGCGCGGATGTCGGCGTGCCGGCGATGAACCTTGCCGCTCTCGGCGGCTTGACCTTTGAAGAGCCGGACTTACTGTCTTTTCCATGTCTCGGACACGCGCGGCGCGCTTTGCGCGAAGGCGGCGATTTGGCCGTGGCGCTCAACGCCGCCAACGAGGAAGCGGTCAGCGCGTTTTTATCCGGAACAACAGGCTTTATGGACATCCCGACCCTGATCGAACGGGCCATGGATGCCTGTTCCGGCGATGAACCGGAACATCTTGACGCCATCTTGCGGCGTGATGCCGCAACACGCCGTCTGGTCCGGACCTGGATCCGGGCCTGATGCGGACAAATAAGGGCATTTCATGGAATTACTATGGTCCATGCTGGCGCACTGGCAGGGAGTCGTCGCCGTCGTCACGGTCTTGGGTGGCCTGATCTTTTTTCACGAATTCGGCCATTTTGCGTTTGCGCGCCTGTTCGGCATCGGCGTGCGGACATTTTCCCTGGGGTTCGGACCACGCCTCTGGTCGCGCCGCCGGGGCAAGACCGACTACTGCCTGTCGCTCGTGCCGCTCGGCGGTTACGTTTTACTCGTGGGGCAGGGTGGCGTGGAAGAAGAACTGGAAAACAATCCGGTCGATGATCGCACGTTCAGCGAACGGGAAATGTTTTTCAATCGTCCGGCCTGGCAGCGTCTGCTGGTGATCGCGGCCGGCCCTGTGGCCAACTTTGTCCTGGCTTGGATCATCTATGCCAGTCTGGCTCTGTTTCAGGGCACAAGCTACCTCCTGCCGGTGATCGGCAAAACCATGCCGGACAGTCCGGCGGCTCTGGCCGGCTTTGTT
>Ga0082212_10000870_pt1 | contig 44488 bp, 50 predicted proteins | sample TergutNt197P3_FD_71548 | JGI IMG/M metagenome (GOLD analysis project Ga0082212, IMG submission 71548) | Neocapritermes taracua P3 segment gut microbial communities from Petit-Saut dam, French Guiana - Nt197 P3 | ecosystem: Host-associated > Arthropoda: Insects > Digestive system > Gut ... | reverse complement strand
GGTAATATCGTGGTTTTTTCCACATACCAATCTATAGACGTTATCAGCAAAGTGCAGACCTCTATCAACAAAATAAAAAAGGACCGTTTTCTTTTTAACCTTGTTATATGTGATGAAGCCCACCGCACCACAGGCGTAACGGTATTGGGCAAAGAAGATGCCGATTTTGTAAAAGTGCATGAAGATAAATACATCAAAGCCAAAAAACGTATCTATATGACAGCCACTCCCAGGATTTATTCAGAAGCGGCACAAACCAAAGCAAGGGAAGCTTCAGCCGAAGTCTGCTCTATGGATGACCCGGAAAAATACGGAGAAGAAATCTACCGTATCGGTTTTGGCGAAGCGGTAGACAAGCAACTTTTATCCGATTACAAAGTCATCGTTCTAACAATCGAAGAAGACCAATTAAGCGAAAAACTGGCAAAATCAATAAAAGATAAGAACGCAGAGATTAAGACAGATGACGCGCTAAAAATAATCGGCTGTATAAATGCCCTGTCCAAAAAATCTTTGACCGATAAAGAATTGTTTGAAGGTGTTGACCCTGCACCCATGCGGAGCGCCGTTGCGTTCTGCCAGAATATCGCCGTATCAAAAGATACCGTTTTAGATTTTAATGCCTGTCGTGACGCCTACTTTGAAACACTTGCCGAAGAAAAACGCAGTGAAATGGTTGTTGTCGATGCAGACCATGTTGACGGAACAATGGGCGCCCAAATCAGGGAGCAAAAATTACATTGGCTTAAATCCGCCGACCCTGCCAAACAGGAATGTAAGATACTGCATAATGTCCGTTGTCTATCGGAAGGTGTTGACGTTCCTTCGCTTGATGCCGTTATGTTCCTTTCCGCCAGAAACAGCCAAATAGATGTTGTCCAATCGGTAGGGCGGGTAATGCGGAGAGCCGAAGGGAAAAAATACGGCTATATCATTATTCCGGTAGTTGTTCAGAGCGATGCTGACCCCGAAAAAACATTAGCCTCTGACCGCTTTAATGTGGTGTGGACTGTCCTTAACGCCCTTCGCGCCCACGATGACCGCTTTAACGCCACAATCAATAAGATAGAACTTAATAAAAAGAAAAGTACAGGACATAAAGGCAAAGGCGGCGGTATTTCCGTTACCGGTGCCGAAATTGGCGGCGGTGCTGTTGATGATGACGGCGATACAGGCGGTTCAAGTTTAACAAAATCTAAAATTGAAAAACAACTGGAACTGGAATTTGCCAAATTGCAAGGTCAAATATACGCAAAAATAGTCCAAAAATGCGGTACAAAACCGTATTGGGAACAATGGGCAAAAGATGTCGCCGCAATCGCCGAACACCACATAGAAAGTATTACCGAAATTGTAAAAAAGAAAGGCAATGCCAAAGACGAGTTTGAAAAATACCTGACCGGCTTGCGAAAGAATATAAACCCTGCTGTCACGGAACAGGAAGCAATAGAAATGCTGGCACAACATATCATCACACAGCCGGTATTTGATGCTCTTTTTGAAGATTACTCTTTTGCAAAAAACAATACAGTATCACAATCTTTACAGGGTATTATTGATGCTCTTAACGAGAAACAGAAAAAAGATGATACAGAAAAACTTGACAAGTTTTATGTGTCTGTCCAACAAAGGGCAAGCGACATAGACAACAGCGAAGCCAAGCAGAAAATCATTGTCGAATTATACGATAAGTTTTTCCGTACAGCCTTCCCAAAAGTTACCGAAAAATTAGGCATTGTTTACACCCCGGTTGAAGTCGTAGATTTTATAATCCATAGTGTAGAAGATGTTTTGCAAAAAGAGTTCGGACGTAGTATGTCTGATGAAAATGTCCATATCCTAGACCCCTTTACCGGAACAGGTACATTTATAACCCGCCTTTTGCAAAGCGGCATAATAAAAAATGAAGACTTGAAACGGAAATATACTAAAGAAATTCACGCCAATGAAATTATTTTGCTGGCGTATTATATTGCGTCGATTAATATCGAGAATGTGTATCATGATTTGGCAGGTAGGGGAAAGTGGAAAGTAGAGAGCGGAGGAAACAACCATGCGGATTTACATGAAATTGCAGGTATGGCAGGAAGCTATGAATCTGGTGGAGATGATTTACAAGCTAACGAAAAAATATCCGAAAGAGGAGACGTTTTCGCTGACGAATCAGACTCAGCGGGCGGCAGTGTCAATTCCGGCGAACATAGCGGAAGGAAACGGGAGGCTAACAAAGAAGGAATATCTACGCTTTCTGTCCATAGCAAACGGTTCCCTTTGCGAACTGGAGACTCACCTGATTATTGCGGAACGAGTAAAGTATATCAAAATGGAAGAAATGACGGTTATACAGAAACAAACGGATACAGTAGGACGTATGCTGACAGCTTTGATGAAGTCGCTGAGAAAAAAGTTGAGTATGGAGTAGGGGGGATGGAGAGCAAAGAGTTGAGTGTAGAGAGTAGAGAAAACGATTTGCTTCCTACTTTCCATTCTCCACTTTCTACTCTCTCCTCTCCACTTTCCATCCCATACACCCCCTTCCCCGGAATATGCTTAACCGATACCTTCCAACTGGGAGAAACAAAGGAAGGTGAAGTCCTGTTTAGTGAAATTTTTCCTCAAAATTCTGAACGGGTGCAAATGCAACAGAACACACCATTACGGGTTATTTTCGGTAATCCGCCATATTCAATAGGGCAGCGATCCGCAAATGATAATGCACAAAATCAACAATACCTAAAACTTGAAAGCAGAATACAAAATACATATGTTTTTGATAGTACCGCTACATTAGCTAGAGGTCTTTATGATAGCTATGTTAAAGCTTTCCGTTGGGCATCTGACCGTATTGATATTGACACTGGTGGGATCGTTGCATTTATTACTAACAGTGGTTGGATTGACAAAGGCGGATTTGATGGCTTAAGAAAACATTTTGAAAAAGAATTCTCTGCTATATATATACTAAATCTCCGAGGCGCAATAAAAGGTAAAAGTGGTGAAGCTGCCAAACGAGAAGGACAAAATGTATTTGATATAATGACAGGTGTTGCTATTACTTTATTAATTAAAAAACATTCTGTTAATGATAATAAAGCTATGATACATTATTATGATATTGGCGATTATTTAAATCGTAAAGACAAGTTTACTTTTTTAACAAATAATAAATCATTTATAAATATTAAATTAAATAAACAAATACTCACCCCAAACGATCATGGCGACTGGATAAACAAGCGTAATTCCAAATATGCAGAATTTATTCAAATTGAACCCATCAAAAAATTTGATAGGCAAACACAATCGTTCTTCTCTACTTATGCAATTGGGGCAGCAACAAATAGAGATGTATGGGTATATAATTTTTCTAAAAATTTGCTAAAAAATAATATGAATAAAATGATTAATTTCTATAATGAACAGAGACGTCAGATTGAAAATGAGCGTAAGAAAAATAAAAACGTGGATATTATAAAATACATAAACCCCAATCCTCAAAAAATCAGTTGGACTCGTTCATTGAGGAATGATATTGAAAAAAATATTATTCATAAATTCAAGAACGAAGAAATAATTATTGGCTTACACCGTCCATTTTCAAAAGAATATCTTTATTATGACAGGCCATTTATTGAAAGTCCCGGAATTTGGCCACAGCTTATACCATCTATATATACTTCCAATTTATTTATATGTGTTTCTGGATTAAATACTCGTTTAGATAATACATCGGTACTTATTACTAATATCATTACAGATCTCAATATTCTTGATGCAGGAACCCAATGTTTCCCCCTCTACTGGTATGAAAAGAAAGATAAAGCACAATCGGGGCTTTTTGAACAGGTTGAAGACGAATATATTCGCCATGATGCAATTTCCGACTTCATTCTTGAACAGGCAAAAAGTCGTTATGGTCTGAAAATAACCAAGAAAGACATTTTCTATTATGTATACGGTTTATTGCATAGCCCAGATTATCGGACTACATTTGCCAACGACCTAAAAAAAATGCTTCCACGCTTGCCGCTTGTAGAAAAACCGGCGGACTTTTGGGCATTTTCTAAAGCGGGTAAGGAATTGGGGGATTTACACATTGATTATGAAAAATACGAGCCACCAAAAGAAATCTTAATAAATGGCAAGCCAGTTCCAAAAAAGCCATTCCCCGAAGGTCAATTAGCCGTAAATAAAATGTCTTTCCCCTCAAAAAGCAAAAAAGATACAATAATCTATAATTCCTGGTTGACCATTTCCAACATACCGGAAAAAGCCTACGAGTATGTAGTCAACGGTAAATCCGCTATAGAATGGGTAATGGAGCGTTACGCTGTAACAACCCACAAAGAAAGCGGCATAAAAAATGACCCCAACGATTGGGCTATGGAACATGAGAACCCACAGTATATTTTGGATTTGCTGTTGTCGGTTATTACAGTTAGTATGAAGACAGTGGACATTGTGGCAGGCTTGCCGAAGGTGGAGTGGGGGTGAGTATGATAATGAATAGATTGCTTCTTATTGGTAATGGTTTTGATTTAGCTCATGATTATAAAACTAGTTATATAGATTTCATTAATGATTTATGGGAACAAAAGGCTAATGCTCTAATAAATAAATATCTCTTAGAAAATGAATCGGCTGAAAAAAAAGGAACTCAACCTATTTATTTTGATTATAATGATGATGAAATATCATTAATAGATATTCCATTTTATAATAACAATATTCCTGATGAAGTTTTAAAAAAAAAGGACAAGAAAAAATTAATTATTTTTTAAGTTCATTTCTTAAAGCAAATAAACATAATTTTATTGTTAAAAACTCATTTTTATCTCAGATTACTGAAAATAGCTATAATCATTGGTTTGATATTGAAGTAGAATATTATAATGCTCTAAAAGCATCTTTCAAAAATATTAGAGAAGGTGGTATTAGAAAATTAAATAAAGAATTTAATTCAATAAAAAATCTTATGGTGATTTATTTAAAAAAGCAATTAGAGAAATCATTTGTTCCATTGGATAGTATAAATAACCTTGTAGATAATATTGTTACTGAAAATAGTATTAATAAAAGTATGAATCCAAGAATAAAAAATTATACAATTTTTTTAAATTTTAATTATACAAATATTGAAGACTATTATGTAAAAGAATTAAAGGATGCATTTCCAGATGAAGTAAAAAGTATTCATATTCATGGTGAGTTAAACAACGCAATAAATCCGGTAATATTTGGATACGATGATGAAAAAGATGTAGAATTTAATGAAATTAAAAATAGTTTTGACAGTGGCTATTCTGAAAATGTTAAAACAATTAATTATACAATAACTGGTAATTATAATGAATTGGTGAAATTTATTGAAAACAATGAATATGAAGTATATGTATTGGGGCATTCTTGCGGAATATCTGATAGAACTATTTTATCTAAAATAATTGATACAGATAATTGTAAATCAATAAAAATATACTATTATGTAAAAGATGGTAATTCTACCGATCATAAAGACAAAGTAATAAATATATCACGTATGTTTCCTTTAAATACAAATATTATTAATAAAATTGTTCCACAAGATAAATGTGAAGAACTATCAAATATTAAAAAATTGCTTCCAGACATTAGCATAAATTAAAGCAACAAATCCAAGTAGTTTAAGCAAGCTGTCATTTTTTTAAGGTTTGTTTTTAACATCAAACGAAGCGCTTGAGCTCAACATTATCAACTCATTTTTGAGCATGTCCTAAAAATTGTGTAAATGGCCATAGTGAGGTAAAGTATGGCCATGGCACGAAAGAAGAAAGAGAAAGAAAAGGATATTATCGACCAGCTGCTTGATAATATCGACTTTAGGGGGTTAACCCAGGACGAGGTCGTAGGCCAAGACGGGCTTATCAAGCAATTAACCGGACGGATACTCCAGCGGGCGCTTGAAGCTGAAATGACAGAGCATCTGGGGTATGAGAAAAACTCCAACGCCGGAGACAACAGCGGAAACAGCCGAAACGGGCATACAGAAAAAACGGTTCTACTGGAAAACCAGGAAACAACTATCGATGTGCCCCGCGACCGCAACGGCAGCTTCGAGCCGATAATAGTCCCCAAGCATGAGAAGCGGGCGCCGCTGTTCAACGACCAGATCATTTCGATGTATTCCTTCGGGATGAGCGACCGTGATATCAAGAGGCATCTGGAGAAGATATACAATGTAGAAGTGTCGCCTGATCTGATAAGCCGGGTAACGAACGCGGTACTTGAGGAAGTGCGTGAATGGCAGAACCGGCCGTTGGACCAATCGTATGCGATACTGTATTTGGACGCTCTGGTGGTCAAAGGCAGGATAGACGGGAAAAGCAGCATAAAAAGCGTGTATGTGGCTCTGGGAGTTAATTTTGAAGGGAAAAAGGAAGTGTTAGGGCTGTGGATAGCCCAAAGCGAAGGGGCCAAGTTCTGGATGGGGGTGTTAACCGAGATAAAAAACCGCGGAGTTCAAGATATTCTCATTGCCTGTATGGACGGGCTTTCCGGCTTCCCTGAGGCTGTTCATGCGGTGTACCCCCAAACCAGGGTTCAGCTTTGCATCGTCCACATGGTCCGCAATTCCACCAAGTTTGTTTCGTACAAAGACCTGAAAAAGATATGCGCTGGCTTGAAAGAAATCTATTCTGCCGCCAGCGAGGAATCTGGCCGTGCTGCCCTGGAAGAATTCGGAAACCACTGGAACGGGAAATACCCCATGATCTATCAGTCATGGGATCGCCATTGGGAAAACCTGAGCGAGTTTTTCAAATACCCGCCTGAGATACGCAAAGCAATATATACAACCAACGCGGTTGAATCGCTGAATTACCAGCTTCGCAAAGTCACGAAAAACCGCTCGTCATTTTCGACAGACGATGCTATATTTAAGATACTGTATCTGGCGATTCGGAACGCTTCTGAGAAATGGACGATGCCGATAAGGGATTGGGGGCGGGCGTTAAACCAGTTCGCCATTGAGTTCGGAAAAGAACGGGTTCCGTTCTTATGATATTTTGCCATTTACACATAAAATCAGACAGGCTCTCATTTTTTGATGGCAATTCAGGAAAATCATACTTTATTTTTTCTTTTATATCAAAAGTCAAACAATTTTGATTGAAATCAATTTTTTTACAATCTATTTCTGCTGTACTGTTACTCTCATCAATAATATATAAAGCTATGGGGAAAAGCTTAATTATTGTTCCAAATAATTCTAAAATTTTTGGGCCAGTAATAACATCTGCCTTAAGAAAATAAGGAGTTATTACAATATTGTCATAAGGGTAATACCAATAGTAACAACTGTAATTTTTTAATATATCAGTTTTACCTAAGACAAAATCCCTATAAGTGTTAAATAATAGATTATTTTTTATTTTATTTTTTAATAGTTCTTGTATTGTATTATTTTTTTCGTAAACACATATTGACAATAAATGTCCAAGTAAACAGCGGACTAATTTTTTTACATCAATATTTTTTTGAATTTTCCCAACTATTATTCCACTTTTATTGAATGATTTTATTTCTTTATAGAGTCTGATTAATTCTTTGTCGTAATTCGACCCCAAAAGTATATTATTACATTCCTCACAAATTGTTTTACAATTTAAACCATTTTGTGAAATGAGTTTTTTATTATCATAGATTATTTCTATTCTATTATTGTTACCACATGCTTTTGGTGGAACATGGTTAACAGTTAATTTACGGTAATTTCCGCAAATTCTACAATAGCCAATATTAACACCTTTTTTGAGTTCTTTTATTTTTTCATTAAAAAATAATTCCATATTTAGTTTTTATTTAAAATACTCGTTTTTCACAATATTTTATCATATCAGATATTATTATGAAACCTGTTTATATAGTTAATATCTAAACTGTTCCGTTATTAATGTATTTGGGGAAAGTCTCCCCCAAACTCCAGCCTTGCTTATAAATTGCTTGGAGTTTTTTGCAAATTCTTGAACACTTGTGAAGAACTTTCAGCCCTGACCAAGTCTTTCGTTACCCCCTCACATTGCATGCGCTTGAGTGTCAGTCACCAATTTTACCCATTAATCCCCTGCCTTAAAGCCAATCGTTTTGCTTTTGGCGGCTTTTCAATGAGGTTGTTCAAAGCGATGATGATCTGCTTAATTGCCTTGTCTTGTTTTGAAAACTTATAGTCACTATTTTCGATATGAAGCATAAGAAGTTTTCACAGTTCGGCGATTTGCTGGTCTTTACTTTGTGAAAGCACGTAATGTCTTAATTTAACAAAAGCCCGCATGATGTTGATGTTTACCCCGATTGCATGCTCAGAATTTAAGACGCTGGATAGCATAGAAACACCGTGTTCGGTAAAAACATACGGTAAAAAGCGTACTTTTGACAAATCCTTGTTTGTGGTCGCAATTTGCGACCGCAAAACATTCCATTCATCTTTCGTCAGTTGGAACATAAAATCAAGCGGAAAACGCTCAATATTGCGTTAAACTGCTTCATTCAACCTTTTTAGTTCAGAACCATATAAAACAGCTAAATCACGGTCAAGCATTACTTTTTGTTCTCGGATTTCGTATATCATTTTTTGTAGTTGTGCTAAATTGTCAGACATTAACGTAACTTACCATATCTTATAATAATTCCAAGAGATAAAGCTTTATGGGGTTATAGCGTGTATCGGATTATGATACAATAATCCATAAAGGAAAGGAGGCTCTCCATGCCTTATTAACCACTGGAAAAAAGGGGAGACTTTTGGACATAAAAAGGCCCTTATATACTGCAATTTCTTAATGTAGGAGATGACAGGAAAAGAAATAAAATTGGAAACAGTCATAATTATTAATCTGTAGAGTTTCCTGCTGGAATTGGGAAAAGACGGTTTCTTTGTTGCCCGTCAGTTACGAATTAGGAGGATTCATGAAAATTGTATGCAATCATTAGAAACAGGTAATTTGCCATGCTTACTCTAAACTGACCGCCAAGAATCAGGCCGTAAAGTATTTAACAAACACTGAATTCTCCATCATTAGCCTTTGCTTTGGAGTCTTTGATATGGGTTTTAACCATCTGTACAAAACCGTTCAAGACGAACTTATGGAGTCCCTTAACTGCTTCTATTGGGTAACAAGCCTTTAAAAAAGTTCCGTCGAAGCTATTTTGAGCGCATCAGCTATACGTTCCAACACTTCAACCGAAGGAAACTTTCTTTCCAGTTCTATCATAGTAAAATAAACCGTTGAAATATTGGCAGTTTTTCCTACGTTCTGTGTTCCCCTGCCAATATTCAAAGCCATCCTGCTCCATTCAGGCTGTCAGCATCGACAGATGGTTTTTACCCTGGTTTTATTATAAAATTAAAAGATAGCCGGATGCTGGTGGTCGAATATAAAGGAGCACACCTGGCCAGCAGCGATGATACTAAAGAAAAAGCCTTAATCGGTGGGCTCTGGGAGAAACATTCCAAAGGAAAAGGCTTGTTTCTTATCGTCCTGGAAAATAAAAACGGGAAGAATGTAGGGGACCAAATCAAGGAGAAAATATGCCACAGTTAGAAGTAATACAGGGAGACATTACCGCTCAAAGGGTAGACGCTATTGTCAACGCGGCAAACTCCAGTCTTATGGGCGGAGGCGGAGTGGACGGCGCCATACACCGGGCCGCCGGGCCTTCTTTACTGGAAGAATGCCGGAAAACTGCCGCCGCCCGGCGGAATGTCCCCGGCGGCCCCTGCCCTACAGGGGATGCGGTGATCACCGGCGCGGGAAAACTTCCTGCCAAGCATGTGATCCACACCGTGGGCCCGGTCTGGCACGGCGGCGGTCATGGCGAACCGGAGCTGCTTGCATCCTGTTACCGGAAAAGTCTGCTTCTTGCCGAAGAAAATAAACTGGGAAGCATCGCCTTTCCCAATGTCAGCACCGGGATTTTTGGCTACCCCAAAGACAAAGCCGCCGCCATAGCCGTTGCGGCGGTCAAGGAAACGATCTCAAAAACACCGGGGATCAAACGGGTCGTTTTTGTTTGCTTTGACCAGGAAAATTTGGGACTGTATCAAAAATTGCTTAGTGCGGCATCTACGTAGTCTATTACCCTAGACTCGAAGCCTCTGCCCTGAAACCTTCCTCAGATATTTTTTATCCGCCTTAGCTTTTTCCAAAACAAACAGAGTTTTGGAAAAAGCTAAATTATTTTGGGAATAACCCCAGCGAGAAGGGCCGTTACTTTTTCAGCATTTTCCGCAAAGACCTTTGCAATGGCTTCCCAGCTTACGGGTTCTTCATCGATCCGCCAGCAGTCATAATCGGTGCTCATAGCCGCTGCCGCGTAGGGAATACCCGCCTCGTTTGCCAGGGCGGTTTCGGTGGCGGTGGACATGTTGATAATATCCGCTCCCCAGGATCGGAACATATGGGATTCGGCCCGGGTAGAAAAACGGGGACCCTCAATGGTAACGACGGTTCCTTTTTGATGGTATGGATAACCCTTGCTGCGGCATTCTTCGATCAGCAAATCTCTCATGTGCAGATCGAAAGGATCGGCCATGGGGCAATGGACAGGATTCTGGGGTTCAAAGGATTCATGGAAGGTCATCTTTCGCTGCTTTGTAAAATCAATAAACTGATCAACGATTATCAAATCCCCCCTTTTGATCTCTTCCCTAAGAGAACCCACCGCGGTAGTGGCTAGGATGCGGGTACACCCTTCGGCATTTAGGGCGGAGATGTTTGCCCTAAAGTTCACCTGGGAAGGCGGTATGGTATGTTCCCGGCCATGGCGGGCAAGCAAGATCACATCAACACCGCCGATTTTCCCTTTTTTAAGGGGCGATGAGGGTGCCCCAAAGGGGGTCATAACCGTATAATCCTGGGCATCAGAAAAAATATTGGGGTTATCCAATCCACTTCCGCCAATAATGGCTATTATGGCCATGTTTTTCCTCCATATTTGTCATTGAGTTTCTGAATCAGGGAAAAGGTTCTTTCCACTGTAGGACCATAGCTTACCACTCCTTCATCATGTCCTGCTAATACAATAATGCCTTCAGCCTGTCCGTTTCCATCATTGATAACCTTGATAATAGCCCGGGCCATTTCCGGAGTACCGTATTCCGCATCCGGCAAAGTGGAAGAGTAATCGTCCCTTAGCATACCGTCAAAAATTCTGCGGCTATGAATATGGATTACAGAATTCACCGCAGGAAGTCTCTGATAGATGATGCCGTGAGTCATGGATTCTGCCGAAGCCCTGACAGGCCCAAAACTTGAAATGCTATTGTTGTCAATATCAATGGCTCTGACAAGGCAGTATTTATCAAATCCCAAAATCCTGTCAGCGCCTGTTCCGGTTCCGCTGATAAGAAATTCAGGACCTTTGAACCGGATACTTACATTGCCGTAACCAACACCGCCGGGAAGAACGCCAAGAAGACCCATATCGTAAAGGCGGGTTCTGATCTCGTTTAAATTCTGCAAAAGAGAATCTTCTGCTGCCGGACCCGGAATATGCAGAGCCGTATATTTTACATAACCTTCGCTGTTATTGGGCACGGAAATACTCCGGAAATAATTCACAAATACCTTTTTCCGACGCTTTACAGATTCCCCTCTCTGTGATAAGGCCCGAAATATACCGTGCCGGCGTAACATCAAAGCCCCAGTTTCGTGCTGTTGTTGCTTCCGGACAGATTTGCACGGTTTCTATCGTGCCTTTTTCCGTTTTTCCGGTGATATTTCTGACTTCCTGAGGGTCCCGCTCTTCAATGGGAATTTCTTTTAGCCCATCCAGCATGGTAAAATCGAAGGTAGAAGAAGGGAGGGCAACATAGAAGGGTATATTATTTTCTTTTGCCGCCACGGCCTTTAGATAGGTACCGATTTTATTTGCCGCATCTCCCTGCCGGGTTACCCGATCCGCCCCGGTAATCACCAGGTCCACCAGGCCGTGCTGCATCAGGTGGCCCCCCGCATTATCACTAATGAGATCATGGCTTACCCCATGTTCACTCAGTTCCCAGGCAGTAAGACCCGCCCCCTGATTTCTGGGCCGGGTTTCATCCACCCAGACATGGACAGGTATATCCTGGTCAAAGGCAGCGTATACCGGCGCAAGGGCTGACCCGAAATCAACAAAGGCAAGCCACCCGGCATTGCAATGAGTAAGAATATTCACAGGTCCGCGCTCTTTTTTTTGGGAAATTTTTTTTATAATGCCAAGACCGTGAATGCCTATTATCCTGCAAAACTCTGCATCTTCATCGGCGATTGCCTGGGCTTCTATCTTAGCGGCTTCTCTTTTCTGTTCCAGAGTACCACGGCTTCCTGCCAGGGCATGGATCATTCTATCCACAGCCCATGCCAAGTTGCTCGCTGTGGGCCGGGTACTTTTTAACAGCAAAGCTGCCGCAGCCATTTCTTCGTTAAAAGAATCTTCTCTGGCATTAAGAGCGGCAAGGTATATGCCAAAAGCAGCGGCTGCTCCAACAAGTCCCGCTCCCCGGACATACATATCCCTTATTGCCCTGGCGGTATCTTCAACATTGTGCAGATCAATAACCTCAAACGAAAAAGGAAGTATTTGTTGATTAATTATCTGGACAGTCCTGCGATCTTGTCCTTTGAGCCAGATGGTTCTGTAATGACGGTTACCAACATTCATTGTTACTTGTTCCCGGGATTCCTTTCAATCAGGTGTTCGATTTTTTGCTGAACCGAACCCGGCAAGGAAAGTGTTTTTTGCCGGGACCGTTCACCCGATTGTAGTACGATTTCCTTTTTGGCACAATTCAAAAATTTTGCTAAAAAAGCGATAAGTTCATTATTTGCCCTGCCGTCTTCGGGTATGGCGGCAATGCGGATACGAAGCCTGCCGTTATTGACACCGGCAAATTCTGTTCTGGATGAACCTGGAACTACTTTGATATTCAACTGCAGTCTCTCCCCGTCTATGCGGAACCAATCATCCATGGTTATGATTCATCCTCTTTTTTTTGTTTGGATTAGGCAGCCAATGGAGGGGGCCCATTTTCCAGGTAAAAGAATAATTCTTTTCAAAGAAAGAAAAATCCGTACTGGCTTTTGCCGAGGGCAGAAGCGGCCACAGGGTAAGATTTGCCAGGGCTGCTGCCCGTGGCAGCCATGCCGATCCGCCTTGCTTATGCAAACCAGCGTACCTCTGCGGGTCGTTTTCCATGACCTCCTGGAGGGATGATTCGCCGGGGGCAAGGATTGCCGGTGCCAGGATGGGTTTTTCCCAGCGCTGTAATACTGCATCGGCGGAAAAAACAGGAAGAGGCAGTTCCAGCAGGGGGCCGAAAAACCTGACCTCGCCTGATGGATGACCCGCAAAACCGCTGCATTCACCTTGACCAGAGGAAACTATTTTTATATTCCCCAGAAGTTTTCGCAGTTCCGACGCCGCTGATTTTAGTTCACCGGGTTCAAGGGGCCGTTTAAGAAGGGCCAGCGGAGCGGCGGCAGGAAAGGAATAAGCTCCATCAATGCCTGCTGCAAAGAGATGCTGCCGGCATGCGTTCAGGGCCGGAAGGCAGTCCCGGTGGGGAACAAGAACAGCTAGTAACAACGGAGAGGCCGCCTCATATAATACACCTCCGCCGGGCCAGCCGTTTTCGATGGTTTTCATATTATCTTTTTTATGATATACTTACTAATCATGAAATATAAGACACGGGCGCTAACCGAACGATTTGTTTCCCTCCTTTCCCAATGGCCGGAGGTGGAGTGTATTTGTCTTAACGAAGCGGCGGACCCCGACACACTGGACCCCTATTTTGCAGTGATTCTGGATGTTTATTATACCGGAACCATCCCCGGGCCGGAAAAAAGAAAAAAAATGTACGGTCCCGATGCAGCGGTTTTTGAAAGTTCAGGCAGCAGCGCCAAAGACCGCTTTCTTATCGGAAACCTGCCGGTCAGGCTGGAATTCAAAGATACCAAAAAAATTGATGAATTGACTTCCATGGTTGAAACCAAACAGCATGATCTTTGGCTTTTAAAAGACTCCGGAACCTATGGATTTTACCGGCTTGCCCAGGGGGAACTCTTTTTTTCCAGAACGGGCTGGATCGACCAAGTCCGGAAAAAACTGCAGAACCTTGACGATGAATTCTGGACTCTGATGAGGGATGCCATTCAATGCAAAATGGAACACACTCTTAGCGATCTGGGAGCGGCGCTGATAAATGATGATGAATTTTATTATCTTGTATCTTCTGCCCTCTTTATCAAATACGCATGCCTTGCCCTGTTCTGCATCAACCACCGCTTTGAACCTTCCCACCGGGCCTATTACAAACAGGTGCTGGATTTGCCGGTACTGCCCGATTCGTTTGCGGCCTCGCTGGAAACTTTTTTACGGGGAAACGAAGAACTTACCATGGAACGGAAATACAACATAGCCCAACTCATGGCCCGGAATGTGATAGCCCTTTGAGCTTTAATAAAACACAGACTTAAACCGGGGGTGTTTATTTTTATTTTCCTCGTAACTTTGAATCCCTGCATTATATTTCCGTTCTGCCTCCAGTGTTGAAGGAGGTCCATGCCCGGGAAGGACAACAAAATTTCCCGGCAGAGAAAGAACTTTGCTTCGCAGGCCGTCCATTTGTTTTGTTTTTCCATACGAGGAGATCGTGGTTCCCAGCAGGCCCGCAGTAATCGTATCTCCTGTAAAAAGCGTTTTGTTGGCCTTGAACACCGCCGAATCCGATGAATGACCCGGCACGGTGATTACCGTAATGGTAATGGCCCCCAACCGCAGCACATCTCCGTCGCGAATCACCGTAGTTTTGTAGCCCTCCACCATGGGGTTAACTGCAAAGACCTCAACATCGTAGATCCGTTTTAGGGTCCGCAGGCCATGAACATGGTTTTTGTGATCGTGGGTGATCAGTATTCCCTGGAGGCGGTATTCGTGGTTTTCGATAAAATCAAGGAGGGGTATTTCCATACTGCCCGGATCCACCACCACTGCATCCCGGGCGGGGGAGTTATCGTCAGCATCAGTAATATCTGTACCCATCACATAACAGTTGCTGAACCCGAAGGTACAGTAGTGCATAAAGACTTTCACGGCACAGCCTGCCTGCGTCTCATGTTTCCTCCTGTACAAACACTGCTTCAGCGGTATTTGATGACTTAAAAGAAACACCCGTCTGCTTGGCGTTGATAAAAAATACTTTTTTTACATTGCAGTCCACAAAGTCGCTGTTAGTTATGTCGGCATTGATAAACCGGGAATTGTATAGATTGGAATCGTTAAAAGTAGTATCGGTGATAACGGCGCCGACATAACTCAGGTGGATCAGTTCTGAGTTTTCAAAGGTACAGTTTTGAATGGTGGAACCCGCAAAAGAAAGAAACTGCATATCTCCCCGGGAAAAATCACAGTTTGCAAAATCAGCAAAATCAAAAAAACACATCCGCATTATTGCCCCGGTAAAAAGGCACATGGAAAAAGAGGAACCCATAAAGTTGCAGCCGTAAAAGATCCGGTTGGAAAAATTGGCGCTGGCAAAATTCAACTCCGGCGCATTCAGGTCCGTAATTACCTGCCGATCCAGAATGTATTCGCCAATACGGAGCGCCTCTTCCTTGGGCGACGGCACATGAACAGCACAAAGATGGGAACCGGAAATGGCCGTCCTGCCGCAGGCGGCGGCACAGGGACGAAGGGTAAACATCGCTTTATGGTAAATCCTTATTGCTTTACTAGTCAATCCCGGTAAATACGGCTATCATTAAACCATGTGCTGGCATTGCGGAAAACCCGTTACAGAAAGTGAACCCCTGGGCCGGAGTATGCGCTGTTCCTGCGGGAAGGATCTCCGTTCCTGCCGCCACTGCCGGTTTTTCCTTCCCGGTTCACGGGGGGACTGCACTGAACCCAATGCCGAAAAGCCCGCCGACAAGGAACGGGGCAATTTTTGCGACTGGTTTTCCCTTGATCCAAAACTCCGCAGCCAAAGCCCAGGGCAGATTAATGAACAGGGCAAAGCCGCCAATGCCCGGTCGGCGTTTGATGATCTTTTTAAATAATAAGCCCTATGGATAAAAGGCCCATACTATTTCTGGACTCAGGGATTGGCGGGATTCCCTATTGCCGGCATTTCCGCCAGAGCGACCCCGCAGAAACAATTTCCTACCTTGCCGACCGCCTTAATTTTCCCTATGGAACACGGAAACGGGCGGAACTGATCGTAATCCTAAACACATTAATGGAAAAACTCATAAAAATCGTAAACCCAAAAATTGCCGTTTTGGCCTGCAACACCGCCACCGTTTCCGCCCTGGCGGAACTGCGGCAGTGTTTTCCGGATCTTCCTTTTGTGGGAACCGTCCCCGCGGTAAAGCCGGCCATGCTGGCCGGTAAAACCGGAAAGGTGGGAGTCCTTGGAACAGAACGTACCATAGAAGATCCCTATATCCAAAGCCTTGCAGGGGGGAATTGTGAAATTTTTGGCATCGCCGCTCCAGAACTGGTTACCTTTGTGGAGCAGGGTTTTACACCCGCGGATGAAAACAAAAAAAGCAAGCTGGTCAAGAAATATATTAATCGCTTCCGCGATGCCGGTGTAGACACATTAGTCCTCGGATGCACCCATTTTTTATTCCTCCTGGAAGAATTCAAAAGAGAAGCAGCGCCCCATATTAAAATTTTTGATTCCATGGATGGCATTACCCAGCGTATTGAATCGCTCTTGGATGAAAAAAACGGCGCCCGTAGAACGAAGAATAATGCGCTGCCTCAGAACCGGCTCCTCTTAACCGGCACAGAACCGCCGGATTCTTCGTGGCAAAACCTAGCAAAGCAGTTAGACTTTAGCCTTTCCCTGCTGGACAAATTATGAGCGGCGAAAATGTTTTAAACGCCCTTGTATTGCGGGGTTCCCGGAATATTTTTTCCGTCCTTCCCGATTCTCTATCGGATTCAAAAGATCAAAAAACCCTGGAATGCCGGATCAAGGGCAAGGTTCTAAAAGGTATGGAAAACTACTACAACCCTCTGGCGCCGGGAGACCGGGTAAGCATCGAGGCGGATCCCATCCATCCCGCCAAAGCTCTTATTACGGCGGCGGAAGAACGGCGGAACATCCTTACCCGCTTTAATCAAAAAGGCCAGAAGTCCCAGATCCTCGCTGCCAACATCGATCTGGCCTTCTGTATGACCACCCCCCTTTCACCTCCCTTTCGCCCCCGCTTTCTTGATCGTCTTTTGGTCCAGGCCGAAATTTCAGCCATTACACCAGTCATACTTTGCAACAAGTGGGATTTGCTTGAAGACAAGAACGAAACAGAAGAACGGCTCGCCGATTACCAGCGTATCGGCTACCGGGTCCTTCGCATTTCCGCAAAAACCGGTTTGGGCATAGACGAACTGCGTTCCCTGATGACCGGAATTACTTCCGTCCTGCTGGGACAATCCGGAGTGGGAAAGACCAGCCTCGTCAATGCCCTTTCGCCGGGTCTTGCCATGAAAACAGGCGCAGTAAACGAAAAATATGACCGGGGAAATCATACCACCTCCCTGTCGGTAATGCTCCGGCTGCCCGGTTTCGAGAACCCCAGCTTCTTGATCGACACGCCGGGGATCCGGCGCATGGTTCCCGACGGCGTCAAGGCGGAAGATCTGATCCTTTACATGAAAGAATTTGCCGGATTTAGCGGGCTTTGTACCTACGGCCTTTCCTGTTCCCACCGCAGCGAACCGGGATGCGCCATTCTGGAAGCGGCGGACAAAGGGTTGATCCACAAAGACCGCTACGAAAGTTTTTTACGAATCGGAGATGAACTTGCCGCACTCTAACAACATGCCGGAGAATACAGAAAAGCGTTCCTCCAGGCTCGAAAAAGCTCTTAATCTTCTGGAATTTGACCGTATAAGGGAAGCCGCTGCTTCCTGCGCTTTGAGTGCGGAGGCGGCAAAATGTATCCGTGAAGAAATTCCTTTCTTTGAACCGGAAAAGGTAAGGACAAGAAAAAAGCTTGTTTCTTCATTTTGTAATTTGATTAAAAATGCCGCCGGAGAAAAACAACAACGGTTCGAAGAAGCGCAGCTTCCAGAAATTGATTTTTTGCTGTCCCATCTAGCGGTAGATGGAAGCATTCTCGAAACGGACGAAATACTGGCTCTGGGACTTTTTCTTGAACGGGGGGAGGAACTAAGGCGTTTTATTCTGAATGGGATCCCGCCGCCAGAGAAAAACGGTATTAATCCCCATTCAAAAGATGAGCGGGATCCGGCAGACCTTCGGCTTTTGGCGGACTCCGCTCCGGACTGTACTTCCCCGGCGGCGGAAATATTCCGAATCATCGACCGGGACGGAACGGTGCGGGATCTGCCGGAAATAAAAAAAATCCGCCGCCGGATTCAGGACCTGACCAAGGAATTAGAACAGATTGGCGGACGGTACGGCGCAGATGAAAACACCCGGCGTATGCTTCAGTCCGCCCTTCCGTCTCAGCGGGACGGAAGGCTGGTGCTGGCGGTAAAGGCCAATTTTCGGGGCCGGATCAAAGGCATCGTCCATGAAGTATCCGCCACAGGGCAAACGATCTTTGTGGAGCCCGAAGAATCGGTGGAAAAGAACAACCAAATCCTTATTGAACGGGCAAATCTGGAAGCGGAGATTCGCCGGCTTTTAAAAGATTTAACCGCCGCTCTGGCAGAACGCCGGGGAGAACTGGAAGAGTTTCATCATATTATCGTTTACATTGAAAGTCTCCGGGCCAGGGCGCGGTACTCTCTGGATATTTCCCAGACAAACCGGGAAATCTGCTTTGCTGCGGAGCCGGAGTTTTACGATAAATCAACTGGCGAATTTCAGGATACCTCTCCAGCCTTGGCCCTGAAACAGGCCCGCCATCCCCTTTTGGGAAATTCACAATCCGCTCAAAATAATAACGTTGTTCCCATCGATTTAAACCTTGATTCCCGGACCCGGATGGTGATCATCACCGGTCCCAACACGGGTGGCAAGACGGTAACAATAAAAACCATCGGTCTCTTTGCCCTGATGAACCAGACGGGCCTGGCTTTACCCGCGGCGGAAGCGATCCTTCCCATTTTCGATGCGGTCTATGCGGACATCGGCGATGAGCAGTCCTTAACTCAGTCCCTCTCAACTTTTTCCGCCCACATGATCAACATCGCAGAGATTATCGAAGAAGCAACGGATCGCTCCCTGGTACTGCTGGACGAACTGGGAGCGGGAACCGATCCGGAAGAAGGCAGCGCCATCGCCATGGCGATCCTTGATCATTTTATTGAAACAAAAAGTACGGTGGTGCTAACCACTCATCACGGGATGCTAAAAAATTACGGTTACAGCCGGGAGGGAGTGGAGAACGCTTCGGTGGAATTCGATCGCCGCACCCTGTCCCCCACCTACCGGATCATCATGGGTATTCCCGGTGAAAGCAGGGCGGTGGACATTGCCGCCCGGAACGGTTTTCCCCCGGCGCTGGTCGAAACGGCCCGGAGTTATTTGGATGAGGAACGATCCGACGTGTCCGCCCTGATCTCAGGACTTAAGGAAAAACACAGGGAACTGGATCAGGCTTCCCGCTCTGCCAGGGAGGAGGAAAAACAGCTTCGGGAAGACCGCCGCCGGACTGATTTAAAGGAACTTTCCCTGCGCCAGCGGGAGCATTTTTTAAAACGGGAGGGGGCGGCGGAATTCCGGCGTTTTTTGGCGGAAAGCAGGAAGAGTCTGGAAAACCTTGTCAGGGAAATCAGGGAAGGTGAAATAAGCCGGGAAAAAACCGCCGGGGCAAAAAATTTTATCAGTGAACTGGAAACGCAATCTGCCGCCATGGAAGCTGTGCTGGAAGCGGAAAAAGAAGCGCTCGCAGAAATGGAGATAAAAACGGATTTAATACGCAACGCGCCTAAGGTGGCACCTGGAATTGAAGTGCTGGCCGGCCCTTCCCGCCGCCGGGGCACTGTGATCCGGGCGGATACTAAAAAACCCGCCAAAAAGGCAGGACAAAACTGGATCGTAGAAATTGGATCGGTCCGGATAAGTTTTTCTGATCGGGAACTTTTACCGGCCTCCGACGCGCTCCCGCATACCGTTGGCTGGGCCGCAGAGCTTTCTCCGGCTGAGGAAACTGCAGAAACAGGATCAGGCTGCTTTGCTTCCGTAAACCGCAGTGCCTCCGCAAAGCTGGAAATAAACTTGCTGGGGATGCGGATGGAAGAAGCCCTGGAAGCCCTGCGCCGCCAGATCGATGCGGCGATCCTGGCGGGCTTACAGGAATTTTCGGTAGTCCACGGCAAGGGGGACGGTATTTTACAGAAAGGCGTACAGGACTATTTGCACGGCGATCCTGCTGTGATGGAGTATCATTTTTCCCGGCCTGAACTGGGCGGCTCCGGCAGGACCGAAGTGGTACTCAAGTAGATTCCTTAGAACAATTGTATCCGTCAAGAATCTATGATTTCAATTACCTGGAAATGTGATACTTTGGCCTGACGAGGCCAGAGAGCCGGTGGCAGGTTGTCGCTTAAAGTGAGGGAATCAGGAAACCTTGAGGAACCTCGGCGTCAAGAAAAAACAAAAACCGGCCGCCGTAAAGATAGACGCGGCAGCCTGGCTACCAGGCCGACCGCGAATAGGATTATGGTGCATCACACCCGGTAATTGCTCCTGGCCCTTATTTTATAGTAAGGAGCAGGCAGATGGAAGTAGAAATGCGACGGTATGTAGGAATTGACCTTGGGAAACGGACCTATGAAATGGCGATAGTCGGAAAGAATGGGAAAGTCTCGATGAGTAACGGACGGACGATGAAGAAGACAGACAAAGATGTCTTTTAAAAATAGCTTTTTTGGAACGGCAAGATGTTTTTCTGGTGGAAAATATTTGGTTTTTGTGGTGTTTTCAATAAGTTGACATTACGCTCTTAAATGTTGCCACCCCGCCGGATCAGGTCAAGGAACTTGTGCCGTTTAGGAATCGGAGGGTAAAATCCGCCGACAAAAAAGAGCTGTCTATAGACAGCTCTTTTTTAAAGTCAGGGACTTTTTAAAAACTTCGGCCTTTAAAAAAGGCTGAATCAGCCAGGCCGATTACCACATATCACTCATGTCGTCGGCGTCTCTTATATCTTCCGCAAAGAGATCTGTAACCGCCCGCAGATCGTCAAGGTAAATATAGTAGGAACCGTAGGCTTCCATCATATCGCAGTCAATGCGGAACCCGGTAATTTTGATGCCCATCATACTGTTGTAGTGGTAGTTCCGCTGAACAATGCCGTGAATCCCGTCCGGTGCCTGGGGGGGAATCGCGACGGTGAGTTTTTTCCATCCCTGAAAATTCAGTTTCCCTATGTACAGTTCATAGTACCGCCCAAAGGCATCCTCCAGAAGGAGGTTAATGGTATGGTTAAAGTTACGGCCCGCCACCCAAACCGAAACGGTCTTGGTTATTCCCTCTATGGGGATGGGCCGCTGGGGCCGGATGAAGAAACAATTAACGCCTCGGCGGATAAAGTCCACCCTGGTACCCAGAACATACCGATCTGGAATATTTAGTCCTTCTTCTTCCTTAATAGGCACCTTGGCGGCGGGAGTGCCTTCGAAAAGTCTGGAAGTGGTATAACCTTCGTCGGAAGACATGGAAGAAATCCAGAATCCCTCATATTCAAATTTATCAACCGAGACTTCTTTTAATTTCTGTTGTGCTTCCATAATTCCCAGCTGCTGGGCATCGGGCTCACCGAGTTCCTGGGCAAAAAGACCGGCAACTGCGAATGACACAATCAGAACGGTTATGATAACACGCTTCATTTTCAACCTCCTTAATTAGCAGTCTTGCCGGTATTGGGATTAGCCGATCCCCAGTTTTCCCGAATCCAGTCCGGATCGGTCTGATCATCACCATCGTAAAGGCTTTCGAAGGTATCGGTTAAGACTTTAAACTGTTTAAAATAAATGTAGAAATTACCAACCGCTTCCCGGGGGGTAGTCCAAATGCGGAATTTGATGAATTTCAGGTATATGGAGTTTCTGTCTTCCGCACTCAAAGTGTTTGAGGATGCTGCGTCCAGAATAATACGTTTCCGCTGGGCTATGTTGGTGGGCACCATGGCCCGGAGGTTTTTCCAGCCCTGGTAACCGATGTTTCCCAAATTAATAGTATGAACAACTCCCTGTTCATCCCTAAGATAGGCTTCTATGTAGTAGTTAAGATTGGAGCCCCAGACCCACATATCAAGATACCGGATCCGGCCAGGGAGAGGAATTTCATAGGGTTCAGCGTCTTCCCCCTCGGATTTGAGAGTTGGGTAGATATCTATCCAGTTATAACCCATCCGTTTGAATTTGCCCCAGATACCAAGGGACCGCAGTTCCTTGTTGTCCCGGTTATTCCTGAAGAGGGCCATGGGCCAAATTTCAAAATGTCCCAGCTTGGGGAAAAAATCGCCATTTTCCAGTCCCATATTGGCAAATGACGGGTTATCCTTATCTACAGGATCTTTGCCCACGGAATAACGGCTGGCGTCCTTGCGCCATACATAAAAAGCATCTTCCGTATCGTCAAAGGTGTCTATCATCTTTGACTCCAAATTTACCGTAAGGTCATCCCCAAATGCCGCCAGGGCAACCCCGGTCAGCAATACCAGGCAAATAACCCTAAAAGTACCATGTTTCATCCCATACTCCTTTTCACTTAACCGGGAACCGTAATCTGGATCCTATTTTGAAAAATGTAATCCCTATGATTATAGTTCGTTTCTTTTTTCTTGTCAAACCTTTTAAAAGAGGCTTCGAAAACCCTTGCTTTGACGAATACATTTCTTTAATTATCCGCCTTTTCCGTTCCATATTTTAGGGTTTTAACCTTTTTATTTCAATAATATTCAGTAATATTCAGTTTTTTTGCATTTTGTTCTTTTTCAATACCAAAATCTTTGAAGGAATCCGCATCTCCGTCCCGCCGGCCCCCCGGTTAAGGATCCTCAGGGCCGGTCCCATCTGCGCCCAAGGCGAATCGTCAAAAATGGCCAGAGTTTTTCGGGGGGCCAGGGATGGATCCATCCAGGTAAAGAGGATCAGGGACAGGGGTTTCTTTTCCTGGCTGAACCGGTGATCCCCCAGCAAAACGGCACAGGCCAACCCTTGTTCATCAGAATCGGGAGAAAATATGGGAATTCCAGACCAATATTCCCCTGTTCCCCTTATAAAGGCGCTGTTTTCTGCATCTTCCTGCGAATTATCCGCCCCCTCCTGCCGGTACAGGGCAATTCCCAAGCGGAAATTCGTTTTGCGTTTTTCTTCGCCGTTTTCCAAATCCCGGGCTATGATCCCTGCCAGGACCCCGGCCTGGTATAGATCGGCTTCCGTGTCGGTACAGAGCCAGAGAGGGCCCTCTAAGCTGTTATCCCTTTGATTACGTCCGCCCAGAATCACCACCGGAGAACCGGGCCGTTCTACAAGATAATGCCAGGCCCCTTCCCGGTACCGGTAGGGAAAAAAAACCGCCCGGGGCCGCCGGGAAAGATCCAATGCCGTCCGGGCAGCCAACTCCGGCCCGGCTCCATCGGCAAGATCGGCTGTTTTTATCTGCCTAAAATGGCGCAATGAAAGGCCGATCCGCTTTAGCCGGATCCGTTCTTCTCCATAAAGCAAGTAAAAGGGCCTGTCGGTGACCAAAATTACCGGTTTCCGGCAAAAAAAGACCGCTAAAATGAGCAAACTCAAAGCCAGCCCCGCAAAAACCGCCCGGACAGGCCGTTTATTTAGGAGATTTTTCACGGGAGCGCCATTTACAAACAAAGGCCGCCCTGTAAAAGGAAAACGAAGGTTTTTTCCATGACTTTACCCTTTCCTAATAATCTATTATACTGTATCCTATCTTTCGTTTTAAGGAGCATTTAATGACCAGTTATAAAGAATTGGGACTTGTCAATACTGTGGAACTTTTTAAGAAAGCCGTTTCCGGGAGCTATGCTGTCCCGGCATACAATTTTAACAATATGGAACAGCTTCAGGCCATCATCCAGGCCTGTGTGGAAACCAAATCTCCGGTGATCCTCCAGGTTTCCTCCGGGGCAAGGAAATATGCCAACCAGAATTTATTAAGAAACATGGCCCGGGGGGCGGTGGAATTTGCCCACGAGTTGGGTTACGACATCCCCGTCGTCCTTCACCTGGACCATGGGGATACCTTTGAACTGTGCAAAGACTGCATTGAATCGGGCTTTTCCAGCGTGATGATCGATGGTTCCAGTAAACCTTACGACGAAAATGTGGCTCTGACCCGAAAGGTGGTGGATTTTGCCCATTCCCAGAAAGACTATGTATCTGTCGAGGGGGAACTGGGGGTTTTGGCAGGAGTGGAAGACGATGTGGTGGCGGAACAGAGCCACTATACTCCGCCTGAGGAGGTCATCGATTTTGTCAACAAAACCAAGGTCGATTCCCTGGCCATTTCCATTGGCACCAGCCACGGCCGGGCAAAGTTCAAGCCCGAACAATGTACCCGGGACGCCAACGGCATCCTGGTCCCTCCCCCGCTGCGCTTTGACATCCTGGAAGAAATAGAAAAGAGAATCCCCGGCTTTCCCATCGTCCTCCACGGTTCCTCCTCGGTTCCCATTGAATATGTAAAAATCATCGAGCAGTTCGGCGGCAAACTCCCCGATTCGGTGGGGATCCCCGAAGAACAGCTCCGGAAGGCGGCAAAAAGCGCGGTCTGCAAGATCAATATCGACAGCGACGGCCGGCTTGCCATGACCGCCATGATCCGGAAAACCTTTGCGGAAAATCCCGGGGAATTTGACCCCCGTAAATATCTGGGTCCCGCCAGGGATGAACTAAAGAAAATGTATGCGGAAAAGAACAAAAATGTCCTTGGGTCGGCGGGGCAGGCGTAGGAACGATCTCAAAAAAACTCCGCGGCATCGCGGAGTTTTTTTGCAGCTGCATTTGAACAGATCTGCTTAGAAAGCATACCCCAGGCCAATTGCCGGACGGAAATTTATGCCTATTTTGAATTCCGAATCTGGTTTACTCCCGCTGACATCATACGTTTTTGAACCAAATACAATTGGTAAGGCTATCATGGGGTTAATATAAAATCCGCCCGGAGCGCCGACATCAATTTTCCATCCGATTGCAGGAGTAACCATAAATCCTTTGGTTACATATACCCAGCTAAATGTATTTCCATGATAATCAACATCTTCGGTTCCTGTTATCGTGCCATACCCTAAACCAAGCTCGGCATAGAATACTGACCCAAAATAGTATCTGCCTGCAGCTTGTATACCAACAGAGTTCCAAAAAAAGAAAAACGAATGCCAAAAAAGTGTTCCGCCAATGGAAATATTATCGTTCAGCATACGCTCGTAACGCAGCCCGGCCCCCAGAAGACTGGCTTCACCGGAAATCCAGTTGTTAATGCCGGAACTGCCGCCTGTCTGCGCAAAAACTCCTCCCGCAATTATAACTGCAAAAACTAAAAGAAAAATAAACCTTTTCATTTCTACTCCTTAACTTCCTTATTCGGCGTAAAAACCCCGGAAGACAAATTTATTAGCTTCACCTGGGGGTCAGTGCCCTTTCTCCATAAATGCGAACACAATAGACAAAACCATGGGAACTAGGCAGACAACCAGGAGACCCATGCCAAGGATGGTATGCTGGGCAAAAAGGGCCCAATAGCTTGTAGCCGCCGCCAGGGGGAGAGCAATAACCCCCAAAATGGAGGGGATCATCATCCAGCCCCAGCCATTCTGGACAAAACGGATTAGAAAACCCATTCCCACTACTATTGCTGTCCAGAGAACCGGCGCTCCCATAAGCAGGATCGGGTTGTTTTGGGAACTCCAGCCCAGGGATCGGGCCACCGCCACCGGAATAAGCCAGAGAAAGGCATAATTGGTAAAATTCGACTGGAAAGGCAAAAGGCGGAAAAGTGCAAAAATAACGCAGACCACATAGGGCAGCGCAGCGGGAAGAGCCACCACATCAATACAAGCGGAAGTCCAGCGGGAAAGGCCGAAACCTTCGGGATTGACGAAGGATCCAAGAAAATACCTGAATAAAGCCGCAATCGTACCCAAAAGCAGGGCCCAGGTGCCCCCTTCTAGGGCGGATTCGTCGTTCAGGGAACGCCAAAACAGATAAAACAGAGGAACCCAGAGGAAACAAAAGAGCATCATTTCCAGAATAGTATCAGATTTTGTTTTCCTGTTCCATACTTCCCCTCCGCTTTACATTTTTAGGTCTTTTTTGTATACTGAACTGGTAATAATGCATTGCCCATGGGCAGGAAGGAGGCCAGTTGGCGGAAAAGGATTTACGGATCAACAAGCAAATTCGGGTGCGGGAAGTCCGGCTCATCCGGGAAGACGGGGAACAGGGAATCATTACAACCCAGGAAGCCCTGGAAATCGCACGAAATCAGGGCTTAGACCTGGTGGAAGTAGCTCCCCAGGCAAATCCGCCGGTGGTTAAAATTCTTGACTACGGAAAGTATAAATTCGAGAACGAAAAGAAGGTTCGGGATTCGAAAAAAAAGCAAAAACTGTTAAAACTAAAAGAAATCCGCATGCAGCCAAAAATTGATGATCATGACCTGGATTTTAAGTCCAAACATATCAAAGGCTTTCTTGCGGAAGGAAACAAGGTTAAAGTAACCATACGATTCAGGGGCCGGGAACTGGCTCACACCGAACTTGGGCTGGACGTCCTTAAAAATGTGATGGCCCGCCTGGAAGGGGACTATGTGATGGACAAACCCCCTGCCATGGAAGGAAGGTTCATGTCCATGGTGCTCAGTTCCAAGGCCAAGCCCGGAAAGCCGGGAAAACAGACCGTAAAGGCCAAAACCGGCGAAGGAAATAACCAGGCTGCGGAAACAGCAAAACAGGACACCGGACGCGAAGCGGCCGTTAATTCAGTCGAAGGATAAGTCGATGCCAAAGATAAAGATGAAAACCAAAAAAAGCGCCGCCAAGCGTTTTTCATTTACCGGATCGGGGAAGGTGAAGTACAAAAAACAGAACCTCCGCCATATTCTTACCAAAAAATCCGCCAAGAGGAAACGGAACCTGCGCCATGCGGGAATTCTTTCCGATGACAATGTGCCGGTAGTCCGGAAAAAACTGCTGCCCTACGGTTAGGAGGAATAACTATGTCACGTGCTATAGACGGTTCCAAACGGAAAAATCACCGGAAAAAAATACTTAAGCTGGCCAAGGGCTACTGGGGCCGGCGCCATTCAAACTATAAAACCGCCAAGGATGCGGTGGCCAAGGGTCTTTTTTATGCCTACCGGGACAGAAAGGACCGGAAGGGGGATTTCCGCCGGATTTGGATCATCCGGATCAACGCCGCCTGCCGGGCCGAGGGGATGAGCTATTCCCGCTTTATCCAGGGTCTTGCCAAGGCGGGGATTACTATAAACCGGAAGGCCCTGGCCTATCTCGCCTCCGAAGATCCCTCTGCCTTTAAGACCGTTGCGGCCAAGGTAAAAACCGCCCTAGGGGCCTAAAATGGTTACCCTTGAGCAAATCAAACTGTTGGAATCGAAAATTACCCGGGCAGTGAATTTTGTCAGCCATTTGACAGAAGAAAACGGCCTGTTAAAAAGACGGAATGAGGAATTGGAAAAGGCCGCCGCGGCTTTGAGAGAAGAAACAGCCAGGGCCGAAGGGCTAAACAGGCGGAATGAGGAGCTTGAAAGGACCGTCGCTGCATTACGGGAAGAAACAACCAAGGTTGAAGAAGGCATTGTCTCAGCCCTGGGAAAGCTTAACCAGTTCGAAGATGCCATCGAACGGAGCCTTTCTGCCGTAAAAACCCCAATGCCGGCGGAGCCTTATGCCAAACCGGCAGAACCAATACAGCCGGCTCCTTCCGCCGATTCACCTCTGCCTTCTGCCTATATGGTAGATGAAGAAACAGAAACAGCGGAAAACTCAGACGAGGCAGAATTGGATATTTTTTAACCCATGGAAAAGAGCAGCCTTCATTTTAACTTGCTGGGAACCTCTTTTTCTATCGCCGCCGATGAAGAAATCTCTTACCTGGAAAGCCTCCTTAACCGCTACCGGATCATTCTGGAAAACACCCGGAAATCAACGGGCCTTGACGAACCCCTTAAGCTGGCGATCCTGACAGGATTTTTACTCTGCGATGAAATTGAAAAAATGAAAACCCAGGAAATTCGGGAAGGCCGGGAGGTGGAGCAATTAACACTCAACATGATTGCCCGAATCGACGAAGTTATCCCCGGCGAAAATTTCCCTGCCGATGAATGAATAATGGCGGAACTATACAAACTGGACAATACGGTAAAACATTATGCCTGGGGTTCGTCATCCTTACTGCCCGCCCTTATAGGGACGGCTAACCCTTCCGGAGAACCCTGGGCGGAATTATGGATGGGGGTCCACCCCGGGGGGCCTTCCAAAACAAAAGTACAGGATAAAATCATACCGCTTTCGGAACTGACGGAACTTCCCTTTTTACTGAAGTTTCTCGCTGCGGAAAGCCCCCTTTCCATCCAGGCCCACCCCAACATTACCCAGGCTCAGGAAGGTTTTGAAAGAGAAAACAGAGCCGGCCTTCCCGCGGCGGAGCGAAACTACCAGGACCCCAACCATAAGCCGGAAATTGTCTGCGCCCTTACGCCGTTTACTGCAATGGCGGGTTTCCGGGAAACAACGGAAACGGACCGGCTGCTCTCCCTGGTAAACGGCACTGAAGGACTTCGTTCTTTTCTTAAAGAAGGGTATCGCTCTTTTCTTTCCGCCCTTTTTGATTTAAACAAAGAAGAACGAAAAGCGCTAACCCTGTCGATACTCCAAACCGTTGAGACCGTAGTGGCCGCCGGCCCGGCAGCGGACAAAAACAGTCCGGCGGCGCTGATCCGGCTTTGCGGAGAATTCGCTAAAACCTATCCCAACGATCCGGGAATCCTTTCGCCCCTGTACCTCAATGTGATTGAACTGGAACCTTTCGAGGGTATCTTTATTCCCGCAGGAATACTCCATGCCTATGTACGCGGTTTTGCCCTGGAATGCATGGCCAATTCGGACAATGTCCTGCGGGGAGGGCTTACCCCAAAACATATCGACCTAAAAGAGCTTTTTTCTATTTTGAATTTTGAACCCTTTAAACCGGAATTGCTTAAACCGGTTCCCAGATCGCCGGGCTGTTACAGCTATGCACCCGCCGCTTTATGCAGGGAATTTACCCTTTACCTCCTTAAAGGTACCAAAGTAGAACTAACCGTACCGGAAAAAGGAATAGCCGCCGTTTTTGAAGGCGCCGCCTCGGTCGCCGTTGCAGAGACCAGAACGGCTGATATTGAGGCGGCCAAAAAACAAAACGGCGGCCAAAAAGTCTTCCTTCTAAACCGGGGGGAATCGGCATTTATAGGCCGCCGGCAGGGAGAAGAAAGACTGATCTTTTCCGGCAGCGATACTTTTACCCTTTTTGCCGCCTTGGCCCAGGAATAACACTTTCCAAATGAAAATATTGGTTGATGCCGATTCCTGTCCCCCCGCCGCCCGGGAACTGGTACTTCGGGCCGCCGCCCGGACCGGAATCAGGGCGGTATTTGCCGCAAACCGGCCCATACCGGGCATTGACGGCGAATACGCAGCCATGGCAATTTGCTCTGCCGGAGAAGGCGCAGCGGACGACCAATTAGCGGCCCTGGCCCAACCCGGCGATTTAGCCCTTACCAGGGATATACCACTGGCGGCCCGGCTTCTGGAAGCGGGGGCCGAAGTCTTGGACGACCGGGGCCGGATCTTTACGGCAGAAAATATCCGGGAAAAACTTTCGATGCGGAATTTTACGGTGGGACTGGCGGAAAACGGCTATGATTTTGAACGAATCGGGGGTTATGGAAAAAAGGAACTCAAAGCCCTGGCCGATTCATTTGACAAACTGTTTTCAAAACTGCTTAAGCGGCTTCCGGCTCGGGATACAGGCTGCGGATCTGCTTGATGCTGGGAAGGATCTCAAAGAAAATTTCAATCAGCTCAGGATCGAACTTGGTGCCCGAAAGCTGTTTTATTTCCGCCAATACATCTGTTTCCGTCCAGGGCTCCTTGTAAACCCGCCGGGAACAAAGAGCATCGTACACATCCGCCAAGGCTACAATGCGGCCGGCCAAAGGTATTTCCTCCCCTTTTTTTCCCAAAGGTTTTCCTTCCGAACCAGTCTTGATCGTCCGCTCAGTCAGGGGATCAATCCAGCCAGGATAGCCGGTACCATCCCAGTTTTCATGGTGAGTCAGGGCCACTTCCCGGGCTATGTTGTCCACCGGAGCCTGAGGGTCTTCAAAAAGCTGGGCTCCGTACAAGGTATGGTGCTGCATGATTTTAAATTCTTCAGGCGTAAATTTTGCGGGTTTTTTCAGGATCATATCAGAAATCGCCACTTTGCCCACATCATGAAGCATGGCGGCAATTTTCAGGGTATCTTTGTACCGTTCCTTTTCTTCTTCCAAAACTCTGTGATGATAGGCCCAGCGGTCGTAAATTTCCACCGTGTAACCGGCCACCCGGTTGACGTGGGTTCCTGTTTCCTTGGGATCCCGAAGTTCGGACATCTTAATCATCCTGAGGATCATTGCCCTGGTAACAAAGGCTTTTTGCAGGGCCAGGGACGCATTGGTGGCAAAATGAGTAATAAGATACTCATCATCCTGGGAAAAGGGAACCACTTTGCCGTTTTTGTCTTTTGAGTTGATTATCTGTATTACCCCCAAAAGACGATCCTCGGAATTCTGCAGGGGTATGGCCAAAGTGGAGATTGTTTTATACCCCGAAATTTTGTCATAGGTGGTGTTATATGAATAGGGAGCATCAGAAGAAATGTTATAAACATCCGGAACATTTACCAGTTTTCTGGTTAATGCACAGTAACCGGAAACGGTTTTTTCGTTAATTTCCAGGGAAAAAATAGAATAGATAAGTTTATGTCCCGGGGGGAGGTTTTTGGTCATGGTATCGTTCTGGGCATATTTGACCACCAGTTTATCAATAAAACTGTCGTTTTCTTCCTGTTTTTCGACAATATAAATAGACCCCGCATCGGCCCGGACCACCTTACGGGCTTCCAAAAGTATTCGTTCCAGCAGCAAATCCAAGTCCTGGATCTGGTTCAGTTCAGAATCAAGTTTAATTATGGATCTAAAATCCGTATCAACCATACATGCTCCGTTTCCAATTATTATAATATATGATTTTTTTTATACAATAACAAGCAAAAAACCCCCGGGAGAACCCCTCCCGGGGTAAAACCAAAAAGGAAAGGAGGAATAGGAAACAGTGCTTAACCGTCTACCTTCCTTATAAACAATAGGCAAGGGAAAAGGTTACAAAGATCTACGCAATTATATCAGCCATTATTTAATTATTATGGGGTTACCGTTTTTCCGTCATTTTGCAACTCCCCAATTACCGTCTCATAGGCGGCTATTATCGCCGCCAGGGAGGTATTTTGAACTTCCCCCCGGCCCTGCCAATCCGATCCTTCCATGATGTAAAGATTCTTCAGTGTTCCTTGCAGATCTTCGGCGCTGCAGGAAGGGTCCGATGCCAGGCGTCTCCTGATTCCCCGCAGTTCTTCTTCGTAGCTTTCCCGGTAGCTTTCATCCATCCAGTCCGTAGAACCAGGCATCACCGCCCTGCCCCATAACGGATAAGCCGGCGGATTGTTCGTACCTGATTCGGGACCAGAATAGGATCATCCAGGTTAAGGAGCACCATGGAAATCTCCCGGCGTTCAGTCCAGTTCTCCCGGCTGTCCAGGGTATATTCGTACCGGAAGTCTATGGCAGGAGGATCTGCATCGACTTCGGTCCGGGAGTTCCCGCTGAACCGGACCAGTCGTCCTGCCATGTCCCATTGCCATGAATAAACCTCTACAGCCCCTTTACTTGATGGAAGAGCAGCGGCTTCAGTGACCAGATACCGGGGCATCCTCTGGGGATCATATACAGCCGAAACGCTCCAAAGGGAATTTTCTATTTTTGAGATCGATCCTTCGCTGTTGTAAAAAAACCGGTCTTCTTGGGGCTGAGTTGTTTGGCCGTCCGGAGAAGGCCCGGCGGCGGATATCCGAATCTGTCCGGCCCTTTCGTTTTTTACCACAAAGAGGGCTTTTCCGTCCCGATTGTACCAGGTTTCGTTTGTAGAACCGGAAAGATATTCCAGGGCGGTAAAAAAATAATCCCCGCTGAAAACTCTGCACATAAGGGGTCTGCCCTCATCATCCCAGGTCAACACTTCCACATCGGATCCGCCGGACTGATCAGAAGCCAGATCATTCCAGTAAAGTTTTGCTATCCGCCCCTGCGGGTCATAATCACAGCGGCCCTGAAAAAAGGTGCCCTGTTTCTCTCCTGATTCGGAGAGTTTGACCTGCATCAAAACCGGAAAAGAGCGAATTTTTCCGTTTGAGTCCCGGGAGTATTCCAGCCGCTGCCCGTCCCCAAAATCGGCGGTTATTGATGCGGCATTATGAACAACAAACAAATCCGGCGGCAAATCAAGGGGCCAGTCAGGCCGCCAATGGGTATGGGAGCCCTCCGCAGCCCGAAGCAGGGTATAGAGGGAAAGCTCCGGCTCCTGCACCGGAGCGCCATTGCCGGCGGAAACCAAGGGGATCTGGGCAGAAAGTCCCGAAAGGAAAAATGTTACGCATCCAATAAATGCAAAAAATCTTGTCATATATGGATAATAGTATACCATTCATCTCTTACAAAGCCATTCCCGGGTGGAAAATTTTGTTTTCTCCAGTTCCCGGGCCCGGCTGTCTTCTGCCGGTGAGATTTCCATTTTTGTAAAGATCATGCCTAGTGCTTCTTCAAAGCCCCGGACAAGGGCCTTTTCCACTTCTTCAAAGGGAATGATCCGGCCCAAAACAGAACGGAGGGACGTAACCCTTCCTTTTACCTCGCCGATGAGCTTTCCCCGGTTCTTATCCTTCGGCGTTTTAAGAACATCGAACATGGTATCCACATCGTTGTCCAAAAGGATTGTTCCATGTTGAAGCAAAAATCCTCCGCTCCGGGTCTGGGCATTGCCGGAAATTTTTTTGCCCCCCACAAGGATGTCGTTGGTGCCGGAAAAAACCGCCTCCATGCCCAGAACGGCAAGGCCCCGGATAAGACCCTGGCATAAAACAACATAGGATTCACCCAGGTTTTTTCCCGCCAGGGGATGATCCATGGACAGGATGATGCTGTAGGTCAATTCTGACCGGTGAAGTACTGCCCCGCCTCCGGAAATCCGGCGGACCAGGTCAAAGCCAAAACGTTTTGCCGCTTCCAGATCAACTTCTTCTTCAAGATTTTGAAAATAGCCGATGGAAACCGCCGGAGGATCCCAGCCGTAAAAACGAAGGACCGGAAGTTCTCCCCCGGCGGCGGATTCAAGGAGGGCTTCGTCCAGCCCCATATTGTAGAAACCGTCATGAAAACCCGTAGAAAGGAGCCGGAAAGAATGGCTGTTCACGGGTTCTCCATGGCGAGACTATCGTTTAAATTTGGGTGTTTCCAAGGCGGAATCTCCCCGCAGGACATCAAACCAAAGTTCCCTGCCCGCTTTTTCGCGCATCACCTTGTAGAACGATGCCAGATCCCTTACCTTTTCACCGTTAATCGCGGTTATGATGTCCTGCCGCAGAAGGCCCACCGTGGCAGCGGGGCTTCTGGCGATTACCTGGCCTACATAGAGGCCCTCTATTTTTGAATCCAGTTTAAGGCTTTCCCTGATGGAATCGGTGATGGGTACCACATAAACTCCGGGCCACAGTTTGGAATTTTCCGCCGCCACCTCGTTGCTGCGGGCTTCGATGCGAACCTGGATTTCCCGTTCCGCACCGTCACGGATTACCTGAAAATTGGCCCGTTCACCCGGTTTTAGATCCCCCACCATAAGGGTCAGGTGATTCGTACCACGGATTTCCTTGCCGTTCATGCCGGTAATAAAGTCTCCGGGCTGGATGCCGCCTTTTTCCGCCGGAGAACCAAGGAATATCTGAGTAGCCATGGCTCCCCGTTTTCCGGAAAGGTTTAACGCCTGCATCACATCCCGGTCGGGATCGGTAAGGGAGACACCGAGCCAGCCGTAACTGATTTCACCCTTGGTAATAAATTCATCTATGGAGCGTTTGGCATTGTTGATGGGAATGGCAAAACCCAGTCCCATTGAACCGCCGCCGGTACTGCTGGCAATCCATGTATTAATTCCGATTACCTCGCCCCGGATATTAACCAGGGCACCGCCAGAATTTCCCTGGTTAATGGAAGTATCGGTCTGGATAAAATCGTTGATATTTCCCGCGGGCCCCCCGGTACGTCCCACGGCGCTGACAATTCCCATGGTCATGGAAGACATAAAACCCAGGGGATTGCCTATGGCGATGGCCCAGTCCCCCACCATAACGGTATCCGAATCCCCCAATACCGCCAGGGGGAGGTCATCCCGGCATTCAAAAGAAACCATGGCCAGATCTTTCCGTTCGTCCTTTCCTACTAATTCCGCGGAAAATTCTGTACCGTCGTTTAGGGCTATAGAAATTTCATTGGCATCCCCCACCACATGGTAGTTGGTAAGGACATAGTAAAGGGAAGGTTTGGAACCTGTTCCGTTAATTTTGCGGACGATGATCCCCGACCCCAGCCCCTGGGATCGGAATTCCCGTTCCCGGCCTTCGCCTTCGGGTCTGCCAAAGAAAAAATCCCAGGGTATGCCGTTAAAGTTAGGAACCTGCTGCCGCCGGATGGAAACAGTTTTTAGCTCCACCACCGAAGGCAGAACCCTGTCCGAAATCGCCCGGAAAGCGGTCTGAAGGCTCTCTGCCACCGCCAGCGCGTCCTGGGGTACCGGTGTAGCAAGAGCTTCCTGGGCCTGGGCCTTGCCCCCCCGGGAGCAGGAAAAGGTTAAAAAAGCGGCGGTAAAGCCGAATATGGTACCTAGCAATACCAGATTAAAAACAAAAAAATTTTTGCCCGAAAATTTCTTTAGCAGATCCATTTTTAGAACTCCTCTGTATAAATTATAATACTTATTTTTAAAGAAAAGTTACAGTCAACCTTGCCTGCAAATCCGGAATCACATAATATGTTCATACCCACCGCCATATTTTTTTATCTGAAGTATTGAGATTTTACAACACTTCTTCGGTTAGGACTTCGACGGCGTTCCCCGTCACTGCAAGAGTATGCTCCCAATGGGCGGAAAGGCTGCCGTCTGCGGTTACCACGGTCCAGTCATCGTCCAAAAGCTCCACTTCCCCGGTTCCATGGTTGATCATCGGTTCCAAGGCCAATACCATCCCCCGGGAGAGCCGGGGATTCGGCCCTTTGGCAACATTAGGCACCAGGGGGTCTTCGTGAAGGTCAAAGCCTACTCCGTGGCCGCAGTACCGGGTAACAATGCCGTAGCCCGCCGCCCTGGCATGGCCTTCCACGGCCCGGGAAATCGCCAGAAGCCGTTCACCTGCCTTGGCGGCCCCTATTCCCCGCATTAGGCATTCCCTGGCGGTTATGTTGAGGCGGTGGGCTGTTTTGCTCACCTTTCCCGCTTCGATGGTAACAGCCTGATCGCTGATAAACCCCCCCAGATCTATACCGCAGTCCAGAGACACCAAATCTCCTTCGGCAATTTTTCGTTTGGTGGGAACGCCGTGGATCACCGCCTCGTTAAAGGATATGCACAGCGCTCCGGGGAAGGGATTTTTTTTCGGCCCGTAGCCCAGGAAGGCAGGTTTTCCTCCATTTTGTTTGATCCAGCGCTGTGTCCACCGGTCCAGGTCCAGGGCAACGACGCCGGGTTTTACCAGGGGGATCAATTCCCGGAACATGGCGGAAAGCATCTTGCAGGACTGCCGGATTCCTTCTATCTGTTTTTCGTTTTTTAGCCGGATCATGGCACTTTCAATTTTTTTCGGTGTTTTCGTTCCGGATCCTGCCGTGCTTCCCGTTTGGCGATTTCCCGCCGCACAGCCTCCGAACGATCCGCTTCTCCAAGCCTAAAGAGTGCTTCAGCCAGGGCACGGAGTATCCTCTTTTCTTCTTTTTGTGGAAACCCAAGGGCCAAAAAAGATTCCAGGCAGTACGCATACTGCTCACTATCCACTGCGTATTTTAGCCGAAACAGCGTCAATTCCCGGAGAAAGCCCTCCACATCTTCCATAAAATGCTTAAAATAGGGGCGGCGCCGTTCTTCTCTGGTTATGTTTACCAAGAGGGAAAAGGCTTCGTAGGGCCGGCCCTGACGATCCAGTTCTTCCGCCAAAAGAAAGGCGCAGTCCATCCAGTCCTCCCGTTCCAGGTATTTTTCCAGGGAAAAAGCAAGGCCGCCATTTTCCTCCCAGATTTTCAGAGGAGCAAACCGTTCATTGTCAGGATGAAGGAGAAGATAAAAGATCAGTTTTGCCTGGCTGGCAGGATCAGCCCGCCGCTCCCTAAGAAATGCAGGATAATCAAAGGTCCGGGAAAAACGGGTAAAGGCCCGGTCATATTCAAAACGCCGATCCGTCCTGGAAAGCGCCTCGTATGCTGCCAGGATCCGGCGCATCTGACCTTCGGCGGCCTTTCCTGCAATGTCCGGATGGAGACGCTTGGCCCGTTCCCTAAAGGCCTTTTTTATTTCCTGGGGGGATGCATTTTTGCCGATACCGAGCAGCGAATAGTAATCATCCATAAAAGATAAGGATTATACCTGTTTGTAGAGCTGATCGATGGAGGGCTCTTTAACCAGCAGCACCGAACATTTGGCGCTGATCATGATTTCCCGGTGGGAATGGGTAATGATGTCCCGGGCGCTGCGATCTTTTTCCCAGCCCCCCAGTATAATCAGATCCGCTTTTCGTTCGTCGGCGGCGCTGAGAATTTCGGTATACACCGCTCCCCGGCGCACCTCCCGCTCTATTTTTACCCCCTTAGCCCGGGCCAGTTCTTCCACAAAGGAAAGGTACCTCTCTCCGTTTGCTTCCAGGCTTTTCTCGTATTCCTGGCTTTCTTCCTGAATAAAGATCTTGCTTAAGGTCAGTTGTTTTATGGTGGCCGTATCAATAACATAAACAGCGGAAAGCCTACAGCGGTAAAGTTTTGCCAAAATAATGGCGTATTTGGCCGCCAGGATGGAGGCATCCGAGCCGGAGACTGCTACAACTATGTTGGAGAAAAGGCCCTTTGTCATTCCCTTCCGTTTTTCCTTTTCAGCAGTTTACTGACAAAGAACGAATCTCTGTCCTGTTCTTCGAGAACCGCTTCTATGTATGTTTTGGTGTCCGTGGCGGAGGGGATCACCATTTTTTCCAGCGCATTAACCCGGCGCTGTGTCTTCCGGACTTCCCGGGCAAGACGCCATGCGAGGGTTCGAACCGCCGCCAACTCAGTCAATAGTTTGAGTAATTCGTAGAATTCTAACACAGTTTCATCGCATTCCGCAAATGAATTCGCCGGAGAATAGCCTGCTTCCGCGCCGGGGATGCGTACTTCCAAACTGGAAAATTTCATTCCGGCGCTGAAAACCAGCTTTTCTTTGAGTTGGAAACGGCATTTTATCCCCAGAGAAAACCGGTTTGCCCGTTCCCGGCCCATGGCGATAAGCATCCGTTTCAGCGCCGGATAGGCGGTCTCCACCCTGGCGTCCACATCTTTCCCCAGGAGTTTTACCTGCTCTACTTTCCGCATCAGCTCCATAACTAGAATTTCCCGCTTTTGCTCCAAGAGCTCATGTCCCTCCTCGGCGATGGCAAGCCGTTCCTTGACTCGAAAGAGATTGTTTTTTGTGGGGACAACTTGTTCCCGCAGCATATCTAGCCAGAATAATGAAAAAAAACGTTTTATTCAATGAAAAAACCGCTTTACCGGGAATTTTTTCCAAAGGCCCGGTCTGCCTTTTGGGTAAACCAGGAAAGCAATGCCACGGCCCGGTTGCTGATGGATTCCCCTGCCCGCTGTTTCATGCCGGGAAGCATGGATGCCTTGGCCAGGGAGGCGGTATAGATCAGAAGGTAGGGACCGCAGTCTATAATGGCCACCACCGATCTGAGCTTGTTTTTATCAACCACAGGAACAGGACCATAACTAAGGGTCGTAATATTTTCCTGGAAAATTATAAAAGCCGTTTCGTCCGCATAAAAGGTAAATTGATACACATTATCCCCAAAGGTCAAATCTTTCTGGCGGACAAAAACGCTCAGTTCCGCCGGAGGGGTCCTGTACGACGGATCAGGCCGGGGATTTTTGGTATCGGGCCCATCAATTACTGTTGATGTTTCATAGAGGGTCCTCATCTTGTTCCGGCTTTTAGAAAAATACTCCAGCCCCTTGAGGGTGCTAATGGCAAAAATCCCGTTGCACAGGTCTGATTTTTCCTCAGCGGTCCAATTCCCAGAAGAAGGCTTTTTGTAGAGCTGCAGGGATTCTATAGAAATGTTGGGATTTAGGCCGGCCCTCTTGGCATCAAGGAGTCGTTCCAGCGCAGGGTAGCGGGGAACCATGCGGAGCTCTGCCGTATCAAAACGTTCCCGGTTCACCGTCCCAGACTGCACAAGCTGCTTTATTAGATCTTCCGGCAGGAGGCTTTCCAGTGATTGGGCAAAAACTCCGGTTCCCAACAGGGTAAAGAGGGCGGAAAAAAAACAAAAACGGTATCCTAGCATGATCATATCCAATAATAGCCTCTTACCATAAGAAAACCGCAGAGCGCCAAGGTTACTGTTTGGGGCTTTCCTGGGCGGTTTTCATGTATTTATTAATATACTCCTGGTTTATTCTAACCAAATCTTCCCGGGGAAGTTCGGATAAAACCTTCCAGCCCAGATCAAGGGTCTGGCCAATGTCCCGGTTTTCATATTCTCCCTGGGAGAGGAAAACCTGTTCGAATTTTCCGCCGAATTTCAGGTACCGCTTGTCATTCTCCGACATTTCTTCTTCTCCAATTATCGATGCCAGGTTCCGCAGCTGCCTGACCTTGGAATAGGCGGCAAAGAGTTGGCTGGCCACATCCTTGTGATCCTCCCGGGTCATTCCCTCTCCAATACCGTCTTTCATAAGCCTGGAAAGGCTGGGGAGTCCCGCCACGGGCGGATAGATTCCCCGCTGGTACAGTTCCCGGTCCAAAACGATCTGGCCTTCGGTGATGTACCCCGACAGATCCGGAATGGGATGGCTAATGTCGTCATTGGGCATTGTCAGGATGGGAATTTGGGTGATAGACCCGGAGGAACCTTGAATTTTTCCCGCCCGTTCGTAGAGACTTGCCAAATCTGAGTAGAGATAACCTGGATAACCCTTGCGGCTGGGTATTTCACCCCGGATCGAAGAAATTTCCCGCAGAGCTTCGCAGTAATTGGTCATATCGGTCATTACAACCAGAACATGCATATTCCGGTCATAGGCTAAGTATTCCGCTGCGGTAAGGGCGCACCGGGGCGCCACAAGCCGTTCCAGGCTGGGAGCATCCGCCAGGGAGAGAAACACCGCCACATTGGCCAGGACACCGGACTTTTCAAAATCTTCCAAAAAAAACCGGGCCACATCGTATTTGACCCCCATGGCGCAAAAAACCACCACAAATTGTTCCGCCATTTCGGAAGAAAGAATTTTTGCCTGCCGGACTATCTGAGCCGCCAGCCGGTTATGGGGAAGACCGCTGCCGGAAAAAATAGGAAGCTTCTGTCCCCGGATCAGGGTACTCATTCCATCGATGGCGGAAATCCCGGTTTGAATAAAATCCCTGGGGTATATCCGGGCATAGGGATTGATAGGAAGGCCATTAACGTCGAGAAAATGAGAGGAAAAAATGTCTCCATAGCCATCAATGGGTTCACCCAGACCGTTAAAGACCCGGCCCAAGAGATCCGGCCCAACCCGGAGCTCCATGGGCTTCCCCAAAAATTCAACCCGGGCATCGGAAGAGGAAAGGCCCGAGGTACTCCCAAAGATCTGGACGGCGGTCCAGTCCCTGCTCATGTCAACCACCCGGCCAAGGCGGCGGCCATCATTTCGATCGTAAACCGCCACCATTTCGTTAAAACCTACCCTCACATTTCTTTCGGTGATAACCACCGGCCCTTCTATGCGGGTAAGTCCCCGGTATTCAACGCCTCGCATCTTTCTTAAGCTATATTATTTTTGCAAACAATTCAATTACAATGCTTTTATGTACGGGGGTTCTCCAAAGGCCAATGTAAAAAGCCTAGTTCTCCGCTGTATGCCCCTGATGGAAAGGGGAGTTGGATCCGCCTGGGGGCTTCCGGTGGTGGCCGCCGGAGAAGAACGGCTGTCCGCCCTCTCCCTGTCGGAAAAACTGGAACCGCCGGGAACGATTTCGTTAAGCGGCAATCCCTTTAGGGCAGCACGGCTTCGGGAACTGGAAATTCTGGGGATAGGCCCCCTGGGCAGATACCTGGGGGGTGAACCGATAAAGCCGGTACAGCTGGTCCCGGAAGATTTTTTTTGCCCCCCGCAAACCGGCGAGCAAAATCGGCGTACCCTAAAGGGGGCTGAATTATTTTGCACTTCTATAGAATTCGACGATACCCGCTGGATTGCCGCAGGCAATACGGCGGAGTTGTTCCATAGTCATCTTGAATTCCTGAGGACCTGGGGGTTTTCCGGCGGCGTTTATATTGAAAACTCCGCCTTGGCTCCCTTGTTGGCGGGATACATTCATTTTTTAAAAAAAGACTGTACCCGGGAAAAATCAAAAATTATCGTCCTTGTGTCAAAGTGGTTTTTTGAAACCCCGCTGGCGGCTGAATTGCCAACGGCCGTAGTTTCCGGCGATCCCGCCGCCGGAGAAATTCCTGTCAACATTAATTTTGAAGGCGCCGCAGTACTGGGGTCTGATTTTACAGGATTGGGTATTGTCCTCTACGAAGACGGCGCCTCCCTGCTCCGCTCCCAAAGATCCCGCTGCGATATGCTTCTGATGGTCAATACCGGGCCGGAAGATCCGGCTCAAACTTTTTTTACCCGAGGGATAACGGCCCGGCTTAAACTCACGGTCATGGCGGCAAAACAAAATACACCGGCGGAAAGAAAAAAAACATCGCTAAACAATTTCTTGTTCCGTGATCTGGTTCCGGTGAAGAACGGCGGCCTTCCGGCGCCATTATCCTTCCCGGGGAGACATGGCCAGGATCAAAAAATTGGGAAAGCGGATTTAAAACGTATCCAGATTAAAGCTGCCAAGCCTGACGCCGGCTGTCAAGAAGGATTCCGGTTTGTGGTAAATTCAAAATTTTCCGGCATTATGGCCATGGATTTTAAGGAAGAACAAGCTCAGTTTTACCGGGAAATTGCAAAACAAAAAAACCAAAACTGGGAACCACCCCCGGTACGATTCGGTGCTGCTTTCTCGCAGCTCAATGAAACCCAGCGGGATTTTTTTTTCCGCTGGCGCAGCGAATGCCGCCGGGGCTTTATTCCCATGCCGGCGAATTCCCTTTATATCGAAAACTATATCCTTTTGTATGCCGGCGAATTGGTTCTCTGCATGGGCCGGGAAGGTCCTCTACAGCACTTTCTTTCTCTTCTGTATTTGTTCCATGCCTCTAGGGAATCCTTTCCCGAAACGGCGTCCCTCCTCTGCCGCTGGCTCCTGGACTTTGCGGTGATCTACGGCATTACCGCCGAAGCGTTTCCCATTTTTTTGGATGAACTGCGGAACAACGGATGGTTCTGCAAACAGGAAAATGATCCATCCGCCGATCTTCCCGAAACTTTCCTTGTCGATCTTGCCCTCAATCATTTTTTTGTGGAAAAAGCAGAACATTTTGAAGGAGGCAAATTCTGGCCCCTCATCAAAACATTGATTCCTCCGAAAATTTTAGCCCGAAAAGAAAACGATACAGAACATCCGGATCGGTGCTGCCGAATGCTGGATGTTATCGACGTCCAGCTCCGCCGGGACTGGGACCGGGGTTTCTTTTCTCTCTTTTACCCGCCCCTGCCGGTACAATCCGATTGGACTGCCTTTGAAAAGGGCCGGGCTATAGGGGATTCTGCCTACACCATATACCGTCCGGGCTTTTCTTCCCACAAGCCTCTGATTGATATTCTTTCCGCTTTAGCGCTGGCACCGGAAACCAATCCCCTTCCCGGCGTCAAAACCCGGCTCCATCCCCTTAGCCTGGAAAATGAACTGTTGGAGGAACTGCGGCAGGAATCCGATGCAGTAAGAGATATCCTAAAACCTGATAAGGACTTGTTTAACGATACAAGCCAAAACTTCCGCGACGGTCCCGGTACGGCACGCACAACGGCACCAAAAGCCGCTTTGCCAGAGACGGCATTATTAACATATATTCCGCCGGGCAAAGAAACGCTGACAGAATTCATCAATTCACTGGAAGAAACAGAATGGTATATTTTGCAGCACATTGCACGGGGAATGTACAATATACCTGTTTCAGAAACCATCATCGACGCCATCAATTCAGCTTTTTATGAGCAGTTCGGCGATCTTTTAATTGAGACCGGTCCGGAGGGACCCTCGATCTCCGCCGAATATAGAGCTATACTGGGCAAATGGGAATAACGATCCCAAAACGTATCAGTCAGGCGATCCTTGGTTCTCTTTCCGCCGGAGTGGTTCCCCGCATTGGCCTGGAATACATCGCCGTTGGCCGAAAACGGGAGATCCAGACAGCCCTGGAAGACATGGAAAATTTAAGTGAAGGGGCGGCGGCTTTTCGTTTTATTATAGGCCGTTACGGAAGCGGAAAAACTTTCTTCCTCCAGGCCCTGCGGAACTATGCTCTTGATCGGGACTATGTCTGCGCCGATGCGGATCTTTCGCCGGACAAAAAACTTACCGGCTCTTCCGGAACAGGGCGGGCCGCCTACCGGGAATTGATGCAGCGCCTCTCAACCAAGATCCGGCCCGGCGGCGGAGCTCTGGAGGCCCTGCTTCAAAAATGGATTAATGCGGTTCAAACCGAAATGATCCGTTCGGGTTATTCCCAGGATGAAAATGATTTTGCTTCCCGGGTGGAATGGAAAATCCGGGAAACTATTAACGGCATGGAAGAATACGTCCATGGCTTTGACTTTTCCTCTGTTCTTGTACATTACTATAGGGCCTTTGTTTCGGGGGAGGATGAAAAAAAGACAGCCGCCCTCCGGTGGATCCGGGGAGAATACGCCACCCGGACCGAAGCAAAACGGTTTCTTCCGGTAGGCGAAATCGTAACCGACGACAACTGGTATGATCACCTTAAACTCTTCGCTGCCTTCTGCGTCCGCACCGGCTACCGGGGACTGCTGGTTTTTATTGATGAAGGAGTAAATCTCTACAAGATCGCCAACCGCCGTTCCCGGGAAAACAACTACGAAAAACTCCTTTCGATTTTTAACGACATAATGCAGGGAAAGGCGGGATGGATGGGATTTTACCTGGGAGGAACACCCCAGTTTCTGGAAGACGAACGCCGGGGACTGGCAAGCTACCCCGCCCTGAAAAGCCGACTCGAAGAAAGCCGCTTTGTCCGTTCCGGCCATGTTGATTCGGGAAGTCCGGTGATCCGCCTTTTACCTCTTTCCAACGAAGAAGTGTTTATTCTCCTGGAAAGGCTTACAGAAATCCACGCCCTCCATTATGGCTACGAACCCTGGATCGGCGAAGAAGAAATGACCGCCTTTCTGGAACTGGCCCTGTCCTCCCCAGGAGCGGCGGAATTTATTACCCCCCGGGAAATCAGCCGGGATTACCTGGCCCTCCTTAACATCCTCAAGGATCAACCGGAAACCGACTTTGATGAATTGATACGCCGGGAAGACCGCCGGGTAAAGGCGGCAAATCCGGATGAGTTATATGCAGCTTTTCAGGTATAGGGCAGTATCTGCGGTTACCTTGAAGAATTGTAGGCCCCGCCTTTATTTTTGACCCGTGGCCTGACGAAAAGCCTCCAGGGCCCGGGCCGCCACTGCCTCGTCTTCCTCGACGCTGCCTCCGCTTATTCCAAGTCCGCCGACGGTTTTTCCGTCTATCTGCAGCGGAAACCCGCCGCCGAAAATCACAAGCATGGGATGCGTCACATTAATACCGAATGCATCCGCCCCCGCCTGGGCGATTTTTCCGAATTCGCGGGTGGTCTGCCCCAACACCGCCGCGGTGTATGCCTTCTTCTGGGAAATATCCACACTGGGCAGAATCGCATCGCCAAAACGATAAAAATATCTAAGGCTGCCGTGCCGGTCTGCAACGGCGAGGCATATACTTACACCGGCTTCTTTTTGCGCTTTCTCCGCCGCTTCCGCCATTTGACGGCATACATCCAAAGTGAATTGAAAATCTTTCATACATCACCCCCTTTCATAAAGTGTGGGGTTCGTATAGATCGTTTCAATAAATGTTGATATAACCGTGGGATGAAACGAGAGGAAAAGCAACGACTCATCTGGGTAAAACTGTACGAACAAATTCAGGATGCCGGGTTGACCTGT
>Ga0082212_10000869_pt1 | contig 44508 bp, 38 predicted proteins | sample TergutNt197P3_FD_71548 | JGI IMG/M metagenome (GOLD analysis project Ga0082212, IMG submission 71548) | Neocapritermes taracua P3 segment gut microbial communities from Petit-Saut dam, French Guiana - Nt197 P3 | ecosystem: Host-associated > Arthropoda: Insects > Digestive system > Gut ... | reverse complement strand
TTTCAATGATATCATCTATCGTAAGATATTCCTTGATTATCTCCTTGATCGCATCTTTATCCTCATCGCTCGCATCATCTTTGAGCCATTGCAGGAACGTTTCCTTGTCAGGCGGCAAAGTGATTGTGATTACTTTTTCTACTTCTATTGGTATTTCTACCGGTACTTCGATGTATTCTGTTTCGTAGATCACCTTAGTGATCACCTCGGGAGGAAGCTGCTCAATAACCACCTTGGGTGGGAGCTGTTCGTAGATATATTCAATCTGTTCATCAGTAAGATATTGAAAGACAATTTCAGGAGGCAGCTTTTGCACAACCTCCTTTGGATCAGCTTCCTCAATAATTTTTTCATAAATTGTCTGGTAGATTGTTTCGTAAATATACTGCGGCACGAGTACTATTATCTCTTTTGGAGGAAGCGAAATATAAATCTCTTCTGTAAGCAGTTCTTTTATGTATTCTTTCTGCTCGTCAGTGAGGTATTCAAAGATATATTCCGGAGGAAGCTGTTTTATTATCTCCTTGGGATCAACCTCTTCGATGATTGTCTCGTAAATTGTTACATACTCTGTCTCGTGTATATACACCGGTACTTCTTTTATAATCACTTCGGGAGGAAGCTGCTCAATGACCACCTTGGGAGGAAGCTGTTCGTAGATATATCCAATCTGCTCATCAGTAAGATATTGAAAGAGAATTTCGGGAGGAATATTTTTCACGATTTCCTCAGGATCAGCCTCTTCAACAATTTTTTCATAAACTGTTTCATAGATATACTTTGGAACATACTGAATAACAATCTCGGGGGGAAGCTGTTCTACGATCACCTTTGGGGGAAGCTGTTCATAAATTGTCTCATACACAACCTCGTGCTGTATGATCTGTTCGTAGAAAACCTCCGGAATATATTTGGTAATCGGAACGTAAAAATAATCTTCCTCTCCCTCTACCCACCATTTTTCCAGAATTGGGTTATCCCAGCTGCACGTTATAAAAACGGCGCACGCCAGCAACAATAAGCCTATGAATAGTTTGGTTTTCAGGTTTGCCATATATTCCTCCTAGTCGGTATTAATCTGAATGAGTATTAATTCAACCCGGCGGTTTCTGTTCCGCACGTCGAACTCGCTGGTTGCAACCCTGGTGCCGCCGAAAGAAATAATGACAATTTGTTCGTCGTTTACTCCCCTTGACCTGAGCTGATCCGCCACCGTATTCGCCCGCATGGCGCTGAGGGCCATCAGCTCGTCGGCTTCGCTGGGGCTTATGGTAAAGGGATTTGCATGGCCTTCGATCCTGACCCTGAACTCGGGGTTGTCATTGAGGTACTGGGCCGTGGCATTAAGAACCAGTTCGTTAAGCTGCTGGGCGTCATTGTCGATGCCGACGTTGTACTTTCCTATGTCCGGCCCGAACAGGATAAATTCAACCGAAGAAATCATTATCCGTTTGATGATCTCCTCGGGGGGAAGCATTTTAACTATCTCGACGTATTCGGTTTTTGACGTAGTCTGATATCTGATCTTTTGCGGCAGGGGGAATTTATACCCCCCCGTTACGGAAAAGCCGACGATATGCGGATACCCTCCGCGGACCGAAGGCTCTATGTGCCATCGTGCGGACAGCGGTATGGTGACACCTAACGCAGCGTCCGCCAGCAGCGAGCCACGGGTTTTTGTCACATCGTCGAATGACTTGTCCCTTCCCCTGTATGCCGAAACCAAACCCAGGCCGCCCTGGACAAAAATATTGGTTTTATTATCGGCAGGGCCAAGGCGCAGAAAATTCCAGCGCAGGTACACCTGGCCTTCGAAGGTGAGTATGTTGCTTAAATCCGAATCTTTTTCGTTGCTGTAGCTTACGCCGAGCCTGCTTCCAACCATCAGCGGGGGCGAAAGCCAGAGTTTGGGGTCCAGAACAGCCTGAAACGAATGTCCCTTTACCAGGAGATCGCTCATTCCCAATCCAGCATCCAGCGACCAAAAATCCCCTGCCGGGAATTCTGTCTGGGCATACAGCCCGGAACCAATGGCAATGAATATGGCCAGTAAAAAAATGTATTTTTTTACTTTCATCATGATTTTTACCTCTGTAAGTGATTTATGATTCATTCGTAAGTAATATACCTTCAAATATAATCAACTGCTGGGGGTTTGTAAACCGCTTGCAGGCAAAATTCCTCGAAAAATGCCATCCCAAAATAGAAGAATCTTACGAAACTCACCGTTGACAGAATCGGATTGAAGGCATACAATTTTCTTATGAATATATCCACATACACGGTAAAGCCGAAGCTCCCGATTCCCTTAAAGCCCCTGGAAGAGATTGCCCGTAATCTCTGGCTTTCGTGGAATTACGACGCGATTCAGCTCTTTATAAGGCTGGATTATGATGTATGGATGCAGTCCCACCAGAGTCCGGTTCGGACTTTGGGCATGGTCAGCCAGGAGCGGCTTGCCCAGGCAGCCAAGGACGACTCCTACCTGGCTGCCCTCAAGGAAGTGTACGACCGTTTCCTCCGGTATAAAAAGGGGGAAACATGGTATCGGGGCAGCCACAAGGATGTTGTCGCGTATTTCTCGATGGAATACGGCATGGACGCATCCCTTCCCATCTATTCGGGGGGCCTGGGGATCCTTTCCGGGGATCACATGAAGACCTCTTCCGACATGGGCCTCCCCCTGGTGGGCGTAGGGCTGCTGTACCGGCAGGGATATTTCACGCAAATGCTCAACGCAGACGGCTTCCAGCAGGAAAGCTACCCGGAAAACGACTGGTACAACATGCCGGTCGAGCGGAAAAACGGCAAAGACGGCAATCCGCTGAAAATTTCCGTGGATCTGGCGGGCCGGCAATGCACCGCCCAGATTTGGGAGGTTAAGGTCGGCCGTTCATCCCTGTACCTTTTGGACACTAATATAGAAGAAAATGCCCCGGACATCCGCAACGTTACCGCCTCGCTGTACGGCGGCGACAAGGAAACGAGGATGCAGCAGGAGATTCTCCTGGGCATCGGCGGCATCCGCGCCCTGCGCGCGCTGGGGATCAACCCCGCAGCCACCCACATGAACGAAGGCCATGCCGCCTTCCTGGGGCTGGAGCGGGTCCGCGAGATAATGACCGAGAAGAATTTTAACTTTGAAGAGGCGCGGGAAGCGGTCTGGCCCACCAACATCTTCACCACCCACACGCCGGTGCCGGCGGGCAACGAGCGCTTTGACATCAGCATGGTAGAAAAATACTTCCGCTCCTGGCCCCAGATCCTCGGCATTTCCTGGAAGGACTTCCTCGGCCTCGGCCGGATAAACGTAAACGACGACAAGGAAACGTACTGCCTTACCGTGCTGGCGCTCAAAATGGCCGCTTATGCCAACGGCGTCGCCAAACTGCACGGCGTGGTCTCCCGCGAGATGTGGCAGGGGCTGTGGCCGGGGCTGCCGATGAACGAAATCCCCATCGGCCATGTCACCAACGGCGTACACCCCCGCACCTGGGTTTCCTCGGGGATGATCGAGCTGCTCGACCGCTACTTCGGCCCCCATTTCGAGGCAAAGCCCACCAACCTGTCGATTTGGGACCGCATGGACAGGATCAGCGACGAAGAGCTGTGGCGCACCCATGAGCGGCGCCGCGAACGGCTGGTTGCCTTTGTCCGCGAACGCATACGCGAGCAGTACAAGCGCACCGGAGCGGTAGAGCGCCGCATCCAGCAGGCGGAAGACGCCCTTTCGCCGTATGCCCTTACCCTGTGCTTTGCCCGCCGCTTTGCCACCTACAAGCGGGGCAACCTCCTGCTGCGCGATCCCGAGCGGCTGCTGCGGCTGGTCAAAGACAACGACCGCCCGATCCAGCTTATTTTCGCCGGCAAGGCCCATCCCCACGACATGCCCGGCAAGGAGCTTATCCGCGAGATCGTCCACTTTGCCGAACGCTATGACGTTACCAGCAGGATCGTGTTTGTCGAAAACTACGATTTGAACGTCGCCAAGTACCTTACGTCGGGCGGCGACATATGGCTCAACACCCCCCGGCGCCCGATGGAAGCATCCGGCACCAGCGGCATGAAGGCGGCAATGAACGGCGTCCTGAACTGTTCTATTTTGGACGGCTGGTGGGACGAGGCCTACAACCCCGAAGTGGGATGGGCCATCGGCCACGGCGAGCAGTATGTAGACGAAAGGCTTCAGGACGACATAGAAAGCAAGGCGCTGTACGACCTGCTTGAAAGGGACATCATCCCCCTGTTCTACCACAGAGGCAGGGACGGCCTGCCGCGCGACTGGATCAAGCGGATGAAGGACTGCATGCGCGAGATTGGGCAGTCGATGTCCTTCCACCGCACGCTGATGGACTATTCCAACCAGTTCTACTTCCCGGCGCTGAAAAACTACCACAGGCTGGTAAAGGACGATTATGCCGAAGCGAAGGAGCTTGCCGGATACTTTGCCCAGCTCAAGGAATCCTGGGACAACATCAAGATCGTCCGGGTCGAAGCCAACACAAAGCCCGTAATGCAGCGGGGCGATATGCTAACCGTCACGGCAAACATAGAGCTTGGCCATGTAGCGCCAACGGACGTGCTGGTAGAGCTGTACCACGGAACGGTGTTCAACCACGGGATTACCAACGCCCGCAGGACCGAGATGAAGTACATCGGCGCCCAGGACAACCTGAACCAGTACCAGGTGCGGGTAGAATGCGCCGACACCGGCTTCCAGGGACACACGGTTCGTATCCTGCCGAAGCACGAAGCGCTGATTCATCCGTATCGCACCGGCTTTATCAAGTGGGCTTAAGGGCATAACTGGAGCAGTCCGAAACAGGCACCTTCTCCAAAAAGTCTCACACAGAGGCACAGAGGCACTGAATAAATCGGGCTTTGTGTCTCTGTGCCTTGGTGCCTCCGTGTGAAATATTCGCAAGAAATAATCAGGGATCAACTCAATGAAAACGGGTAAAAACCTTTCTTACAGGCACTACGATTTGGTATTGGCGGTTTTTGCGGTTATCCTTGTTGTCAGCAATATCGCTTCCTCGGCAAAGATTGTCGACCTGGGCTTTTCGCTTTTTGGGATCCGCCTGGCCTTCGACGGCGGCACTTTGCTGTTCCCGCTGGCCTACGTTTTGGGCGACGTGCTTACCGAGGTGTACGGCTTCAGGGCCGCCAGGCGGGCAATCTGGACGGGTTTTGCACTTTTGGCGTTTACCGCGCTGGTGTTTTTCGTCCTGCGCGTCCTTCCCGGCGAACGTACCTGGGAAACCGAGGCGGGCGGCGCGGCATATGGCGCGATACTCGGCGGGATGAGCACGGGGGGCATTGTCCTGGCAAGCCTTGCCGGATACCTCGCGGGGGAATTTCTCAACTCAATGCTTATGTCGCGGATAAAGGTGCTGATGAAGGGGCGGCTCATGTGGGTAAGGGCCATCGGCTCAAGCATCGCCGGAGAACTACTGGACAGCGTCATTTTTGTGGCGATAGCGTGCGCCGCCGGGGTTTTTCCCTGGTCATTGTTCCAGAGCCTCGTGCTGACCAACTACCTGCTCAAACTGCTCATCGAAGTACTTGTGCTGCCCGCCAACTACGCGGCGGTGCGCCTTTTGAAAAAAAGCGAAGGCATCGACGTGTACGACACAGGGATACAGTACCGGCTTTTCGGGTAGCCGGCGGGGAGCTTTATTCCTTTCTGTAGAAATCCGCCAATACTTCCAGATTAGGTATGGCGATTTTCCGCTGCTCATATGTTATCAGCCCGTCTTTTACGAGTTTCTTCATGGTCCGCGAGACGGTTTCCCGCTGGGCCCCCAGCATTTCCGAAAGATAGGTAACGGTTAGCGGCACGTTGATGACGACCCCTTTGGCCGATTTTACTCCGTACTGGCGGCTTAAGGCATATATTTTCGCCGCAATTCTTTTTTCCATCCCCACGCTTGTCGAGGCGTTTTTAAGCTGGCGGAAAGTCCGCCGCAGCTTTGACGTGTATTGGTTCAGGACGGCCTGCATTATCGAAAAATCCATGCTCAGAACCGTCAAAAAAGCCCCCTTGCCGATAACGAGGGCGTATGAATCCTCAAAACTTTCGCAGTTAATAACGCTCGGCAGGTCTTTTGTCAGATGATCGTTGAGGATATGGCCTTCTCCAAGCATGAAAATTACCCGCTTATAGCCTGCGGCGCTGATCTTGTACAGAATGAATTTTCCGGAGAATACAATAAAGACCGAATCCAGGGGCTGTTTGTCCATGAAAAGATAGCTGCCCTTGGGATATTGCTTTACCCTCGCCAGCCTGCAAATCTCCGTTAAGGCTGCTTCCGAAGCATCCTTAAACAAATCCATTTTTCTCAGTTTTTCAACAGACAATGTCAGCATCGCGCCTCTCCAAAACACACTGTCCGTTAACCGGAGTTGTTGATTCTGTCAACCAAAATATCGGCAAGCCGCTGGTCAATACCAAGTACCTCTCCAATAGTGATCTGTATTTCAGGAAATTTTGGAGCGCATTGGGCAACCATATAGGGCAGGTCCACTTTCAGGTGTTTTCCCACGAACAGAAAATACGGCACGATTGTTATCTCCGTAATTCCCCTGGCTGCCAAAGCTTCAATGCCCTTTTCAATTGTCCGATCGGAGTACTTCAGGCAGGCGTATTCGATAGTTGTTTCAGGAAGCTGAACCTTTACCATTGACAGAATGGTATCGAAAATCGCCCCTGTTTCTTTTTCCCTGTTGCCGTGGGCAACTACCAGAATGCCTTTCATGCGCCACCCTCGGCGACGGGATTTTTTGAAAAGATCATTGTCATCCAATATCCCCCTTTTTTATCGCCGCAGCCAGTTCCTTGGCGAAATAGGTAATCAGGATATCCGCACCGGCGCGGAATACCGAAACTGCACTTTCGCACATTATACGATATTCGTCAATGAACGCCGAAGCGGCGGCGGCCTTTATCATAGCATATTCGCCGCTGACGCTGTAAGCGGCGACCGGTTCGTTCACGCGGCGCGAAACCCTGGATACAATGTCCAGGTACGCAAGGGCTGGTTTTACAATAATGATGTCCGCGCCTTCGTCAATGTCAATCTGAATCCGTTTCAGCGCTTCCCTGCTGTTGTGCCAATCCATTTGATAGGTCTTTCTGTCTCCAAACCGGGGCACTGAACTGGCCGCTTCGCGGAACGGGCCGTACAAAGCGGAGGCATATTTGGCGGCATAGCTCATTATGGGAACATCCGTAAAGCCGTTCGCATCCAAAGCCTTTCGTACGCAACTAACTGTACCGTCCATCATGCCCGAAGGGGCGACCACATCGCTGCCCGAGCTTACATATGAAAGCGCGATCTGCGCGAGCAGGGGCAGCGTGGAGTCGTTATCGATCCTGTCGTTCTCGACCAGGCCGCAATGGCCGTGGGACGTATATTCGCACAGGCAGACGTCGGCGATGAGGCACACGTCCTTTCCATAGGCCAGTTTAAGGTTTCTCAGCGCCTGCTGAATCACCCCCTTTTCGTCATATGCGCCCGAGCCCCTTTCGTCTTTGGCGGCGGGTATGCCAAAGAGGAGGAATGAGCGAACCCCCGCGTTTATCGCCGTTTCCATGCCCTTTGCCAGGGTGTCCGGGCTGTAGCGTATCTGCCCGGGAAGCGAAGGCAGGGCTTCCGCAATGCCCTTGCCCTCTCTGACAAAGAGGGGATAGATAAGGCTGTTGGCAGAGAGCCGTGTTTCCCGCGTCATGAGGCGCAGTTGCTCGCTGCCCCGCAGCCTCCTTGTCCTTTTGTCCATTACGCAAGCTCCTTTATTTTTTCAACCATGCTCTTGATGGTGGCCTCCGCCGAAACATGCACTTCCATGCCGTATGATTTTGCCGCAGCCGCCGTCCTCTCCCCGATGCACACCGCCTTTATTGCGCTTATGTCCGTGCCTGCGGCCGCTGCGGCCGCTTCGGCCGCTGCGGCAAAGCTCTCCACGGCGGACGAGCTGGTAAACGCGGCAAAGTCCGCCCTGTTTTCGGCGATTATCCTGGCAGCCGCGCCGGTTTTCGCCGAATCTTGGACCTTTTCGTATAGCGGCACGTCGTCAAAGGCAATCCCTGCGTCCGCCAGTATGCGCGTAACGCCTTCCGCGCCGTTTTTGGCCCTGAGGATGAGCAGCTTCTCCCCATTTTTGACAAGCGGAACAAGGCCTCGGGCCAGCGCCGCCCCGTTGTATTCGGGCGGGCGGTAATCTGCCGCAATACCGCGCCTGGCAAGTTCCTTTCCGGTTTCGCTTCCGACACAGCCGACCTTCAGATTGGCAAGCGTCCTTATGTCAAATCCGTTTGCAATAAAGTAATCGAAAAACACATTTACGCCAATGCTGCTGGTGAACAAAAGCCAAGCGTAGCCATTTATTTTCCCGATGGCTTTTTCCAATTCGCAGCCGGGGCCGGTAAGCGGAACGATGGCAAAGCACTGCATGTCCACCGCCTGAAAGCCCAGTTCCCTGAGCATGTCCGACAGGTCGGACGACCCCGGCCTGCCCCGCACGACGATGACCCGCCTGCCGGGGACGCGCCGAACCTCCGGCTTGAACCAGCCGAAGCGGCCGGAAAGCCGGCATACGTTCCCAATGACGATAACGGAAGGCGAATTAACGTTGTTTTCGCGGGCTATGGCGGGCAGGGTTTGCACCGTGCCCGAAAATACGCGCTGGGAACCAACGGTGGCATTTTCGATGATGGCGGCGGGCATGTTTACGTCCATGCCGGCGTCAACGCAGCCCCGGCAAATGTCGCCGACTGCAGCAACACCCATCAAAAAAACAAGCGTGCCCCCCGCGCGGACCAGGGCGTCGTAGTTCGCTGCCGGAATGGCATCTTTCCGGGGATGCCCGGAAATTATATGCAGCGAAGATGCGTGTTTCCGGTGGGTAACGGGTATGCCGGCGTATGCAGGGCCCGCTATGGCGGAGGTAACCCCCGGCACCACTTCAAAGGGAATGCCGTTATCGGCGAGAAAATCCAGTTCCTCGCCGCCGCGCCCGAATACGAACGGGTCGCCGCCTTTGAGCCTGACCACCCTAAGCCCCTGCCGGGCCTTTTCCAGCAGCAGGGAATTGATCTCCTCCTGCGGCACGGGGTGGCGGCCCGCTTTTTTTCCAACGTCTATCTTTTCGGCGGCGGCGGGTATCATCGAAAGAATCTCTTCGCCGATATAGCGGTCGTACAGCACTACGTCGGCATTCTGCAGCCGCTGTAAGCCCTTGAGGGTTAATAGCCCGCTGTCGCCGGGGCCCGCCCCGACCAGGGTAACGATCATTTTCCCTCCCATTTCATTTTCAGCCGCATGGCGAGCGTTTCGCCCAACTGCTCTGCCTCATCCGCACCGCCGTTTATCCTTCCGGTTTCCATGCAGCCGCAGGGGCCGGCGTACATCCCGGCAAGGAGCAGCTCGCCGTTATGCAGCTGACCGAATACGGCGGCAGGAGACGAACAGCCGCCGCCCAGGGTTTTAAGGAATCGCCGTTCCGCCCTGGAAACAATTTCCGATTCCCGGCTGTGGAAGCCGCCAAGGTACGAATAATCTTCGCCCTGCCTGCCTTGCACGGCGAGGATTCCCTGGGAAGCCGCCGGAATCATTTCGTCGAGCGTGAAGACGCGGGAAACCCTGTCCTGCAACGACAGCCTGATCAGCCCGGCATGGGCCAGTATCAGCGCGGAATATTCGCCGCCATCCAGTTTCGCAAGGCGGGTGGGCACGTTGCCCCGCACCGGCCTCGTGGCAACCCCCGCGTACAATTTCGCAAACTGGATCGTCCTTCGCAGGCTGGAAGACCCCGCCGGTTTTGAACTGTCCAAAGCTGCGGCGCCCCTGGGCAGCACCAGCACGTCAAAGGGCGATTCCCTTTCGGACAGCGCCACTACGGGCAAATCTTCCGACGCTTCATAGGGCATGTCCTTATAGCTGTGAACGGCTATGTCAATGCTGCCGTCCGCAAGGGCTTGTTCCAGTTCCCTGGTAAACAAATCCTTTCCGGCCGCCGAATCCAGTGCGGCACTGGTATTTTTATCCCCCGACGTTTTGATGGCAACAAGCTCAAACTCAACAGCCGGATTTGCCGCTTTAACGGCATCCATAACAATCTGCGCCTGTATAACCGACAAAACAGAGTCGCGGCTTCCGACCCGTATGGTTCTTTTCATGAAGCAAAGAACTCCCGTATTTTCTTCGCCGTCTGCGCGGCGCCCCGGTGGCTGCCGTTTTTCGATACAAGCCCCGCGATATAGTCCCCGCTTTCCGCAATCGCCGGAAAAAAGCAGGTACATTCCTCCCGGCAGTCCGCGACCGACACCGGGGTGTCCAGGCTTTTGGCTTCCGCCATCACGGCATGGTTTACCTGCCGGCTGCCTGTTGCCGCGATAACAAAAAACGGCATCAGCGCCGCCACGTCGCCCTTTTTGTATTTTCGCCTGATTAGCCGTATCGCTTTCGAAGCAGCAGCATTTTCAATGTACCCGGCGGCTTCCGGCGTTATTACGGTGATTTCCGCGCCAAAGCCGACAAGGCCCTTTATCCGCCGCCCTGCCACTTTTCCGCCGCCGATTACCAGCACCTTCCTGCCGCCCATATCGATAAAAAGCGGAAAAAATGTTCCCGCCGCAGCCGGGGTTTTTTCCGATTTTCTGTCACTGATTATCATGCGTCAGTATAGTATCAGAGCGAAACCACATCAACGGTCATTCCGCTCTTTAGAGGCGGGGAACCTGCCGGAATATCGATAAGCGCGTTGCAGCTCAGCATGGAAAACAGCACGCCGGAAGAATGGCTTCCCGGGTTTAAAAACACCTCGCCGCCCACAAGCCGCGCCCGGATAAACCGCCTTGTATCGCTGGTCTTGTTAAAATCGCCGACGAGCCGGGCCTTTTGGCAGCTGTACATAAGGGAATCCCTGCCGGTAAGCTTCGCCAGAACCGGACGCACCAATAGCTCAAAAGTAGTCGTCGCGGCAAAGGGGTTGCCCGAAAGGCAGACAAGCGGCTTGTTCCGGTACATGCCGCATAGCACCGGAGTTCCCGGCTTTAGGCCCACGCGCCAGAATAATTTATCGACATTCAGCAGGGTAAACACCTCGTGCAGAAAATCTTTTTTGCCCACGCTGACGCCGCCGGTGGTTATAACGACGTCCGCTTCTTCTGCCATTTTTTCAATTCTGGCGGCAATGGAGGAAACATCATCGGTAGCGGGGGGATAGCAGATTGTTTCAATGCCCAGCTCGGTAAGACGGCCGGCCAGCATGTACAGGTTGCTGTCGTAGATTTTTCCCGGCGCAAGTGCAGTGCCGCTCGATACCAATTCGTCCCCGGTGCACATAACGGCGGCTTTTGCCGGACGTATGATTTCGATCTGCGAAACCCCCACGCTGGACAGCACGCCAAGGTGCACATATTGAAGCGTATCGCCGCGCCTTAACAGCTTCTGCCCCTCGCGAATGTCCTCGCCGCAGAAGCAAAAATTCTGGTGTTCCCGCAATTCCGAATAAATCTGAACGGCCTTGGCGCCTTCGTCGGTGTCTTCCTGGCGGATAACGCAGTCGCATCCGTCCGGAATAACGCCTCCGGTCATAATCCTTGCGGCGTGTCCGGCGGGCAGTTCTGCTCCGCTTTCGGGGCGGCTTCCGGCAAAAACCTCGCGGGAAACGGTTAGCCGCACCGGATGTTCCCTGCTTGCGCCCTTGCTGTCCTGGTGGCGGAGGGCATAGCCGTCAAGGGGGGAACGGTGAAACGGCGGATTATTCATGGATGCAACAATGTCTTCCGCCGCTACGTTCCCGCAGGCCTGCAATATGGGGGCCTTTACCGTTTCCGTGATGGCGCTGACATTCTTTACCAGCAGGTCGACCGCCGATTCCAGTTCAATGGGAATCTGGCGGATTCGCTCGTAATCTTCGGCATAGTTGATGTTGTAAAAAACATCGTCTTTGCCGCCGGTTATTCCCTTCCAGCATTGCTCTTCAATGTACTTAACATTCGCCATGTCATAGAGGCACAGTATTGAAGACCTGTTTTCTTTCAGCAGCTCTTCCGCCTGACGCTGGACGCGCTTGTTGTAAACGGCAAACAGGGGCTGGAGGTGGCCGTTGGATTCTCTGGGGACGACAACGTCGCTCTCTTTCGATTCTTCCAGAAGGTACGAAACAAGGGGCGGATAAAAATACGGCATGTCGCAGGCTGTTACAAAGCAAACGGGGTTTTTCGCTTCCTTCAGCCCTGCGTGTATCCCGCCCAGCGGGCCCTGTCCGGCGAAAATGTCGGATATTTCGGTAACGCCCTCTATGCCGAATTTATTGCTGTGGTTGCTCACCAGAATTATTTCGGAAAACAGCGGCTTGCACTTGTTGATGATTGATTGAACGATTAATTCGCCATTAACCCTGAGCAGCGTTTTGTCTTTTCCAAATCTGGTGCTTTTTCCCCCTGTCAGAATAATCGCCGAATAATCCATAGTTCAGCGTATGTATTCCATAATAAACGCGGCCATGGGTTCGGGGTCGTCAAGGGGGAACCAGGGGACGGAGTCGTCCGGAGGCGCGCCATCACTGACGACGGCGATCAACTGCTCCGGCCCAAAAATGGGTTCATGGCCGCATGCCGTCCGGCGTACTTCGATTTTGGGCGCGTTTGACGTCCTGAACCCCTCGGTAATAATCAAATCGACGTTGCTTACCCGATTCGCTATCTGCTCGAGGCTTTCTTTTGCATCCCACTGTTCAACGACGGCGAGCTTTTGTGGCGACGCAATCATGGTAATGTCCGCGCCGGCCCGGGTTAATCGCCAACTGTCTTTGCCGGGAATATCAATATCAAAGCCGTGCGCATCGTTTTTAACGATCCCGATGCGCAGGCCCCGCAATTTCAGTTCCGGTATCAGCCTTTCCAGGTACATGGTTTTGCCCGAGCCGGAATTCCCCACAAAAGACAGTATTGGCGTTTTTCCGGCAGAACCGGACGTGCCGGTCTCGCCGGTTGTAAACATCGCTACACGCTCCTAGAATTCAAATTCGCCGAAGAAATCGGAATAGTCAATATTGAACAGCGGCTTTTTTACCCTTGACACATCTATTTTCTCCCTGATTAGCTGCGTCAGAATACCGGCATAGGATAAATCGCCCTGCAGTATCGCCCCCTTGATTTCCCCGTTTTTGTGAATGATTTTCTTGTAGTTGCCCTTCTTGTCGGTGGAAACAACTTCGACAAACGAATCATCCGGCTTAACGGCCAGCCCCAAGGACATGGTCGGGATGCCCAGGAAATTCATCGTGGACTTGCTGGCAAAGAAGTCCGTCATTTCGCTGGAAACGCCGCTCATGTTGTTCGCCGCGATGATGCCTTCCTTTACGGCGGCAGACCATATCGGCGTTCTGCCGGAAATATCGCCGGCGGCGTACACATTATCGTCGGACGTTTTACCGTGCTTGTCGTAGACAAGGCCCTTGTCGTCGATTTTGAGGCCGGAGCTTTTCAGGAATTCCGTGTTGGATTTTAAACCTGCCGCCATGATAATCATGTCGCAGTCAAAGGTTTTTCCGTCGGAAAGTTTCAGCCCGGTAACTTTGTTGTCGCCTCCCAGCAGGAACTCCGCTACGGTTGCCTTGTAATGCTGCTCTACGCCTTTTTCCGTCAGCGCCTTTTGGTACGTTTCCGCCGCGTGTTTGTCCAGGTTCAGGGGCAGCAGGTGTTCGGCAACCTCAAAGCACGAAACTTTCGCGCCGGAGTTTAGCACGCCGACAATCGCGTCGCAGCCTACCAGCCCCGAGCCGATGACCCCGATGTGCTTTGCCTTCTTCGCGTTTTCCTTGATGGCGGCGGCATCTTCAAAATCGTGCAAGCCAAAAACATTCTTCGCCGCGCCGAGGTTCTTGATCGGCGGCATGTTCGTTACCGACCCGGCGGCGATCAGCAGCTTGTCGTAATTCACCGTCTCGCCGCTGTCGAGCGAAACTGCCTTTTTTGCCGGGTCTACGCCGGCGGCGCGGTGCTTGATCTGCTTAACGTTATTTTTCGCGAAGAACCCTTCTTCGGTAAAGTCGAGGTCTTTTTCGCCGCGTTCGCCGTCGATATACCGGTGCAGGATGCACCGGGAATGAATCAGAGCATCCGGGGCAATCAGTACAATCTCGGCATTCTTGTCGTTGCTTCTCAACGTTTTAATGCCGTTCAGGCCGGCAGCCGATGCGCCTATTACCACATATTTCATACCGCCACCTCCATAGTAATCGCCTCCATCGGGCACTTTTTCACGCACATCGGCTGCGAATCGCCTATGCCGTCGCACAGGTCGCATTTCATAATGTCCTTGTGCTGCAGGCTGTCCGCCTTCAAAACCCCGTAGGGGCACGCCATGATGCACATAAAGCAGTTCGCGCAGCGGTCCTTGTCATACGCTACCCTGCCGTTTTCGGCATTCACGCTCATCGCGCCGGTCATGCAGGTATAGGTACATTCGGGCTTGTCGCAATTCATGCAGAATATGGGCGCCGGTTTGTTCTTGCTGTCTATCGTTACCCTGTTCCTCGCGTCCTGTTCCTGATGGGCCACCATGCAGGCGCATACGCACGTTAAACAGCCGATACATTTATCCCTGTCGATTGCTATTTTTTTCATGCTTTCACACCCTCCTTCTTTATATTGACGGGAGTAGTCTTGTACGACGGTTCCTTTGAATAGGAGTCGTACAGCGACGGGGTCAGTTTGTTGGTCTCAATGTAGTGGATTGGGGCGAACAACTGATCCGGCGGCACGTTAGGGGTAATCCTTGCCTTGAATACCGCGCTCTGCCCGTTGATCGACTTAATCTCCAGCAGGTCGTTTTCGGCAAGGCTGTATTTTCCCGCAAGTTCCGGATTGATCAGCACATAAGCGTCTTTCGCGCTTACGTCCTGCACAAAGGCAACCTCCCGCGTCCGTGTCTGGGTATGCCACTGGCCGATAGTGCCCCTCCCCGTGTTCAGGGTATAGGGGAATTCCGCCGAGTTCTTCAGTGGATTTTCCTTTACCGCTTCAAACATAAATTTGAATTTTCCCGAAGGATGGTAGAACTTGTTGTTCTCGAACAGGCGCCTTTCGTCGGAGGCAAGGGTCTCGCCTTCCCTGAACGGCCACTGGATGCCTTTCGAGTCGACAAGGCCGTCGTAATCGACGCCCGTGATCTCGCAGGGCATACCCTTTGAGCATTTTTTCATCAGGCCGAAAGCGTCTTTGGGGGTTTTCCAGTTGTCCAAAAGGCTCCCCATTCCCAGTGCTTCTCCTACGCCGAACAGAACCTGGTAATCTGTTTTTTCGTCCGGCCCGCGGTCGATAACCGGGCGCATTGCCGAAAGCCTCCGTTCCGTATTGATGATCGTCCCTTCTTTCTTGATCCCCGGAACGACCGGCAGGAAAATATCGCAGTCCACGGAACTGTCGGTATCGTCATAAATGTCCTGAACGATGAACAGATCCAGCTTTTCCATAACCTGGCGGAATGTTTCGTTGTTCGCCCAGGAATGGCGCGGGTTGGTGCAAAGTATCCACAGGCCTTTAATGGTTCCTGCAAGTATTTTTTCGATAATAACGTTGTAGGGAGCGGTCGGCTTGTTGATGAGCTGCTCGTCCGTGATCCCCAGCGCGGCGCACACCGCTTCCCGGCGTTTGGGATTGTCGAAATCGCCGCCGCCGTACAGGCCCGCCTGGTGGCTGAACGCCCGCGAGCCCATCGCGTTGCACTGGCCGGTCAGCGAGTTGCCGCCGGTGCCTTCGCGCCCGATGTTGCCCGTCATAACGGCGATGGCCATAATCGCCTGCGCCGTCCTGACACCTTCATAGCCCTGGTTGATTCCCATCGTCCACCACAGAGAGACCCGCTTTCCTTCGTGAATAAGTTTAGCAAGTTCCAAAAGCCTGTCCGCGCTGATGCCGGTTGTGCTCTCGACCGCATCCATTTTGAACGCCGCCACATGGGCCTTGTACTCCGCAAACATCTCCGTGTAATTGTCGATGTAGTTCTGGTCTACCCAGCCCTTTTCGATGAGGAGGTTTGCCAGCGTGTACAGCAGCGTCAAGTCGCTTTTGGGCTTGAGGCCGTACCAGTAATCTGCCCGCTGTGCAGTCTCGGATTTGCGCGGGTCGAGGACGATCAGTTTTTTGTTTTTGTTTGAATTGATCCTGTCCCAAACAACGGGATGCGCCACCACCGGGTTCGCCCCGATAAGGATGATCGTATCCGAAAGCTCAAAGTCGTTCAGGGTATACGGCGGCGCGTCGTAGCCAAGGCACTGCTTGTGGGCGACGACCGAAGTGGCCATGCACAGCCGCGTGTTGCCGTCTACATCCGCCCGCAGAAAGTTTCTGGCGACGTGCCCCAACAGGGCCATTTCTTCCAGGGTAAGCTGCCCCGTGCTGATGGAGGCAAATGCCTCGTTTCCGTGGGTTTTGATTAGCTCGTTGATCTTTGCCGCCGTATGCTTAAAACCCTCGTCCCAGGAAACGTTTTTATAATTTCCCTTTTCATCCCTGATTCTCGGCAGCGGATTGGTGTGGTTTACGATGGCGGGCTTGTCCAGGGACAAACCTTTAATACAGGCAAAATTTCTGTTTACCGGATAGTCCGGCGTGGGCATTACCTTTTGTATGGCGTTGCCTTCAACATGGAAATCCAGATTACAGGATAACGAGCAATAATTGCAGGTTGTCTGTACCTTTTTCACTTTGCAGCCTCCTCTTTCTTTTCATAGCTTTTCTTGAACATCTTGATGAAGTTGAAAACCACCAGCGCTATAACAGCCGTCGTTATGTACAGCTGAATTCCGGCAATCTGCTTGACAATCGAAGACAGTTGTTCATACCCCGCGTCTTTCAGGTATCCCGACATATTGTAAGACGCTACAATGCCTATCGCGTTAGGGAATGTCATCCCCGCGAATCCTGGGGCAAAGGGAACGGCGAAAAAGGCCGGCAGGTTTTTAAGGAAATACAGGAACGACAAAAATACGGCGCCGTACAATATGTATACAATGATCGGTATTCCGGTTACGTTGTCGAATTTTATGATGTTAAGGTAGCCCACAAGGCAGAGGGCCGCAGGGGCAAGGAAGATTGCCTTGGTATGGAGGAGCGGCGGATTGATCGGTTTTGACGCAACCCTGATAAGCATACTGATGCCCAGAATAGCGTAAACGCCCAAACCATAATATACGATGCAGGTCAGTATGAACGGCTCTTTCATGGGAACGCCAACAACAGCCGATACCAAAAAGCCGTTATAGGTGACAAACCAGGACGGAACAAACGTATCCAGCTTTACCCCCCGCAGAACGTTCATAAAGGTAAATATCAGAATATGAATGGCGTGCAAACCGACCCCGGCAAACCATATCGCTTTGCCGACGGCTGCATTGTATGGGAGCAAATAAGCGCCGAAAAGCATCATTAGCATGGTAAAACCGGCGGTAAGGCTGGCGGGAACGGTATTTTTATATTCGTTTTTAAATACCTTGAAATGCACCGTTATTTTTATCAGCGCAAACAGCCAGACCACCATTGACGCAACCGTTGAGATATGCCTTATCCATGTTAACTGGAATTGACCGGCATACACGTTCGAGAGCGTCACTGCGCCTACCAGGGTGGGAAGCAGCGGTATCGGAAACCCCGCAGCTTTTTGTATCAACGATTTTTGTGCCATAACTATTCCTCCTTTTGCAACAATTATGCTAACAACATTATAAAATTATATTAATCGTAAGCGTTATTGCTTCGTTTGAGATGTGATTTATATCACAAAATTGTTATTTTTTTTAATAGTTACTAATGTGATTGTGCTTTAGCCGTTCTTCGCAATTTTTGCCCAGGTGTCCCTAAGGCCAATGGTTTTGTTAAAGACGGGCCGCCCGTCCGCGCAAGCATCCTGGATGCAAGAATCAGGGTCGCGGGTATAGTACCCCAGCCGCTCAAACTGGAAGCGGTCCTCCGGCGCGGCAGCGGCAAGGCAGGGCTCGCCCCAGGCATTGGCGATTACCTCCAGCGAGTTGGTGTTGATGTTGTCGGTAAAGTCGCCGCGGCAGCCTTGGCTGCCAGGTACCCTGTCGGGGCGGGGGGCGGCATCCATCGGGCGCTCGACGCTGAACAGGTAGTCGTACAGGCGCACCTCCAGCGGCACGGCGGCATCGGCAGAAACCCAGTGGATCGTGCCCTTTACCTTGCGGCTGCCCAAAGCGCCGCTGGCGTTCGCGTTCCCGCCTTTGGTTTCGGGGTCGTATGTGCAGCGCACGGCGGTAACGTTCCCGTCGGCATCTTTGTCACAGCCGGTGCAGGTAACAATGTACGCGTAGCGCAGCCGCACGGCGTTGCCGGGGTACAGCCGGAAGTATTTGGGCGGGGGGACTTCCTCAAAGTCGTCCCGCTCGATCCACAGTTCGCGGGAAAACGTTATGCGGCGCGTTCCGGCGGATGGATCTTCGGGGTTGTTCACCGCCTCCAGTTCCTCGGTTGTATTTTCATCCCAGTTTTCGATGATCAGCTTAAGCGGCCTGAGCACCGCCATCACCCGCATTGCCCGCCGGTTCAGGTCCTCGCGCAGGCAGTATTCCAGAAAGGCGATGTCTACCATGCTGTCCGTCTTGGCGATGCCAATCTGCGAGACAAAGCTGCGGATCGCCTCCGGCGTGTAGCCCCGGCGGCGCAGGCCGGCTATGGTGGGCATCCGGGGATCGTCCCAGCCGGAAACGTATTTGTCCTGCACCAGCTTTAAAAGCCAGCGCTTGCTCATCACCGTGCGGCTCAGGTTCAGGCGGGCAAATTCGATCTGCCGTGAGGGGAACACTTCCGCCTCGCGGATAAACCACTCGTACAGCGGCCGGTGTATCTCGTATTCCAGGGAGCACAGGGAGTGGGTAATCCCCTCTTTCGCGTCGGACAGCGGGTGCTGAAAATCGTACATCGGGTAGATGCACCAGTCATTGCCGGTGCGGTAATGGCTTTCGCGGCGGATGCGGTACATCACCGGGTCGCGCATTATCAGATTTGGGTGGGCCATGTCGATTTTGGCGCGCAGGGTTTTGGCCCCGTCGGGATATTCGCCGCCGCGCATCCGGGCAAAGAGGTCGAGGTTTTCTTCGACGGAACGGTCCCGGTAGGGGCTGTTTTTTCCAGGGGGGGTAGTGCGAACCGAAGGTTCGCCTGTAATGTTATTCTTATCGGCGACCGAACCTTCGGTTCGAGCCGTGCCCCGGTACTCGCTCATTTCCGTGTCGGAAAGATCGTCAACATACGCCTTTCCCTTTTTGATGATCTTTACGGCGAGGTCGTACAGATATTCATAATAATCCGACGCGTAAAACTCCCGGTCTTCCCAGTCGTACCCCATCCACCGGATGTCGCGCTTGATTGCTTCAACGTAGGAAATGTCTTCTTTTTCGGGGTTTGTGTCGTCAAAGCGGAGGTTGCACTTTCCGCCGAAACGCTCCGCCATGGCAAAGTCGATGTAAAACGCCTTGCAGTGGCCGATATGCAGCCAGCCGTTCGGTTCCGGCGGGAAACGGGTATGCACATAGCCGAACCGGCCGGACGCGAGGTCTTCCTTTATAAAGTCGCTGATAAAATCCGAAGAGGCATTTTCAGATGTGTCCATTGGTACTCCTAGAAGTTCGTCAGATAGCAGATACCGATAAGCAGGACCGCCCAGAGGAATTCGTCGTCCGCGTCCATATCCTCGCCGGTTTTCTTCAGCTTGCCGAGCTGCGAACCATACCACCAGAACAGGCCCATCTGCGTGTCGATACGCAAGGTATACTCGGTAAAATCGTCCCTGGTGCTTTGGGAACCAAAAAAGAGGTAGGCGAGCTCTTCGAGGATTGCCCCGAACGCGTCAAGCGCCCTGGGAAAATTCTCTTCCATGATGAACGTCATAAAGGGCGGCACGTCGTCCTGCAGCCGTTCCTTGCGTTCCTCGTCGGCTTTTTCGACCCATGTTTTCTGTATCAGGAGATCGAGGTTATTCTGAAAGTGCCCCAGGAATTCCTTCATCCTGGCGTTGTTTTTGGTATCATCCAAAAGCCGCCGGTAGTCCGCCCCTATTCCCAGCGCCTCGGCAAACCCCGCCGTTATGCCATAATCGGGCCCGTTCCCCCGTGACGCGCTGCCGGAAGAAATATCGCCCTGCGGAAAAAGGGCTTCCGCAATAGCGCGGTACTCGCCAAGTACGGCAAGGTTCTTGCATACACAATGAAACATGATTTAAAAATGATAAGAAAACAGGAAATAGTCAATACAGGTGCCACGCCAGATACTCCTTCACCGCGCGGCGCGTAGAATCAAATGCGATCTCGTCAAAGTTAATTTCATCGGGAAGCAGGAAGCGCACGGCGGCGATTTCTGAAAAGTCAAGCCGCAGGCTGCGCTCGCTCAGGCCCGGCGCGCGTAAGCGGAAATATAGATCGCAGGTGTTGTAGGCGACGCCTTTGTACGGATAGACGTTGGGGAACGATGCGAACAATGTGTATATGCCGGTAAGCGGCGCGCCGGGGGGAACGGGCGGCGACCAGCCGATCTCTTCGCGCAGTTCGCGGTGCAGGCCCTCAAGCGCGCCTTCGCCGGGATCGACAAAGCCGCCGGGCAGGTCGAGCTTGCCCTTTGCCGGTTCCCTGCCCCGGACGAGGAACAACAGGCGGCAGGCACAAGCGTCGCCGCCGGCGGGGGCGTCTGCGTCCGGCGGCACGCTGATGATGCAGCCAGTGGCGGCGGCGGTGTTGTGGTAGTACACGAAACCGCAGGCAGAGCAATGGAACGATTTGCCGCCCGAAAAAACGATCTCTTTTGACGCGCAGGCGGGGCAGAATGTAAACATGGGCGCATTATCGCAGAAAAGCGGGAGTCTTGATATATCCGTCCGCTTGCCCCATAATGAAAATACAACCATGCAGAAAAAAACCTACGTTATCGGACACCGGAACCCCGACACGGATTCGGTAGTTTCCGCCGCCGCCTATGCGCGGCTCAAGCAGCTTCAGGGACACGACAACTGCATCGCCGCGCGGGCAGGAAACATCAACGCCCAGACCGAATACATTTTCGACCGTTTCAAAGTGCCGCTGCCCCAGTTCCTGCCCGACCTGGTTCCCAAGGCGGAGCATTACATCACCGGAACGCCGGTTACCATCGACGAAGACGACAGCGTCTGGAACGCCCTGGAACTGCTGCAGAAAAACGACGCCAAGGTGCTGCCCATCGTGGACACGAACGGCGTGTACCACAGCATGTTCCACCACAAGGGCTTTGCCCAATACATCATCGCCAACATAAACCCCCATAAAAAATCCTCCTTCCCCCTCTCGCTCGACCATCTGGCGGCGACGATCCACGCACAGCCGATCACCCTTTTTAACGGCAGCGAAATCAAAAAATCGACCATCGTGGTGGCGGCTTCGTACACGTCGCATTTCAAGCAGAACATCAAAAGCGAAGGCGCGGAAAACGCGCTGGTAATAGTCGGCGACCGCTGGGACATACAGAGGTGCTGCATCGAAATGGGGGTGCGGGCGCTTATCCTTTCCGGCGGGAACATCCTCTCCAAAGAGCTTGCCGAACTGGCAGAAAAGCATAAGGTAACGGTTCTGATCAGCCCATACGACACGTCTTCCACGGCGATGCTGATCATCTATTCGGTGGCGATTGGCAATATCGGCGAGGCGACCCTGTCGCCGGTGCGGCTGAACGATCCGGTGCGTTCGTTCCGCGAGGCCCTCTCCAAAGCCACTTCTCGCCACCTGCCCATAGTCGACGGCGAGGGCAAAGTTGCCGGCGTTATCTTTGAAGGCGATCTGACCAAAGAGCCGAATGTCGAGGTGATCATGGTGGATCACAACGAGCAGAGCCAGGCAATCGAAGGCATCGAGAACTACCGGATCACCGAGGTGATCGACCATCACCGGCTGGGCAACCTTTCAACCCGCTATCCGATCACGTTCATCAACCGGGTGGTTGGGGCAACCTGCACGATCATCACCAACCTGTACCGCGAACAAAAAATGCCGCTGGAAAAGGGAATGGCTTCGATCCTCCTGTGCGGCATTTTGTCCGACACGCTGACTCTGCAATCGGCGACGGCCACGGAAACGGATGTCGAAGCCGCCGAATACCTTTCCTCGATTACCGGCCTGGATATTAAAGCCCTGGGCCAGGACATGATGAACGCCGCGAACCGGATCAACTCCCTGTCGGCGGACGAGCTTGTCGCGATGGACATGAAGGAATACGCCGAGCGCGAGATGTCTTTCTCGGTCAGCCAGATCGAGATCAACGATGCCGCAGCGCTGACGGCCCGTGCGGAAGAAATCGCCGCCGCGCTGGAAAAATCGCGCCATGCAAAAAAACATCTTTTCGCCGCGCTTTTGGCCACCGACGTCACGACGCTGGATTCGCAGCTCTTTGTAACCGGCGAAAAAACATTTACTGATATTGTCAATTTTCCCGCCGCCGCGCCGGGGATATACGAACTCAAGGGAGTGGTGTCCCGGAAAAAGCAGCTCATGCCCCTTTTGGCAGAGCTGGTGGATAAACACGCCGGCAGCCGGTAGCAGAATCCGCAGTTTTATCCGATAATAATAATACAGGAGAAGTATATGAGCGATTCCGGTTTTTCCCCCGATAATAAGCCCGCGCGGCGAAAAATACCATTTTCGTGGATTTGGGTTGCATCCACGGCGCTGCTCTGCGCGGTGTTCGCGTTTGCCTCGGTTCCCAGGGTTCTCGCACAGGTGCGCGACGGCGGATCGCAGGCATTCGGACAGGGCGACAGCGCCCAGAGAAACCGGAGGTACACGGACACCATCCAGCAGGTGTTCAACTTTATCCAGCGGCACTATGTGGAGGAAGTCGACTCGAAGGTAATCTTTGAAGGGGCGATGACGGGGATATTTAACGCCCTGCAGGACCCCTATTCGGTTTTTCTGACGGAATCGGAGATGAAGGATCTGAACGACACCACCCAGGGTTCATTCGGCGGGGTGGGATTGTATATTTCCAAGCCGACAGACCGGCCGGACGGCAAACCGTCCTTTGTCGAGGTGGCCTCCCCCATCGAGGACACCCCCGGCTGGCGGGCAGGGATTAACCCCGGCGATTTTATCGTTTCCATAGACGGCGAGTCCACCGAGAAACTCAGCCTGGACGAGGTGCTTGCCCGCCTGAGGGGAACGCCGGGGGTTGTGGTAAACCTGGTGATACGGCGGGGGGAGCGGCTTGAATTCCCCGTCAGCCTTACCCGCGCCATTATCGAAGTTCCTACAATTAAGCACGCAATGATAGGCAGCATCGGCTACCTTAAGCTCATTACCTTTACCCCCATGACCGCCGACCGCGCCGCCGAGGCGATTGCCGATTTCAAATCGAAGAACTACACGGGCATGATCCTCGACCTGCGGAACAACTACGGCGGGCTTTTAAATTCCGCCGTAGACATCTCCAGCCTGTTCCTGGAGGGCGGCGTGGTGGTCAGCACCAAGTCGAGGATAGCGTCGGAAAACCATACGTTTAACGCCAACGTCCGCCGCGCCCCGCTTGTCGGCGCCAACATCCCCGTCGTCGTGCTGATAAACAGGGGCTCCGCATCCGCCTCGGAGATTGTGGCCGGCGCGCTGAAAGACCGTGGCAGGGCCTACCTGGTCGGGGAAAAATCCTACGGCAAAGGCTCGGTGCAGCAGGTGTACCCGCTGGACTCCGCCGGCTTCAAGATCACCACGGCCCGCTACTTTACCCCCAGCGACGTAAACATCGACAAGATCGGCATCCCCCCCGACCGCCTGGTGGAGTTTCCCGAGTTTACCGAGGACGACGCGGAAAAGCTCAACAAGCTGATCAACGACAACAGGATACCGTCTTACGTCGGCGGCAACCCCCAGGCAACCGCGTCGCAGGTCGAGACATTCGCCCGGTCGCTGGAAAAGGAATACGGCCTTGATTTTACCCTGCTCAAGCGCCTTATCCGCAACGAGCAGAACCGGACGGCCATCGCCCCGGTGTACGACCTTGAGTACGACGTGCAGCTGCAGGAGGCGGTGAACATCCTCAACAGCGGCAGCTACCGCAATTTGATGCAGACCACCAAAACGCTCAAGGCGCTGCAGGAAGAGGCCGCCGGGGATCTGGCGCAAGCCTCGTAAGCTTGAAACAATTCATCCTCAAGGCCGGGCCGGACAGGAACGGCCGCCTGCGGCTTGAGGGCGACGACTACCGCTACCTTGTCCGCGTGCGCCGCCTTGCCCCTGGCGAATACTTCCCCGCCCTGCTGCCCGGCGGCGGCACGGTAACGGTGCGCGTGCTGTCGGTGGACAACCGCGCGCTTACCGGCGAAATATCCCGCAGCGATTCCGCACAAAGCGAGAGTGCCTCCCCCGCGCTGCCGCCGGTGATTTTGCTGCAGGCGCTGCCCAAAAGCGGCAAGATGGACCTTATCGTCAGGCAGGCCGCCGAGGGGGGGGCTGCGGAAATTGTCCCGTTCGTGTCGGAGTTTTCCATCACGAAAATCGGGAAACCCGTGGCAGACGGAGAAAAGCTGCAAGACAGCCAGCGGCTGACCCGGTGGCGGCGGATAATCAGAGAGGCGCGGCAGCAAAGCGGCTCGGCGGCGGCGACGGAGATTTGCCAGCCAGTGCCGATGGATGGGCTTTTTGCATACTGGGAACAGATTAAAACAAAATGGCCTGGCGCCGTGGGCCTGCTGTTTCACCACCAGCCTCTTGCAAATGAAAGCCTTCACGGGTATCTTGATAGGTATCCAGATGCGGTTGCCATAGCCGTCGGGCCGGAGGGAGGTTTTTCCCCTGCCGAGGCGGAACGGTTTATCGCAGCGGGTTTCAGGCCATTCACCCTTGGGAACAGCGTCCTGCGTACCGAAACGGCGGCATTATTCGCACAGGCGGCTGTACGCATACTTTTGGCGGAGAGAGATTCGTGGGAGACGAAACAGAAAGCAAAGAACTGAGCAACAAGCGGGTGAACTTCCTCAAGGTTCCCATCGACATCGTCGACCCCGATGAGCTTGGCCTTCTGGCGTTCCGGCTTTTGGCGGAAGAAAAAGAGAAAAACATCGTCCTTTTGTCGGTGTGGGACCTTCTGCGGGCAAGGCGGAACGGCGAATACCGCGACTATGTGCAGCAGGCGGCGCTGGTCATCCCAATCTCCAAAAGCATTGTCAGGGGCATCCAGTTTCTGCTGGGAGAACAGGCCGTCCGCTATATGCCCTTTGATTTTGTGATAAAGCTGTTGTCGACGCTGGAAAATTTTGAACTGTCGAGCTACCTTCTTGGCGGCAAAGCAAAGGTGCTTGCCAAGACCGAGAAAAACATCCGCGACACATATCCGGGGCTCCGCATTGTGGGACGTTTTCCCGGCGCTTTCCGGCGGCAGGACGAAGCCGTCATCATAGAGGCGATCCGCAAGGCTTCGCCGTCGCTGCTGCTGGTCGGCAATGGCGTGCGGGGCGGCGAATGCTGGATTGCCCGGAACTCCGGCCGGCTGGGAAAGGGAATGCGCCTGTGGTGCAGCGACCTTTTCGACGTTTTCGCCAAGCGCAGGCGCCATCCGACGAAGGCGGTTTTTGACCTTGGCCTTGAATGGGCCGGCTACTGCGCCCAAAACCCCCTCAAGCTGCTGCGGATTTTTCCTTTTTTGTATTATAATATGCTTTTGCTTGCGTACCGGATTTTCAGAAAAAAGGGCTAAGGGCCGCTACCGTGAAAAGGCACGGACCGGCGTTACTTTTTCTCCATCCCTGCCGCTGACATACCGTATTGCTATGGCCTGGCCGGTGTGGGTAAAAGTCCGCTCCCAGCCGGTCAGCCGGTCGATAAGGCTTGTCTTTCCGGAAGTGTTCATGTCGATTCGCACGTCAATAATGTCGTCTGCGCCCAGCCGCGCCGCTTCCTGCATCAGGTCGGAATAGGTTACCTTTGCCCCTTCCACGGTCCGCACGATGCTCAGGGGGCTGGCCCTGTGCGTCTCCGTTGCGCTGGCCGACACCGGGCCGACCACTTCAAAAGCCTTTACCGGAAGGCCGGCGTTGTCGAATTTGCCCTGGAGCGGGGCGGTATAATCGATGGTTACGCATCCTGCCAACACGGCAAGCGCCGGCAGGACGGCGAATATCTTTCGCACGTGCGCTGGCTACCTGGACCTGCCGCCCCTGGATGCCCCGGTTTCTTCCGGCGCCCTTGGCAGCCCGCCGAGCTGCGGATCGCCCCGGTCGGTATCGAGCTTGTCGGTATATTTTATCGCAAGGGCGGTGCCGGTATAGTAAAACGTCCTTTTCCAGCCGGTAATCCAGTCAAAAATGCTTTTGTGGTAGTGGGCGTTCATGTCAATCCGCACATTGATGATGTCATCGGCTTCCAGCTTGGCGGCTTCCTGCATCAGATCGGCAAAGGTAATTTTTGCGCCTTCAACGCTTTTGTTGATGCCCAAAGGGCTGGAAAAATGGATTTCCGTCGCATGAACCGTCACAATGCCCAAAGTGGTAAAATCCTTTACCACCACCGTGGAATAATCCGAAGAACCCGCCACATTGGCGGTAAAGTCGGTACTCGTACAGGCAGCAAGGGCGATGGCTACGATAACAACAATCAGCTTTTTCATACAAATTCCTTCTCTATTGGGGTATTTACCAGTATACCCCAGGTTTGGATACAGTCAAGTACGGGAAACGGGCGTTTTGGGGGAACGCTCATGGCGCCGGTTAACGCACATAATGTCAGATCAAGGAATTTTCCCGAGGCTTATTCTCCCATTATCTCACGCAGAGGCGCGGAGGCGCAGAGGACGCAAAGGAAGAAAAGACAGCGCATTGTGCTTGAACCTACATCTCCAAAATGGAGGAGGTTTACCCATGGTCCAAGAACACGCTTGAGTATCAGACACAGCACTATGAACCCCCCGCATTAAACCCAATCGGTTTAGTCTTTGGCGGCTTTTCAATCAGGTTATTCAATGCAATAATGATTTGTTCAATCGTCTTGTCGTGTTTTGAAAGTTTATTATCAGTGTTTTCGATGTGAAGCAAAAGGAGTTTCCGTAGTTCGGCGATTTGTCCGCTTGTCGCATTTTGCGAAAGAACATATTGACGCATTTGTACAAATATTCTCATTACCTGAATATTTATTTTTACCGCCCTGTCAGAGTTTAAAACACTTGAAAGCATAAGTATTCCATGCTCGGTAAAAGCGTAAGGTTTGTATTTTCTACTGTCTTTGCTAAAGGTCACAATTTGTGACCTTAAATTAGCCCATTCCTCTGCCGTTAATTGGAACATAAAATCTACCGGAAACCGGTCAATATTTCGTTTTACTGCCTGGTTCATTACTTTGAGTTCAACACCGTATAAAGCCCCAAGGTCACTGTCGATCATGACTTTTTGTCCGCGGATTTCATATATCATTTTCTGGATTTGCATTAGTTTGTTCGCCATATCTTCAATTTTTACCATAAAATAATGATAATTCCAAGTCCGCATGGCAGCACAGGGTGTCAGGCACCAAAACCTGTAGTGCCGTTAGGTGCAACCACCTACCAGATATTGCGTAGTTAAGCATTAGCCCCCCTTCGCCTTCCCCTCTGCGCCTCTGCGTGATGTATTTTCGAATAATATTTCCAGCGCCTTTGCGCGGAGCATTTTTGCAAGGAATTCTGCGGCAGGCACCAAAACCAGAAATTCCGGATGGGAAATCCCCGATTTGTGTGCTATACTTGTCCGATGAGGAAAAGCCTGTTTGGCGCGGCGTTGATCCTGGCCCTTCTTGCGGCGGGGTGCGGAAATCCGCTGGACAGCAGCCGCGAACCGGATATTTTTACCTCGGTTGCCGATTTTCTCGACAGGCACGACTGGAATTCGTCAAGAAATCCTATTCCCCTCGCGGTAAAACTCGATTCGCAGGAGGATTGGGAACGGCTGCTGGCTACCCTGAGCTACAAAAACAGGTATGTCAGCCTGGATATTTCGGACAGCACGGGGATGACGGTCTTTAACCCCGATCCGTCCAGGGCCGCTGGAAAAGCCTATATCGTAAACCTTAAGCTGCCCGATTCATCCACGAGCATTATTGAAGGAACCAGCGACAATCCCGCTTTCCGGTTTTTCTCGTACCTGGAAAAAATCGAAGGGACCAACATCAGAAGGCTGGGAAGCTATTGTTTTCATAACGCCCGCAGTCTGGAAGATGCGATATTTCCCTCCCTGATCGCCATTGATGATTATGCGTTTTCCCTGTGCAGGAACTTTACCGGCACGTCGGTTTTTGAAACCGCTACCAGCATCGGGGATTATGCCTTTATGGGCTGCGGCTTTACCGGCGTTGCCCTTACGGACGGCATAACCAGCATCGGAAACTGGACTTTTGCCTATTGCCTGGAGCTTGCCGAAGTCGTAATCCCGGGCAGCGTAACAAGCATCCGGGATCACGCTTTTCGTAACTGCACCGGCCTTGAAGACATTGAGATTCCCCGCACCGTAAGGAGCATCGGGGACTACGCATTTATGGACTGCACAAGCCTTGCCGGCATAACCCTTCCCGATGGCATTACCCGCATCGGGAATTATCTTTTTATGAACTGCACGAGCCTTGCCGGCATAACGATTCCCGGCGTTGTTACCTTTATCGGCGATTCCGCCTTTTACCGGTGCAGCAGCCTAGCCGCCGTAACAATCCCCGACAGCGTTACCGGCATCGGAGAATATGCCTTTATGGGCTGCACGAGCCTTGCCGCAGTGGCGCTTCCCGAAAAAGTCGGCAGCATCGGGAATAATGCTTTTCGCAACTGCAGCGGCCTTGCCGATATTGCCATTCCGGACAGCATTTCGTGGATTGGAGAATACGCGTTCGCCGGCTGCACGAGGCTAAGCAGCGTGCACATTCCCGACACGATAGTTATCATCCAGGCGGGGACATTTTCCGATTCCGGGCTTACCGGCATAGCCATTCCGAACAGCGTAAGGAGCATCGGAAATTCAGCATTCCAGAGAAGCAACCTGACCTCCGTAACCATTCCGGCAGGCGTTCAGAACATCGGGAATTATTCCTTTGCCGACTGCATGTGGCTGGAAAGCGCAATTATCCCGAACAGCGTCGGCAGCATCGGAGATTATGCTTTTCAGGGCTGCGGCTTTTCCGGCATAAGCATACCGGAAACCATTACCGCACTGAGAACCGGCGTGTTCAGAAATTCCAGGCTGTCCGCCGTTACCATTCCGGATTCCGTAACCGGCATTGGCGCAAGGGCCTTTGAAGGCTGCAGGAACCTTGCCGCCGTTACCATTCCCGCCGGTGTAACCGCCATCGGGGATAATGCTTTCGCCTCGTGTTCGGCCCTTGCCGGAGTAACCTTCGACGGCACGATCGGCGAAGAGGGCTTTTCATCTTCCGGCGCGTTTCCCGGCGACCTGTACGAAAAATATTTTGAAACGGAAGGGGGGCCGGGCAGCTATGCCACGGCAAATCCGGGAAACAGCGCAGTGTGGAACAGGCAGCCGTAAATGAAAAAAGCATTATTAACGGCAGCAGTTTTAATGTTTTTTTGGGCAAAACCGGCAGGGGCGCAGTGCCCGCAGCCGGACCCTCCTTTCAGGATAGGCGCCGCCCTGGGCTGTTCGTTTACCGGATACAAGGAGGAGATAGAATCCCCCATCAACCGGTACCTTAACACCTTAACCTACATAATCGACGGCAACATCGAAAAGGGGAATATTCTCCACTCGCTTAATATCAACTTTTTTATCGGCAATGCCCAAATGGCATCCCCCTACCTCGGGTACAACCATTTGCAGTACATTTCCGCCAGGGGCCTTATTGAATACGCCCTCGACGGCCGCCTGTGGGGAAACAGCACGTTTCCGGGCTTCCTCGGCGGCGCGTTCCGGATCATGTTTTACTATACAGGCGTTGATTTTGCCGGAGTTATCGAAAAGGAATATTATCCCCTGCCGACGGGCATCGGCCTTTTTTCCCTCGATCTGCACGCGAGCCAGAAGTGGATAATCAGCGAAAAGCACACGCTTACCTTCTGCGCGGGCTATCCCCTTTTCGGATACGCGGTCCGTCCTGCCTATGCCGGTTTTGACGAGCTCTGGATGAAATACCTGTACGACGGCGCCTTTTTAAAGATCCTGTCGCTTGGCGAAATTGCAAGCTTTCATAATTACTGGGCCTTTTTCGGCGATTTGAAGTATCACTATAAAATAAGCGCGCTGCTTTCTTCGTATTCCGGCCTTGCCTTTGAAATCTCGCATTTTAATTCTCCAAGGCCGAGAAGAGACGCGATATTCAGGCTGAACACGGGAATTGCCTTTACCTTTTAGGAGCGGGATATGAGAGCGAAAAAAATACTGGTAGCCCTTTTGCTGATATTCCTGATGTCCGCCTGCCATGTTTTTTTGGGGCCCGATCCCGACAGCAGCCCCAGGGGGATTTTTAACCGTATCTGGAACGATTTTAACGAAACCTACGCGCTCTTTGACGTTAAGGGGATAGACTGGAATGAAATGTACAAAAAATATTCGCCGCAAATAACACCGGGAATGGGTAGCTACGATCTTTTTATCGTATGCTCGCAGATGCTCAATGAGCTGGATGATTACCACGTCGCTTTGGCATCCCCTTTTGGCGTTTCATACATTTTAAACTATCCCGACCTCGACTTTCTTGACCTGGTTTACAGCGAACGGGAAATGTTTTCGCTCAGAGTCGTCAGAGGCGGCTATCTGGACTCCGGCGTTAAATACGCGGGAGACGGAAGGATGCTGTACGGCACAATCAAGCCGGAAAAAACCCGGCATCCGGTGGGGTATATCTATATCGAAGATTTTCTCAGTTCCGGAATTGGGCTTGATCCGGTATCGGACTGGGCGAAAGAGATTGACGGCATAATACATACGATGGAGGATACCGACTGGCTGATACTGGACATACGCAACAACGGCGGCGGGCTTGGATCGAACATGGACTACATCGCCGGCCGTTTCGCGTCCGTGCGGAAAGACTACATCAAGTCGTCTACCAAAAACGGGCCCGGACGCAATGATTTTTCCCCTCCGCTAACCTGGTCGGTACAGCCCGCCGGGACGCGGTATATCAAACAGGTTGTGCTGCTGACTAACCGGGAAACGGCTTCCGCAGCGGAATGGTTCGCCATGGCCCTGCGGACGCAAAGCCATGTTACCATTGTCGGGCAGCCGACGAACGGGGCTTTTTCTTCGCGGGTGGTGCGACCCCTGGTAAACGGGTGGGAGTATACGGTGTCGGTACAGAAGGTAACGGACATCGAAGGAAATCCCCTTGAGGGAAAAGGGGTAATCCCCGATCATACGGTAGAAAATTCATGGGAAGAGTTAAGCGGCTATCTGGATTCCCAGCTTGAGTTCGCCGTGGGAATGTTCCAGGGATGATGCCTGCGAACAAATGCCGCGATTCTATGATTTAAGATAGAACCTGAGCTTCTCCATAACCTCGCCGAAATCAATCGGTTTCCCGATATGATCGTTCATGCCCGCCTCCATGCACCTGGCGATGTCTTCCTTAAAGACGTTAGCGGTCATTGCTACTATGGGAATCGCTTTGGCTTTGGGCGCTTCAATGGCACGAATGCGGCGGGTAGCTTCCAGGCCGTCCATTTCGGGCATCTGCATATCCATAAAGATAAGGTCATACCGTTCGGGATTTTCGCTGAATATCCGCACCGCGTCGGCGCCGTTTACCGCGCAGTCGATGCCAATCTCTGTCGATTCCAGCATCGTCAGCACAATCTCGCGGTTGATCTCCACATCCTCGGTTAAAAGCAGGCGGTAGCCGGCAAAGGTTTCGGCATCCGCGTCCGCAGCCGTACCCTGCGGCGCGGAATCTTCGGCAGGAATCCCGATATATTCCTGAACGCAGTCGGCGATGGAAGAGGGGAACAGGGGCTTGGGCAAAAAACCGTCAACTCCGGCTTCCCTGGCTTCATCTTCGATTTCGTTCCATTCTGCGGCGGAAATCATGATGATGACCGAATTGCCTTTGCCCAGCGATTTAATTTTTCGGGACAGCTCAATGCCGTCCATGCCGGGCATCTTCCAGTCGATAAAGAAAATATTGTACGAACCGTCTCCGGCAATGCGCCGCAAAGCATCATTGCCCGAAGACGCTATCTCGCAGCTTACCTTAAACTGTTCCGCTACGCCGGTAAACCACTCCAGAACTTCCGGATCATCGTCCACGGCGAACATGCGGACTTTTGCCCTGTCCACGTCGGCCAGAAGCGCCTTTGCCGCCTTTGCCTTGCCCCTTGCCACCTGGACGGTAAAGGCGAAGGTGGAGCCTTTGCCCAGTTCCGACTCAATCCAAATTTTGCCGCCCATAAGCTCGACAATTTGCTTTGAAATGGCAAGCCCCAGCCCCGTCCCGCCGTATTTGCGCGAGGTGCTGTTTTCCGCCTGCTCGAACGAGGTAAACAGGCGCGCCTGCTGTTCGCCGCTGATGCCGATGCCGTTGTCTGCCACCTCCATTTTCAGCGTACAGATGCCGTCTTCCTCTTTCTCAAGATGCGCGCCAAAGCGGATCGATCCTTCTTCCGGCGTAAATTTTACCGCGTTGGACAGCAGGTTCGTTATCACCTGCGCCAGCCGCTGATCGTCGCCGATTAAAAGCGGGGGAATGTCTCTGTCAAAATTCACGGCAAAATTCTGCCGTTTTTCGTCGACCCGGAAGCAGATAACATTGGTAACCTTTTGCAGCAGCTTTTCAAAGCTGAACTCAACGGGGAGCAGTTCAAACTTTCCGGCTTCGATTTTTGACATCTCAAGAATGTCGTTGATGATGCCCAAAAGGTGGTTGGAAGCGCCTTCAATCCTGTCAAATGAATAATTTTTCTTGTCCAAATCGGAAGCAGATTTGCCTATCGTCGTCATTCCGATAATGGCGTTCATCGGCGTGCGTATCTCGTGGCTCATGTTCGACAGGAAGTTGGTCTTTGCCTGGCTTGCCGCCTGCGCCTTTACCAGCGCATTCTCCAGATCGGTCTGAAGCTGGATCATGTCCGTTATGTCGTCGATGCTGCCCACCACGCCGCTTGTCTCGCCTTCCTCGTCAAAAACTTCCGTAGTGTGGGTGCGGTACACCCTCTCGCCCACTTCAGAAATCCAGTCCTGCGGCCCTTCGGTAAACGTTTTCTGGATATGCTCGGTGATTCCCATTTCCGGATACATCTCCTGGGCGGCATCCAGCGGTTTGCCTTCCAGCGTCGAAGGAGACAGGCCCAGCTTGCCGAGCGACAGGCCGTTAAACAGGTTGATGACATTGTCCTTGTCCACGCTCCAGATGACGCCGGAATAATTGGAGATAACCGCTTCCATCCTGGCGGCGGTATCGCGTATGTTAAGGGTCATTTCGTTGCGGAGGATTCCGTTGGCGATGAGCAGGCTGGCGGAACGGAGGATCGATTCCTCGTTTTCGGAAAAAATCCGCTCGCGGTGGCAATCGTCAAAACCGACAAAGCCCCAGAAAAAATCCTGCATGAAAACCGGAACCACCAAAATCGAAATTATTCCCTGGGGCGTTAATTGCGCCTGCTCCCTGGATGTAAGGGTGCGGACCGGGCCGTTGATGCTGCGCCCGATTTTCAGGGTTTCTTCCCAACTGGGGATCGTTTCGTTGTAAACGATGTCCACCGTATATTCATTGCCCTGCTGCGGCGCGGCGCCTTCCGACCACTCGTACAGCTGCGTACAGCAGAGCTGCTTATCCTTGCGGTGGTTTTTCCAGATATACACCCGGTCGGCATTGGCGATTCTCGCCATCATGCCCATACAGTGCCATAGGTTGGCGGTGAATGCGTCAAGGTCGGAGTGAAGCAGGATTGCGGCGATCTGATTCACCGCCTGCAGCATGTTGTCACGCAGGGAAATCCCCTGCATCATCTGGTTGTACGATCGCAGATCGCGCGCATATCCGGCGACAACGTATTCGCCGCCGTAGTCTATGCGGACAAGGGTGATCTCCGCCGGTATTATGGTTCCGTCCAGCGTCTGGTGCACCCATTCATATACGCCGAATCCTTCTTCAAAAGCCTTTTTAACGATCTCCGCCGCCCATTCTGCGGAACGATGCCCGTCCGGCTGATACTCCGGGGAAAGCTCGAAAAACCGGTCCAGGCATTCCTGCTTGTCCTTCACGTTAAACATCTTAACCGCCGCCTCGTTGCAGAGGATGTTGCGGATGTTTTTGTCCCAGAGGGTGCAGCACAGGGGAGTCGCGTCCAGCAAAAGCTGTACCCGCTCGTGGGCCTCCCGTATTTTTACCGCCTGGGCATAGCGGTTCACCGCATTGACCATCATCAGGCTTCCCGAACGCAGAATGCTCACCTCCGTATCGGTAAAGCTCCGCTCCTGGTGGCAGTCGTCAAAGTTCACAAAGCCCCAGAAAAATTCGTTTAAATGCACCGGTATCAGCAAAAACGACTGCACCCCGCAGGGCTTGAGCAGGGTCTGCGTATGCTCCGACATTCCACTCAAGGGGCCGTTTATGCAGTTCCCCTTGATAAACTCGGTGTACCATTCGGGATTATCGGTATAGGGATAGCTGGCATTGTTCGGCACGGGGTTTGCGGCGCGTCCCAATTCGTTCATCCAGTCGTACTGCTGCGTATAGCGGAGCACTCCGTCCCGCATTTCGTTCTTCCAGATATAGATGCGGTCGATGTCCATGCACAGGCCCATTATCTCCATTCCTTCCTGGAGCGACGACTTGAAATCGACTTCGTCCATCGGGGAAAGCAGCGCCTCCGCAAGGCTGTTTACCGCCTGCAGAATTTGATCCTTGCGTTCCAATTCCTGCGTCTGGTGCAGCACTTCCGAGTTATAGGCGCTCAGCCGGTTTTCCGTCTCGCGGATGGTGCGCGCCAGATCGCCGATTTCGTCGTCGCGGCCGCTGCCGGATATTTCGCCCGTGCCCGATTTAAGCTGCGACAGGCTCTCGGTAAGGCTTTTCAGGGGCCGCAGCACAAGCCGCTGCATAAGAATGCTGCCGGAGAAGGTATAGATAACAAACGCGGAAAACATCGCGATGATCAGCGGCAGAAGCTTCATAACGCTGAACAGCGAATTGTTGTTAAAAAAAGTTACCACCGACCAGTCGGAATTGGAAATCGGCGCAATGGAAGCATATCCGTACGGCCCCCGGGAAAGTTTGATAACCTCGGGCTGGGCGTTGGGACCGAAGTACCCGTCGGTATTTTCCAGATACGAATCGATTGCCCTGGCAAACGCGGGATCGCCGCTCATCTGCCGGATATGGCTTTCAATGCCGCTGGAGAAAACATCGTGAAGATCGCTGTCCAGCCGGATAATGCCGTGCCTGTCGATGACGTATCCCCGCGCGCTTCCTGCACCGTACCGGGAAAACAAATCGTCCAGCACTGCGTTAATGCTCAGCCCCGAGCAGAACACCCCCGCAATGTCTCCTTCGGACATGACCTTGTGATTGATCCACAGATTCCACTGCCAGGAAATTTTATCAATATCGATGTTAAGGACATAATCATTTTCCGAGGCGATACATTCAAAATACCACACATCTATGGGATCATCCGGATCAAAGGCGGCGCTCGGGACAAAATCATCAAGGGTTGTGTTTCCGCCAATGGCAAATTCGTTCAACGATCTGTGGATGCCGAAATAGAGCTTTGCCCCCTCAAGAATACCTGCATAGTCCATCATCTCGTTATACGCCGCTATTCTTTTCGCCTCATCTTCCTCGTCAGAAAACCAGCCCGTAACGGCCTTTGAACTGGACACTTTCCGGACAAGGGCAAGGTCTTCGCTGAGGTGGGAATTGAACTTGTTCACCGTCTGGATTGAATAGAAGCGGGCGAAATTTCTGGAAGCGCTGTCGGTAACGCCCGCCACCATTACCGTGGCCGCAATCGTTATCGGGGCAAGAATCAATATGAGGAGGATCATGTTGATATTTCGCACCCGCGCGGCAATTCTGCTCTTGGGAATGTGCCTGCCCGGTGGTGCGTCATTGCCCATTTATAGCCCCTGTACACTAAAATTTAGTATAAATCAGGCAAAAAAACCAGTGGAATTTTCGATTTGTGGATAAATGTTTCGCCGAAAGGGGGATATAGTTACAGCGCGGACCAGGCGGCAACAATGCCGCCTTCATCCCGGCTAGAACCGCCAGCCGAAAGCCAGGGTAAGGCGGGGGCCGCCGATAAATATGATTTCTTCAAGGAATTTGAACAAGTCATCGACCGAGGAAGCAAAATCATCCTCCATTTCGATATCCGGCGACTTCTTCCTGATGTCTTTCACGAGGGCATTTCCCAGGGTATCGCCCATGCCGATCGCAATGTTATACCCTACTGAAGGTTCAAAGGTAAATCCGCCGGACGAACTGCTAACCCGCCATCCCACCCTTGTTCCGAGCTTCATATAGCTTCTCGACCCGGTGAACGAAACGCCTACTTTTTCCCTGTTGCCTTCAGTGTCCTGGACCAGAACCTCGCCCGAGAAGGTTGATGACAAAAACCCGTAGCCCATAAGGCCTCCCAAAAAGAAGGCATTCCCCCCAGGGTAAAACCGGGCATGGGCTTCCAGGGAAAAGGAAGAGAAGTTCATTCCCAACGCTGCTTTCGTCTTAACCCCGTCTACCACATCTTCTGCCGAAAGCCCAAGGCCGCCTCCCAGGAAGGCAAACCTGCCGGCAACCGCCAGCGGTTCAAAAAGCTGCCGCTCATACTGGAGGCCGATGCCAAAACCGCTGGAGCTCAGGCCGGTGTCCCCTCCGGCCGTATCCGCCAGGCCGTTGATGAACAAACCGACCAGGGTAGGCCCAAAATCCGCAGTAAATGTATTCTTTGGCGACCCCCAGTAACTGTCCTGCGCAAAAGCCCCGCCCGCCGCAAACACGGCAAGGGCCAGCGCGGCCGCCATTTTCGTTATTTGTTTATTCCGCATATCAATAGAATATCACGGATTTTTTCTTTTAGAAAGACGCGCTGTACAGCAGTGTTACTTTGGCGGCGCCGTTTTGGACAACCGGCGCGACGGTAATGTTATTCAGGGGATTGCCCCCCAGGGCGTGGTAGGCGCCGTTCTTTGCCGCCAGGGCCCGGTCGTAGGAGAAGGGGCGGATAAACCCGACAATATTTCCCGCCAAAGAAATTCCCAAACCGATAACTATGGCGGCAACATCGGAATCCGTGTAGTAGAAATCGCCGTATTCGTCTTCTGTTCCAACCACCCCGGCAAGAAAAATGATGGAGCCGGTAAGCTCTATGCCGCCGACAATCAAACCTCCGGCCCAATCTCCCATGCTGAACGAGCCGGCCCCGTACAGCAGGTTGAGGAACCCGGCGCCCACCTTCCGTTCTGTGGGAAAATTCAGTTCGCCCGGATCGGGGGCGGCATTTTGGCTTTCAGTACGGGCGGCGGCCTGCCGGGAGGACCGTGCCATAAGGTTCGCGATGAGCCTGTCTTTTCGAACGGTAATTGAAGTAAGGACCTGAATCGCCGCACTTTCCACTTCGATGGTGCGGAAACGAATCCGGTAATCTGCGCCAATATCTTCGATGTTCCCCGAAATGATCGACTGGGCGCCCAGTTTCTGGCCGATGGCCTGCGCGGAACTGTCGCTTACCTCGCCGGACATCTGAAAATTCATTTCCTGCTGGAGGAGTTCAAGATTCGCCCGGTCTACCACGACGAGCCTGCCGTTTCTGACAAGCTCGGTCATCAATTCGTCAAGGATATAATCCGACAACCTCTGCGATGGCGATCGGAAGTTCAGCACAACCACTTTAACGCCCTGCGCCAGCTTAAGCTCTATTTCCGCCACACCGGTTTTTATCGCATCGCCCAGAGGAACGGCGGCTTGCCCATACAGCGCGCTATTTCCGCCAATAATCCATCCTGCCGCCAAAGCCAGCGCTGCCACAAATCGGAAAAAATGCCTAACCATTGATGTATTCTCCTGTCTTTTCCGGGATGGAGCATTTCCATCAGCATTTTATTGTATTAGTTGATGTAATAATTGTCAAGTTAATATTCAAAATTCCCCACGCAGAGAACGCAAAAGAAAATGTGGCCTCCTCAACTTACGAAAGAAAGTATAGTAGTTACAATAATATCGCTGTGGGTTTCAATCAACAACCCAGCCCAAAGCGTCTAAACTTGCCCCACAATTTTCCGTAAAACCCCGGCGGGGCGGGCAGCGCGGGGGCCGCGCGCGGGCTGGCAAAAATCTGGGGGAGTCCGCCTGCGGAGCCACCAGACCACTTAATTCTTCTTGTTGAGAGTAACTGCCCAAAATCAGCTTCTTAAGTGGTCAGGCATTTTCTCTACGCCTAGTTTTAGAGTCTCCTCCCTCGTCTCCTCCGGCGGAGAGGCCCAGAAATTTTTTGCCAGCCCGCGCGCGGCCCCCGCGCTGCCCGCCCCGCCGAGGCATTCGCAGGTAACAGTGGGTCAAGTTTAGCAGAAGCGGACGGGGTGTGTACCCTTCTCAGTGAATTAGTGCGGGGGAAGAAGAAGACGGTATTCACATTTTCCGGGTTAAATTAGTTATATTTTACCGGTTAGAAAGCTTACATTTTTCCGGTTAAAACACTTACATTTTCCGGGTTGAAATACTATACTTTACAGCATGGGAAGTTATTTTAACCGCTTTACCGATGTTATCCTGCAAAAAATGGGGGCCGCCCGCCGGGCTGACCATAATTACCGCTAACGGTTTTGCCTGCCGCCGAAAAGACGGCGTTAATGTTGTACCACTTTCGGCTTTACCCGCATAGACAAAGCATCCTCAGCAAATGCTATGCTTTCGTCCATATCCTGTGTATGGAGAGTGTTATAATTTTTACGGATTAAATCGTTTATCCCATACTTGCGAAAAAGAGCAACGACATCTCTTTCAGGAAGATTGTGCCGCCACGAATAGCCTTCTACAGCATATACCAGCATGAGGTTTTGATCCCGCTCTCTTTCGGACATGTAGAAAATATAGAACAAAAATCAAAGAAAGTCCACTAACTTCTGTTTTTCCTCCGCGTCCTCCGCGCTATGCATAAATATCTTTTCGCATGCTGATTGTCTTCCGGTTTTTATTGTTAAGCTCGGCGTTTGGAATAAAGCCGTTTTTTTTGTAAAAAGCAAGAACGCCTGTATCGTGTTCTATATCAGCGTCTACGGTAAGGAAACGTGCAGCACAATAGGCTGAGTTACAGGCCCATGCAAGCCGCTGTGCACTTTCGATCATAAAGGTTCCAATACCTTTAAATTTTTCTGAAAAATTGCTGTCAACAGCCAATTTGGCTATCTTCATAGCAGGTATGGTTTTGAATGGATATTTAAGATTATGAAGTTCTTTCTCGGTAAATGATAGTTTTATTGAGTCCATAATAAGAGCCATATAGGCTGCCACTTTATCAGTAGATCGCTCGGTAAGAAGCCAAGTGAAGGCAATATGGTCATTCATGGAACGAAATGAATCTTTCAAGAGATAGTCATTATATTCAGGTATTCCACAGTCAAAAATACCACAGGCTTCTACCAGAGTTAAAGGTGTTAATTTAAACTCATTAAAACGCCCGCTTTTATTAAATTCCTGCTGCATCGCCATTATTCAAAAAATTTATCTATAAATTCTGCTTTTCTCTTGTGCCTTCGGTAAACTGAAGCGGGTATGGGTTTACGGATCTGCTCAATGACTTCGCGGGCGATTTTTTTATCTTTAATCTCCGTAGGCTGCACGGGTTTTATTTTAGCGGCCATTAATACCTCTTAACCTTAATATAGCAATTCTGGACCGGCAAAACAAGTCCACAAACTGCTATTTTTCTCACATATTAAAATGGGCCTTATATTTCACTTTTTACCTCTGCATCTCCGCAAAATAATTTACACTGCAACAAGACCTATTTTATTCAAACCTCCCGGGACTTTAGTCCTCAAGTACCAATTCAGCATCTGTAATCTCTTCTTTGCTGGCAAAGCGGCTAAATCATGGATACTTGAAAATCCTCACTGTTGAAACGCAAACTGCTTTTTAGCCCTGTGTTTTCCCTCTGCGTCCTCTGCGCCTTTGCGTGAGATTATTCCGGCAAATTTGGTGGCGGGTATCGCTTTCGGGAGAATTGACTTTACATTGCTTCGTGCAAAGGCATAGAGATTCTATTCTTATTAACTCACGCAGAGGCGCAGAGAACGCAAAGTGAATTAGGGAGAGGAATCAGAAGACAGTTAAGCGAAATAACCAATGCCTTAGCATCACATGCCGCCTTGTCATAGCATTTTCTTAACCGGTGCAGGATTTGAACAATCCTGCCTTCACTCAGCGTAAACGTTATTTTCGTCTAGTTCGGAGCGATGAGATGATTGCGAATGAAATTAGAATGAGCAATGAGGAATGAGGAATGCTAAAAAGAGAAAAGCGATTTTCAATAACTAAAGATCCGGAACGCTTGAAGAGGGGATGTAGCAAAGAAGCTGTACACATCCGATAAAAACCATTCCCAATACTAATAAAAATAGCAAAATGAATCTATCAATATTTTTTCTGAACATTGTTCACTCCTTATATGTTTGAAAATAATAAAAAACAAACTTTTACACTTGTGTGTTGCAACTTCTCAAGTACACAAGGCAAATTCGGTATCAGGTACCAGACGTTACCCTTATGGCACCTGATACCACATCTTTAATTTGTTGGTATTGCGACGCAAGCCATCAAAACCAAACTCAGTGCCATAAGGCATAGCAGCACTGAAATAACTTTCGATTTCATCATAATAATCTCCTTTTACGGACTCACCGCTTTTGATTTATCCGCCTTTACTGCGGAAATTTACCTCAACGAGGTAGAATGAAACACAGTGTTTTCTACTCAATTCAACATCGTCAACCTACCGTGAGCTATACGTCCAAGAAGGTCTTTCAAAAAGTCCTTCAGAATATGTGTATGTTCCAGCTCGCTTGTTGTTTTGGTTATAAAAATATCCGAATAGCATATAAGTCTCTGCTAAAGCACTACCAAAAGTAGATATGGCTCTAGAATGATCATGATTCCCCGCTATAGCCACATTAGCTCCTATCGTAATTCTGGTTATCTTTACCCAAGGTGTTTGGCAAAACGCATTTACACCTATTGAAGTAACACTGCCAGGTATGGTTAAGCTAGTCAATCTATTGCCCTCAAACGCATTATTACCGATATAAATAACACCGTTTTGAATGGTTAAACTGGATAATCCAATGTTCTTAAACGCATCACTGCCTATCCGGATAACAGGATCACCCCAAATATTATTAGGAATAACAAGATTTCCTACTCTTTCAGACATATTCGTTAAACCCTGTATCTCACCTCTTACAAAGAGCCAGTTGTCATTCCTGTCAAATTCATTTTTATTGCTTGCCCTAATTTGCAGAACTCCATTTCGGGCCGCAGATTCTGCATCCACTCCATTTACAGTTGTAACCCGTATAGTCATTTGATCGCTTATATCATTTGCATTGACATTCTGAAAATTTAGATTTTTTCTAACATCTGCTGATACACTAATAACAGGACGATTACTCCAGCTTAATTCCCAATACCCCCCTGTTTGTAAAGTTTGTCTCCCTATTATTTTGTTTTGGTTATTCAACAGCTCGAAAACTACAGAAAAGTTTCCACTCCGTCTTGCAAAAGCATTTAGATTGGTAACACCATGATACGGCCAACCTTCAAGTCCCCAAGTATCTTTTCTATTGGTGGCATCTAAACCGTCATAAACTGCTTGTAATGCACGTTCTATTGAAACCGGCCAAATGCTACTGCTATGTAGATGCGTCTCTATGCTAAGGCTTACAGTTTCGTTCTGGTAATTAACGGCTCCCTGTTTAATCTCATCCGAATAAAACAAGGTATAGGGCATAGACTCTGTCCGGTTAAAATCGTCAAAATATTGCTCCGTTTCTGTAAGCCGTGTTACCCAATTCCTCCGCCATTGTATGTCGTTACGAACATTATCTCCGATGTTCCCGCTTGTTATATTGGCGTTTAGTATCGAAGAACGGTTTGCTGCTTCTCTCAATGAGGGGTCATAGGCAGTAGCTTGGTAAAAATAGCTTAATGCCGCAACTTCAGTTCGTGCGGTAACGCCTCGGGCAAGAGCGGTTTGGGCATTTACATGGTTATCCGCCGCCGCTCCGACAAGTTCTCTCTGTGCATGTGCCGTAAGTGTTACGCCCATTTTTTGTAACAGATCAAGCGATACCCGCCGTATACCCGTAAAGTTGTCTAGTTCCGCAAAAGTAAAAGTTCCGGAATATGAAGCCATTGTCATTTTATCGGAGTTTTTGGTAATTTGAATCTGGAGAGCATAGCCTGTTGCAGTTCTGGTGATGTTTCCGATCATTAAATGAGTTGTTGGTATTAAGTGTCCTAAATCAAGACCTTCTTCCGCATTGTCGTCATAATAACCTGATAACAGCTCGGCGTACTGAGTATCAAGGCGTTCTCGATCCAGTACGGAAATGTTGGAAAAGCTTGAAAAGTTGCTGACAAATTCACCCTGTACCAGTGCAGGAAGATAGCTTTGATTTTTCTCAAGTCCGTTCGCTTTCGGAGCAAGAATGGCAAGACTAATTCCTTTACCGCCGTCTCCAGTAAAAGATGAATCCCTCTGTTGCTGTTGGATCGTATAGTCATTTTGTTGAGGTTTTTCTCTTGCTCCGTAACTATCCCCAGAAGAAGGTGGACTATTAGCACTTGCTAAACTAGTAAAAATAAATACTGCCATTGCAATAGTTGTAATAACATGGGGTAACAATTTTTTATTCATTTAATAATTCTCCTTTTAACGAATATATTAAAAACTATACTTTCCAAAAAAGCAGAAATAAAATAAGATGAGAGATCAAGTATGTCAAATGTTCCGGGTCTGTTTTCACTCAGTTGACTAATTTCAAGGGAGGAGACGACAATAATAAATATTACGCCGTATATTGCTCGCCATTTAGTATTGTGTAGCCAGATTGCCCGAATAACAAATAATCCCGATATACACCATAATCCGTGAGGCAAGGTGAAAACAAATAAATAACCACCTATTGTGTCTGTTCCATGCAGAAGACTAAGGGAAGCTAGAAACGAAGGTTTTGGAAAATAACGAAACAACACAAGATTGTCGATATTTCTATAAAACACATAAATTGCTATACCGATCAGAAAAGCTGCAAGTGCAGCAAAAAAATAAGTTGTTTTTATCTGTTTGATGTAATAATTTTTACTCTGCATGCATAAAACCACTTGTTCTCCCACCAACTATTCCATTTGCGCCTGATCAGGGAATCCGGTTAATCCGGCACAAAATCCAACAACCTTAAATCCAATCCTGTACCCGAGCGGTTTCCACATGAACAACTCTGATATTTATACTGTAGTTATCTCCCCTTGGCGTTATCAAACCGGTAAAGATAAGTTCAGCCCCTAAATGTTTGCCTAAAGAGGCAGCGGTTTCGTCGCTTACATTTCCGGACAGTTGGTAATTCTGTTCCGATTCCAGGACACTGCGTGCCCGGCCCCGTTCAACAACGGTAAGATGATTCTGGCAGACTAATTTTGCAGAAAGACTATCGGTTACATAATCTGCAAACCCTTCGGACCTGGCTTCAATATTTAAGACGGCAACCCTTGCCCCTCGTGGGAGCTGGTTTCTTAAATGTATGGCGCAATATTCCAACGCGCTATCCAAAGTGACCGCATTTTGCGCAAACACCATCACCGCGCCTATCAAAAGGGTAAGTGTCAAAATGTTTTTTTTCATTTTTGCCTCCTAACCAATACAGATGATACAGAGCATGTTGCATAGCTCGGCAGTTAAATTGGGAAAATACCCCCCATACTAAATTATTATTATTAGACCAAAAGTCTAATAATAATATCATAATGGGTTATTAAAAGTGTATTGTCAAGTATCAATATGGATATACCATGTATTTCAAAAGGTGAAAATAAAATCTGAGGCGCTGCGGTCATATTTATCCGCTAATATTAAAGCCAGAAGGGAAGCGCTGAAAATAAGCCAGGAAAAGCTGGCGGAACTTGCAGATGTATCCGTCCAGATGATAAAACGGATAGAAGGGCGTCGTACTTGGGTAAGCGATAAAATGCTGACAAATCTGGCATACGTTTTGGAGGTTTCGGCCTTTCAGTTGCTGTTTCCTTCTGATGGGTTGAATTTACCCGATAATTCCACCCTGTTTTCCGGTTTGCTCTGCAATCTCAAACAAAATATACAGGATGACATCAACAGCCGCTTTGACCGCTTAATGGAAAGAGATCGGAATACCGTCGGAATCTAATGGAATCCAGGTAACAGTTTGACAGAACACGAATTACGGGCCATTTTAAGCGCCAATTTGAAACGATACCGGGCATATCGCAAGCTATCGCAGGAAAAATTGGCGGAAAAGCTTGATATTTCCATCCCGTTTCTCAGCGATG